>Ga0208716_1000077_pt1 | contig 34554 bp, 34 predicted proteins | sample NGESurdeep092012_8_FD_184482 | JGI IMG/M metagenome (GOLD analysis project Ga0208716, IMG submission 184482) | Arctic peat soil microbial communities from Barrow, Alaska - NGEE Surface sample 415-3 deep-092012 (SPAdes) | ecosystem: Environmental > Terrestrial > Soil > Wetlands > Peat ...
GATGCGCGTCAGGGGCCGCTCGTAGTCCAGGAGCAGCGCCTCGTGGCTGGCAAAGAACTCCACCGTGCGCAGTGCGTCGAAGTCGGCACCACAGGCGGCCATGAACTTCATCGCCTTGTCGATGTCACCCGCTATGCGCTCATAACGCGAGTTGGCCGAGTTCGCGACGAACCCGCGGTTCCAGTCGTGAACGTGGCGCAGGTCGGCGAAGCCGCCGGTCGTGAACGCCCGGACGAGGTTGAGGGTCGCCGAGCTGGCGTTGTAGGCCCGCACGAGACGGTCCGGATCAGGAGTGCGCGCCTCGGCGGTGAACGGCCAGTCGTTGACCATGTCCCCGCGGTAGGTGGGCAGCGTGACGCCGTCACGGGTCTCGTCGTTGCTGCTGCGCGGCTTGGCGAACTGGCCCGCGATCCGGCCGACCTTGATCACCGGCATGCTCGCGCCATATGTCAGAACTGCCGCCATCTGAAGGATCGTCTTGATCCGGTCGCGAATGTTGTCGGCAGTGGCCGAGGCAAAAGTCTCGGCGCAGTCGCCTCCCTGGAGAACGAACGCCTTGCCGACCGCCGCCTCGCCGAGCCGCGCCTTGAGCACGTCGCACTCACCGGCGAAGACAAGCGGCGGGTAGCTCGACAACGTCCGGACAGCCGTGGCGAGCGCCTCCGGATCCGGCCACACGGGCTGTTGGGCGGCGGGCAGGGCACGCCAGGCATCAAGGCCGGCGATAACGTCAGGGGTCGCGTCGATTCTGGCTGGGTTGCTCACGTCTCCAAGCCTAGTTGCTCATATCGACAAAACTGGTTGGCGCCCAGGGTTTGGGTCGCCAACCAGGTCTGCTCGGTCGATGTCAGCCGAAGAAGACCTCAGCCTCGGTCATCCGCTCCGGTGGCACCGTCTTGAGCGTCCCGACCGCCTCGGCCAACGGAACCCGCACGATGTCGGTGCCGTGCAGCGCGACCATCTTGCCGAAGTCCTTGTCGTGAACGGCGTCAGCGGCATGCAGGCCGAACCGGGTGGACAGGACGCGATCGAATGCCGTGGGCGTGCCGCCACGTTGCAGGTGGCCCAGGATCACGGAACGGGTCTCGATCCCGGTGCGCTTCTCGATCTCGTCGGCCAGCCAGTCGGCGATCCCGCCAAGGCGGATGTGGCCAAAGGCATCGAGCTCACCGGTCTTGAGAGACTCGGCGCCACCGATCGGCAGCGCGCCCTCGGAGGTCACCACGATCGGCGCCACACCCCGGTCGAAGCAGGCAAGCACCTGGGCGGCAACCTTCTCGATGTCGAACTCACGCTCGGGCACCAGGATCACGTTGGCTCCCCCTGCCATCCCGGCATGCAGGGCGATCCAGCCGGCGTGCCGGCCCATGACCTCGACGACGAGCGCGCGATGGTGCGACTGGGCGGTCGTGCGCACCCTGTCGATCGCCTCGGTCGCGATCATCACCGCGGTGTCGAAACCGAAGGTGTAGTCCGTAGCGGACAGGTCGTTGTCAATGGTCTTGGGCACCCCGACGACGCCGAGCCCATCGTCGGTGAGCTTCTTGGCGACGCCGAGCGTGTCCTCGCCGCCGATGGCGATCAGCGCGTCGATGCCGGCATCCTGGATGTTCGTCCGGATCCGATCCAGCCCACCGTCGACCTTGTAGGGGTTGGTCCGCGAGGAACCGAGGATGGTGCCGCCCTGTGCCAGGATCCCCTGGACGTCGGTGACGCCGAGCGGGCGGATCAGACCCTCCAGCGGGCCCTTCCAGCCATCGCGGAAGCCAACGAACTCATGGCCGTACGCCTGGACGCCCCTGATCACCGCCGCCCGGATAACCGCGTTCAGTCCCGGACAATCTCCGCCACCTGTCAACATTCCGATTCGCATGGCAGCCAATCTACCTGTGACTTGCGGGCCCTCCGTCGCTAGGGTCGCTGGCATGACCTTCTCGATCGTGGCCCGTATTGGTGATGCCTACGGCGTGGCGGTGGCCAGCAAGTTCATCGCCGTTGGTTCCGTCGTCCCGGCGGCCCGGCTTGGCGTCGGCGCGGTCGCCACCCAGGCCATGGCCAAGGTGTCGTATGCGTCGGACGGCCTGGCGTTACTGGCAGAAGGGGCGAGCGCCGTGGACACGGTTGCCAGACTCACCTCGCCGGACGAGGGACGCCAGGACCGTCAGCTCGGCGTGGTTGCCGCCACGGACCAGAGCACCTTCACCGGAGCAGACTGCATGGACTGGGCAGGAGGTCGCTGCGGCGGCGACAAAGAAGGCGGGTATGCCATCCAGGGCAACATCCTGGTGGGTCAGAGAGTCGTCCTGGACATGGAGCGGGCATGGCTCGACAACCCTCACCTGCCCATGGCTCCGCGGCTGATGCGGGCGCTGCTGGCCGGCGACCACGCGGGCGGGGACAAACGAGGACGTCAGTCCGCCGCCCTGTATGCCGTGGCGCCCGGCGCCGGGTACGACCACTGCGGCGTCCTGGCCGACCTTCGCGTCGATGACCATCCCGGCGCCGCCGACGAGCTGGCCCGCCTGCTGGATCTGCACGATCTCTACTTCGGCTCCGCCGAGACGGTGCTGGCGTTGGAGGGCCCCCTGGCCGATGAGGTGCGCCGGCATCTGGCGGCCCTCGGGAGAACTCAACCCGATATCCACGACGCCCTGGACGACTGGGCGGGCGAGGCCAACTTCGAGATGCGGATGACCCCGGACGGGATCGACAGCCGGGTGCTCCAGGCGTTGCGTGAGGCCGTCGCGTGAGCCGGCAGGCGGACGTCGGACGGGTCGAGGTGGTCCTCTCAGTCGATGCCGGCACCAGCGGGGTCACCGTTCTGCTGGTTACCGCCGAGGCCGAGATCATCGCCCGTGGCCATGCCGAGTTCGCCCAGCACTTCCCTCACCCGGGGTGGGTCGAGCATGCCCCCGAGGAGATCTGGCAGGCCACCCAGACCGCGACCAGGGTCGCCCTTGACGCGGCTCCCGACGCCGTCGTTCGGGCGGTGGGCATCACCAACCAGCGCGAGACCGCGGTCCTGTGGGACCGGCATACGCTGGCCGCGCCTCGGCGTGCCATCGTCTGGCAGGATCGGCGCACCGCGGCGATCTGTGAGCGCCTGGAGTCCGCCGGCCATGGCGCGCGCGTCACCGAGCTGACCGGTCTGCGGCTGGACCCGTACTTCACCGGGACCAAGCTGACCTGGTTACGCGAGAACGACCGCCGGGCATGGGCTGGGGTCCTGTCCGGCCGGGTGGCCGTCGGCACCGTCGACTCCTACCTGGTCGCCCGGATGACCAGCGGCGCCGCGCATGTCACCGATGCCTCGAACGCCTCACGAACCCTGCTGTATGACGTGCAGCAGGGCGGCTGGTCGGCCGAGCTCTGCGATCTGCTGGGGGTTCCGATCGGCGCCCTGCCGGAAGTGGTGCCCAACTGGGGTGAGTTCGCCCGCACCGACCCTGCGGCCTTCCTGGGCATTGAGGCCCCGATCTCCGGGATGGCCGGCGACCAGCAGGCTGCCCTGTTCGGACAGGCCTGCTTTGGCGTCGGTGAGGCCAAGTGCACCTACGGCACAGGCTCGTTCATCCTGGTGAACACAGGAAAGACGTTGCAGCGCAGCCACGCCGGTCTGCTGTCAACGGTCGCCTGGCAGGGGCCCGATGCCAGGTTGACCTATGCACTGGAGGGCGCGATCTTCGTTACCGGGGCGGCGGTCCAATGGCTGCGTGACGGCCTGCAGATCATCGGGTCCGCGGCGGAGACGGCAGCCATCGCGAACACCGTCAGGGACTCGCAGGGGGTGGTCTTCGTGCCGGCGCTGACCGGCCTGGGCGCCCCACACTGGGATCCGCAGGCGCGAGGCTCCATCCACGGAATCACCCGCGGCACCACCCGTGCTCACCTGGTCCGGGCCACTCTGGAGGCGATCGCCTTCGAGGTGCGCGACGTCTTCGACACCATCGAGACACCGATCCCCGTGCTGCGCGTCGACGGTGGGGCAAGCGAGAACTCCCTCCTCATGCAGATGCAGGCGGATCAGCTCGGCGTGCCGGTCGAACGCCCCAGAATCGCCGAAACCACCGGCCTGGGCGCGGCGTTCCTGGCCGGTCTGGGCACCGGTGTGTGGTCCAGCCAGGAGGAGATCGCCGCGACCTGGGCGCTGGAACGGCGCTTCGAGCCCGGCCGTGGTGCGCGCAAGGCGGCCGACGCGGCATACCGGCAGTGGTTGAAAGCGGTCGAACGCAGCAAGGGGTGGGAGGAACAGCCTGCCCGCTGACGCTCAATCGGGCGGGCTCCCTTTCGTGGACTGCCTGCCCGCGGATCTGCTGCCACATCTAGCCTTTGGGTGGAAGCTCCCGACAATCACGAAGGATTCCCACCGATGATCGAGGCCCAGGGCCTGACCAAACGATACGGATCGAAGACGGCGGTCGACGATGTCACGTTCACCGTGCATCCCGGCAGAGTCACCGGATTTCTCGGCCCGAACGGCGCCGGGAAATCCACCACGATGCGGATGATCGTCGGTCTGGACCGCCCCACCCACGGCACGGTGACCGTAAACGGCCGCAAGTACGCCCAGCACCGCGCCCCCCTGCGCGAGGTCGGCGCACTACTCGACGCGAAGGCCGTGCACACCGGGCGCAGCGCGTACAACCACCTGCTGGCGATGGGCGCCACGCACGGCGTCGGCAAGACCCGCGTCCTGGAGGTCATCGAGATGACCGGGCTTGAACCCGTCGCGAAGAAAAGGGTGGGTGGCTTCTCGCTCGGCATGGGACAGCGCCTGGGCATCGCGTCCGCACTGCTCGGCGACCCGCACACCCTGATCCTCGACGAACCGGTCAATGGACTCGACCCCGAGGGAGTCGTCTGGGTGCGCAACCTCGTGCGCTACCTCGCCGGACAGGGACGCACCGTATTCCTCTCCTCGCACCTGATGAGCGAGATGGCACTCACCGCCGACCACATCATCGTTCTGGGCCGCGGGCGGGTGCTCGCGGACGCACCGGTTGCCGACATCGTCGGCCGTGCAGCCGGCACCACAGTGCGCGTGTGCAGCCCTCAGGCGAGCCGGCTTGTCGAGCTGCTCGCCGGACCAGGGGTCACCATCACGTCGACGACTCCGCAGTGGCTCGAGGTCACCGGCAGCACAGCCCAGGCCATCGGCGAGGCCGCCGCCGCCGCCCAGCTGGTGCTCCACGAGCTGACCCCCGTGGCCGGCTCCCTGGAGGCGGCCTACATGGCCCTCACCCAGGACTCGGTCGAGTACCACTCGACCACCGCCGGTCTGCCCGCCGACCACACCGGTGCGCACGTCCCGCCCCCCGACATCTTCGGCGCAGACGTCCCGCAGTCCCACACGGAAGGCTCGATCCGATGAGCACCGGCACCCTCACCTCCCCCAAGACGACCACGCCGCAAGAGAGTCCGCCCCTCGACGACGTGCGCCTGACCTTCCCGCGGGTCGTCAGGTCCGAGTGGATCAAGTTCCGGACCCTGCGTTCCACGATCTGGACGCTGGCGATCACGCTCGTCGTCATGGTCGGGATCGTGACTCTGCTCTCGGCCGTGGGCGCATCGCAGTCCAAAGGCGGTGAACAGGGCGACGGCAGCAGCATCGTCGTGCTCACGCTGGCGACCGGTATGGCCCAGCTCGCCGTAACGATCCTCGGCGTGCTCGTGATCACGGGTGAATACTCCACCAGGATGATCCGCTCGACTCTGGCCGCCGTGCCGCGGCGCCTGCCCGCCCTGTGGGCCAAGGGTGTCGTCCTCGCCGCCTCTATCTTTGTGGTCTCCAGCGTCGCGGTGGCGATCTCGCTGGCAGTCATGCAAATGATCCTCGGCGGCAACGGACAGGCACCCGACCTCGGTAAAGCCGACACAGTGCGCGTCCTGGTGGGAGTCCCTCTCTATCTCACTGCCATCGCCTTGTTTGCCTTCGCCATCGGTGCCATCCTCCGGCACTCGGCAGCCGCGCTCGCGACAGTGCTGGGCCTGCTCCTCGTGATCGAGAACGTGTTCCTGTTCCCGTGGAAGCCGTTCCAGCTGATCAGCCCCTTCCTGCCCGGCACCGCCGGTTCCAAGATCATGACGCCCCAGGCCCAGATCGACCTGATGTCCAAGGTTGCGAGGTCCCAGGACGCAGTGGGTGCGGTCCTCGGCCCGTGGCAGGGCTTCGCGGTCCTGGTGGTCTGGGTCGCCGTCCTCCTCACAGTGGCCGCAGTGCTCCTGGGTCGTCGAAACGCCTGACACGGCAAGCATTACCGGCTGGTCGGGATCGCTGAGCGTCGCCCGACCAGCCGGCGCCTTTAGGAAACCTCCGACAGCGCCTTCGCGATGATCGTGGTTTCGTCCTCCAGCGACGAAGGCAGGTGGTACCGCTCGCCGTCCATCACGTCGATCAATGACAGCTTGGAGCGGATCTCCTCGGGGGTGTTCTCGCCGAGCACGACGCCGTATGTCTCGGCGACGAAGATCCTCGCGATCCGGCCACCCGCCACCGAGTAGACGTGTCCGTTGACCGCACACTCTTCATGCGCAAGGTAGGCGACCAAAGGGCTCACCGAGTCGGGCGAGACCTTGTCGGCGAGGGTCCCCAAAATGTCCTGGGTCATCCGGGTGGCCGCAATCGGCGCTATGGCGTTGACCTTGATGCCGTGGCTGGCACCCTCGAGCGCGAGGACCCGGGTCAACCCGGCCAGGCCTGCTTTGGCCGCGCCGTAGTTGGCCTGACCGAAGTTGCCGAAAAGGCCCGAGGCCGAGCTCGTGTTGACGATGCGGCCGTAGCCTTGCTCGCGCATCAGGCGATAGGCCGGCTGGCTGACGTAGAGAGCTCCCTTGAGGTGGACGTCGATCACCGACTGAATCATGGTGTCGTCCATCTTGTGGAAGGCCTTGTCGCGCAGGATGCCCGCGTTGTTGACCAAGATGTCGACACGGCCGAACGCATCGACCGCGGCCTGCACGATCGCCTGCCCCCCTGAAGCGGTGGCCACGCTGTCATGGTTGGCCGCCGCGCTGCCACCGAAGGCGGTGATCTCGTCGACGACCCGGTCTGCGGCGGTCATCGAGGAGCCGCTGCCGTCCACGGCGCCACCAAGGTCGTTCACCAGGACGTGGGCCCCCCGGCGGGCGAGCTGGAGCGCGTGACTGCGCCCAAGGCCCCCACCGGCCCCGGTGATGATGGCTACCCGCCCGTCAAAACGCAGATCAGACATAGTCATACCCCTTTTCGTCGATGACTCGCGGCTCGACCAGCGGCTGCCGGTCGAACGGACGTACGTGCTGGTGTATCGCGGCGCGCCATGACCTGCGCAGACTCAGCTGGCGCCGCCTCCGGGGACGAGCCCACGAACGACGCCAGCACCGCAAGCAAGGCATGCTTCTGGCTGTAGTCCAGCCGAGGATCCTGGCGGATCGAGTCCTCGGTCTGGCTTGACCGCTCTGCTGAGTCTGGACGCGCTATGCCCGCCGCGCGGAGCAGCATTGTCTCGGCCGACACGCTGAGCGCCTCGGCGAGGGCACTGAGGACCGCGATCGAGGGGAGCGCGAGCCCATGCTCGATCTGGCTCAGGTAAGGATTCGAGATGCGGGCCAGCTCGGCCGCCTGACGTAGCGTCAGCTGGGCCAGCTCACGCTGGCTGCGCACGTACGCGCCAAAAGCGTCGTACAACTGGTCATTTGCCGAACCACGCACCAGACCACCCCTCACAGGCCCCCCGGAGGGGTGCGAGCCAAAATGCTAGGTGCAATCTAGCAGTTGCTTGATGAGACCGCTATAGAAACATCGGGCAACTGTCAGGTCGATGCCGGCTCGGCGGGATGTCCGGTATCAGTCACTCAGATCACGCCCGAGATCTCAACCCCTTCTGGTCGCACGTGTCCACCGCGTAGCATCCGTCGCCGCGGCCTGCAAGGATGGGCGCTCGTATGCGCGCCCTACGCAACCCCTTCGGATCCCTGCCGCCAGAGGTGGCAGTCCTCACCGCGGTGGCGTTCTCGGTGGCCCTAGGCTTCGGGATCGTCGCCCCGGCGATTCCGCTGTTCGCCAAGGACTTTGGCGTCAGCAACTTCGCTGCGGGCGCGGTCATCTCGGTGTTCGCGCTGGTGCGCTTCGCCTCCGCACCGATGGCCGGCCGGTTCGTCAACCGCTTCGGCGAACGTCTGGTGCTCGCCACCGGGATCGGCATCGTCGGGGTCTCCAGCCTTCTGGCTGGATTCTCCGGCAACTACACCCAGCTCCTGGTGCTGCGCGGCATCGGCGGCTTAGGGTCGGCGATGTTCACCGTCTCCTCGTTCGCGCTTCTCCTGCGAGTCGTCGCCCCCGACCAGCGCGGCCGGGCCGCCGGCACCTACCAGACCGGGTTCCTGCTGGGGGCCATCGCAGGTCCCGCCTTCGGCGGTCCGCTCACCGCGTGGTCGCTGCGCGCGCCCTTCTTCGTCTACGCGACCACCCTCCTGGTCGCCGGGACCCTGGCCACAGTGTTCCTCGCGCGTACCGCACTTCGCGAGCACGAAGTCATCGCGGGCACTGCCGACCACGCACCCACCCCGCTGGGAACGGCACTTCGAAGCTCGGCCTACCGGGCGGCCGTGGCCAACAACTTTGCGGTCGGCTGGGCGATCTTCGGGGTCCGCTCATCACTCATCCCTCTGTTCGTCGTTGAAGGGCTGCGCCTCGGTCCCTCGTGGACCGGCGCAGGGCTGGTGCTCTCCGCCGCGGTGCAGGGGCTGGTGCTCATCCCGGCGGGTCGGCTGGTCGACACCCGCGGACGCCGCCCTTTCCTGCGCGCAGGGGCGGCCTTCTCGCTGGTGGCGGGCGTCGCGATGGCGTTCGCGGGCGGCGCGCCGCTCTTCCTGGCAGGAATGGCTCTGTACGGAACCGGGTCGGCACTGCTCGGGGTGTCCTCGGCCGCAGTGGTCGGCGATGTCATTGGCGGACGGGGCGGCACGCCGGTCGCCGCCTTCCAGATGGCCTCGGACGCTGGCGCTTTCCTCGGCCCGCTCGTCGCCGGGGCACTCGCCGACACGGCGTCGTTCGAGGTGGCGTTCCTTGCGACGGCGGCAGTCTCCGGCCTCGCGTTCGTGTCCACCCTGGTGATGCCGGAGACCCAGCGAGACCCCCTGACCACTGACCCCTGACCTCCTTGCCGCCCACACCCTCCTGCGCTTCCGACGAGGGCACAGCCGGTCGATAGAGTCATCGGGTGCTGAAGACGCGGATTACGGCCACACCTGCCAAGACTCGCGTCCGGCGCGGATGGGACTTGTCCTGATGCTTCCCAACGTCGTCGTCGGAGGCGGCATTGTCGGGCTGGCTGTGGCCAAAGCGCTGCAGGAGCTCGACCCTGGCCGCAGCACGGTCCTCGTGGAGAAGGAGCAGGCAGTGGCGCTCCACCAGACGGGCCACAACTCGGGGGTCATCCACTCGGGGCTCTACTACACGCCGGGTTCACTCAAGGCACGCTTGGTCTTGCAGGGCGCCCACGATCTGTTGGCCTACTGCACCGAGCACGGGATCCCCTTCGACGTCTCGGGAAAGCTCGTGGTGGCCACCCGGGAGAAGGACATCGCCAAGCTGGGCCAGCTCCTGGCCCGGGGACACCAGAACTCGGTTCCCGTGCGACGGGCAGATCTCGACGAGGTGGCCGAGCGGGAGCCCGCCCTTCGGGTCCTGGGCGCCCTGGTCGTGGAGTCCACCGGCAGGGTGGACTACCGCAAGGTTGCCGCTGCCCTGGCGGAGGAGGTTCTCACGCGGGGGGGAACGATCCGGTGCGGCGAAGCCGTGCAGTCGGTGACGACGTCCTCTCGTGAGGTGCGGGTGCACACCTCCAAGGACGTCATCATTGCCCACCGGGTGGCTGTCTGTGGCGGGCTCCACTCCGACCGCCTGGCTCGCGCCTCAGGGATCGACCCGGGCGTGAGGATCCTCCCGTTCCGCGGCGAGTACAACGAGCTCGTCCCGGAGCGCGCCGCGCTGGTCCGGGGGCTGGTGTACCCGGTCCCCGACCCCGACCTGCCATTCCTCGGGGTTCACCTGACCCGGGGACTGGACGGCGTGGTCCATGTGGGGCCCAACGCCGTGCCGGCGATGGCCCGTGAGGGATACTCCTGGCGCATCTTCTCAGCCCGGGACCTGGCCGAAATCCTCGGGTACGGCGGGACCTGGCGTCTGGCTCGCAAGTACGGCAGGGTCGGGGCTCACGAGGTCACCCGCTCCTTGGTCGGACGTTCGTTACTCAGGGAAGCGCGACTGATGGTCCCCGAGCTCAGGACGAGGGACCTGCGCCCGTCGATGTCGGGAGTGCGAGCCCAGGCGGTCGCGAAGGACGGTCACCTGGTCGACGACTTCCTGTTCTGTCACGCGGGCAATGTGCTACATGTCCTCAACGCCCCCTCGCCTGCCGCGACAGCCTGTCTGCCCATCGGAACGCGCATCGCCGAAGAGCTGCTCAACCCGCAGGCCGCTCGATAGCCAGCCGGGGGCTACGCCATCTCAAGACGTTCGTAGGCGAGTGTGAGCTCTTCCATCGCAACATCGCTGCATCGTGCGTTGAACGGACCACTCACGTGCTTGATGATTCGCGCGCGCAGAAGCCTCCACTCCTGGACAACCGACGTGTGGTCTTCGTTCATCAGCCGCACCGTCACCGTGCGCGAGGCCGCAACGTTCCCGTTGCGGTACTCGACCACGTCAACCGACATGCCGATCTCACCGCACTCCTGGAAGCCGGCCTGGGGGCCTTCGGTTGCGCCCGTGCCTAGGTCGACCAAGAACTGCGCGTACGGGGCATCGCGTTTGACGGCCATCTCAGGCTCCTTCGGTCTTCTTGCGGGAACGGGGTGACTTGGACGGCGGCCTATCCGGATCCACCACCCAGACCAGGTCGTCGTAGGCGAGCTCGAGCTCCTCGATCGCGACGTCATTTCCCAACGCATGCAGGGACGGCCCAGACCAACGGCACGGCCATGCACCCTCGAGCCGCCACGAGTTGACGACTGCCATCCCGGCCGCAACGAGCAGGCGGATCGTGACCGGACGTCGGTCATCCTGCCCGTTCACAATCTCCCTGCGCCAGTCATAGAGCTCGCTCGACTGCGTCAACGCTCGCCGCAGGACGACCGTCTCGAACCTGTGTGCGCCTTCCTGCGGCGGGAGGCTCGCATCGGTCACTGAGCTGAGTCTGCTGACCTCGGAGAAACCCAGCTCACGCGGACCGATCAGAACGAGGAAGTGACTCGTTCCGAGCAGCGGCGGAGGCTCACGATCCGGCATGATCGTGCCGACGTTACTCCGGCACCGCGGTGTTGTGAACGCCCTCGGTGATCTGGATTGTGCAGCTGCGGCCCGCCTGCGGAACGCCGCCGGGACCAGCCCAGCCAGGCCGGTGGTGAACCCGCCCTTGCCCCCTGCCGGCCGGACCGCGTCGGCGCTGCCGTCGCGGTCTTGTGCCGTTCCCGGCTGGATGACCTCACGCGCTAGCTGGCAGCGCGCTCGTCGCCCTGCGATGTCGGCGGACGGCCCTCGTTGTTCGAGGCCGCGTCATCCGGAACCGCTTCGTCCGGAGCCGGTCCAGAGACTCCACTCTGGTCTTCGTGCGCAAGCGTGGCCCCGTCACCCTTGATGCCCTTGTCGATCTTGTCGATCTTGTCTGCGGCGTCTTGCTGCAGCTCCTTGGCCTTGGTCCTAGCTGCCGCCAGCAGACGGTCCTTCATCGAGGTGGCGTACATGTCGACATACTCCTGGCGCGACAAGAGCATCAGCTCGTACATGATCTCGTCGGTGACAGAGCGCAGGACGAACCTGTCATCCTCCATGCCCTCATAACGGGAGAAGTCCAGCGGCTTGCCGATGCGCACCCCGATGCGCATGATCTTGGGGACCCGCTTACCGCTCGGCTGTGCCTTGTCGGTCCCGATCATGGCCACCGGCAACACCGGGCATCCAGCCTGGAGCGCCATCCTGGCCACGCCGGTACGCCCGCGATAGAGCCGACCGTCGGGTGAACGAGTGCCCTCCGGGTAGATGCCGAGCAGCTCGCCGCGGCGCAGGACCTTCAGACCGCTGTTCACCGCCGCCAGACCGGCGCGTCCACCGGAGCGGTCGACCGACAGCTGGCCGGCACCCTTGAGGAAGGCCGCCGTCGCCCTGCCCTTAAGACCACGACCTGTGAAGTAATCGGACTTGGCAAGGAAAGTGACCCGGCGCGAGACCACCAGCGGCAAGAAGATCGAGTCGGAGAACGAGAGGTGGTTGCTGGCGAAGATCGCCGCACCCTCGGCCGGGATGTTCTCCTCGCCCTCGACCCACGGGCGGAACAGCAACCTGAGGATCGGTCCGAGAATGAGGGTCTTGAGCACCCAGTAGAACAACCCGGAACATCTCCTTCATGTGAGAAATCAGACGCGTCGCCGACCTATGAATCGTACGGCACTATGCGCGGCTCCCCGGTCGTGCGACTATTCCCGTACAAGGACCAGCGTCGACTTTTCAAGAAACCAGGAGTGATTCCGTGGCCATTCTGACCGGGGCCGAACCGTTCAACCATGACGGATCCAACATCGGGGTGCTGTTGTGCCACGGGGCGACCGGCACGCCGCAGAGCATGCGCCCGTGGGGCGAGTACCTCGCGGATCGGGGCTACACGGTGCGCGTCCCCCTATTGCCTGGACACGGCACCACCTGGCAGGAGATGAACCGCACCGGCTGGGAGGACTGGTATTCCTGCGTCGACGGGGCATTCCGCGAGCTGCACGAGAGCTGTGACCGTGTTGTCATCGGCGGCCTGTCCATGGGGGCCACCCTGGCGCTGCGGCTGGCTCAGGAACACGGACCCCGCATCAGCGGCCTGATTCTGGTCAACCCCGCCGTCAAGCTGGAGGAGCCCATCTTCAACCGGCTTCTCATCCGGCTGCTCCCGGTCCTGAAGCACGTAGTGCCGTCCTTGGGCGCGTTTGGCAATGACGTGAAGAAAGAAGGCGTTACCGAGCTCGCTTACACCCGCAACCCGTTGAAGGCCCTTCACTCCCAGTTTGGCGGCTGGCAACTGGTCGTACGGGACCTGCCAGAGGTCACCCAGCCGGTGCTGCTGCTGCGCTCAACACAGGACCACATCGTGCCCGCGTCAAGCTCGGCGCTGGTCCTGTCCAGGATCTCGAGCCGCGATGTCACCGAGATCCTGCTGGAGGACTCGTATCACGTTGCCACCATTGACAATGACGCTCCGCGGATCTTTGACGAGTCGGCCAAGTTCATCGAGCGGATCACCCTGACGTGAACGATCCAGACCGTCGGCGCTCGCCCGACGGCTTCGATGATGACGCGATATTCGCCGATATCGTGGCTCACCTGAACGATGACGCAACGGAGGCCGAGGGAGCAGCCCGGCCTGCAGCCGAGGACGCGGCAACCGATGTCGGGCCAACCGATACGCGCACCGAAGAGACAGCCGCTGAAGAGCCAATCACCGAGTCGAGAGCCGAAAAGCCCACCGGGTCGACCGATCTGCCGCCAGCTGAGGGTCCGCAAGCCGGCCCGAACCAGTGGCATATCAACCCGCCGCCGTGGCTACCGGTGCACAACCCCCCAGAAGCCGACCCGCAAGCCGACCCGCAGGCCGACCCCGCTCCGCAGCGCTGGCGGGCACAGGAGGCGGACGACGAGTACGAGGAGCATTTCGAACCACCACCGGTTACGCCCCTGCCGGCCGGCGATCTTGCGTTCTGGGCCATCATCATCGGCATGTGTGGCGGGCCCCTGCTGCTGCTGTATCTCGTGTTCTTCAACCGCGATGCGAGCAGCTACTGGATACTCAGCGCCATCGCCATGTCAGTCGGCGGATTCGCGCTGCTGGTCTCACGAATGCCGGGCCATCATGAGGATGACGACGACGGCGCACGGCTTTGACGCCAGGTCAGTCGGCCTGTTCTTCAGCCGGATAGCGAGCGAGGTCAGCCGCCCCGATCAAGCCGGCGTCATTGCCCAGCTGCGCAGCCACGATGCGAGCCTCCGGCCGGTATCCGCGACCGGCCAGCTGCCGCTTGAAGGTCTCGCGCGCAGCGGTCAACAACAGGTCACCGGCAGCGCTCACTCCCCCGCCGATGACAAACATGCCGGGATCGAAAGCCGCAGCCAGGTTTGCGATACCAAGGCCCAGCCAGTGGCCGATCTCGGCGAGAAGCTCACGAGCTGTCGGGTCGCCGTCGCGCGCGGCCTGTGTGATCAAAGGGCCGGTCAGGTTGCCGACGACGCCCTCAACGCGATCGAGCAGGTCGCTGGCGATGGGAGAGTTGGCCGAGAACAGTGAACGAGCTTCTCGCACCAACGCATTACCACTGGCGTACTGCTCCCAGCACCCGCGGTTGCCGCACTCGCAACGGTGGCCTCCCGGCACGACCTGCATATGTCCGAACTCGCCGGCTATACCGAAGCGACCGCGCTGCACCTGACCATTGATCAGAATGCCGCCGCCGATGCCCGTGCCCAACGTGATCATCATGACGTGGGTTTCCCCCTGAGCCGCCCCGAACTTCCATTCGGCCCAGACCGCCGCGTTGGCGTCGTTGTCAACGTAGATCGGCACCGCCACCCGCTTCTGCAGTGCCTCCTGGAGGGGCTCGTGACGCCACGACAAATGTGGGGCGAACACCACCGTCGCCCGATCCGCCGCGACAAACCCGGCAGCACCGATACCAACAGCAGCGACGGTTTCGGGTCCGGCGATCTGCATCAGCTCAGCGACAACCTCGACGATGGTCCCTTCGACGACCGATGGGCTCTTGGAACGGTGCGGGGTGTCCCGTCGCGCGCGATGGGTAACGTTGCCATCGAGGTCGACCACACCACCGGCCACCTTCGTGCCACCGATGTCAATTCCAATGGCGAGTCGGGGATTCATCCACAAGCCTGCGCAGCGACGTCTGGTCGGGACACGGTGCAGGGCGTCCGCCCGGGAATCATGCGTACGCCTGAGCAGCAAGATCGGCGGCCCCGATCATGCCGGCGTCATTGCCAAGACTCGCCAGGGCGAACCGAGCCTCCGGCCGGTGCCCGCGACCGGTCAGCTGGCGACGAAAGGCGGCAAGGGCCGGATCGACCAGTAAGGCCCCTGCCTCGGACACTCCCCCGCCCAGGACGACCAGCTCGGGGTCGAGAATGGCCACGACCGAGGCCAGCCCCTCCCCGATCCACACGCCGAGATCGGCCAGCAGCTCGACTGCAGCTGGATCGCCCTCGACGGCTGCTCTGGTGACGTCCGGCCCCCTCAGCGCCGAGGGATCGCCTCCACACAGCTCACCCAGTCGCGCACCGAGCGGCGACCCGGACACGACGAGCTCCTGCGCCTCGCGGACCAGGGCCGTGCCGCTTGCGTACATCTCCCAACAGCCGCGATTGCCACAACCGCAACGGATTCCGCCGGGAACCACGCGCATATGCCCAAGCTCGGCGGCCACCCCGAAGGCGCCGTGCATCAGAACGCCGTCGACCACGACACCACCACCGATACCGGTGCCCACGGTGACCATGACCATATTGACGGAGCCAGCCGCGGCACCGAAACGCAGCTCCCCCCAGGCTGCGGCATTGGCGTCGTTCTCGATGGTCACGGGCAGGTCAAGAGCCGCCTCAAGACGCTCTTTGAGTGGTTCATCTCGCCATGCGAGGTTCGGGGAGAAATAGACGGTGGACCCTGAACGGTCGATGTAGGCGGCACACGCGACGCCGACGGCGTCGATCTGATACTGAGAGGAGAGCTCCCGAGTGAGGCTGGCTGCCTCCCGGATGATGGCCGCAGGGTCAAGGGCCGGAGTGTCCCTGCGTCCCTGGGCCAGAATCACCCCTTTTTCGTCGATGACACCGCCATTGATCTTGGTGCCACCGATGTCAAGCCCGATCGTTGCGCGCACCAGCGTCATCCTTCGCTCTCGTCATCTACGGAAATGTCCTGGACCGGTGCACGCTCAGGTTCAGGTGGCCTCCCGGAATTCGACCGGGCGGTAGGGGACGGATCCGATGCCCGTGACCACATGGCCACGTCCCGCAGGCTGCCAGCCACAGACATGGCGAGGTCCGCGAGCATGTCCACGGTCTCCGGCCGGACCGAGCGCAGCAACGCGATTCCCCGACACAACGGACAGATCCTGCAGGTTGAAGGGGTGTCGTCGCCCGGGGTGGCGCCGTGTTCGGCCCCACACATGCTGCAGACACCTTCCGACTCTTCGTTGGTCGCCTCGAAACCCCCGGCCTCGTCACGACCCGCTGCGGCGCCTTCGGCATGCGGCGGGTCCGGCCAGACAGTCTCCTGAACCCTCTCACCGGCATACGGGCTGGGGTCATCGACGCGGTTGTAGCTCAAGCGCGCCATCGTGGCCATGTCCTCGATCAGCAGCGCGGCCTCCTGGGCAACCGTGCCGATCACGGACGGGGATTGCTCAGTCATTCACGTGCCACACTTTCTTGTTCGTGAGCGGGCCAGACCTTTTCATCGGGAACGAACCGCACCCGAAGGGTCGCGTTACGGACTACGGCGCCGGTAACAACACACCGGCGCAAGACACTGGGCAGTGACAGCACCCGGCGATGGTCGGCCACCGATACGAGCAGCTCGTCGTCACGTCGTTTGAGGTCCACCTCGGAAGCGGTGACCAGCGGCAGCGGCAACGTCAGGAGGTAGCCTCCATCCACAGGCCGCACGGTCATCCCCTGGGCCGGCGCCGGCATCAGGACATCACCGATCTCTCCGGTACGCGCCTCGGCGAGGGCGGCCAGTGCGTCAGTGCCCACAGGCTCGTGCGAAAGGTAAGGGGTGATGACGATCGGCAGGGGCTCAAAGGAGCGACGGACCTCAGACAGTCCCCGCTGCTGGGCTGTATTCCAGCCGGCCAGCCAGTCCGTGTGAGCTGACTCCTGATCCGACCCGTGGGATGCCGACCCGGGGGAAGCCGCACCGGGAGACGCCGCATCCGGGAAGACGCGGTTGACCACAACCTGGTCCACGATCAGCCCGAAGAGCCGCAAGGAGGTCAACGTCCGGCGTGACTCGGCGATAACCACTCGCTCCGGGGTGAGCACCAACCGCACGGACGTCGTCTCGGCGGCAAGGATCGCCTGGATCTCCAGCAGGGCCTCCTGCCAACGACGCAGGGTGTCCAGCACCTGCACGCCGGGCAGCGGCAGACCGGTGGCTGTCGCAGCCGCAGGGCGAAGCGCGCGTAGGAGACCTCGCTGGGCCGGGATGAGCCTTTCAAGGTGCCAGGCCAGAGCCTCCGGCAGAGCCAGCAACCGCAGCGTCTCCGCGGTCGGGGCACAGTCGACGACCACCAGGTCCCACGGCCCGGACTCGACCTGTGTCCGCAACTCGACCAGTGCGACGATCTCATCGGCGCCTGGGAGCTCGGTCAGCTCGTCGGCCACCACCGGGTCGATACCCAGTCCCTTGAACACCGTCAGGAGGTAGTCCTGTACCGACCGCCAGGAGCGCCGGACGCTGTGGGAAGCACTGAGCTGCATGGCGAAGAGTCCAGGCTCGATCTCGACCACCGGGTCCAGGTCGCCCTGTGAGGTAACCAGGACAACACCCAGAGCATCACCGAGCGAATGGGCTGCATCGGTCGACATGACCAGGGTCTTGATGCCCGCACGGGCCGCCTGTACGGCAGTTGCCGCGGCAGTCGTTGTCTTGCCGACGCCCCCCTTGCCGGTGAAGAGCACGACTCTCACGAGATGTCCGAACGCCGGTTCAGAACCTCGGCACGTTTCTTCAGCTCCTTCAGGGCCGTGTCGATGATGACCTTCTCGGCCTTGCGTTTGAGCATCCCGAGCATGGGGATCTTGACGTCGACCGACAACCGGTAGGTGACCGCGGTACTGGTGTCGTTGCCCCTGAGGGTGATGTCTTCAAGTGTGTAAGAACCATTCATCGCCTTGAGCACCTGCGCGGTGACCAAGTGCCACGAGACCACCCCCGTGCCGTCCTCGGCCACGTCCCAGTCATACTCTAAAACGTAGGTGTCCTTGATGGCACCGGCGGAGAGGGTGAACTCGACCTGGTCGGCCCATCCGTCACCGTCCTCCGAAATCAGCGCCGCTCTCTTCACCTCGCCAGCCCACTCGGGATAGCGATCGAAGTCGGCAATGACATCGAGAATCACCCCAGGTGCAGCGGCGATGACGATGCTGGACTCAGTTCGATCGGCCATGCAGCGAAGGTTACCCTGCGGGGCCCTTGCCACTACGTCAGGCGGGTGCCGGTGACCGGCGCCGCCGACTCGCCCTCGACTCAGCGCCGCGAGGTCACAGATGAGGGAAGACGCCCAGGAGTAAGGCAAGACCCCTGAGGTCGGGAGGCGCACGAATTGCGATTTCCCTGTTCGGTCAAGGTAAGCGGGCAACATCAACATGCAGTCTAAGGACCCTTTGTGAAAAGCATCTCAGTTCCCCCGCTCGTCACACCGGTCAAGGGCAACCTCTCGGATCTGCCGGTCCGCAACGGCGCCAGCGAGCCGGGCAGGGTGGCATTCTGCAAGCCGTCGTCGGGCACCTGGGTCGATGTCTCGAATGACGAGTTCCTCGCCGACGTCCGAGCGGTCGCCAAGGGGCTGATGGCTTCGGGGATCGGCCTCGGAGAACGCGTCGCGATCATGAGCAAGACACGCTACGAGTGGGCCGTGACTGACTTCGCCATCTGGACCGCCGGTGCTGTTTCGGTACCCATCTATGAGACTTCTGCGGCCCTGCAGGTCGGCTGGATCGTCAAGGACTCGGCGTGCTCTGCCGTGATCCTGGAGACGCCGACGCATGCCAGGATTCTGGCCGAGGCAACAGCCGGCCTGCCTGAGCCTCTTCATGTGTGGCAGATCGACGCCGGGGGGCTGAACACGCTCAGGGCAGCCGGACGTGAGATCACCGATGAGGCGGTTGAGGCCCGGCGCAGCCAGGTCGGTCGCGACGACGTCGCCACGATCATCTATACGTCGGGAACCACCGGCCGCCCCAAAGGGTGCCAGCTCACCCACGACAACTTCATGGCTCTGGCCGAGAACGCGACCGAGCGGATGAAGATGGTCGTCTGTGCCGAGGGCGCGTCGACGCTTTTGTTCCTGCCTCTCGCCCATGTTTTCGCGCGGTTCATCCAGGTTGTCTGCGTCCATGCCGGGGTCCGGATGGGTTTCACCTCTGACGTCAAGAACCTGGTCGCCGACTTTGGCACCTTCTCCCCCACATTCATCCTGTCGGTGCCGCGCGTATTCGAGAAGATCTACAACTCGTCGGAGCAGAAAGCCGTCTCCGAGGGCAAGGGCAAGATCTTCCGGACCGCAGCGGCGACGGCGATCGCCTGGAGTGAGGCGCAGGAGAAAGGCGGGCCAGGTGCACTGCTCAGGGCCAGGCACGCATTATTCGACAAGCTCGTCTACAGCAAGCTCCGCGCCGCCATGGGGGGCAAGGTCGAGTATGCCGTCTCGGGTGGCGCCCCGCTGGGTCCCCCGTTGGGCCACTTCTACCGAGGCATCGGGCTCACCGTGCTCGAGGGCTACGGACTGACCGAGACCACAGCTCCGGCAACCTTGAACACTCCCGACCACATCAAGATCGGCACTGTAGGCGCCCCGCTGCCCGGGGTCGCCATCCAGATCACAGATGACGGCGAGATCCTGATCAAAGGAGTGAACATCTTTAAGGCCTACCGCAACAACGAGACGGCTACCAACGATGCCCTGGTCGACGGATGGTTCCACACCGGCGACATCGGAGAGCTCGATGACGAAGGGTTCCTGAAGATCACCGGCCGCAAGAAGGAGCTCCTGATCACCGCCGGCGGCAAGAACGTTGTTCCCGCGTTCCTCGAGGACCGACTGCGTACTCATCCTCTGGTGTCGCAGTGCATCGTGGTCGGTGACAAAAGGCCCTTCATCGGCGCACTGATCACCCTCGACGCGGAGCTGTTCCCCTCATGGGCGAAGAACAAAAAGCTGCGGAATCTCTCGTGGGATGATGCCCGCAAGAACCACGTCGTTCACGCCGAGCTCCAGCGGGCGGTCGACAACGCGAATTTGGCGGTCAGCAAACCCGAGTCGATTCGCAGGTTCACCGTCCTTGCCGGCGACTTCACCGAGGACAACGGCTATCTGACGCCTTCGCTGAAGCTCAAGCGCAACATGGTGATGAAGGACTACGCCTCCGACGTCGAAGCGTTGTATTCGGGGCCCCGGGAATAACCATTCGACGGTGACCCTCGCGGGGGTCTCACCACCCGCTTCCGTCAGCAGCCAGGCTGGGGCAACTGGCTGCGACTCACCCCCGGGCGTGCGCGAGGGTCCCCAGGTAGCGCCGCCAGCCATCGACAAACTGGGCCTCGGTCGCCCCGAAAGTGTGAGGAAAAGCAGACGCCGCAGTGGTGTCGGGGTCAGGCTGGGCTGCCCCGCCCGCCGTCTTGGCCGATGCGACGACACGATAGAACGCGACAACCCTGGCCTGGCCGTAAAGATCGACCAGACGACAGACGGCCAGCCAGGACCCGGAGTATGACGGCGCGATCGTGGACCGGGACGGATCGAAGTCGACCTCCTTCGGCAGGGCCGTGGGCCCCTTGCCCGCACGCACGAGAGAGAGCAGCTCGCTGGCCACACGCTCGCGCGAGAGGCCGAGACCGGAATACCCGACGTAATCGGCCATGCCCTCCGTCAACCAGATCGGGACCGAAGCCGTGGTCGACGATCGGGCCGCGACATGTGTCAGCTCATGAGTGATGACCACTCGTCGTCCGATGGGCTGCAGGGCCGTGAACGCCTTGGGGTTGATGACAACTCGATCACCCAGAGCCCGCCGTCCCGGCTCGATCACTCCTTGGGTGATCGCAGCCACCTGATCGAGCCCCTTGTCAGTGGCACGCAACAACAGCCTGGCGAACTCCTGGCTGGTAGCCGGCGTCACGATGACCACATGAGAGTTCCAGTCCGTCCCCCACACACCACTGACCCGGCGCACAGCCGAGTCCGCAATCGTGCTGTACTCCCGCATTCGCGCGTCGGGGGCGTTTCCGACAACGATGGCGGACCTGCCTCGCAGGACCCTCAGCCCCGGCAGGTCCCACATCTGCAAAGGGGTGGCGCCGTCGGTGTCGTCGGCAATGCGCCAGCCGCCGGGACGGTGCACCAAGGTGTACGTCGCATCAAAGTTCTGTGGCGTCCGGTCAAATCCAGCCAGTGTGTAGGTCCCGGTGACGGTGGCTGCCCACGCGTTGGGCCCCACCTGCCGGATGCGTGTCGGGCCGAGCGCGGGAGCCGGCTGCGCAGCGCGGTAGGAGAACTGGCCGAGCGGGAGCTTGATGAGGTTGTCGAACGCCACGGACTGACGCCCCCGGAAGGCCGAGCCGGGGAGGTCCACCGTGGCCATCCACGAGTTCTTGTTCCGGGCTTTCACGGCCGCAGCCCTGGCCGTGAGTAGATCTTGGGCAGCCGCCAGCCGGGCCGTCTGCTCGTCCACCTTCGGCACCGAGGATGCAGCCTGGTTCGTGCCGTCTCTGCCAGAGCCTTTGTCGATGCTCTGTTGAAGGCCGATGACCCTGGGCAGGTCCAGATTGCCATTCAGCTGCCCAGCGATGCCGACGGCGAGCCCCGCGCACAACGCGATCGCGGCGAGCCGCCTGAGCCTGGTCATGACGCCATCGTAGATTGCGTCACTGTGCCCAGACTTCGCAGCGCCTGTCCGTCACCCTGCCCATGCGTCGCAGTATCTTGCTCAGCCGACGTCGCGCACGGCGTCCCGGAGCGGCCCGCTCTCGCGGCGCGCGCGTAGCCTCAGCACGGTCCCCGCGTTGACCAGTCCGGCGCCGACGAAGATGGACACGACCCTGTTCTCCGCGGCATCCAGCTGAAGCTCGGTGGACGATTGACCCCACCCGGATGCTCGCAAAACCGTGACGGCACAGTCGTCACATCGCTGGGCGCGCACCGGACATGTCATGCAGTCGACGATCATCATTGGCCCTCCGCACTCATTCTCGGTCCACCTCGTCAATGGACTCACCTGGACTCACCTGGACTCACCTGGACTCACCTGGACTCACCTGGACCCAGCTGGACTCAACTGGACCCCACTGGCGAACCCACTGGGCACCATGCGAAGAACGCTAGGCCACGGGTCCGACAACCCCCTGATCTTCTCGTACGGCCGGCCACCGTCACCGTGCCTTACGGCCTTGGCAGCGCGCCTGCCAAGCTCTGTCAGCCCCGACACCTAACCTCATCACCATGCAAGGCGTCCAAGGCACACTCGACGAGCTCGGCACCCTGTTGGCCGAGGTCACCTTCGTGGTCGTCGACCTTGAGACGACCGGCGGCAGCCCGACCGGTGCACACATCACCGAGGTCGGAGCGGTCAAGATCCGGGGCGGCGAGGTGATCGGCGAGTTTCAGACCTTGGTCAACCCCGCTGAGCCGATCCCGGCCTTCATCTCGGTCCTGACCGGAATCACCGACCAGATGGTGGCCAACTCACCCGGTATCGAAAGCGTGCTTCCTGCGTTTCTGGAGTTCGCCCGCCACAGCGTTCTGGTCGCCCACAATGCACCCTTTGACGTCTCTTTCCTCAAGGCCGCAGCCACGCTCACCGGTCACGCCTGGCCATCCTTTCGCGTGGTCGACACAGCCCACCTTGCCCGACAGCTGATCAGCAAGGACGAAGCACCGAATCGCAAGCTCGGTACGTTGGCCCGGCTTTTCGGCGCTGCGACAACCCCGGATCACCGCGCGCTGCACGATGCCCGCGCCACCGTCGACGTCCTGCACGGGCTGCTCTCCCGAGTCGGCAGCCTGGGGGTCGTGACTCTGGAAGAGCTCAGCACGTACTCCTCGCGGGTCAGCCCGGCCCAGCGCCGCAAACGACACCTCGCGGAGGGTCTGCCTTCGGCGCCGGGTGTCTACCTCTTCAAGGACAACCAAGGGCGCGTGCTCTACGTGGGTACCTCACAGGACATCCAGCGACGGGTCCGTACATACTTCACGGCATCAGAACAGCGCACCCGGATGGCCGAGATGGTCGGGATCGCAGCCAGCGTGACACCCGTGGTCTGCGAGACCACTCTTGAGGCGCAGGTTCGCGAGCTTCGTCTGATCGCCCTGCACAAGCCGCGATACAACCGCCGGTCCGTCAACCCCGAACGGACACCCTGGGTCAAGCTCACCGTCGAGGCCTTCCCGCGCCTGAGCATCGTGCGAGAGGTCAAAGCCGACGGCGCCCGATACTTCGGTCCCTTCGGCTCCCGCCTGGCTGCCGAGTCCGCGATCGCCGCGGTCCACGAGGTGCTCCCGCTGCGCCAGTGCACCAAGCGCCTGTCAGCCAGCGGTCGATCTGCTGACTGCGTGCTGGCCGAGATGGGACGCTGTGGCGCTCCATGCTCGGGCCAACAGAGCATCCAGGACTACGGCGTCATCGTCGAGCAGGCTGCCCAGATGATCGCAGGCGACTCGCGCGAGGTCGTCGGAGCCCTGCGTGAGCGAATGAGCAGTCTGTCCGGCCAGGAACGTTACGAGGACGCCGGCGCGGTCCGTGACAGGTTGGCACACCTGGTCCGGGCAGCTGCACGCACGCAGCGCATCGCGCCACTGGCGAACAGTGCCGAGATCGTGGCAGCGCGACCAACACCCCTGGGCGGTTGGGAGATCATCTGCGTCCGCTTCGGGCGACTCGCCGGCACCACAGTGACTCCCCGCGGCGGCGACCCTCGCGTCTATATCGAGGCCCTGGCCGCAAGCGCCGAGAACGTGGGTCCTTCCCCGGGGCCCGCAGCCTCCGCCTCAGCCGAAGAGACGGAAAAGATCCTGCGCTGGCTGGATTTCCCTGACGTCCGCATGGTCGCCATCGAGGGTGAATGGACCTGCCCGGTGCACGGTGCGGGGGCGGCCCGCGACGCTCTCGATGCTGACCCCACGGCGTACCGCGACGTCGTGAGCTTCGACGAGCCCAGCAACCCCGGGTTACGCCATCGCCCACCTGATCCCTTGCTGGTGATTTCCCGGCCCCTGGTGGGTCCCAAGTCACTCGTGGCTCCCAAGAAGCCGCGGGCTAGGGTGGACCCGTGATTTCCGCCATCGTCTTGATCAGCGCCGAGGTCGACCGCATTCCCGAGGTCGCCGCAGCGATCGCCGAACTCAAAGGCGTCAGCGAGGTCTACTCCGTCACCGGGGATGTCGACCTCATCGCCATCGTGCGCGTGCGCCACCACGAGGAGCTGGCCGACGTAATCGCCGACCAGCTCAACAAGGTCAGCGGTGTCCTGGGGACTCAGACCCACATCGCATTCCGGACCTACTCCAAACACGACCTGGAAGCAGCTTTCAGCCTCGGTCTGGACGACGCCTGAGCCATGTCAGTCCTGACTGCACCTGAGTCTTCGGTTTGGCCCCCAAAGCCTCATCCGTGCGTCTCAGCGACCCATCGCTGCAGCAGCAAGGTGGCGCTTCCGTCATCGATGGCAGCGGCGGCCCGATTCATCCCGGACTGCAACCCGGCGATGAAGTCGACCTGACTCTCGCCCACGTCAGGCACCGTGAGCGCCAGCGCCACCCCTGCGTTGAGCACCACCGCGTCGCGGACAGGTCCCACGGCACCGGCGAACACATCACGAACGACCTGGGCGTTGTGGGCGGCGTCGCCCCCTCGCAACGTCTCCAGCGGGTGGCGCTCGAGTCCGACCCAGGAGGGGTCCACGCTGTACTCGCGAACGACACCGCCGCGCACCCACCAGAGTGTGGATGTCGTCGAGATGGTGAGCTCGTCCAGACCGTCGTCGCCCCGGAAGACCACGGCATCCTTGCCGCGTCCGGCGAACACCCCGGCCATCAGCGGCGCCATCCGTGCGTCTGCGACGCCCACGGCGGCATACGTCGGCTGAGCGGGGTTCGTGAGCGGGCCCAGGAAGTTGAACACGGTACCGATACCGAGGTCACGACGTGCGACAGCCGCGTAACGCATCGAGGGGTGGAACTGCTGGGCAAAGCAGAAGGTGATGCCGGCCTTCTCGACAACATCCGCAACCTCGGAAGGACTCAATGTCAGGTTGATCCCCAGCGCCTCCAGGACATCAGCAGAGCCGGATGACGAGGAGGCAGCACGGTTACCGTGTTTGACGACCCGCACCCCGCTGGCAGCCGCCACCAGGGCTGCCATCGTCGAGATGTTCACCGTGTGGGCGCGATCTCCCCCTGTCCCGACAATGTCCAGCGTGGGGCCGGCAACGTCGATCCGGCTGGCGTGCGCCAGCATCGTGTCGGCGAGACCGCGCATCTCATCGACGGTCTCGCCCTTGGCGCGCAACGCCATGAGAAAGCCGGCAACCTGCGCCGGGCTGGCCTCACCGCTCATGATCTGGTCCATCGCCCAGGCGGACTCAGTGGTACCCAGATCCTGCCCGTCGAGCAGCGCGGTGAAGATATCCGGCCAGGTCATCACGCGGCCGGCGGAAGTCGGGGCCGTCACCGGCTAAACCCTGGTGCTGGTCGAGTCGCCGACCCGCCGACCGAGCTCTGCGACCGCGCCTGCCACCGCAATGGGGTCGAGGGGGTGTGGAACAGCCAGATCGGCCTGGGACCACGCAGCCAGCCAGCCATCCTGCGGTCGCCCGGTCAGCACCAGCACCGGCGGGCAGCTGAAGATCTCACTCTTGAGCTGGCGGCACAGACCGAGACCGCCGGTCTGCCCGGCCTCCCCGTCCAGCACCAGCAGGTCGAACTCCCCCGTCTCCACGGCTTCGATCACAGCTGCCGCGGTCGCGCACTCAAGCCATGTGCTGACCTCGACGTCGCGCGCAGGCCGACGACCGACCGCGACGCGCACGGCGTCCCGGGTAGCGATGTCATCACTGTAGAGCAATACAGACAGCTGGTACGGAGTGTTTGACGAGGCCTGATGAGTGTGCGAAGCCGCCGGCGTTGAGTGCGAATCGGTCATGGGGAAGATGCTACCGGTGCCTAATTTGCGATGAGGCGCACCCGTACCCGCGTTGCTAGTGCAATGCGAACCCGAATAGGGCACTATTGGCGCTCGTGGCGACCGCATCCGCAGTTCAGTCAGGCACCCCTAAGCCCTCGTCGGGCTCTATCCCCGGTCATGGCCCGGTGACACGACCCAACATGGTTGCTGTCGGGACGATCGTGTGGCTGGCCAGCGAGCTGATGTTCTTCGCCGGTCTCTTCGCGATGTACTTCACGATCCGGTCGGTCTCGCCGAGTCTGTGGCAGGAGCGGACGGTCCATCTCAATGTCCCCTTCGCGACAGTCAACACGCTGATGCTGGTCATCTCCTCGGTGTGGTGTCAGCTGGGGGTATTCAAGGCCGAGCATGGCCAGCCGGCCCGCACCGGCTCGCTGCTGCAGCTCAAACAATGGGGCATGCGCGAGTGGTACGTCCTGACCTACATCTTCGGGGCCATCTTCATCTCCGGCCAGGTACTCGAGTACGCCCGCCTGATCCGCGACGGAGTGACCATCTCCTCCGACGCGTACGGTTCGGTCTTCTACCTCACAACCGGTTTCCACGGCCTGCACGTCACCGGCGGCCTGATCGCAATCCTGCTGATCATCGGGCGGACCTTCACGACCCGTCGCTACACCCACGCACAAGCCTCCGGTGCCATCGTGACGTCGTACTACTGGCACTTCGTCGACGTCGTGTGGATCGCCCTGTTCTCCACGATCTACCTATTAAAGTGATGAGTTTCTTCTCCCGAGGCGTCCGCACCGAAGACAGGAAGATCCTGTGAAAACACTGGGCTCCCATCGCCGTCATCCGGCCGCGATCGTCGTCCTGCTGCTGCTGGGCCTCCTCACCACCGGGGGGCTCTACTCCCTCCTGGCTCCCAGACCTGCACAGGCCGCCGTGGGCACGGCAGATGACGTGAACGCTGGCAGGAAGCTCTTCTTGGCCAACTGCGCCACATGCCACGGGCTCCACGGTCAGGGCAACAAGATCGGTCCCAGCCTGATCGGCGTGGGCGCCGCAGCGGTTGACTTCCAGGTCGGCACCGGCCGTATGCCGGCCTCCGGACCAGCACTCCCCCAAGTCCCCCGCGGCAAACAGGTGATGTTCACCAACCAGGAGATCGCCAACCTGGCCGCGTACGTGGCCACGCTCGGCCCCGGCCCCGCCATACCCGATAGCCAGTACACCCAGGGCGATGGCAGCATCGCCCGGGGCAACGAGCTGTTCAAGGTCAACTGCGCGATGTGTCACAACTTCGCCGGATCCGGCGGCGCGCTCACCCGTGGCAAGTTCGCGCCGAGCCTGCGCAACGCCACCGGAAAGCACATCTACGAGGCGATGCTGACGGGGCCCCAGTCGATGCCTGTCTTCAATGACCAGAACCTGTCACCGACGGACAAGAACGACGTCATCAGCTACCTTCACGACCTGGACAAGAACAAGAACCCCGGCGGCCTGAGTCTGGGCAACCTCGGTCCGGTCTCCGAAGGAATGTTCGTCTGGATCTTCGGCCTGGGACTGGTGGTCGGTGCGGCCGTCTGGCTCGGTTCAAAGGCAGCGTGACCTGATGCGAGGCCGGTACATGGACCAGAATCACTCCGAGTCGACGGGATCGATCAGACGATGAGCGAACACGGTACGGAGCAGGGACTGGTCGAGGGCTCAGGCGGCGCACCGGATCGTTTCACCAATCCGGGGCTGCCCCCGCACGTGCCCCGCTCGGCGGATCTCGACGAAAGGGCCGCCCGTCGGGCAGAACGCCAGGTGGCAACCCTCTTCAGTGTCTCGATGCTGGCCACCGTCGTGTTTCTGGTCGCCTACTTCGCGATCGACCAGAAGACCTACCAGTTCATCCCCGGCATCGGGCTGGCGAGTCTGTCCAACATCGTCCTCGGCGTCTCACTCGGGGTGAGCCTCTTGTGCATCGGTCTCGGCGCCGTCCACTGGGCCAAGACGCTGATGCCCGACACCGAAGTGATCGAGGACCGCCATCCCCAGCGATCCTCCGACGAGGCCAGGCAGGACGCGGTCGAGACCATCGTGGCCGGTGGCTCTGCGTCGCAGCTGGGCCGCCGTCCCTTGATCAAGTACACGCTGGGGGGGGCTCTTGGTCTCTTCGCCATCCCGCTGCTCGTGCAGCTGACCGGCAGCCTCGGCCCGCTCCCCAAGGCCGATCTGTCAACAACATTCTGGCGCAGGGGAATGCGGCTGATGCGCGACCCGGAGATGACCCCGATCAAGCTGAGTGACGTCACGTTGGGTTCCGTCTTTCACGTGATGCCCGAGGGCATCGACAAGTCCCCGCACGTCCTCGAGGAGAAAGCCAAGGCCGCTGTCATCCTCATCTCCCTGCCCCCCGACGCCATCCAGGTCCCCAAGGAAAGTGCCTGGGGCGTCGACGGCATCGTCGCCTATTCCAAGATCTGCACCCACGTGGGGTGCCCCGTGGGTCTCTACGAGCATCGGACCCATCATCTGTTGTGTCCCTGCCACCAGTCCACCTTCGACGTCACCCGCGACGCGGAGGTCATCTTCGGTCCCGCCCACCGCCCCTTGCCGCAGCTGAAGATCACCGTCGATGCCGACGGCTATCTGATCGCCGCCGCGCCGTTCCTGCAACCGGTCGGCCCTAGTTACTGGGAACGCGGATGAGTCCCCAATCCACTCCGAAGGGTGCCGAGGGTCTGCGCGCCGACGACCTCACCCTGGAAGAGGTGGCGGCCTCCAAGTCCAGGGGGGGCGGCCTCGCAGGCTGGCTCGACGACCGCACCAGCGCGGCCAAGCCGACGAGCTACCTGCTCAAGAAGGTGTTCCCTGACCACTGGTCCTTCATGCTCGGCGAGATCGCCATGTTCTCGCTCATCATCCTGCTGGTGACCGGAACGTTCCTGACCTTCTGGTTCGTCCCCAGCTCTGGAAAGGTGATCTACAACGGCTCTTACGTACCGCTCAAGGGCATCCCTATGAGCGAGGCGTTCAAGTCCACCGTCGACATCAGCTTCGACGTCCGTGGCGGCCTGATCATGCGCCAGATCCACCACTGGTCGGCACTTCTTTTCACGGTCTCGATCACCGTGCACATGTTCCGGGTCTTCTTCACAGGTGCGTTCCGCAAGCCTCGCGAGATCAACTGGGTCATCGGCACGATCCTGTCCCTGTTGGCCATCAACGAGGGCTTCACCGGGTACTCCCTCCCGGACGACCTGCTCTCGGGCACCGGCATCCGGGCGGCCGAAGGCTTTATACAGTCCGTCCCCGTCCTGGGCTCCTACATGGCCTTCTTCCTGTTCGGCGGCGCGTTTCCGGGAGAGGCGATCATCCCCCGGCTCTTCACTGTTCACGTGCTCCTGCTGCCTGCAGTCATCATCGGGCTGTTCACCGCGCACATCGTGCTGGTGGCGGTGCACAAGCACACCCAGTACCCCGGCCCGGGCAAAACAAACGAAAACGTGATCGGCTACCCGTTCATGCCGGTCTACATGGCCAAGGCCGGCGGCTTCTTCTTCATCGTCTTCGGCATCACGACCCTGATGGCCGCCCTGGTCACCATCAACCCGATCTGGTTGTACGGCCCGTATGACCCGTCACCGGTGACCGCCGGCTCACAGCCGGACTGGTACATGGGCTTCGCCGACGGGGCGCTGCGCCTCTTTCCCGGCTTCTTCGAGTTCAACATCTTCGGCCACACCCTCAGCCTGAACGTGTTCATTCCCTCGCTGATCGTGATGCCTCTGCTGTACAGCATCGCCGGGGCCTATCCGTTCATCGAGTCCTGGGTCACCGGCGACAAGCGCGAGCACCACCTGCTTGATCGCCCGCGTAACGCTCCCACCCGCACCGGGCTGGGCGTCATGGCGATCAGCTTCTACCTCATCCTGTTCCTTGCGGCCGGCAATGACCTGATAGCGATCAAGCTGGGACTGTCCATCAACGACATCACCCAGACATTTCGGATCCTGCTGCTCGTGATCCCGCCACTGGCCTACTGGGTGACCAAACGGATCTGCATGAGCCTGCAGCGTCGAGATCACGATCTCGTGCTGCACGGCCGCGAGAGCGGACGCGTCGTGCGCACCGCAGAGGGCAGCTTCTTCGAGGTTCACGAGCCACTCCCCGAGCACCAGCGCTGGGCCCTGGTGCAGCACGAGACACTGACGCCGCTGAAGCTGACAGCCACGGTCGACGCCCAGGGGGTACGCAGGAAGAGCACCCGCCGGGAGCGTCTGCGCGCAAAGGTCTCGAGCTTCTACTTCGCCGACGGCGTTCAAACGGTGTCCCCGGCCGAGCTGGCCGCGGCTCACCACGACGGCTCTGCACGCGAGGCGCTCGAAACGGAGCAGGACTCCGGCGCACCGCACCTTAGCGCCGAGGAGTGGGTCGGACAGCTGCACGGTGGCGCCGATGAGCGCCCAGAGACCGACGCCTATGCCAGCCACGAGGATGGAACGGAGGGCGGCCCAACCTCCCCGAGCTGAGCTGGCTCAGCTGGCTCAGCTGCCCAGCAACTCGGCCAGACGAGCTGCCAGGGCTTGATCATCACCTCGCAGTTCCAGCACCTTCGTCCGAGAGGTCCTGCCCATCCCGGCAGAAGCCAGTCCCACATCAGCGCGGCGCAGACCGAAGGCCTTGGCAACCGCCTTCAGCACACCCTCAGTTGCCGCTCCGTCCACAGCCCGCTGCGCCACAAAGACGATGAGGACCGCGCCATGACCAGCCGACGCCTCGCCGTACTGCCCTCCGACCTTGGTCCGGGAGGCTCCAGGCTTGACCCGCACGGTCACTCTCATCGGACCATCATCCTTCCCCGGCCTGGCTCTTGCTGCGCCGAAACCACCGGCTGGCGACCCCTTCGACGCCAATCCGGTGGTTTCGCAGCAACAAGCCGGCGTCGATACGGGGAAGGGACCACACCGTGACAGGGTGGCAGCTGTGTTGAAGCTGACGACGCAAGAGTTTGAGGAGGCCGTCGGGGACGCGCTCGACGCCGTCCCTGCTGAACTGCTCAACCTCATGGACAACGTGGTGTTCCTCGTCGAGGATGAACCACCGTCGGATGATCCGGACCTGCTCGGCATCTATGACGGGACGCCATTGACCGAGCGGGATGGAGGCTGGGCCGCCGGAGCACTGCCGGATCGGATCACGATCTTCCGCGGGCCGACGCTTCGGATGTGCGCGACCCGCGAGGAGGTACTGGACGAAGTTGCTGTCACGGTGGTGCATGAGATCGCACACCACTTCGGAATCGACGACGACAGGCTGCGCGAGCTCGGATGGGACTGAGCGCCATACAGACAGCAGGCACCCAACAAACACCAGCGTCCCCCTGCACACCGAGCACCCCGGAGCTCAGGCGAGGGCGCTCCTGGCCATCCAGCCCGCGTAGTCATAGACCCAGACACCGATGCCCTCTTCGGCTTTGAACACTCGACTGGACCCCTTGAAGGTGACCACGTCGCCCACCTTGGAGTTGTTGAACATCCACTGGGCATCGGCAGGAGCCATGTTGGTGCAACCGTGCGACACGTTCTGGGACCCCTGTGCCCCAACCGACCAGGGCGCGGAGTGGATGAACTCCCCCGTCCAGGTCAGTCTCAGGTCCCACTGGGTGGTGATCTTGTAGTAGCCGGGAGAACCCGGGGGGATCCCGATCGTCGCCGAGTCCATCACAACCACGGGGTCGCGCGACATGATGACCTTGATGCCACTGCGGGTCTCGGTCAGCGGCCCGGGCCTGCCGGTGCTCACCGGGAACGTGCGGATGACCTTGCCATTGAGGCGAACCGTGAGATAGTGCGCGCGCATGTCCACGCTGCTCACCATGGACGGGCCCACCGTGAAGCTCGTCCCACCATCGATCGTGATCCATTTGTTATCCCCGGTCTGCACGCCGTGCAGCGGCGTTGACACGGTGACCTTGGTGCCGGGGAGCCAATACGTCTGGGGTCGCCACATCAGCTGTCGGTCGTCGAGCCACCCCCACGCGCCCACCTGGTCCGGAACGGACATGACCTTGACCCGCTTCTCGACCTCGGCCCGCCGAGCCTTGGTGTCAACGGCCGTGTCGAACTGGAGGATCACGGGCATGCCCACACCGACAGTGCCACCGCTTGGCATCAGGGCGTAGGTCGCGCTGACCTTGGGCGTCAAGGTCCTGAAGGTCGACCTGATGGATGTCGGCATGCCGTCAGGTCCGATCGCCCCGATGGCCAAGGTGTATGCCGTGGAAGGGCGCAACAGCTCGGTCGCCCCCCAGGTGCCATCTGCGCTGGTCTGCCCTTCGACCTGGTTGCCCTTCGCATCCACGAGCGTTACGACACGCAACGAGCCGGAGGACGCCCTCACCGTGACCAGGGCCTTCGGCAGGACATCGACAGCCAGATTCGCCGGAGACACGTCGAGCACCGCCGGAGTCGTCCCTCGCGTGGGTGAAGATGAGGGTGAGGGTGAGGCTTGCCCCTTGGTCGTCCCCGCCAGTGCCCTTGGCAAGCGGTTGACGATCGAGCCCGCTGCAACGTTGCCCAGGCAGGCAAGCGACAGGAAGAAAACCGCTACCGACGCCACAGCAAGAACGCGGCCTCGCCGGAACTTCGTTAATGTCATCGCTACGTCAAACCGACTCTCGGAGCACGGCGTCTCAACCGATGGTTACCGCACCCCCCGTGAGGCCGGCCAGATCACGCCCAAAGCCACCGCAGGTTGCCACACAAGTGAACAACCTCAGGCCTTTTGAGACCCAGTGCTACCAAGCGTCAAATCAGAATACCCCTTCCCCTGCACCACCGAGCAGCGAAGACACGAGGTGTCAGAGGGTGCATTCCACGGAAGTACTCGTACGTCCAGCCAATGTGGTGCCGGAGGTCGCGCACCATCTCAATATCGACGACGGGCTGCACAGGCTCGGATGAGACACAACCCTCGAACACTGAGCTCTAGCAGGCTCAGACCAGCGCGCTCTGGGCCTTCCAACCGGCGTAGTCATAGACCCAGACACCAATGCCCTCGACAGGTCTGAACGGGCGTGAGGAGCCGGTGAACGTGACGATGTCGCCCACCTTGGAGTTGTCGAACATCCACTTGGCACCGGCGGGGGCCATGTTGGTACAGCCGTGTGACACGTTCTGGGTGCCTTGGGCGTTGACCGACCAAGGTGCGGAGTGGATGAACTCCCCCGTCCAAGTCAGCCGCAGGTTCCATTTGGTCTTGATCTTGTAGTAGTTGGGATTGCCCTTGGGAATGCCCACTGTCGCCGAGTCCATCACGATGTCGCTGTTGCGTTCTATGATGACCTTGGTGCCGTAGCGGGTCTCCGTCAGTGGTCCTGGCTTACCCGTGCTCACCGGGAACGTGCGGATGACCACACCATCACGACGAACCGTGAGGGTGTGTGTGCGCATGTCCACAGTGCTCACCATGGACGAACCCACGGTGAAGTTCGTCCTGCCATCCTTTGTGATCCATTTGTTGTCTCCGGTCTGCACGCCGTGCAGCGGTGTGGACACGGTGACCTTGGTGCCGGGGAGCCAGTACGTCTGGGGTCGCCACATCAGCTGGCGGTTGTCGAGCCAGCCCCAGGCGCCCGCCTGGTCCGGAACGGTCGTGACCTTGACCCGCTTCTCGACCTCGGCCCGCCGAGCCTTGGTGGTAACGGCCGTGTCGAACTGGACGATCACCGGCATACCGACCCCGACAGTGCCACCGCTGGGCATCAGGGCGTAGGTCGAAGTGACCTTCGGCGTCAGAGTCCTGAAGGTCGACCTGGTGGATGTCGGCAGGCCGCCAGGTCCGATCGCCGCGACAGTGAGGGTGTACACGGTGGACGGGCGCAACAGCGCACTGCTTCCATCTGTCCGCCAGGTGCCATCTGGACCGATCTGCCCTTCGACCTTGTCGCCGTTGTCATCCACGAGTGTGACGGCGCGCAACGTCCCTGAGGATGCCCTGACGGTGACAGGAGCACTGGGCAGAACATCGATCGTCCGATCTACCGGGGACACATCAAGCACCGCCGGAGCCTTCTCAAGCCTGGATGCCTGAGCTGGGGTCTGCGCCGAACCTGAGCCGTTCCGCGCCGCGCTGCCCGAGCAGGCACCAAGCAGGAGGCTGACCGCTATGAGTGCAGTCAGAAGGAGGCTGCCTCGCCGGCAGCTGACTGATTTTGTCATAAGAGGCCAGAATACCTTGCGCCTCCGAGGACGTCCTCCGTGTCCACGGAGCGAACGGGCGGGGCCGTCAGACGGCGTGCTCTCCACGGAAGTACTCGAACGTCCAGCCGATGACCGCCAGAGCAGCCAGGAACATGCCGATGATGACCAGCCACCAGCCCACGGCGAGACCCAGGAAGACGACCGCAGCGGAGGCAGCCACCGCCAGTGGCCACCAGCTGTGCGGGCTGAAGAACCCGTACTCTCCCTCGGCGGCCGAGATCAGTGCCGACGGGTCGTCCTCAGGTCGGGGGTCCAGCTTGCGACCGGTCTCCCAGAGGTAGAAGCCGATCAGCGCCGCCACTCCGGCGCACAGGAACAGCCCGAACGGTCCCACCGCCTCGGTCCAGTGGGTAGCCGTGCCGTAGATGAGCCCCACGA
>Ga0208716_1000078_pt1 | contig 33906 bp, 28 predicted proteins | sample NGESurdeep092012_8_FD_184482 | JGI IMG/M metagenome (GOLD analysis project Ga0208716, IMG submission 184482) | Arctic peat soil microbial communities from Barrow, Alaska - NGEE Surface sample 415-3 deep-092012 (SPAdes) | ecosystem: Environmental > Terrestrial > Soil > Wetlands > Peat ...
TGCGCTGCTCCGAAGCGACGTGTTCGGCCCGCTCGGGATCACGGACTTTATTTGGGTGCGAGACAGTGCCGGGAACCCGTACTCATACGCGCGCCTGCAGATTCTTCCGGAGGACATGGCGAAGCTGGGCCAGCTGGTGCTTGATCGTGGACGCTGGAACGGAACACAACTGATCGCGCCCGAGTGGTTCGACGCGATCATGCGTGGTTCGCCCCTCGAGCCTCGCGTTGGGCTCCTCTGGTGGCTCCTCCCACAGCACACCACGTTCGTCGTCGACGACGAACGCCTTCGTTCGCTCGCCGCTGCGGGAGCCGATTCGGCGTTTATCCGCGGGGCTACGACCGCGCGAGGGCGTTACGAATCGGCCGAGGCGTACGATACGGCGCTCCGCGCCGCGTTCGGCGAGAAGTACTCGGAGGCGTACGGCGAAGCCCGTACTCGCACGCGCATGAATCTGGAGCGTCGAGAATACGGCCGCATGATCGGGTTCGAGGCGAATGGTTCGTTCGGACAGTACATCGACATCTATCCCGACCAGCGGCTCGTCGCGGTGAGAATGATCGCGGTCACGGACCGCATCAATTTGCCGGCCGACAGTTTCGAGAACTTCCGCGAGCTGGTACGAGCGCTGGCTCCTCACTGAGAACCGGCGTGATGATCGCACACCGGTTGGGCTCCTCGTTCTTGGGTTCAAGCATCGATAGGCCCTCGTCGCGAGCGCGCTCGCGATGAGCGCCCAAGCTCACGGCGGTCGTTCATACCGACTCGCATTTGATCGTCGGCGCGGTTACCGGCACAGGACCCACTCAGGACTCGCCGGAGTTCACGCCGGCGATGCGCCAAGCCGCTGGACTGCTTCAGTTCGACACGGTGCTGGCAGGTGGAGAGCGTGTTCAGCCGGCAGAAGCGCCGGCTCGGCTCCGCGCTCACCACGCGACGACCCGCATCGCAACAGCGCGAGACGATACCCCGAGTCTTGACGCACAACCTCATGATTCTCTGTCGAGGCCTCTCAAAGGGTTTCAACAGAGCAATTCACTCTCATCGCTCAAACTTCCACTGAGTTTGCTCCAACTCATCCCTCCGACTCATACTCCACTCTCCCCGCTGCTCTCAGAGAATGCCGAACCGTCTCGCGCAGGAAACAAGTCCGTACCTGCTCCAGCACGCCGATAACCCGGTGGACTGGTATCCGTGGGGCGCCGCCGCGCTGCAGCGTGCGCGCGACGAAGGCAAGCCGATCCTGCTCTCCATCGGTTACGCGGCGTGCCATTGGTGCCACGTGATGGCGCATGAATCGTTCGAGCACGACGAGACGGCGCGCCTCATGAACGAGCGATTCGTGAACGTGAAGGTCGACCGCGAAGAGCGGCCCGATCTCGATTCGATCTACATGCAGGCGGTGCAGGCAATGACAGGTCAGGGCGGATGGCCCATGACGGTATTCCTGACGCCCGCCGGCGAGCCGTTCTACGGCGGCACCTATTTTCCGCCCGAGGACCGTCACGGCATGCCGAGTTTCCGGCGCGTCCTGCTCTCCGTCGCGGACGCATGGGAGACGAAGCGCGACGACGTCGCCCGCGCCGCGCAGTCGGTTCGGGAGATGTATGAAGCCGGAAGACCGACGACCGAAGCCGGAAGACCGAAGACCGAAGATGGACCGCGAGCGACGGTCGACACCCTCGCCCGTGCGACGAAGGACCTCTCCGCGCGCTTCGAGCCGATGATGGGCGGCTTCGGCGGCGCACCGAAGTTTCCGCACACGATGGCGCTCGACTTTCTGCTCCGGCGGTGGGCGCGCACGAACGACGAGCACGCGCTGCACATCGTGATGCATTCGTTCCGGCAGATGGCGCGCGGCGGGATCTACGACCAGGTCGGGGGCGGATTCCATCGCTATTCCGTGGACGCGCGCTGGCTCGTGCCGCACTTCGAGAAGATGCTGTACGACAACGCATTGCTCGCGAGGCTCGGCGCGCATCTGTTTCAAGCGTCCGGAAGCGTGGAGGTGCGCCAAGTCACCGAGGAGACGCTGCGCTGGGTGATGCGGGAGATGACCGACGCGAGCGGGGGCTGGTACTCGTCGCTCGACGCGGACAGCGAGCACGAGGAGGGGAAGTTCTATGTGTGGTCCGCCGACGAGATCGCGTCGGTCCTCGGCGACGACGCGCCGGCCGCGATCGCGCACTGGGGCGTGACCGCCGGCGGCAACTTCGAAGGGGCGAACATCCTGAACGTCCGCGGCGACGCGCCGGTGCCCGACGCCGGCTCGCTGCGGAGCTGGAAGCAGCGCCTTTACGATGTGCGCGAGAGACGCATATGGCCCGCGCGCGACGAGAAGGTGCTCGCGTCGTGGAACGGCCTGATGCTGCGCGCGATGGCCGAGGGCGCCCGCGTGTTCGGGAGCGCTGACTACGCGAGTGCGGCGCTTCGCAACGGCGAGTTCCTCTGGCGCGAGATGGTGCGTGACGGGCGTGTCTATCGCACGCACACGCGGGGAGAGACGCGCATTCCCGGCTTCCTCGAAGACCAGGCCTCGGTCGCGCTCGGCTTTCTCGCACTCCATCAGCTCACGTTCGACAGGACGTGGTTCGATCGTGCGCGCGAACTCGCCGGTGTGTGCGTCGCGAAATTCCGCGACGAGACCACGGGCGACTTCTACGACACCGCGGCCGACGCCGAGGCGCTCGTGACGCGGCCGCGCGACATCACCGACAACGCCACGCCGGCGGGTTCGTCACTCGCGGCGGAACTGCTCCTCCTGATGGCGGAGCTCACCGGCGACGTGCCGTCTCGCGAGCGTGCGTTTCGTGTGCTCGACTCCGCCGCGGAACCGATGGCGCGCTACGCCACGATGTTCGGGCATCTCCTCGGCGCCGCGGACCTCGCGGTCAATGGCGGCGTGGAAGTCGCGCTCGCCGGCGATCCCGGCGCAGACGACCATCGCGTGCTCGCTCGCGCGGTGGCCGCGCGATACGTGCCGTCGCTCGTGCTGGCCGGGGGTCAGGGTGCCGCGGTTCGGGGCCTCGCCCTCATGGATTCGCGCGAGGCGGTCGGCGGTCGTGCGACGGCGTACGTCTGCCGTCACTATGCGTGTGGTGTGCCGGCGACGGACGCCGCGGCACTCGACGCCCAGCTCGACGCGCCTTCGTCCGTCACTCGAAATCGAGCGCAAGATTGAACGCCGGCGCCGAATGCGTGAGCGCGCCGACGGAGATCCTGTCGACGCCGGTCTCGGCGATCGCGCGCACCGTCTCGAGACGCACACCGCCGCTCGCCTCGGTGATGCAGCGGCCGCGGGCGATCGCGACGCACTCGCGCATCACGTCGTTCGACATGTTGTCGAGCAGAATGCTCTCGGCGCCGGCGTTCACGGCGGTGCGCGCCTGTTCGGGCGTCTCGACCTCGACCTGGACGGGCGTTCCTCTGGGTGCGTAGTCGCGCACGCGTCTGATGGCGAGGGTCACGTCGCCGTCCACGGCCGCGAGGTGATTGTCCTTGATCAGCACCGCGCTGGCGAGATCGGAGCGGTGGTTCACGCCGCCGCCGCAGCGCACGGCGTACTTCTCGAGGCGGCGCCATCCCGGCAGCGTCTTGCGAGTGTCGACGACGACGGCCCGTGTCCCTCGCACGGCCTCGACGAAGCGGTGCGTGAGCGACGCGATGCCGGAGAGGTGCTGCATGAAGTTCAGCGCGGTGCGCTCGGCGGCGAGCAGGCCGCGCGCGTGGCCGGAGAGAAAGAGGACGGTCTCGTCGCGCTCTGCCGCCGTGCCGTCCTCGGCGTCGACGCGGATCTCGATGCGCTCGTCGAGGAGGCGGAACGCGGCGAGCGCGAGCGGCACCCCGGAAATCACGCCGGGCTCGCGCGTAACGAGCCGGGCGCGGGCGCGCCGCGTGGGGAGCACGGTGGCGAGCGTCGTGATGTCCTCGAACGCGGCGTCTTCGTCGAGCGCGCCCCGCACCAGCGAAATGATGGCGGCCTCATCCAGCGGAAAGCGCGGCCCCCCGAACTGCGGCGGCTCGAAGGGCGTGATCCGCCGCGGCGGATGCGGCGGTTCGTGATCCGTCATTCACCCGGATCCACGCCGGGGCCCGCCAGCACCGGCCCGCCGCCGATGCTCACCATGCGCTCGATGGCGAGGCGGGCGCGCGCGGCGATGTCTTCCGGCACGGTGATGCGATGCTGCATCCGCTTCAGCGACGCGAGCACTTTCGGGAGCGTCGTGACCTTCATGTATGCGCACGACGCCCGCTCGTTCGCGGCGTAAAAGGTCTTGCCGGGATACGCGCGCCGGAGCCGGTGCAGGATCCCGACTTCGGTGGCGACGATGAATTCGCTCGCGCCGGATTGCGCGGGACGGTTGATCATCCCCTCGGTCGAGAGAATGTGTGCGCCCTCCGGATCGACGTCGCCGGCGGATATCGCCTCGACCACACTCGTCGCGCAGCCGCATTCGGGGTGAACCAGGAATTCCGCGTCGGGGTGCAGCGACCGCTGCAGCCGGATGTTCTCGGGATCGATGCCCGCGTGCACGTGGCATTCGCCCATCCACACGCGGATGTTCGTGCGGCCCGTGATGCGGCGCACGTGCGCTCCGAGGAACATGTCGGGGAGAAACAGGATCTCGCGGTCGGCCGGAATCGAGTTCACCACTTCCACCGCGTTGCCCGACGTGCAGCAGTAGTCGCTCTCCGCCTTCACCTCGGCGGTGGTGTTCACGTACGACACCACGACGGCACCCGGATGCTCGGCCTTCCACTCGCGCAGCTGGGCGGCGTCGATGGTCGACGCGAGCGAACAGCCGGCTGCGAGATCGGGAAGGAGCACCGACTTCGCCGGCGAGAGGATCGCCGCCGTCTCGGCCATGAAGTGCACACCGCAGAACACGATCACGTCCGCGGTCGTCTTGGCGGCCTCGCGGGAGAGGCCGAGCGAGTCGCCCACGACGTCGGCGACGTCCTGCACCTCGGGACGCTCGTAGTTGTGGGCGAGGATCACGGCATTGCGCTCGCGGGCGACGCGACGGATTTCCTCTTGCAGCTCCGCGAAGGCGTTGCGCTGTGTGTCGGCGGATGCTTCAGCCATCTCGAATGATAGCGTCAGCCACTTGGCGCGCGCATCCCGAGCGAACGGCCCGCGAGCCTTGCGCTAAGGCTTGCCGAACCGCTGCTCCCGGTACACGTCCATCGTGGTCTGCTCGCGAGGCTCATGCCGGGACGTGACGACTCTCATCTCGACCGCACCGGCGGGCGCCAGTGCGTAGACCGTGTCGACGACGTACGTCACCGCAACGGGCGCCGCAGCCGCAACGGCAACCGGAATGTAGGCGTTCGACGGAATCACGTACTGAAATCGAAGCCGCGATGCGGCGGGAGCCTGAACCGGAGACCCACCCCACTGGGACGCGGTCCCGTTCCACGCCCCGCCGCTGGCCTGCTGCGATTCCTGCGTTGATCCGTGACGCCCAGAGGCGGTGCTCGAAGACCGGCCCCACTGTTGCGCGTGAGAAGTGCTCCCCACGGCGCTCAGGGCGACCAAAACGAATATCACGCGAAATCGGGTCATGGCGAGAACCTCCTCAATTCATGCTACCCCGCAAGGCACTGAACGGTAATGAGGCCGTTGTCCGGAAGCTGTCAGCCGACCGCTGTCGGCTGACAGCGTTCAGTTCAACTCGGAACTACCACTCGATATGCTTCCCCCGCCATTTCCGCTTTTCCTTCGGGAAATCGCGACGGAAATGTCCTCCTCGCGATTCCTTCCGCATCAGCGCGGCCTCGGCGATGAGGTGCGCGGTGTCCACCATGTTCTGTTCCTCGGTCGCGCCCGACGGCAGCCGCGACGCGATGTCCTCGAGCCTCTCGATGCAGTGGCGCAGCCCCTTCGAGTTGCGGTTGATGCCCGCGTGGTCCCACATCAGTTGGCGGATGCTATCGACGGCGACCTGGGCCGCCCCGCGGTCGCGCAGCGGCGGCACGGTCCACGGCGCCAATCGGGGCGCTCGTCCGAGCCTCGGGGTCGCGACGATGTCGCGCGCGACACGTTCCGCGAACACGAGCCCCTCGAGCAGCGAGTTCGACGCAAGGCGGTTCGCGCCGTGCACGCCCGTGCAGCTCACCTCGCCGCAGGCGTAGAGCCGTTCGATGGAGGAACGGCCGGCGAGATCGGTCATCACGCCGCCCATCATGTAGTGCGCGGCAGGGGTGACGGGAATGCGGTCCTTCCGCGGATCTATGCCTCGCGCGCGGCAGATGGCGAAGATTCCGGGAAAACGGCGCGCAAACGTGCGGGCTATTTTTCGCGCGTCGAGATAGACGTCCGAACCGCCCTGCCGCTCCCGGAAAATCTCACGGGCGACGATGTCGCGCGGCGCGAGTTCGGCCAGGCGATGCCGGCGCGTCATGAATCGCACACCGCGATCGTTCACGAGAATCGCGCCCTCGCCGCGCACCGCCTCCGAAATCAACTGCAGCGGGTTCTCGGGCGTGTCGAGCGCGGTGGGGTGGAATTGCACGAATTCCATGTCGGCCAGTCGTGCGCCCGCACGGTGCGCGATCGCGTAGCCGTCGCCGGTCGCGACCTCGGGGTTCGTGGTGTACCGGTAGAGCTGGCCGCACCCGCCGGCCGCGAGCACCGTCGCGTCGGCGATGATCTCCACGGCGCGGCCCGAAACACTCGCCTTCACGCCGGCGCAGCGTCCGTCCACGATGACGAGGTCCAGCGCGCGTGCGCTCTCGAGCACCGTGACGTTCGGGCTGTTGCGCACGCGCTCGATCAGCGTGCGCGCGACCTCCGCACCAGTCTGGTCGCCGTTCGCATGCACGATCCGCTTGCGCGAGTGCGCGGCCTCCTTGCCGAGCGAGAGCCGGCCCGACGTGTCGGTGTCGAACCGCGCGCCGATCGACGCGAGCTCCCGCACGCGCTGCGGCCCCTCGGCGACGAGCACCTCCACGGCCGCCGCGTCGCACAGCGCGGCTCCAGCCGCCAGCGTGTCGAGCCGGTGGAGTTCCGCCGAATCGCCGGCGCCGAGCGCCGCGGCGATGCCGCCCTGCGCGTACGCGGTGGCGCTGTCGAAGAGCGAGCGCTTGGTGAGCATGAACACGTCGCCGTGCTCGGATGCGCGCCACGCGGAGTGCAGGCCCGCCACGCCCGAGCCGATCACCAGGAAGCGCGTTCTGATGCGGTCCGCCATGCCCGAAAGATAGCTTGCGACGCCCTGTCCCAGCGGCGATTCTTTCTCCCACATGCGGAAGCTCTCGGTCTTCATCGGCGCGCTGCTGGCGGTGCACGTCGCGTTGCTCTTCGTGCGCCCGTCGGGGTCGTCGCCGGCGCCGGCGGCAGCAGGCCTCGACATCGGCGTCGTGTTCGACCTGGGCGGACGGGGCGACAAGTCGTTCAACGACGGCGCCTACATCGGCGCGCAGCGGGCGGCCAGGGAACTCGGCGCGCGCGTCCGATACGTCGAGCCCGGCGAGGGCTCCGACCGCGAGGCGGGGCTTCGACTGCTCGCCGCCGAGGGCATGAAGCTCGTGATCGGCGTCGGATTCATCTTCACCGACGACCTGAGCGCGCTCGCGAATGAGTATCCGGACGTCGCCTTCGCCGGCGTGGACTTCGCCGTCACGATCGGCGCCGACGGAAAACCGGTTGCGCCGCCCGGGAATCTCGCGGCGCTCAAGTTCCGCGAGGAGCAGGGGTCGTTCCTGGTCGGGGCGATCGCCGCGCTGGTGGGCGGCTCCAGGAAGGTCGGATTCGTGGGCGGGATGGACTCGCCGCTCATTCACAAGTTCGAGGCCGGGTATCGCGCCGGCGTCAAGGAAGTCTGCCCCGACTGCGAGGTGCTGGTGCAGTACGCCGGCGTCACGCCCGAGGCGTTTCGGAATCCCGGCCGCGGAAAGGAGCTGGCGCTCTCGCAATACCAGCAGGGCGTGAACGTCATCTATCACGCGTCCGGTTCCACGGGACTCGGGGTGTTCGAGGCCGCGCGCACGATGAACCGCTACGCGATCGGCGTGGACGCCGACCAGTATCGCGAGGCGCCGGGGCGTGTGCTGACGTCGATGGTGAAGCGCGTGGACAACGCGGTGTATGACGCGATCCTGCGCGTGAAGGAGAACCGCTTCACGGGCGGCATCTACAACTTCGGGCTCGCCGAGGACGGCGTGGGCTACGTCTACGACGAGCACAACCGCGCCCTGATTCCGGACGCGGTGCGCGCGCGTGTCGAAGCGCTGAAGGCCGAGATCGTGGCCGGCCGCATCGCGGTGCCCTCGTCCAGATGAACGGCGCCGCTCCGGCCATTCGGCTCACCGCGATCGACAAGTATTTCGGTGCGGTGCACGCGAATCGCAGCGCGTCGCTCGTGGTGCAAGAGCGAGAGATTCACGCGCTCGTCGGCGAGAACGGCGCGGGCAAGTCGACGCTGATGAAGATCCTCAGCGGCATGACGCCGGCGGACGGCGGCACGGTCGAGGTGGGCGGGCGAGAGGTGACGGGGTGGACGACTGCCGAGGCGATCGCCGCCGGCGTGGGCATGGTGCACCAGCATTTCATGCTCGTGCCGACCCTGACCGTGGCGGAAAACGTCGTGCTCGGCCGCGAACCGGTGAGCGCCGGCACGTTCGATCGCGCACGCGCCGAGCGCGACGTCGAGCGGCTGTGCGAGCAGAGCGGGCTCGCAGTGCCGGCCGGACGGCTCGTCGCCGATCTCTCCGTGGGTGAAGCGCAGCGCGTGGAAATCCTGAAGTTGCTCTACCGCGGCGCACGCGTGCTGTTGCTCGACGAGCCGACCGCGGTGCTCTCGCCCCCGGAGGTCGCCGAGCTCTGGAAGGTGCTGCGGCGCCTGCGCGACGGCGGCGCGACGATCGTGCTCATCACGCACAAGCTGGACGAAGTCATGGCCGTGAGCGAACACGTGACCGTCATGCGGATGGGAGAGACCGTCGCGAACATGGCTACGAGCGACACGTCGCCGGAGAAGATCGCGAAGGCGATGGTCGGCCGCGACGTCGACCTCGCCGTGCGTCAGGGAGGCGGCGCGGCGAAGCTGGCGGGCACGCCGGGCGCCGTCGCTCTCGACGTGCGCCACCTCGTGGTGCGCGGCGCCCGGATCGAGAAGGCGGTGGACGATGTCTCGTTCAGCATCGCACCCGGCGAGATCCTCGGAATCGCCGGCGTCGAGGGAAACGGCCAGACCGAACTGCTCGAGGCCATCGCCGGAATTCGCGGCGTCACGAGCGGGACCATCACACTCGGCGGCGCAGACATCACGCACCGCGGCGTGCACAACCGGGGTGAGGCCGGGCTCTCGCACATCCCGGAGGACCGCCACCGTCGCGGGCTGATCCTCGATTACACGCTGGCCGAGAACCTGATTCTCGGGCAGCAGCACCACTACACGAACAACGGTATTCTCGACCGCCACGCCATCATCGACCACGCGCGCCGGCGCATCGTCGAATACGACATCCGGCCGACCGATCCGTCGCTCCCGGCTCGCGCGCTCTCGGGCGGCAACCAGCAGAAGATCGTCATCGCACGCGAACTTTCACGGGCGTTCACGGTGCTGCTCGCCGCGCAGCCCACGCGCGGCGTGGACGTGGGCGCGATCGAGTTCATCCACGCGGAGCTGCGCAAGGCGCGCGAGGAAGGCAAGGCGGTGCTGCTGGTGTCCGCCGAGCTGAAGGAGGTGCTGACGCTCTCCGATCGCATCGCGGTGATGTACGGCGGCCGATTCGTCGCGATGTTCCCGCGGAGCGACGCGAGCGAGGAGGTGATCGGACCGTTCATGACCGGCGCCGCGCGCGGGCAGGTCGCATGAAGAAATCATGAATACGCGCACGCGCGTCCTGCTCGCGGAATCGGTGCTGCCGCCGCTCGTGGCGCTCGTGGTCGCGCTCGTCGCGGGCGACCTCCTCATCATGGCGTACGGACAGGCACCCGGTGTGGTGTGGCGCGCGCTCCTCGAGGGCACGTGGGGCAACAGCTACGGATTCGGGCAGGTGCTGTACAAGGCGACGACACTCGCCTGCACCGGGCTCGCCGTGGCGGTCGGCCTGCGGGCCGGCCTGTTCAACATCGGAGCGGAGGGCCAGCTCGCGGCCGGCGGCTTCGGTGCGGGGCTGGTCGGCCTGATGCTGCCGGCTGGCACGCCCGCGCTGATCGCCGTGCCGCTCTGCGTGCTCGCGGCACTCGCCGCGGGCGGCGCGGTTGGCAGCGTGCCCGGCATCCTCCGTGCGCGATTCGGCGCGCACGAAGTGATCGTGACGATCATGCTGAACTTCATCGTGCTCGCGCTGCTGAACTATTTCGTGTCGGCAAAGCTGCACGTGCCCGAGACGCTGCACACGCCGGAGATTCACGCCGGCGCCGTCGCGCGGCTCTCCGGCACGTTCGACGCGTTTCACGGCTCGGCGGCGAACTGGACAATCGTGATCGTCCTGCTGGCGGCGGCGTTCGTGTGGGGGTTCCTGTTTCGCACGCGGGCGGGATACGAGCTGCGCGCCGTCGGGCTGCAGTCCGACGCCGCGGAGTATGCCGGCATCCGCGCGGGCCGCGTCTGGTTCAGCGCGATGGCGATGAGCGGCGCGCTCGCCGGACTCGGCGGCATCAACTTCGTGCTCGGCTACAAGAACTATTACGAGGACGGTTTCACCGGTGGCGCGGGATTCCTCGGGATCGCCGTTGCGCTCATCGGACGGAACAATCCCGTTGGAGTCCTGCTCGCCGCGCTGTTCTTCGCGACGCTGTCGCAGGGCGGGCTCGCGATCAACGCGATGGTGCCGAAACAGATGGTCGAGGTGCTGCAGGGCATCGTGATTCTCGCGGTCGCGACGGCCGTGCCCGAGGTGCGGCGGCTCCTGCGCAGCGCGATGTCCAGGCGGAAGGCGGCGCGGTGACCGTGCTCCTCTTTCTCGCGCAGACGTTGCGCATCGCGATACCGTACTTGTTCGCGGCCGCCGGTGGCGCGATCGCGGAGCGCGCCGGCGTCGTCAGCCTCACGCTCGAGGGATTCATGCTCGGCGGGGCGTTCGGCGCGGTGCTGGGCGCGCACTACACGGGCAGCGCGTGGCTCGGAATCGCCGCGGGCGTCGCGGTCGGCGTGCTCCTCGGGTCGATCCATGCAGGCGCGAGCATCCGGTTCAAGGCCGACCAGGTGGTGGTCGGCGTGGCGATCAACCTGTTCGCCATGGGCATCACGCGATTCTTCCTGCAGCTCGCGTTTCAATCGAGCTCCAATTCGCCGCGCGTCGTCGGATTCGGCGCGTCGGCCGGCGGGAGTTCGGCGGCGTTCCTGGCGAATCCGCTCGTCTGGCTCGGACTCGCCGTGATGCCCGCAATGGCGTTCGTGATCAACAAGACGCGGTTCGGCCTTCGCGTCCGCGCCGTGGGCGAGCATCCCCAGGCCGCGGCCAGCGTCGGAGTGCCGGTGAACCGCGTGCGCTATGCGGCGGTGATCGCCTCGGGCGCGCTGGCGGCGCTCGGCGGCGTGTATCTCGCGCTCGACCAGCACCAGTTCACCGATTCGATGACCGCGGGGCGCGGGTTCATCGCCCTCGCCGCGGTTATCTTCGGACGCTGGGACCCGCTGCGCGCCGGAGTAGCTTGCCTGCTGTTCGCCGCCGCGGAGACGCTGCAGATCCAGTTGCAGGCGGCACAGATCATTCCTTCGCAATTCGTGGCGATGATTCCGTACGTGCTCACCATCGTCGCGGTGGCGGGCGTGGTGGGCCGGAGCACGCCTCCCGCAGCACTTGGCAAGACAAGCGAGTAAATGGCGCATGGGTAAACTGGTTGTGCTGCTGGTGACGGCGTTCGTGGACATGCTGGGCGGAGCCATCGTGTTCCCGCTCATCCCGTTCCTCGCGCAGAAGGTCATCGGCCACGGGCCGCTCTGGACGGCGCTGGACGCGGTCGGCCTCGGCGGCGTCGGCGTCGCCGTGTCGCTGCTCCTCACGATGTACGCCGTCGCGCAGCTCGTGAGCGCGCCGCTCTGGGGCCGCGTCTCCGACAAGATCGGCCGGCGTCCCGCCCTGATGATCGGACTCGGCGCGTCGGTGCTGGCATACATCGTGTTCGCCTTCGCGCATTCGCTCGAGCTGCTGCTCCTCTGCCGGCTCGTGCAGGGCGCGGGCGGCGGCACGGTCGGCGTGGTGCAGGCGTACGTCGCCGATGCGACGAAGCCGGAGGATCGCGCCAAGTCGCTCGGCTGGGTCTCGGCGGCGACCAACGCGGGCGTCGCGATGGGCCCCGCGATCGGCATCTGGGTGCTCGGATTCGGCGTGTCCGCGCAGGCCCTGGCCGTCGAACCGCTGCTCAAGTTCCGCGGGCCGGGACTGGCCGCCGCGCTGATCGCCGCGGTGAACATGGTGTTCGCCTGGTTCTTCCTGAAGGAGTCGCACGACGCAGCCGCGGCGAAGGCGAGCGGCAAGACCGTGACCCGGTCGCGCGACGCGGTCTGGCGCGTGGTGTCGCATTCCGCCGAGCCCGCGTCGCGGCTGATCTGGATCTACGGCATCACGATGGGCGCGTTCATGATGATGAACACCGTGCTCGCGCTGCTGCTGATGGTGAAGTTCTCGGTGACCGAGAACACGTTTGGCTATTTCTTCACGTACGTCGCGGTGATCGGCGTCGTGGTGCGCGCGTTCTTCCTCGGGAAGCTCGTCGCGTGGCTCAAGGAGCCGGCGCTCTCGCGCATCGGCATGGCGATGCTCGCGGTGGGCCTCTTCACGATGCCGCTGTCGCCGTCGCTACCGGTCTTCGCGCTCTGCGTAGCGCTCGTGCCGCTCGGCACGGCCTTCACCTTCCCGTGCGTGACCAGCCTGCTGTCACAGGTCGTGCCGCAGCACGAGCGCGGGCTCTACATGGGCGTGCAGCAGACGTTCGGCGGAGTGGCGCGCGTGCTCGCTCCGCTCTCGGCCGGCTTCGCGTACGACCATATCGGGCACTCGGTGCCGTTCTTCGTGGCCGGCATGATCGTCCTGTTCACGATTCCGCTCGGCTTGGGAATGGAGAAGTTCGTGAAGCAGCCCTACGCCGTCGAGACGCCCTCAGCCGCGTAGACACACAGCGCGATGGGCGACGGTCACCCGTCCACGAGCTGCCCTCTAGGACGGCTCCGGCGCGCCCGGTTCGCTCTCAAGAACGGCCTTCGCGATCTCCACCATCGGCTTCGAGCGGTCCTGGCTCGAACGCTGGAGAATGCGATAAGCCTCGGGCTCCGAGCAGCCGGTGCGTCGCATCAGGATCCCCTTCGCGCGCTCGATGGTTTTTCGCGCTTCGAGCGCCGCCTTTGCCTCGGTCGCATCCTTCCTCGCCATCCGCAGCGCGGCCGCGCGCGTGACGGCGAGGCGAATCGTCGAGTCGAGCATCTTCGGCGGCACGGGCTTCGGCAGGAACGCGACCGCGCCGGTCGTCACCGCCTCCTTGTCCGACAGCGTGACGTTTTCGTCGCCGCTGTAGAGGATCACCGCGATGCCCGGCAGGGTGCGCGAGATGACCTCGGCCGCCTCGATGCCGGAGCCGTCGGGCATGTGCACGTCGAGGAGGACGGCGTCGGGCTTCATCTCCCGCGCCTTCTCCGCCGCGAGCACGCCGCTCGACACCGCCGCGACCACGTCGTGGCCCAGCGCGATGAGAACTTCGGTCAGCGTGCCGCGCGAACCTGCATCGTCTTCGGCAAGGAGGATTCGCAGCTTGGTGCTGATGTCGTGAGGTGCAGTCACTGGCCTGGTTGCTGTGATCACGGAAGTTCTACGCGTTGGTGCCTGGAGATGCTGAACGAACGTCGTCTTGTTGCGGAGGGTAAGCTGGATGGCCGGCGGCCTCCTTGTCGAGCAGCTCACGAACCTTGCCTGCGATTCTCGCTTCCGCCTTGGCGAACCCGTCGATACGCCGTGCCAGTTCAATGACCTTCTCGGGGTCGTGCGCGTTAGCCTCGACGAGCCAGGCGGCCGATACGATCGGATTCAGTACGTTGCGAAATTCGTGTAACAAACCGGCCGCGACGCGGCTGGCGGCCTCGACCTCGCGCCGTCGCGCGTCGGCCCTCCCCAGCTCCCCATCTGTGCTCATGAACGATCCCCCGACCGCGTAACCGAAGGTGCCGCCCGCTCAGCCGCTGTGATGAGACGCACACCACGCTGAAACGTGAAGTACGCGTACGCCCACTGCACGAGCACGCTCAGCCGATTGCGGAAGCCCACCAAGTACAGAATGTGGACGAAGAGCCACAATAGCCATGCCGGATATCCTGCGACCTCGAAACGCCCGAACACGGCGATGGCGCGATTCCGTCCGATCGTGGCGAGATCACCCTTATTGTAGTAGCGGAAGGGGCTCGTTGTCTCGCTGTTAACGATTCGTAGCGCGTTCAACGCCGCCCGTCGTCCCTCCTGGATCGCGGCGGGCGCCACGCCGGGCACGAGTGATCCATCCGCGCGCACCACCGCCGCAAGGTCGCCTGCGACGAACACTTCGGGGTGGCCTGGAACGGAGAGATCGTCGCGCACGATCACGCGGCCGGCGTGATCGACCGGACCGCCGAGCATCGCGCCCAGAGGCGACGCCTGATTCCCGGCCGCCCAGAAGACGTTTCGCGCGCGGACGAACTCGTCGCCGATCCGCACTCCGTGCCCGTCGACGCCGGTCACGGCCGCGCCGGTGCGCACCTCGACTCCCAGCCGCTCGAGATCGCGCCGCGCTCGAATGGATGAACCCTCCGGAAGCGCCGGGAGCAGACGCGGACCGGCCTCCACGAGGACCACGCGGCTGTTGCGCGTGTCGATGCTGCGAAAGTCGCTCGGCATCGCCTTGCGCGCGATCTCGATCATCATGCCGGCGAGTTCGACCCCCGTTGGGCCACCGCCGACGATCACGAACGTCATGAGGCTCGCCCGTTCGGCCGCATCGGACGTCAGCTCCGCGCGCTCGAACACCGTCAAGAACCGCCGTCGCATCTCGAGCGCGTCCTCGAGACTCTTCAAGCCGGGCGCGCAGGCCTCCCATGCGTCGTGACCGAAGTATGCGTGCCGTGCCCCCGCGGTGACGATCAGCGCGTCGTAGCCGACCGGCGCCCCGAGAGAATCGACTATGACCTCGCGCGCCGCGGGGTCGACCTTCACGACCTCGCCGAAGATCACCCGCACGTTGCGCTCGTTTCGCAGGATCCACCGGATCGGCACGGTGATATCGCTCGGCGCGAGCCCGGCCATCGCGACTTGGTAGAGCAGCGGCTGGAACAGGTGGTGATTGGTGCGGTCGATCACCGAAACGTCCACGGACTTTCCGCGACACACCTTCGCGGCGGCGAGCCCGGCGAATCCGCCGCCGATGATGACGATGCGGGGGCGTGGCACGCGCGTTCCTAGTCCGCGACGGGCTGCGGCGGCGCCATGAACGCGCTCAGCAGCGCACCGACGGCCACCACCGTCACCGCTCCCACCACGTTGTGCCAGAGAAACGAGACCTGCGGCGCGAACACGATCACCGATCCCACGGCGCTCATGCCCGCGATCAGCCCCAGGAATGCGGCGTTCGCCCGGATGCGTGGCAGCATCGCGAGGATGAACACGCCGAGGATGGACCCGTAAAAGATCGACCCGAATCGATTGACCACCTCGATGAGCGAACCGAGCGACGCGGCAAACGTCGCCACCACGCAGGCGAAAAGTCCCCACGCGCCCGTGGCGGCGCGCGACACCACGAGCAGGCGCTTGTCGTCCGCGTCGGGGCTGACCCACCGGCGGTAGTGATCGATCACGGTTGCCGTGGAGAGCGCACTGAGTTCGCCCGCGACGGCCGACATTGCCGCGGCGATCACCGCCGCGATGAACAGGCCGGTGAGCCCGATCGGCAGCTCGGTGAGGACGAAGTGCGGGATGATGTAGTTCACGTCCTTCGACGGCGTGCCGGAGATCCGCTCGGCGAGCGCGAGCGCCTCGCCGTGCACCTGCGCGACGGCGCCGTCTCGCTCGCGCAGCGTCCTTCGCTGCGCGGCGTCGGCGTCGCGCGGGGCCGCGGCGAGGTCGCGGGCCGCCGCCTGTCGCGCGTCGAAGAGCGCGTGGTAGCGCGCGTCGAGCAGCTCGTACGCCGTGGGGTCCGCCCGCTTCACCAGCCGCTCGTGCGCCGGATTGAAGTACAGCGGCGGTGCGAGGAACAGGTAGAAGACGAATACCAGCACGCCCACGAGCAGGACGAGTGCCTGCAGTGGAATCTTCCAGTAGGCGCTGATCAGGTGCGCACTGCGCGCTTCATCGACACTCTTCGCGCTCAGGTACCGCTGCACCTGGCTCTGGTCGGTGCCGAAATACGACAGCATCAGGAAGGTGCCCCCGATGATGCCGGACCAGAACGTATAGGTGTCATGCAGGTTGAACGAGAAATCGAACACGCGCAGCCGGCCCGTGGCGCCGGCCAGCCGCAGCGCGGCATCGGGACCGACAGGAAGGCGCACGAGCAGCACGATGACGACGGCGACGAGCGCCGTGACGATCACCGCCATCTGTTTCACGTCGGCCCACGTCACCGCCTGCACGCCGCCGATCATCGTGTATATCACCGTCGGCACGCCGATGAGCGCGACGGAGGTGACCATGCTCCAACCGAACATCGCCGAGAACACGACCGCCGGGGCGGCGATGATCGTGCCGCAGGAAAGTCCGCGCGAGAGGAGGAAGAGCACGCTCGTGAGCGAGCGCGTCTTCGCGTCGAAGCGGCGCTCGAGGAACTCGTACGCCGTATACACCTTTGCGCGGTGCAGGTATGGGACGATGGTCACACCGAGAATGACCATCGCGACGGGCAGGCCGAAGTAGAACTGCACGAAGCGCATGCCATCGGTCGCGCCCTGGCCGGTGGTGCCGATCATCGTGACGGCGGAGAGTTGCGTGGCCATCACGGTGAGGCCGACGGCCCACCACGGCAGCGCGCGATTGCCGAGGAAGTAGCCCTCGATCTCCTTCGTCCCCCTCGACCGGCGGAGTCCGTCGATGCAGACGTAGCTGAGATAGCCGACGACGACGAGCCAGTTCAGCCAGTGCATCGTCGTGTGTTGGTTTTAGTGGCCGCGTTCAGCGCGAGTATCGCGCCTGGACGAATCCCAGCAGCGCGAGCACGAACAACTCCGCGGCGAGTACGCGAACGATGGCGCGTCGGAAGTTCGCGTTCATGGAATGACCCGTCTTGGCACCGCGCGGTCGGGCTCGAGCCCCGCGCTGAGCAGGTTCACCAAGAGGCGCGGACCACCGGGCACGCCGCCGGGAATCTGACGGAACAGCGCGAGCGACGTGAAGACATACATCCCCTTGCCGAGCGGCGTGACCAGCACCGCGCCCTTGATGTTCAGCTCGCCCGGGTCGTGCATCTCGAGCGGCGTCGAGTAGTGCGGATCGACGACGGTCGGCATGTAAAGCCCGCGCTCCTGCACCCAGTCTTTCCAGTCGGCGTCACCGATCCTGTTGGGTGAGTTGAGCACGCGCGACTTTGGCTCGAGGATCGTGACCGGCGCCTCCTCCTCCGTCACGCGCGACGTGCGCGGCGTCGTGACCGGATACGGCATGACGCCGATCGTCGCGATGTCCTGTCCGTACTGCACCACCAGCGTGCCGCCTTTCTTCGCGAAGTCGATGAGCCGGGCATTGTACGCGACGAGCTCGCGATGGGCCTCGTACGCCCGCGGGCCGACCACGACGGTGCTGAACCGGCCAAGATCGACAACGGGAAGCTCTTCCGCGCTGATGATCGTGACTGGAATCCCGAGCTGGCGCAGGAACGGCGCGACGTTGTCGCCCACGCCCTGGATGTAGGCGACGCTGAGCGTCGCGGGGATCGTGATGTCCACGGCCTGCAGCCAGATCGCCGAGTAGCGATACAGGCGAATCGGACGGATGTGCCCGTACTCGACGGCCTTGAATCCGTCCATGTACCGGCCGTTCCCGGTCTCGGCGATGATGCCGAACTCGTAACGGTCCGCCTTCAGCTGGCCGCGCACGCGCACGAACAGCTCCTTCTGTTCGCCCGCCTGCAGCGTCATCGACGCGGGGATCGAGTCGACGCGCAGTCCCCCGGGCTTCACGATCCGGAACGAGAACGTGCGCGGGGTCGACGCGAACGACTTGATCGTCACGCGCATCAGGTGATCGAGCGGCTTGTTGGCGATCATCCACTCGAGGCCCCGGTCGAACGCGAGCGTCACCGCGGGTACGCCGCCGACCGGACGGTTCTGCTCGCCGAGCAGCGGGTCGGCGGAGTGATACATCACCGGGCCCGCATCCATGGTGATCATCTGGCCCGCGATGCTCGCCGTGACGCGGATATTGGTGATTCTGCGCGCGTCCTCCGCGACGGCAACTCCGGGCACCGTCGTCAGGCTCCCCACGCCGACGTACGAAACGCGCGCGAGCCCATCGGACGGCGACTCGTGCATCGCAAACAGGTCACCGATGTGCGGCCCCTGCCACCACGGCCGCGAGTCCACGAGGCCAATGATGTTCCGGGAGAGGCGCGCACTGCTGTCGGGCGAGATGATGATCGGTGCGAACAGAAACGGCAACGCATCGTTCATTCGCGCGTACGCCAGCGTCACGTTCTCATGGCCGCGATTGTACACCGTGAGCGTCACCGGCATCGAGTCCCCGAACGCGAGCAGTTCCTGTGGCGCGGTGGCCTCGACGGCGACGCCCGCCGCCTCGAACGCGGCCTCGGCCGTACGCGTCGTGAGAGTATTGAGCGCCGCGTCGAGATCCAGCGCCGTCGCATCGCAGGCGCCGCCGCGCTGCGCGTCGTTGTCCTCGCCGGCGCGCATCATCGACATCGCGCCCGTGTGGATGTCCGTCATGCAGCGGGGCGTCGCCGTGCGCGCGTCCTGCGCGAGCCGCGCCGCACGCGCGAGCCAGCGGACGATGCCGTCCGGGCGCCGCAGGTCCACCGCGTCGCGCGCCGAATCGAGCAGTGCCTGCGCGGCCGTCAGCGCCGTGCGCGCCGCCGGCGCGGCCGCGCGCGCGAGCCGCGCGAAGCTCGTGTCGATGCCGTCGAAGATCGACTTCTCGTCGGCGGGCGGCGTGGACTCGTTCACGCGCGATTCCTGCCGGAGGACGTAGTCCATCTGCGCGCCCTTCCGCTGCTGGATCCCGCCGAAGCCCTGCGACCGGTGCTGCGCGCGACTCTCTCCGGCGATCTCGGCGTAGCTGCGGCCGAGTACCGGATCGTATTCGCCGACGTTCATGGCCACCGCGCCGGCGATGCGGTTGCCGCGCGCGCCGCGATAGAACTTGAGCGGCGCCCATGCGCGGCCGTACCGCTTCACCGGAAAGCGCGCCGTATCGGCGGCCGCCTCGTACGCCTCGCGCGCGAGCAGTCCCGACACCTGGTGATGTCCGTGCCCGTCCGCCGGCGTGCCGGAGAAGACGGCGACGATCACGTGCGGCCGGAACGAGCGTATCACCGTCACCACGTCCGCCAGCAGCGAATCGTGGTCCCAGTGCTTGTACGTCTCCTCCGCCGACTTCGAGAAGCCGAAGTCGAACGCGCGCGTGAAATACTGGTGACCGCCGTCGAGCCGGCGCGCCGCGAGCAGTTCCTCGGTGCGGATCGCACCGAGCGCCTCGCCGAGTTCGTTGCCGATCAGGTTCTGGCCGCCGTCGCCCCGCGTGAGCGAGAGATACGCGGTCTCCACGCGCCGTCCGCGCGCGAGGAACGCGATCAACTGCGTGTCCTCGTCGTCGGGGTGCGCGGCGATCATCAGCACGCGACCCGTGACCGTGGCGCCGCGCACGAGCTGGTCGGTCGCCGGCGCACCGCGCTCCTGCGCCCGCGCGGCCGACGGTGCGAGCATCATCGGCGCCGCGAGCACGATGAGGGCGGCGGCGGCGCAGAGGAGGGATCGCTTCATACGGCCTTCATCACGCCGCTCGCGCGTCGCGCGCCGCTCGTGCGATGCGGCGAAGCCAGCGCATCCGCCACGATGCGCGCCTGCTCCTCGGTGTGCGTCTGCGCGTAGCCTTCAGCCGGACTCGCACGCTCCGGACGCCCGATATAACGGATCACCAGCGCGTTCCCCACCGAGCCGCGCAGCCGCGGGGCGACGTAGCTCCACGCGCCCATGTTCTTCGGCTCTTCCTGCACCCACGCGACGTCCTTCACGTTCGGATACAGGTCGAGCACGCGCGAGATGTCGGCATGGGGCCACGGATAGAGCTCCTCGACGCGCACCACCGCCACGTCCGGCGGCAGGGGCTTCGCCGTGAGTTCGTAGTAGAGCTTTCCGGTGCACAGCACGAGACGCGATACCTCCTGCCGCTTCCCGGCACCCGCCGGATCGTCGATCACGGGCTGGAACGTGCGCTCCGAGAGGTCCGTCACCCGGCTCGCAGCCTGCGCGAGGCGCAGCAGCGACTTGGGCTGCATCAGGATCAGCGGCCGGACCGGCGAACTCGCCGCCTGCCGGCGCAGGATGTGGAAGTACTGCGCCGGCGTCGACGGATACGCGACGCGCATGTTGCCCTCGGCGCACATCTGCAGGAAGCGCTCGAGACGCGCGCTCGAATGTTCCGGTCCCTGCCCCTCATACCCGTGCGGCAGCAGCAGCACGAGGCCGGAATCCTGTCCCCACTTGGCCCGGTCCGCGGCGAGGAACTGGTCGATGACGGGCTGCGCGACGTTCGCAAAATCGCCGAACTGCCCTTCCCACAGCGTGAGCGTGTCGGGTGCGGCCGTGCTGTAGCCGTACTCGAACCCCATCACGGCCATCTCACTGAGCGCGGAGTTGTAGATCTCGAACGCCGCGCGCGCGCCGCCGACGTGCTGGAGCGGGACGTACTCGCTGCCGTTCGTGACGTCGTGCAGCACGGCATGCCGGTGCGAGAACGTGCCGCGCTCCACGTCCTGACCCGAAAAGCGGATCGATGTGTCCTCGGCGAGGATCGACGCGAACGCGAGCGCCTCCGCGTGACCCCAGTCGATGCCGCCCGCATCGCCCATCGCGTCGCGGCGGCGCTCGAGCTGCTTGGCCAGCCGTGGGTGCGGCGTGAACGACGGCGGCCACTTCAACAGACCCTCGTTGAGTTCGATCAGGCGCGCGGTCGTGAGTTCGCGCACCGGCCGCTGCACGGGTACGCTGGCCTCCGCGAAATCGCTGGCGTCCGTGCTGGTGTCGGCCTTCGACTTGTCGAGGAGCGTCTGCAGGTTCGCCGCGACGGCTGCATCGGCCGCATCCACTTCCGCCTGGGTCACGACTCCCTCGGCGATCAGGCGCGCGCCCCACACCTGACGCGGCGTGGAATGCGCCTTGATCTTCTCGTACAGCAAAGGCTGCGTGTACGTCGGCTCGTCGCCTTCGTTGTGCCCGTGACGGCGATAGCCGACGAGATCCACGAGGAAGTCGCGACCGAACTTCGTGCGGTATGCGACGGCGATGCGCATCGCGATCACGCACGCCTCGGCGTCGTCGCCGTTCACATGGATCACCGGCATCTCGAATCCCTTCGCGAGGTCGCTCGCGAATCGCGTCGAGCGGCCGTCGGTCGGGTCCGTCGTGAATCCCACCTGGTTGTTCACGATCACGTGCAGCGTGCCGCCCACGCGGTACGCGCGCAGCCGTGCGAGATTGAACGTCTCGGCCACCACGCCCTCGCCCGGGAACGCGGCGTCGCCGTGAATGCAGATCGGCACGACGGCCATCTCGTCGCGCACGGCCGGCGCGCCCGGCTGGCGCTGGTGCGCGCGCGTGTAGCCCTGCAGCATCGGGTTCACGATCTCGAGGTGACTCGGGTTGGGAACGAGCGAGAGCTCCACCACGCGGCCGCCCGCCGCGACGCGCTCGCCCTCGAATCCGAGATGGTACTTCACGTCGCCCGTCGAAACGTCGCCGAGGTGATCGTGTCGACCCTGGAACTCGCCGAGAATGTGGTCCACCGGCTTCCCCAGCACGCGCGCGAGCACGTTGATGCGCCCGCGGTGCGACATCGAGATCGCAATGTGCCGTGCGCCGGCCGCCGCGGATTCGTCGATGGCGGTGTCGAGCATCGGGACCAGCGCGTCGGTGCCCTCGATCGAGAATCGCTTGTAGCCGGTGAAGGCGCGGCCGAGGAACCGCTCGAGGCCGTCGACCTCGGTGAGGCGAGTCATGAGCGCGCGCTTCTCCTCCGCGGTGAGCGAGCGCGTGAGCTGCTCGGCGGTGAAGAGCGCGCGAAACCACTGGCGTTCCTCCTCGGTGCCGCAGTGCACGAACTCGACGGCGAGATTGCGCGTGTAGCGGTACTTCAGCCGCTCGGCAACGTCGCGGCCGGTACGGAGGTGCGGAAATCCGAGCGCATCGCCGGTGACGAGCGCCAGATCGGCTTCGGTGATGCCGTAGTGTTCCGGCGTGAGTTCCACCGCTCCCGGGGGAGGCGTGCCGAGCGGGTCGAGTTGCACCGCGAGGTAGCCGTATCGGCGGATGGAATTCAGGTAGCGCGAGACACCGACGACCCTGCGCGCAAATTCCTGATCGGGCTCGCCGGAGGGTTCCCGGGCGCCGGAACCACCGCCGAACTCGGCGGCAAGGCGAAAGAACTGCCGCCACGATTCATCCACTGAACCGGGGTCGCGGCGGAAAATCTCGTACTGCTCAGCGATGTATGCGTCGTTGAATACGGACGCGACAACGGGATCGGCCATGCCTCAAATCTAGCCAATCGCCGCGAGCAAGTCGTGTGGCTGCAGGGCCGTCTGCGGGCGGCGATCGCACGCCGGGTTCATCACGCCGACTTCACGAAACGCAGGGTCACGGAGTCGATGCAGTACCGCAGCCCTGTCGGCCGCGGTCCGTCGTCGAACAAGTCTCCGAGGTGGGAGTCACAGCGCTGGCAGGTGACCTCGGTATCGCCTCGGCCGGCGGTTTTCCCGTTCCGGCCGCCGACATTCTGCGATGCGATCGGCTGCCAGAAGCTCGGCCATCCGGTGCCCGAGTCGAACTTCTCCTTCGAGCTGAACAGGGCGGTGTCGCAGCAGACGCACCGAAACAGCCCTTTCTCGTGGAGGTTCCAGTACGCGCCTGAGAACGCGTACTCCGTTTCGCCGTGGCGTGTGACCGCGAAACCGAGCGGTGAGAGTCGCTTGCGCCACTCAGCTTCCGGCTTGGCGACCTTCGGAACGCGCGACATGCGGAGAGCACGAGAGGGGCGCCGGCCAGGATCGCAGCCGAAGCCAGGAATCCGCGCCGCGTGAACTTTCCGCCGCGATCCGATTCGATCATGTGATCCTCGTCTGTCGCATCATCGTGCAAACGTAGCATACCATGCCGCGACCTGGGCGTGGTGCGGCGACCAGGCAGCCCAGACGGACTCCGCCCATGCGCGAGCCGCTTCGGTAATCTCCTCGCCCGATGCCGAGACCGGAACATCGAAGACCGTGCGGCTCGACGCGAACGACGGCGGTTGCAGCCAATGAAACGCGCCCTTGTGGCCGAGCAGGTGCGGCACGCTCACGGGACGACGTCGCACGAGATAATCGTGGAAGTTGATCAGGTGAACCGCAACCGATTGGATCGCCTGCGGACCGGGCGTGCCGGGGTGCTGCGTCGCGTAGGCGTCCACGCACATCTGGCGCGCGACTCGAAGCGTCGGATCGATGGCGAGCGCGCCGAGGAGTTCGCCGTAGCGCTCCCAGCAGCCGGGAGCGGAGGTCATGTAGCGATGGATGGGACCGTCGATCACTTTGATGATGGCACCGCATCCGACGCACGATTCCGTCATGTCTTCCTCGAGACCAGGTCGCCGACGGTAAGCATTCCCTCGATAAGCACGCGCGCGTACACGCGGTTTCACTCATGCGATGGAACCTCCGCGCGCATCAATCGCACGGGAATCCCGCCGTTCTTGAAACGCAGTGCTTCCGTCAGCGGAAGCTTGAGCTGCGCCTCCATCGCGCGGTCGGCCGAGAGGAACGCGATGGTCCATCCGGCGCATTTCGCGCGGGCGATGTTGCCGAGCTGGGCATAGAGATTCCGCACCTCGCCTCCGGCGCTCGCGCGCACGCCGTACGGCGGATTGGTGAGCAGCAAGCCGCGGCCGGCCGGCGGCGTGATGCCGGACAACGCACCGCGGCTCACCTCGATGTCCGCGGCGACACCCGCGCGCTCGGCGTTCGCGAGCGTCGCCGCCGCGCCGCCCGCGTCACGGTCGCTCGCGATGATCGGCGATGCCGCGCGCGGCAGGATCTCGGCGCGCGCCGCCGCGCGCTGCTCGGCGAATCGTTTCGTGGGAGCGCCCGGCCAGCGCTCACACGCGAACGCGCGATCGATACCGGGCGCGATGCGTCGCGCGATCAGCGCCGCTTCGATCGCGATCGTGCCGGCGCCGCACATCGGATCCATCAGTGGCACAGTGCCGCGGTAGTCCATCGCAAGCAGCATCGCCGCCGCGAGCGTCTCGCGCAGCGGCGCCTTCGCGGTGGCGAGGCGGTAGCCGCGCCGGTGCAGCAGTTCGCCGGAGCTGTCGGCGGAAATCGTGCAGACGTCGTTGGCGAAGCGCACGAGAAACAATTGCGCCGACAGATCCGGCGCCTCGGCCTCCGTGTCGTCGTCGGCCTCCCGCCTGGCGCCGGTGATCGTGACACCGCTGACGCGCCGCGTGATCGCACCACCCACGCGCTGGGCGACGCCGTCGGAGTGATACAGCCTCGACTTCCGGCACGTGACGCGAAGGCGCACCGCGCTGCCGGGCGCGACGAACGCATCCCACGGCACGCTTCGGGCGAGCCGTTCGAGTTCATGAAACGCGGTCGCGCGAAACTCCGCGATGCGCACGATCACGCGGCTCGCGGTGCGGAGCCGGAGGTTCGCCTCGAACAGGCTTGCATCGTTCCCCCTGAACGCGATGCCTCCAGGTTCGGTGGCGCCCGGTTCGATCCCGATCGAGCGGAGTTCAGCCGAGGCGAGCTGCTCGAGTCCCGGCGCGACCACGGCATAGCAATCGTGACCGGACTGCTTCGATGATTTCACGGCGCGCCGGCGAGTGTTGCCGCGTGCGGCGCCTCACGGCGCGACCACCAGCGCACGACGCGCCAGCCGAGCAGTGCCGCAACGCACACCCCGTACAGGAGCGGGTCCGTGATGTCCTTCTTCACCCCCAGCCAGAAATGGATCACGCCGAGGATGGCGATCGGATAGATGAGCATGTGCAGCCGGTTCCATCGTTTGCCGCCGAGCCGGCGGATGCTGTTGCGCGTGGACGTGAGCGCGAGCGGAATCATGAGAAGGAGCGCCGCCATGCCGATCATGATGTACGGGCGCTTTGTGAGATCCTTCACGAGGTCGCCCCGGTTCAGCTGCACGTCGAGCAGCGCGTAGGTCAGCCAGTGCAGCATGAGATAACCGAAGGCGAAGAGCCCGAACGTGCGGCGATGCTTCGCGAGCCAGTTCCACCCCGTGACCTGCCGCAGGGGCGTGACGGCGAGCGACGCGATGATGAATCGCAGCGTCCACTCGCCGAGAAAATGCTCGCCCTCCTTCACCGGGTTCGAGCCGAAATATCGCGTGTGCGCGATGATGTCCGACGCCATCGCGCCGCTGGCGAGGACGGCGGGGACGCAGCACAGAACGATCAGAACGGCGGGAAACCACTTCGGCTCGCGTATGGAGCGGATAGTCAAATCAGACTCCCGTATCCCTTCCGCATCCCGCATTCCTCTTCCGCATTCCGCATCTCAGAAGTTCTTGCGGAGATCCATGCCGGTGTACATCGAAGCAACCTGCTCCGCGTACCCATTGAACATCAGCGTCTTTCTCTTGAAGAACTCGCCGATCCGCCGCTCGGTAGCTTGGCTCCACCGCGGATGATCCACCGTCGGGTTCACGTTCGAGTAGAACCCGTACTCGTTCGCGGCGGCCTGGTTCCACGCCGTCTTCGGCATGGCATCCGTAAGCCGGATCCGCACGATCGACTTGATGCTCTTGAACCCGTACTTCCACGGCAGCACGAGCCGGAGCGGCGCGCCGTTCTGGTTCGGCAGCACGCGGCCGTACACGCCGACGGCGAGCAGCGCCAGCGGGTTCTGCGCTTCGTCCAGCCGCAGCCCTTCGGTGTACGGCCAGGGCAGCACGCCCGACCGTTCGCCGGGCATCTGTTTGGGGTCCATGAGCGTCGTGAACTCCACGAACTTCGCCTTCGAGTTCGGCTCCGCGCGCCTGATCATGTCGGCGAGCGGAATGCCGCGCCACGGAATCACCATCGACCACGCTTCCACGCACCGATGGCGATAGATCCGGTCCTCCACCACGCTCGGCTTCAGGAAATCCTCGAGCTGGTAGTCGGCCGGCTTGTTCACGAGCCCGTCCACGCGAACCGTCCACGGCCTCGTCTTGAAATTCTTCGCGTTCTGCGAGGGATCGCCCTTGTCGGTGCCGAACTCGTAGAAGTTGTTGTAGGTCGTGACGTCTTCCCATGGCGTCGGCTTGTCGTCGGGCTGAAGGCCGTACGGCTTGCCCACCGCCTGCGGCTCCTGCGGCTGCTGTGCCGCCGCCAGCGACGGCATTCCACCCAACGCGGCGACCGCGCCGGCTCCGATCGCACCGGCGGCCGCGAGGAACGTGCGGCGGTCGACGTAGAGCGTCTCGGGGGTAATTTCGGACGACGTCGGTTCGTGATTCGAACGAATCGGCATTGGCGACTCCGCTGGATGATGGTCTCTATTATACATATCTACCGCGACTGCGATCCGATGCATCGTCACCCCGCACCGGCCCGATGACAGCTCCCGACTGGATGTACCGCTCGCTCTTCGGCAACTCGCTCCATGACTGGACGGTGGCGGCGGGAAGCGCGCTCGTCGCGATCGCCGCGATCCTCGTCCTTCGCAGCGTCGTCGTTCAGCGCCTCTCGGCCCTCGCGGCGCGCACCGAAACACTGGTGGACGACGCGTTGGTGGAACTCGCGCGCAGCGTCCGCAGGACGTTCGTCGTCGTCATCGTGCTCTGCGTCGCCGGGCTCTGGCTCGACTTCAGCCCGCGTGTGCACGACCTGCTCCGGGCCGCGGCCATCGTCGTCGCCGTCCTGCAGGGCGCGCGGTCCGGCACGCGGCTCGTCTCGTGGTGGCTCGAGCACTACTCGCAGCGCCACGGCGATCTCGACCGCACCACGCTCACGGCGCTCGGCATCGCCGCGAAGGTCGTCGTGTGGGTCACCCTGCTCCTCATCGGCGCAGAGAACCTCGGCTTCGAGACCAAGGGGCTTCTCACCGGGCTCGGCATCGGGGGCATCGCCCTCGCCCTCGCGCTGCAGAACATCTTCGCCGATCTCTTCGCCGCGCTCTCGATCGTGCTCGACAAGCCGTTCATCGTCGGCGACACGATCGGCGTGGACGATTTCGAGGGCGCGGTCGAGCACATCGGGCTCAAGTCGACGCGCGTGACGAGCATCAACGGCGAGCAGGTGGTCTTCGCGAACACCGACCTGCTCAAGAGCCGCGTGCGCAACCTCTCCCGGCGGCAGGGGCGTCGCCTGGTCTTCACGGTGTCGATCGATCCCGCGACGAAATCCGGCCCGCTCGCGCAGGTGCCGCAGATCATGGCCGACGTCGTCGGCGCGGAACCGCGGGCCGCCCTGCGGCGCTGTCACCTCGTGGGTGCCGGCGTCCGCGGCTTCGACATCGAGACGGCGATCCTGATTCCGCATCCGGAATACAACCAGGCGCTCGACGTGCGGCAGGCGATCCTGCTCGAGTTCTACTCGCGCCTCGAGCGTGAGGACATTGCGCTCGCGCGCCCGCCAGGCGTTTTCGCCTCTCGCGCGGGCCCGGTGTAGCGCGGCGCGTTCGCCCAGGCACCACCGGCTACTCGATCGTCTTCGAGAATCGCCGTACGCTGACCACGAAGAGCACAACGGCGAACACCGTGAGCGCCAGCGTCGGCCGCCAGAGCTGCCCGATGCCGATTCCCTTCAACAGAATCCCGCGCAGGATGTTCAGGTAGAACGTGAGCGGCAGCAGCAGCCCGATCCACTGCGCGGGCAGCGGCATCGCCACTCGCGGAAACACGTAGCCCGAGAGCAGGATGTTCGGCAGCATGAAGAAGAAGCTGAACTGCATCGCCTGCACCTGATTTCGCGCGATAGTCGAGATCAGCAGCCCCACGCCGAGGCTCGCGACGATGAACGGAACCGTGAGCAGATAGAGCAGCGGGATGCTCCCGACGGTGGGGATCCGGAAGATCAGCTTGCCGAGCGCCATCACCACCGTCATCTGCACGTACCCCACCAGCACGAACGGTACGAGCTTGCCGAGCATCAGGCTCGGCTTGCCGATCGGCGTCACGATGAGCTGTTCGAGCGTGCCGCGTTCGCGCTCGCGAACGATGGCGGTGCTCGTGATGAGGATCATGGTGATGGTGAGGAGGATTCCGATCACACCCGGCACGATGAACACCGCGCTCCGCTGCTCGGGGTTGTACCAGGGTCGCACGCGCATGTCGATGGGCGGCGGCGCGCGGTAACGCTCGGCGACGATCGTCGCGCCGCGCGCGAGCGCCGCGAGCTGCGCGCCGGAGATCGCGCTCGACGACGACTGCGGGTCGGCGGCGTCGACGATGATCTGCGCCTCCGCCGTGCGGCCGCGCTTGATGTTGCGCTCGTAGTCCGGCGGGATCACCAGGGCGGCGCTCGCCACGCCGCTTTCGATGGCGTCGCGCAGCGCGGTTCTGTCGGCCACCGCGCCGACGAGGTCGAAGCTTCCTGTGTTGGTCATCACCGCCACGAGCGCGCGGCTCTCCGCCGTGCGCGATTCGTCGAGCACGACGGTCTTCAGGTGGCGCACGTCGGTCTGGATCGCGTAGCCGAACAGCACGAGTTGAATGGCCGGCAACCCGGTCATCATCAGCAGCGTGAGCCGGTCGCGGCGCATCTGGATGAACTCCTTCCAGAGCATCGGCCAGAAGCGGGCTTCACGGATCCGCGTGATGAAGTTCACGCCGCCGCGCCCTCGTCGCGCCGCTGCAGCTCGATGAACACGTCCTCGATCGTCGGCTGCTTGAACTGCGCGAGGATCTCCTGCACGGTGCCGAGGCCGATGAGATGGCCGCGCGAGAGGAACGCGAGCCGCTGGCAGCGCTCGGCCTCGTCCATGTAGTGCGTCGTCACCAGGATCGTGGTGCCGTGCGCGGCGAGCTCGTAGATCGATTTCCAGAATGCCCTGCGGGCGGCGGGATCGACGCCGGCCGTGGGCTCGTCGAGAAAGAGCATCTCCGGTTCGTGCGCGGTGGCGCATGCCAGGGCGAGCCGCTGCTTCCATCCGCCGGAGAGCGTACCCGCGAGCTGGGTACGCATCGACGAGAGCCCGATCTCGTCCATGTGCTTCTCGAGACGCTCGGCGCGCAGCCGCCCGTGCAGTCCGTAGACCGTCGCGTAGAAGCGGAGGTTCTCGTAGACGGTGAGATCGTCGTAGAGTCCGTACCGCTGCGACATGTAGCCGATCTTCGTGCGGATGAGCTCCGGCTCCCGTTCGACATCGTGGCCGACTACCGCGGCGCGGCCCGCGGTCGGCATGAGGAGGCCGCAGAGCATGCGAATGGTCGTCGTCTTTCCGGAGCCGTTCGGCCCGAGCAGGCCGAACACTTCGCCCCGATGGATCGTGAGGTCGAGGTGGTCGACCGCGACGAGCCCGCCCTGAAAGACTTTGCGCAGCCCCTCCGTGACGACGGCTTCCGCCGGTGGCGCCGACGGCATGCTATCAGGCACAGCTCGCCGCCTGCGGCTCGCCGGCCGTCACGGCTTCGCCGCCGGCAACGGAGCGTCGATTCGCACCGTGATCGGCAGGCCCGCCTTCAGCATCGCTGTAGTGTCGGCGAACTCGACCTTCACGCCGAACAGCAGGTCCGCGCGTTCCCTCTCGGTGAGCGCCACGCGTGGCGTATACTCGGCGTGTGTGCTGATGGCGATGACGCGTCCCTTGAACTCGTGATCCGGGAAAGCGTCGAGCAGGGCGTGAACTTCCTGCCCGACACGGATGCGCGGGAGGACGGCCGCGGAGACGTACACGCGCACCGTCTGCCGTCCGGTTTGCGCCACGGTCAGCGCCGCCTGCCCCGCGCCGATGACTTCGCCTGGCTCGGCGGAGCGGTTCGTGACCGTGCCCGTGACGGGCGAAACGAGGACGAGGTCGCGAGCGGTCGCGAGCGCCGACGAGACGGACGCGCGGGCACTCCGCGCGTCGGCCTCCGCCGCACGAACCCGTTCCGGCCGCGTTCCTTCGCGAAGCAGCTGCAGCTGCGCGCGCAGCGCATCGCGATGGCCGGCGGTGCTCGCGGCGAGAGCGCGCGCGGCGTCGTAGTCCTGCGCGCTCACGTTCTGCCTGGCGGCGAGCGGCCTGAGGCGCTCGACGTCCTTAGCCGCACGGTCGGCCGCGGCTTCGGCCGCGGCAAGCTCGGCGGCGGCGCCCGCGATCTCCGCCGTACGCGGGCCGTGCTCGGCTTCCTGGAGCGCCGCACCTGCGGACGCGGCCTTCGCCTCGCGCTGCGCAACGTCGGCTGAGAGCGTGGGAATGGTCAGCACCGCAAGGGTATCCCCCGCGCGAACGGCGGCGCCCTCATCCACGAGGACCCTCGAAACCCGCCCCGGGGAGGTCGGGGAGACGTCGACTTCGACGACTTCCAGCGTTCCTGTCGCCTCGACGGTGGAGGTCGGTGGCTTCGCGCACGAAGAGAACGCGAAAAGGCAGCACAGCGGTAGACGGATGCGCATGAGCATACTTTAACCTGTCGCGATAGAACCGCGAGGCCCGCGCAGCGCTCGACTCCGGAGGCCGAGTGCCGCAGATTCGTTCCGTTCGGTTCGATGAAACCCTTACGAGGAGTATCCCGTGGCTACCCCAGCTCCCCAGACCTTCGCGAACCACCGACGGTACGATCCACCCTGGCACTTCGTCGGCGCGATAATCGTGCTGTTCGGAGTCATCGCGGCGGCCGTGCACGCCTTCCGCCAGGGCGGTTACTACAACTGGTGGATGGTGGTGTACACGGTCGGCATCCTGCTGTGCGTGTTCCGCGCGCGTTCTCAGACGCTCACGGTACAGAACCGTGTCATCCGCCTCGAGATGCGCCTGCGCCTGAAGGACGTGCTCGCGCCCGCGCTGGCTGCGAAGATCGGCGAACTGAGCGTGAGCCAGCTCGTCGGCCTGCGCTTCGCCAGCGACGCCGAGCTGCCCGCGCTCGTCGAGCGCTGCCTGAGCGGCCAGCTCGCCAACAATGAGGCCGTCAAGAAGGAGATCAAGAACTGGCAACCGGACTGGCTGCGCGCCTGAGGAAATTCGTGTCGTTTCTCATCAACGCCTGGATCTGGACGATGCTGGTCGGCTCGATCATCGTCGGCACTCCGCTCGTCGCCATCGTCTGGGCCGTCACGGCGCCGTTCGATCCGGGGCGCTACGCCGCGGGAAGACTGTTCCGGCTGATCGCAGTGTTCACGGTGAAGTTGAATCCGCTCTGGCGGTTCGAGACGACAGGACAGCTCGTGCGTGACCCACGGCGTCCGTACGTCGCGGTGAGCAATCATGAGTCGTACGCCGACATCTTCCTCATCTCCCACCTGCCGTGGGAGATGAAGTGGATGTCGAAGGAAACGCTGTTCAAGATTCCCTGCATGGGCTGGATGATGCGGATGGCCGGCGACATCCGGGTCGTACGGGGCGAGCGCTCGAGTGCGATCCAGGCGCTCGCCGCCGCCCGCGATCGCATCAGCAAACGCGTGAGCGTGATGATCTTCCCCGAGGGAACGCGCTCGCGCGGCAACGGGCTCCTTCCGTTCAAGGACGGCGCGTTCCGCGTCGCGATCGAGACGGGCGCGCCGATCCTTCCCCTCGTCGTCGCCGGAACGCGCCGCGCCATGGCGAAGGGAAGTTTTCGCTTCCAGAGAGCGCATGCCCGCGTGAAGGTGCTCGAACCGATTGAAACGAAGGGACTGACACTCGATGACATCGGCGCGCTGCGCGACAGGGTTCGCGCGCTGATAGAAGTCGCGCACACGCGGCTGTTACGTGAGATCGAGGGCGGCGAACCCGCCTGACATCCGTCGCGGCGCTCAGCGCCTGGGCAGCAGCGTCGCGTGCCAACTCTCGGCCGCCGGTACCTCGAAGTGCGCGCGATAGTCGCCCGCACTCGTGATTGTCGTGTCGAACACCCGCGTGGTGCCGTCGGCGCCGCCCCGGCGCGCCAGCGCCTCGAAATCGTCGCGGAGAAGCGCGCAGACCAGAGCTCCCGGCCCCCGGAAGAACACGAGTCCGCCGCCCACCAGTGACGACCCCACCGCACGCTCGAGATCCTGCAGCGTGCGAAAGAGCCCGTCGATCGAGCAGCCGGACGCTCCCTCGGTGCGCTGGTCGACGCCGATCACGAGGAAACGTTCATCGCGCCAGTCCCGCGCCGCGGTAAGCGGATGGCCGTGTGCCTTCCACTGCAGGAGGTAGGTGTCCACCGCGGCGAGCAGTTTCGCGGCGTCGATGTCATCGACCGGAGCCGCGGCACCGAAGATCCACACACGCGCGTCGTCGGGAAGTTTGTCGAAGGTCGTCAGCGGCATTTGCGTCTCTTACGTCTGAGGGCGAACGTTGGCGTCCATGGAATCTAACATCGAGGTCGAGTAGTGCCTGACACTCTCCCGCTCTCCGATCGCCGCTCGTTCCTGGGTTATTTCGTCGGCCTCGGACTCGGCAGCACCCTCTTCCCCGGCATCCTCTGGGCCCGCGTCGCAAGCGGGACCGAAGTGAACGACGCCGCCATCGTCGCCGCCGCCGAAATCGCAGGACTGACGTTCAGCGACGACGAACGCAAGCAGATGCTGAGCGGCCTCAAGGGACAGCCGCAAACGCTCGCGGCCCTGCGCGCGGTTCCGCTCGACAACGGCGTCGCGCCGGCGATCGTGTTCAATCCGCTGCCGCTGATGACCGAGCCGCCCAAGGGAACTTCGAAATCTCCGGTGCGCTCGAAGGCCGCCGTGCGCACGGTTCCGTCGAACCTCGAGGAGCTCTGCTACGAGCCGGTGACCGTGCTGAGCGAACTCGTGCGCACGAAGAAGGTCACGAGCACCGCGCTCACGCGAATGTACCTCGCACGTCTCCGGCGCCTCGACGCCGCCGGCACCGGCTCGGCCACCGCCGCCGGCTGCGTGGGATTCGCCATCGGTACCGAAACGCTCGGTTCGATTTCGTCGCCGTCATCCACGAACGGCGTCACCGGCCTGCGCCCGACGTTCGGACGCGTCCCCCGCACGGGCGCGATGGCGCTCGTCTGGTCGATGGACAAGATCGGACCGATGACGCGCTCGGTCGAGGATGCCGCGCTCGTCTTTGGCGTGCTCCACGGTCCCGACGGCCGCGACCTCTCGTGCCGCGCCGCGCCGTTCAGCTGGGACGCGAACGCACCGTTGTCGAAGATTCGCGTCGGCTACGTGAAGAGCGCGTTCGACTCCGCCGAGCGCCACCCGCTCAAGGAATTCGACGCCGCCGCGCTCGAGGTGCTTCGCAAACTCGGCGTGCCGCTCATCCCGGTGGAACTGCCCGACGCCCCGTACAACGCGATGCGGATCATCCTCGACGCCGAAGCCGGCGCGGCGTTCGCCGATCTCACACGCTCGGGCCGCGTGAGGGAGATGGTGCAGCAGGGACCGGGCGCCTGGCCGAACACGTTCCGTAAGGCGCACCTGATTCCGGCCGTGGACTACATCAACGCGAACCGCGTGCGAGCGGTGGCGATCGCGAGGTGGGCCGAGCTCTTCAGGAACGTGGACGTGATCGGGATGAAGTTCGCGACGCCCGGAAGTTGTTTGCTAGCGCTCGTCGTGGCTGGCACCGGAGAGTTCGTGCCGGAGCGCTCCCTCGAGGGCGGGGTACTCGAAGCGGAATCCAGCCCGCTCGAGCCGTGCAGGCTTCACGCGCTGGCTCGCAAG
>Ga0208716_1000079_pt1 | contig 33885 bp, 27 predicted proteins | sample NGESurdeep092012_8_FD_184482 | JGI IMG/M metagenome (GOLD analysis project Ga0208716, IMG submission 184482) | Arctic peat soil microbial communities from Barrow, Alaska - NGEE Surface sample 415-3 deep-092012 (SPAdes) | ecosystem: Environmental > Terrestrial > Soil > Wetlands > Peat ...
GCCATCATCGCCAAGATGCGAGAAGTAGCCGCCACGGCCACCGAACTCCTGCTCCACGAGAACGCTCGACAAGACCCCTAGGTTTAATCGCAAGCTAAGTCTGGGAAGAGCCAGTCTTGACCACCGATCCTGACCAGCACTTCATGAGGCTCAGGCAAAACGCCGCAGGTCGTGGCCGTTGAGGGCTCCGGCGACTCAATCGAGATGACCTCGGACGTGCCCTGCGACCTCTCAGGGAATCCGCTCTATCGGGAAGTGACTCGGTCCAAGGGGCCTGCGGCGGTGAAACGGCGCATCCAGGATCAGCAGCAGGACAAGAGCGACACCGGAAGCACTGAAGATGTACCACGGCCAGGGACCGAGCACCGACAGCAGCGAGCCATGCGTCGGGACCGCCGCAAGGAACATGTAGTTGGAGCCGGTGAGCCAGTCGAAGCAGCCGACGAACGCCGTGTAGGCCGCCGTGATCACGAACACGCGCATCACCGAGCCACGCCGTGGCTGTAGTTGGAGGCCGACCACAAGGAACAGCGCCGCGATCACGATCCCGGAATGGCCGATGACGAACATAAAGAACTCGAGTTGGGGAAAGCCGGCGGACAGATCTGGCGTGACCACTGCCTGCAGCGTGCCGGCCAGTCCCCAGAAGTAGGTCAGCTCGACGGCCAGCAACCATTGCGGCCACCAGCAGGCGATGGCGGCCATGATCAATGCCACGTCGCACAGCGCCAGCGGCAGCGAGGACTGCACCGACCAACGGCCGTCGACCAGCGGGACGGTGACGAACAAGACGGCGTCGGTGACCAAGATGACCGAGATCGCGCGCCCAGCCCACGCGACCCAGGGTCCCGGCCGCAGCCGGCAGGCGGTGCACAGGCTCACGCAGATCACCGTGCCGATCGCGACCGCGATCCAGTAAGCGGCTGGAGTGCTCACCCGTTCATCATCCGCCGCATTGACCCTGCTGCCGACCCTGGCGTGCCCAGGAGCGTCGCTTCGTATCCTTGGGCCGCGTCACTACGTATCCTCAGGTCATGGACTCTGCCGTACCCGCGCCGGCGCCTCCGGCCGCAACCATGGACGACGTCATTGCTCGCATGCGGTCGATCGATTCCTCGCTTCCGGCCAGCGACGGCGTGGCCTGTTTCAACCGGATGTATCTGGAGGTCACTTTGGGGGTGAGCCAAAGAGTCGCGCAGGGATCCTTCGAAGACGCCGCCTTCGTGTCGCATCTTGACGTCGTGTTTGCCAACCTCTACTTCAGCGCCGTCGACGCCCTTTCCGGGGCCCCGTCAGCCCTACCGGTGGCCTGGCAACCTCTCCTCGCCGCCCGTGCTGCCCCCGGGATCGAGCCCATTCAGTTCGCACTGGCAGGGATGAACGCCCACATCAACCACGACCTGCCCCTTGCGGTGGTGACGGCGTGCACCGATCTGAACACAGCGCCCAACGACGGCTTCCACCACGACGACTACCAGAAGGTCGACGGGCTCGTGGACGCATCGGAGCAGTCGGTACGGGAGTCGTTTGAGCCGAAGGACGTTGTCGTTGTCGACAAGCATGTGGCCGCGGTGGCCAACGTCATCGGAAACTGGAGCATCAACTCGGCGCGTGACGTCGCATGGGACACCGCCTTGGCTCTATGGGATGTCAGAGACCGCCAGATGGCCACCCAACTTCTGACCGGCGCACTGGCTCGCACGGTGGCCATGGCCAGTCGAGGCCTTCTCGTCGTGGTCTAGTGAGCGATACGGTCACCACGTTTGTGCCGTAGTCGTCGGCCTAGCGGTCGACGCGCGCGCCGCCGCCGCCGGCTAGCTTGAGCACTTCGGCCTTGGTCGCCATGGTCGTGTCGCCCGGGGTCGTCATGGCCAGCGCGCCGTGCGCGGCGCCATACTCGACAGACGTCTGTAGCGGCTCGCCCGCAAGCAGTCCGTAGATCAGGCCGGACGCGAACGAGTCGCCGCCGCCGACGCGGTCGAGGATCTCCAGTCGTTCGCGATGGGTGGCCTGAACGACACCGGTGGACGGGGACCAGGCGATCGCGCCCCAGTCGTTGATGCTGGCCGAGCGCACCGTGCGCATCGTGGTGCCGATGACCTTGAAGTTCGGGTACGCGGCGGCGGCCTTGGAGATCATCGCGGCGAACTTGTCGACCTCCAGGGACGAGAGGTTCTCGTCCACGCCCTCGACCTCGAACCCGAGGCTGGCGGTGAAGTCTTCCTCGTTGCCGATCATCACATCAATGTGTCGGGCGATCTCGCGGTTGACCTCGCGGGCCTTGGCCTGGCCGCCGATCGACTTCCACAGGCTCGGGCGGTAGTTCAGGTCGTAGGACACGATGGTGCCGTACTTCTTGGCGGCGGTGACCGCCTCGATGACGGTGGCGGCCGCGGACTCGCTCAGCGCTGCGAAGATCCCGCCGGTGTGCAGCCAGCGCACCCCGAGGTCGCCGAAGAGGTGGTCCCAGTCCACGTCCCCGGGCTTGAGCTGAGACGCCGCGGTGTGGCCGCGATCGGAGACCCCGACCGCGCCGCGCACCCCAAAGCCGCGTTCGGTGAAGTTCAGCCCGTTGCGCACCGAGCGCCCGATCCCGTCGTAGGGCACCCACCGGATGAACGAGGTGTCCAGGCCGCCGGTCAGGATGAAGTCCTCGACGAGGCGCCCGATCTCGTTGTCCGCCAGCGCAGTGACGACCGCGCCGCGCAGGCCGAACGCCCGGCGCAGGCCGCGGGCGACGTTGTACTCCCCGCCGCCCTCCCAGGCCCGGAACGACCTGGCCGTGCGGATGCGTCCCTCACCGGGGTCCAGGCGCAGCATCACCTCGCCGAGGGACACCGCGTCGAAGCGGCACGCGGATGCCGGTCGGATGCTCAGGTCAGCCATCGTCATGCTCCTTCTCTGGGTCAGTCGGTGGGTATTCGCGGGGACGCAGGTCAGCTGCTGGCGAGGGCGACGGCGTCGCCCGTCAGCCGCCGGATACCGGCGAAGTCGCCAGACTTCACGAGGTCGCGCGGAACCATCCACGAGCCACCGACCGCTGCGACCGCGGGGATGGCCAGGTACTCGGCCAGGTTCTTGGGGCCAACTCCGCCCGTAGGCACGAACTTGACCGCGCCGAAGGGTGCGGCAAGCGCTTTGATCGCGGCAGCGCCACCGGAGGTCCCGGCCGGGAAGAACTTGATGGTGGTCACGCCGAGATCGAGCGCGGCCTGGATCTCGGTCGCGGTGACGGCACCCGGCAGCGCGAGCACGCCATGTTCGTGGCAGCGCTCGACGACGGCGCGGGACAGACCCGGGGAGACCACGAACCTGGCACCGGCGGCCACGGCCTGGTCGACCTGCTCCGGGGTGAGCACGGTGCCCGCCCCGACGAGGATGTCGCCGCGAGCGGCCATAGCGCGGATCGAGTCCTGCGCGGCGGCGGTGCGGAATGTCACCTCGGCGACCGGCAGCCCACCGGCCACCAGCGCACCGGCCAGCTCGTCGGCGTCGGCGGCGCTATCCAGCACCACCACCGGAACAAGACGTGCGGCGCTGATGGCTGGCAGGACATTCATGAGGGGGACCCGTTTCACTAGGGGGAAGGCTGAGGTCACAGAATCAGGACCGACAGGGCCGTCAGTGGGCAATCCGCCCGCTGTCGACCTGCCCTTCTATGCACGGCGCTACAAGACTGCTCAGGAGGCATTCGATGGAACAGACATGGCGATGGTTCGGCCCGAATGACCCGATCACTCTGGCGGACATCCGGGCGACCGGTGCGACCGGGGTCGTGACCGCCCTGCACGAGGTGCCTAATGGTGAGCTGTGGACAGCAGCGGCCGTTGCTCAGCGCAAAGAGCTGATCGAGGCATCTGGTCTGAGCTGGTCGGTTGTCGAGAGCGTGCCCGTGCACGAGGACATCAAGCGCGCAGGACCGTTGCGCGATCGGTGGATCGCGGCATACCAGGAGAGCTTGCGCAATCTCGCCGCGAACGGCATCGACATCGTCTGCTACAACTTCATGCCGATCCTGGACTGGACGCGCACCGACCTGCGATACGTCTTGCCCGACGGCGGCTGGGCGCTGCGGTTCGACCAGGACGCCTTCGCGGCCTTCGACCTGTTCATCCTGGCCCGTACCGGGGCGGCGGCCGAGTATGACGACGCAGGGATCACACGCGCCCGGACGTACTACGACGAGCTGTCGCGGGAGGGTCGGGAGCTTCTCGTGCGGAACATCATCGCCGGGCTGCCAGGCTCGGAGGAGGCGTACACCCTCGAGTCCCTCCGGGAGATGCTGGCGACCTACGCCGACATCGACGCCGCCGAGCTTCGCGAGAACCTCGGGTACTTCCTGCGGGCCATCGTTCCGGTGGCCGAGAAGGTCGGGATCCGGCTGGCCATCCATCCCGACGACCCGCCGCGCCCGCTGCTCGGCCTGCCGCGCGTGGTCTCCACGCGCGAGGACACCCAGTGGTTGCTCGACGCAGTGCCAAGTGTGGCGAACGGGCTGACCTTCTGCACCGGTTCGTTCGGGGTGCGGGCTGACAACGACCTGGTGGCCATGGCGCAGCACTTCGCCCCGCGGATCTACTTCGCTCACCTGCGTTCGACCGAGCGTGAGGAGAATCCGCTGACCTTCCACGAGGCCGACCACACGGGCGGCGACGTCGACATGGTGGGCATCATCGCGGCACTCGTCGGGGAGGAGCGTCGTCGTGACCGCGACGGGGGCCCGAGAATCCCGCTGCGCCCCGACCACGGGCACCAGCTGCTCGACGACCAGCACCGGGAGGCCAACCCCGGCTACTCCCTGATCGGGCGGCTCAAAGGACTCGCAGAGCTTCGCGGCATCGAGCTCGCCGTAAACCGGCTGCTGCCGTGAAACCTGCCTCTCTCCCGGAAGGAGACTCCCATCCCGTAGAAGTGACGTCGAGGTTCTGCAATGCTGACGCGCATGCTTGATCTCTTTGACTACGTCCAGCATCCGCATGTGAGTCAGCGAAAGGAGACCGGACCACCCAAGGTCGCGGAGGCGGCGATAGCTCTCCACGGTCCCGGACCGATCGGGCGGTTCAACGCCAAGGTCGGGCTGAAGATCACCCTGATCGTGGGCACGATGTGGACGGCATACCTCTTCACGCTGCTTGCCCTCGTGAGCGCGCCGGCCGCCTTGAAGACGGGCGACAAGATCATCATCGTCGCGTGGATCGCCCAGACCTTCCTGCAGCTCGTACTGCTGCCGATCATCATCGTCGGGCAGAACGTGCAGGCCGCGGCGGCCGATGCGCGGTCCCTGGCGACGTACAACGATGCGTCGGCGGTGCTCGAGGAGGCCAAGCAGATCCAGGCTCACCTCAAGGTCCAGGACGACGCGATCCAGCGGATCCTGACGATGCTCTCCGCCCCGCATTCGTAGAAGATCAAGAGACCGGGTGTCACCCATGCATCTGAATCGCGGAAGCTCCGTCGTGACAGAGACGAGCTGGATCACGATGGTCCGCGGGGCCGTGGCCTGGCCGGGCCGCCGATGACGATCCCGTCGGCGGACCGGGGGCGCCGGCGGGCCGTCACCCGCTGGGTGGTTGGCCTCGTGTTGCTGCTGGTGCTGTCCATGGTGGGCTACGGAGTGTTCCAGTACTTCAGCCTATCGATCGGGATCAAGAGGTCGGACGTCCTTGCGGGTATCCGGAGGGCGAACGCTGCTGGCGGCAAAGGGGCGGCCATCGGGGACACGAACATCCTGATCATGGGGCTGGACAGCCGCCTGGATGAGAATGGCAATCCGCTGCCGAAGCAGATCTACGACGCGTTGCATGCCGGTGACCAGCAGAACGGTGGGCTCAACGCCAACGTGCTGATGCTGTTGCATGTGCCCGGCGACGGCAGCAAGGCCACCGAGATCTCGATCCCTCGTGACGACTACGTTCACCTGGCGGGCTGCCCGGACGGCGAATGCATGGGCAAGATCAAGCAGGCGTACGGGTTGGCCTTCGACCAGGAGTCTCGCCGGATTGCCGGTCAAGCCGGGCTGGACAGTACGCAAAGACAGCAGCAGGCACGCGACGCCGGACGCAAGGCGGAGATCACGACCGTCAGCCAGTTCCTCGGAGGCGTACCGATCGACCACTTTGTCGAGGTCACCCTGGTGTCCTTCTACGAGATCGCCCAGGTCGTGCAACCGATCACTGTCTGCGTCAACGCGGACACCCAGGACAGTTACTCCGGCGCGAACTTCCACAAAGGCTTCCAGCAGATCGACGCATCCCAGGCACTGGCGTTCGTACGCCAACGCCGCGACGATACCCACCCGTCGCTCAACTTCACCGATCTTGATCGGGAGCGCCGTCAGCAGGCCTTCATCGCCTCGCTGGCCTACCAGCTGAAGCAGGCCGACACCTTCGTCAACCCCCTTAAGATGACCGAGATCCTCGACGTGGCCAAACAGAACACGGCCATCGACTCAGGTCTGGACCTGCTCTCCCTGGCTCGGCAGGCATCGAGCCTGACCGGTGGCAACGTCACCTTCTACACCTTGCCCATCGACCACTTCGGCACGGACCCGCTGGGCGAGGACGTCAACTTCGTCAACCTGCCGCTTATCCAGGCCACGGTGCGCCACCTGCTCAGCCCAACCACGAGCGCCGCGGCAACGCCGGCTCCGGCGACGTCGGGATCTTCGCCAAAGGCGCCCGAGCCGGCCACCGCCACACCAGTGCAGGGTGCGGGCCCAGGTGTCACGGCACCGCCGCCCACTGCGCTCAGCGCCCTGTCCGGCGGTGGTATCCGGTGCGTCAAATAGCGGGCCGGCCCTGCCGCATGAGATGTCATCGTCACCGGCTCGTGCTGTTCTGGCTGTGGCGTCCGTGGGAGATGCCTCAGTTGCGGGGCGGACCGGGCGAGGTTGAGATGTCGTTCTGCTGTCGCAGCTCCTGTGTCATCACCTTGCCCTCATTCGCGCGCAGCTCCCAGGTGCGGATCCCGGCGGAGATGAGCAGGGGGAGGACGAGCGCGAGCGCGACGGGCGGGATCGCCACGCCGGTGTCGTTGACGAGCAGACCGATGAACATCGTCACGGTGAGCCCGATGAGCCCCGCCCGGAGGGTCTCGACCCGATCCAGGAGGGGCCCGACTGGTCGCGCGAGCCGCGAGCCGGGGCGGGCCAGGACGTAGGCCAGGGCGATGAGCAGGAGCGGGACGAGGTAGGCGAAGACCGTGGTGTGGATCAGGGTGTCGAGGTTCTGTGCGAGCTTGCGGTTGACGATGTCACCGGCGTCGCCGTCGATGACCGACTGGACGAACCGCCCGAGGTGCGATCTCGAAGACGTGGGGCGCAGCCAGTCGAGCAGTGCGAGGGTGACGACGAGCACGGCGGTGCCTTCGCCGATGAGGAGGATCTTCCGCCAGCTCAGCCGGACCTGGAGGATCGACAGGACGAGCACGGCGAGCCCGGGCACGAGGGCGGGGGGCCCGCCGACTTTGCTGCCCCAGGCGGGCATCGCGATCACGACGACTGCGACGATGCCGATGATGCTGACGGCGAGTGCGGCAAGTCGCGGGCGGCCCACGCGGACCAGGGGGCTGGAGACCGCGATCGCCACAAGGAAGGTCGCTGCGGCGAACAGGGCGAAGGCGACGTTGCCGAGCCCGAAGTACCGGCCCCCGACGATGGGGTTGAGGCCGAGAAGGGATGCCAGTTGGAGCCTTGAGCCGCTCATGACGTCGGCGGCCAGCACGATGAAGGTCATCGCGGCGACGGCGGCGACCGGGCCCATTGGCGAGCGCCGCCACCCACCACGCAGCGCGATAGCCCCGAGCACCCCGGTCCACGCCGCGGTGGCGAGCACGAGCGCTGCCGCCGGCCAGGCAAAGCGCCACCACGGCGCCGTGTTGGCGAGGTAGGTTGCGGCCGGGACGGCTGCGAAGACCACGAGTCCCTTGCGCACCCACGTGCGCATCGACTCGCGCAACCAGTCGCTGCCAAGCCGACGCCAAAACGTCACCGCGAGCACCGTCAGGCCCGCGAGCATGAGTGCGACCCACGTGACGAAGAACGGGTAGACCACCGGCTGCACAGATCGCGACGAGAGGTCATAGTCGACGAGCGCTGCGTGCCGGCGCTGGGCCAGCGTGTCCGAGCTGTCCTGTGCGGGCGAGCGTTGCAAGGGCGTCCCGCTCACCTCACGGGGCACGGCCACCCCGGCGTGGTTGAGGATTGTGGCTGTGATGTCGTCGAGCTGGACGAGTCCGGGCTGCCGCGTCGAGGGGGAGTAGAGCGTGCCTGGCCCGAACTGCGGACCCGCTGCGAGCACCACCCTCAACCCGGGGTGCCGCCCCGCGTCGGCGAGACTGACGACCATGACGTCCGCGCCGCTTGGAGCCGCCGCGACGACCTGCCCGACCCGTTGGTCGACGCCCGCCAGCTGCTGATCGTGCGAAAGTGCCGGTTGCTCCGGGTCGGCGACGTCGAAGTCGCCCGGGTCACGAATGGCGCCGACGTCAACCAGCGAGGTGGGGCAGGCGGCGAGACCAACCGTCAGGTTCGAGGCGTCAAGGGTCTGGAAGCGGGGCACGACGCCGTTGTTGGGCGGCGCCGCGCCCAGGGCCGCCCCTGGCCCGATCGCCGAGATGCACTGGCCGTTGCGCGCCAGCGCCTGCGACAGCGTCCCCAGCCTCGAGCCGTAGGGCCGGCCGGCAGCTGCCGCGACCAGCGAGTTCCAGCCGGTGACGAAACCACTCTTCATACCCGGGATCGGCTGGCAGGCCGGGAGCCCGGCGCCATTGTCCGGCTGTCCCGCCCGGTTGCCCGCCGACAGCGTCAGCCACCCGTCGACGGGGCACGTGTTGGCATGGACGGCCGTGATGTTGAGCGCCGCCGAGGAGCCGTCTCGCAGCAGTCTCCAGAGGTTTGGGGTGCGAACCGGATCGATGTCGCCGGGGCTCATGCCACCAGTGCCGATGACCACGAGCCGATCTGTCGAGCTGCCCAGCGGAAGCGGGTTTGGCGTGACCCCGCTGGTGCGCAGCGCGCTGCCGCCGAATACCGCAAGTAAGAGCAGGGCGGCGGCGGCCAACGCCTGGAGCACCTGTCGCCGGTTCACCAGGCTCAGCGTAATCGGCGTGCTCTCCGCGCACTTCACGTACTGGGCGACCCGCGGTGGTGCAAGCCCTGTCAGCCGGGCCATCGGGCTCAGATTCTGGTGGCCGGGGACGTTCCCCGGCAGCGGGCGACGGCGCAGTCGATGTTGAGCTGGGCCGTGCTTTTGCTAGGGACCAACAGACAGGGGGCTGACCCGCCATACCCCGCGATGCCCTGACGGTGTCTGGTCTGGCGAGCTGAACCTTGCGGACACTGTCCGTGGCTGGCACGATCCTGTCGGAGTAATGAAAGGTGACTCACCCGCTCGTCATTGAACGGAGTGCTGAAGGTCTCGACGTGAGGAACGGAGCCCGCCATGGATGATCGACCCAGGGCGTTGACCCGTGCTTATGAGCTTGCCGCGGGCTTTCTCGACACCCTCGACGATCGGCCGGTCTGGCCGCGGGCCACCTACGAGCAGATGCTCGAGGCGTTCGGCGGCGACGTCGCGTCATCTGGAAAGACTCAGCTCCGGGGACGCCGATACTGCCCACGATCGGTTCGGCGACGAGGCTTGTCAAGAGTTTGGGTTGGCTTACCTAACAACATTTGTCGGGGCTTTACCGAGCCCAGAACTCATACCAGTCCACCGCATACTTTTCGACCTGAGGTGACCTGCTCGCCTGTGGGAGTCACGCCGCCTCGCCGATGTGTCCGCTGCCTCCGCCGGGGCGGGGTTTTGGCATTGCTGCCGGGCCAGATGTCCCCCTACGCTGGCGAAATGGACGTACAAGAGCTGCTCTCCAAGGTCACGGACAACCTCACGGTAGGGCGCGTGTTCGGCGACCCTATCCAGCATGGCGACGTCCTGATCGTCCCCGTGGCGCGGGTTCGCGGTGGGGCGGGCGGTGGCAGCGGCACGGACGCCACCAAAGAGGAGTCAGGCAGTGGAGGGGGCGGGGGATTCGATGCGGCGCCCGCCGGTGTCTTCGTCGTCAAGAACGGCTCGGTGAGCTGGCAACCCGCCCTGGACGTCACACGCATCGTGGTCGGCGGCCAGATGGTCGCTGTGGTGGTGGCTCTCGTGCTGCGTTCGATCCTGCGGCGCCGCCGCTGACTGCCGGGGCCGCCGGCACGTGACCTGCGGGACTACCCGCTGCCGTTCTTCGACCAGGCACCTCCGGCCCGCACTCCGCGGGAGTACCCGACCGAGGACATCGCCAGGCTCGGCCGCAAGCTTGACGAGGCGGACGGGTTCGTGGTGCTGACAGCCGAGTACAACCACGGATACCCGGCCGTGGTGGACCGGCGCACTGGCCGCCGCGCGCAAGGCCCATCGGACGTAGACCTTGAGGCCCCGAGGCCTCGTCGGGGAGCGCCCTTACGGAACCTAGATCGTGGAGATGCCGAAGCTCTTGAGCTTGCGATACAGGGAAGAGCGCGCGATCCCGAGCGTTGCGGCGGCCTGAACCCGGTTTCCGCCTGCCTCCCGGAGGGCTTTGACGATGGCATCTCGCTCGACGGCCTCCATCCCGGAGAGCTGCCGCCGAGCTGAGTCGTGACAGTAGCCCGGCAGGTCCTCGGGCTGGATGTCCCCGACGGGTCGCCGGAGAAGAGCCGCCGCCAGAGCCTCCTCGAGCTGGGTGATGTTGCGTGGCCACGAGTACCGGGAGATGACGCGCATGGCGGCTGGCCCGACACGGGTCGGTCGTCCCTGGGAGATCTGGTTGAGCACCTGGGAGACAACCGTTGCCATGTCCTCGGTTCTGTGGCGAAGCGGCGGCACCGTCACAGCCTGCTGGAAGTGAACCAGGAGGTCTCGGAACGGCAGATCCGAGTCGAGGTTGGCGTCCGAGAGGGTGGCGGCGAGGTAGACATCCCGATCGCTGTCTGCCAGTGCCAGCAGGAACTTGTTGAGCTCTTCGACTCCGTCGGTGGACAGTGCGTCGATGTTCCTGAAGATGTACAGGGTTGGCTGGGTGTTCGCTTCGAGGGCGGCTTCTGCGTCGTCATAGAAATACGGGGAGATGTCGACCGCGTCGATGAGCAGGCTTCGACCGCCGGGGTTGACCCGGTGATAGATCTCGGCGATGAGCGAGAACTTGCCCGTCCCGGTCTCTCCCATGACCAGGAACGCGTCGTGGCTGGACGAAGCTGCCGCGATGTCGCTGCAGGCGCGCTTCCACAACGGCGACTGACCGCTGCCGCTCAGCGTGGACGGAGTGAGCAGCTGCGGGAGGTTGAGGTTCGCGCCGCTGCCCAGGCCGAGCTTGGGGACTGGCCGCTCTGCGACAACCTGGCTGGTTGACCCGGCGGCCTCGGCGACCAGCGTGATCTCCAGGACCATTCCGGCAATGTCGGTTCCGACCACGATGCGCGTGCCCTTGATGCGGATCACCTTGCCGGTGGTCAGCTCGAGCTGGTCCACCGTGCGGTCGTGCCGGCTCATCAGGTAGCGAGCGTGATCCTGGATCGTTGCGCGTTCCATCGGTGTCAGCAGGCCCTGGGCCACGGTGTTGGCCATCACGACGGTGCCGCCGATGGCCATGACACCACCTCGGCTTCGCGCGTCGGCGCGGATGAAGGTCTCGAACAGCGCCTGCTGGCACTGGCTGCGGTCAATCAGCAGGTTGCGCTCGATGTCATGGGCAGCAGACCTCACCAACGCATGCATCAGGGGGCTTGAGTGCTCGACCAGGCAGCTGATGTCGAGGACGCCTTCGATGCGGCCGCTGAGCGGGTCCCGGATAGGGGTCCCAGAGCAGGCAAAGGGTTGTAGAAGCTCATGAAAGTGCTCCGGTCCCACGATCTGGATCGGCTGCCCGGACTCGAAGACCGTTCCTACGCCGTTGGTTCCCATGCCGTGTTCGGCGTAGTCGAACCCCGGCGCGAACGAGACGTTGTCCAGGAGCAGGCCGATCGTCCGGGAGTTGTCGACGCGGGTGAGCAGCCGTGCCTTGCCGTCGGTCACCGCGATGCTGAGCGGGATGTTCGCCGTCTCTTCGCTCAACCGATCAATGATCGGCCGTGAGCAGCGGACCAGCCGCGACGAGATGTCCAGGTCGGAGTGGAAAGAGGCCTCGGATGTCGATGCATCAACGCCGGCACTGCGCGATCGCTGCCAGGACGCTGCGACGACCTCGGGGACTGCGGCCTCGTGCGCGGACCCCGAGGCCAGGAATCCTGCGCGAGCAGCAGTGATGCGTTGGCGTCGGGCTGCGACGTCCGCCATGTCAGTCCTTCTCTCTCCCGTGTTCCCCAAGGATGCATCGTGAGTGAACTCCAGGGAACCGCTTTCGGCGTTTTGGGGCTTTCGAGGGGTGTCCGAATGTGAGACACGTCTTAGGCCCGGAGAGCGTGCAGTCCCTCGCGTCGCAGCCTAACGGCCACCCCCGAGCCACTGCCACGGCCCCACACAGCCCCCGGAAAGGTCGTTGCCGAACGCTTTGGGCACTTCCGCCCGGTGTCCAAATATGGGACAGGTCACACCCTTGGCACATCCCGCACTCTGGACATTCGCTGCAGCCGCCTCGGGACCCCAGACCCGCAGCTCGCCTCTCACCTCAACGAAAAGGGACAATCATGGAGCGTCTGATCAATATCGACAACGGTGGGACTCTCACTGACATCGTCGTCGGCAGTGGAGCAGACTTCACCTTCACCAAGACGCTCACGACCCCGGTCGACCTCTCACAGTGTTTGTTCGACGGCATGACCAAGGCCTCGGCAGAGCTGTTCGGGGAAGCAGACCTCGCGAAGCTTCTGCACTCGACCCGGCACATCCGCTACTCCTCCACCCAGGGCACCAATGCGCTGATCGAACGTGATGGTCCGCTCATCGGCCTCATCACTGACGATCCAGCGCTGGTCGCTGAGCTGCGCGCCTCGGACGAGTCCGCGTTGCTGTTCGACGATCTGGTCGGTGACCGAGTCGGTCTGCTGCCGGCGGAAGGTCCCGACGATGAGCTGCGAACGGCCCTTGTGTCCGAGATCAACCGCCTGACGACGGCCGGTGCCGAGCGCCTGATCGTTGCGGCGGCAAGCCTGGAGCGTGAGCACCTGTACAAGCGGGCGATGCTCAAGAACTTCCCGCGGCATCTCCTGGGATCGGTTCCGGTCCTCTTCTCGTGGGAGTTCGCAACGGACACCGTGCGTTCCCGTCAGATCTGGTCCGGGATCCTCAACTCGTTCCTTCACCCGACGGTTGAGCGATTCCTCTACAACGCCGAGGACAGGCTGCGTGCGCACAAGATCAAGAACCCGCTGCTGATCTACCGCAACGACGGCGCCTCGTCACGGGTGGCCAAGTCGGTGGCACTCAAGACGTACTCATCCGGACCGCGCGGCGGCCTGGAAGGTACCCGTGCTCTGGCCGCGGCCTACGGACTCGAGAACGTCCTGATGATTGATGTGGGTGGTACCACCACAGATGTCGGCGCGGTGAACAACTCGACGATTGCCACCGACCGCCATGGTTCGGTCAAAGGAGTGTCCATCTCCTACGAGATGAGCAACGTTCACTCGACCGGTGTTGGCGGCAGCTCCATCATTGCCGTCGACGGCGGCGAGATCACCGTTGGTCCGGAAAGCGTCGGCGCCGCTCCCGGTCCCGCCTGCTTCGGCTTCGGCGGCACCCGGGCAACCATCACGGACGTGAACCTGCTTCTGGGGGTGCTGGATCCGGACACATACCTCAACGGTGAGATGTTCCTCGACGCCGAGCGGTCAAGAGCGGTCATCACCAAGACCATTGCCGAACCCCTGGGGATCAGCCTGGAGGAAGCACTGGTCCGGATGGAAGACACCTACTCGCAGAAGATGGCGGGAGCATTCGCTCACATTCTCGTGAGCCCCGAGACGACGACGTTGGCTGCCTTCGGTGGTGGCGGACCCATGAGTGCCTGCAGCGCCGCGCGGATCGCCGGTGTCCGCCACGTACTGGTGCCAAAGCTGGCGGCGGTGTTCTCGGCCTTCGGGATCAGCTTCTCGGACATCTCTCAGACCTACGAAACGAACATCACTGGCATAGACGAGATCGCTGTCAAAGAAGCGAAGAAAGCGATGGAGTCCAAGGCCTCGCGAGACATGTTCCAGGAAGGGCACGAGCTCAGCGACTGCCGGGTCGACTGGAAACTGGTCACCGAGAATGTGGCTGGCTCGTCCTCAGCAACTGTGTATTCCGATGGCCTGATTCCTTCGCCCACATCCGGGCAGAACGTGATCCTTTCTCTCAAGGTGACATTCGCCCTGCCGCACCCGGTCATCGAGGGCGGAGCTCCTTCGCACAAGAGCGAAGCTGTCGCATCCGGAACACGTGAGGTCCGTTCGTCCGCCACGCAGATCGACACCATCTCGGTCTACCAGCTCGAGGGTCAACAGCCCGGGGCAACGGCATCGGGACCGGCCATCGTCGAAGGCCCCTTCTTCACTGCACGAGTCCCCGCCGGCTGGACCCTAGATATCTCGGCGGCAGGAGACCTGCTGCTCACCGACGCCAAGTAGCGACTCCGCAAAGAACGTCCCAGACCATTCAAGCGAAAGGTAGAGCACCATGCGCGTTCCCATGACGGAGTACCTGTTCATCGATCTCGACTCCGAGAGGTGGCTGTGCCGGATCTGCGGCCAGGACCTCGGTGATGCCCGCGGCAACTACAAGGAGGGAACGCTGGTCTACGACCGTGACCCCCGAGAGATTCACCCGCCGATCCTCGACCCCGAGAGGTACGAGTTCACGTTCTCTCCGGACCCGGCCTTCTGCCGCATTCTCGAGTTCTGCTGCCCGCAGTGCGGCACCCAGATCGAGGCCGAGTATCTTCCGCCCGGCCACCCTCCGACGGTGGACATGATCTGGGACATCGACTCGCTTCGCGAGAAGTGGGAGGCCAGCGGCGACAACGCCGAGGTCGTCGTCAACTACGGACCGGGCGAGAACGCGGTCACCGACTTCACCGCCAGGTTCGAGTCGACCGGCAGCCACTCGCATTCTCCTGCCAACAACTAACCGCCGCATCTATCAGAGAGGAATGTGACCATGAAACGCATCTCCGTTGACATCGGCGGCACCTTCAGCGACTGTTTCTTCGTTTGGGACGACCTTTATATCGAGTCCAAGGCGCTCACGACCCACCACAACCTGGCGCTCGGGTTCAACGAGGCCCTGGATCGCGCCTGCGAGAAGGCCGGGGTGGATCGCGATACGGCCCTGCGCGAGGTGGACTCGGTCCGCTACGCCACCACCCTGGGAACCAACGCCCTGATCGAGGGCAAGGGGCCCCGCGTCGCGGCTCTGGTCACTCATGGTTTCGAGGACACGATCCCGCTGTCACGCGGGCGTGGATACGGCGAGGGGCTGGACACCGTCAGGCAGGGTGACATGCCCAACGCCCAGCGTCCGGAACCGCTGGTGCCGCGCAAGCTGATCCGCTCGATCAAGGAACGGATCGACTCGGTGGGCGAGGTGCTGGTGCCCGTCATGTACGACGACGTGCGCCAACAGGTACGTGAGCTCGTCGACGAGGGCGCCGAGGCGATCGTCGTCGCGCTGACCAACGCCACCGAGAACTCGGCGCATGAGGAACGAGTCCTGGAAATCATTCTGGACGAGTACCCCACTCACGAGCTTGGTTCCATCCCGGTGCTTCTGAGCAGCCAGGTGTCCGGTCGCAAGGGCGAGTATGTGCGCGCCACGGCCACCATCGTGGATGCCTTCCTGCACTCGACGATGTTCCACGCACTGAACCAGCTGTCCAGCAACCTGCGGGACTCCGGTTACAAGAAGCCGATGCTGGTGATCCACAACTCCGGCGGTATGGCGCAGCCCAACTCCACCGATGCCCTGCAGACCATCCACTCCGGACCGATTGCCGGAGTCGGCGCAGCCCAGCACCTCTCGGAGTCCACTGGGCTCGGTGATGTCGTCTCGATGGACATGGGCGGCACGTCGTTCGACATCGGGCTGGTGCCCGAGGGCGGGGTCAGGCACTACGACTTCCAGCCCACAATCGGGCGCTGGATGGTGTCGGCGCCGATGATCCACCTGAACACCCTCGGAGCCGGCGGCGGTTCCATCGCCGGCTTCAACCGCATTCACCACTCCATTCAGATCGGGCCGGAGTCCGCAGGATCCGATCCGGGCCCTGCCTGTTACGACCGCGGTGGCGTTGAGCCAACCGTCACGGACGCCGACCTGCTGCTTGGCTACCTCGACCCGGACAACTACGCCAACGGGCACATCCAGCTCAACAAGAAGCGGTCGGTCTATGCGATCGAGGAGTCGCTGTGTGATGAGCTTGACCTGGAACCCATCGAGGTTGCCAAGGTCATCAAGAGCACAGTGGACGAGCAGATGGCCATCGGCATCGAGAAGGAGCTCCGTTCGCGCGGAGGCCTGATCGAGGACTACACGATGCTCGCCTATGGAGGCAACGGCCCGCTGCATGCCTGCGGGATCGCCGCCAGTGCCGGGATCAAGAAGATCCTGTTTCCGCCTTTCGCGTCGGTGTTCTCGGCGCTGGGTGCCGGAAACATGCAGCCCCTCCACATCCACGAACGCAGCGCCCGCGTCGTGCTGTACGACGCGCTGAACCGCAGTCTGTACAACCAGTACCCGGCGATGAACTCCTACATCAAGGAGCTCGAGGTCAAGGGCGCCGAGGACCTGGTCCGCCAGGGCTACGACCGGGCCGACGTCAAGTACCGGCTCGAGATGGACATGCGCTACGGCAACCAGCTCGTGACGACCGCTGTTGCTTTCGACATCAACCGGGTCGACGGCGTCGCCGATGTCCTGCACCTGATCAAGACCTTCTCCGAGATCTTCGGTGGTCGTTACGGAGAGGGCACCCAGGCACCGGAAGCGGGTATTCGGGTCCAGACCATTCGCGTCGCGTCCTTCATCGAGGGCGAGGTCGTCAAGTTCGACTCCGTTGTTGCCGGCGGGGAGAAGACGGCTCCCGAGCCGGTCTCGCACCGCAAGGTTCACTTCACCAGTGCTGACGAGCCGATTGACACGCCCGTCTACGACGCAGAGGCGTTGAGGCACACGCACGTCATAGCGGGCCCGGCCATCGTCACGACCGAGAACACCACCTACCTGGTCGAACCGGGCTGGCGGCTCGAACCAACCGTCCAAGGTGCCGTCTGGCTACTCAGCGACTGAGTTCACGACAACCACTTTCTGTAGCTGAGACAAAAGGAGATTGAGAGAGATGACGGTTACCCAAGACAGAGACGTACGTGACGGAAACGACGAGACTTCGCAGCTTCTGTCCGAGCAGGAACAGCAGTGGGTCGACAAGTTCATGGACGAGACAACGTTGTTCCTCGGACCGGATCCCGCGATCATGCGCCATCACGAGATCATGCCGCGTACTGAGTACGAGCAAGAGTGCATCACCAACGGCATCAACGTCCTGGAGATAGACCGCATCCGAAAGCGTCTGGCCGGTTCCCTGGACGAGGCGTTCGAGATGTGCGAGAGCATGGGCGCGGCCCCGGGAGCTAAGTGGGCAGACCTGTCCGTCGCGGTCTACACGGCAGAAGGCGACGTCTGCTATCTGTCCAACCGCGGCGTGATCGCCTTCTCCGCGGTCCTGCACCACCCGATCCGATACATCATGAAGAACTGGAAGAACGAGCCGACCGTCGGCATCAACCCTGGTGACGGCTTCTTCCACAACGACTCCCGCTTCGGCATGGTCCACAACACCGACCAGTCGATGCTGGTGCCGGTCATGCGTGACGGCGAGATCATCGCGTGGGTCGGTGCGACCATCCACGAGGGTGAGAACGGGGCATGTGAGCCCGGCGGTATGCCGTCCGGCTCGGAGACCCCCTTCGATGACGGACTGCGCGCTTCCCCGATCAAGATCGTCGAGCGCGGGCACCTCCGTCGCGACCTGCTCACGTTCCTGCAGCACTCGACCCGCGACCCTAAGCTCATGCTGGCCGACATCAAGGTCAAGATGGGCGCAGTCCGCCGGGTGATGGACACGGTCGACCGCCTCATCGACGAGGTCGGTCAGGAGACGTTCGTCGCCTCTCTGCGGGTCACCGTCGAGGATGTCGAGACAGAGGTGCGCCGGCGGATCAAGGAGATGCCGGACGGCACGGTGACGTTCAACCAGTTCGTGGACTCGACGCTGAAGGAAAACATCCTCATCAAGTTCGCCTGCAAGATCACCATCAAGGGTGACAGGGTGATCGTCGACCTGACGGGCACCGGTCCGGAGATCCTGAACCGGGCCATCAACTCTCCGCTGGCGTCCACCAAGTCCTTCATGGCGCAGGCAATCCTGTCGTACTGGTGGCCGGATCTTCCGCGAAGTACCGGAGCCCTCTCACCCTTCGAGGTCATCACGGAGGAGCACAGCTGGGCGGACGCCGGTTATGACGCCCCCGTCGGTCAGTCACTCCAGGCCTCGTTCCGTGCCTTTACCGCCCTGCAGTCAGCTTTCGCCAAGATGCAGTTCTCGTCGGCGCACAAGTACTCCAACGTGGTCGCGCCGTGGTTCAACCAGATCAACGACTTCCTCTGGGGCGGCACGACGCAGAACGGCGAGCAGGTGGGCAACCTGTGCGCCGACCTGAACGGCGCGGGCGGTGGCGCCAAGGCCTTCCGGGATGGTGAGGACGCCATAGCCCCGTTGTTCTGTGCCATGGCCGATATCGGTGAGCAGGAGGTCATGGAGGAGGAGGTGCCGTTCCTGCAGCTGGTGAGCAAGCGGCTCGTTCGTGACAACCAGGGTTTCGGCAAGTTCCGCGGCGGCATGGGCTACGAGATGATCGTGGCGTCGCGTGGCACCCCGAACTGGGGTTTCATGACAGTGACGTCCGGGTCGAAGTTCTCACCGGTCGCCGGACTGTTCGGCGGCTACGGGTGCCCGGTCTACCCGCTGGCCACGGTCAAGGGCATCAACATCTACGACATCATCCGTGACGATCCCTCGAAGTTCGACCTGTCGATGGAGCGTGTGATGAACGACCGGCCCTACGAGAACGGTGTTTACGAGACGGCTCACATGGGCCTTCAGTTCGATGTTGCCAAGCAGGGTGAGCTGTACATGATCGCCCAGGGTTCGGGCGGCGGCTACGGGGATGTCCTGGAACGCGATCCGGAGATGGTGGTCGATGATCTCCAGCTGAACCGCATCTCTGCCCAGGTGGCCACCGACATCTACGGGGTCGTCTGGACTCCGGAGACCTACGTGGTCGACGAGGAAGCGACGAAGGCGCTGAGGGACAAGGCCCGTCAGGACCGTATTGCCCGCGGCACGCCGTATCACGAGTTCGTCAAGGAGTTCGTCAAGACCGAGCCGCCGAAGGAGCTTCTCTACTACGGCTCCTGGGGCCAGGACAACGATGAGGAGCTGATCGCGACCCACTGGGGAAAGATGGAACCCGAGCGGGTGAAGGCAAAGCTCAGTGAGCTGCCGCTGATCATGGTGCCGGATCGCCGGGTGCTGAAGATCAGCAAGCTCGAGGCACGCGTGCTCGAGCTCGAGAAGAAGTACGGCGAAGAAGTGACTCACAAGTCCTGACGCGCCCGGCCGTCCCACCCCTTTCGGCCGACTTACCCCCAAGCGGTGTTCCCCGTCCGACAGCAGCCGGTACGGACGGGGAACACCACCCCAGATCGCCCCTCCACACTCTGAAAGGCCTCTCATGACAATTACGCTCGCAGAAGTGATCACCCAGCCCCAGTCGGGCCGGACCCGGGCCGTGGTGCTCGATTTCCATGAGTACGCGCAGTCGGTCATTCTTCAAGGTCGCGACGTCCCCTGGCAGCAGCCGACGGCATACTCGAACTTCTTCGGACAGGCTCAGGGACTGCTCAAGCCGGACGTGGCGCTACTTGACCTGGGCACGCTGTATGCCAACGCCGTCGCCACCAACGACGGTCTGAGGGCATCCCTTTCCGCGAGGTCGCGTACCGGATACGCCCTCAAGACCCTCCTGGCCAACGAGACCACTGCGACGATGGCCCTGGAACTGGCGACAGTCGTGTCCCAGACATCATCGGCCCCCCTGGTGTTGCAGATCCCCTCGCCGATGCTCTGGCTGGCACTCACTCATGAGCTCAGCGGCGCAGGCACCGTGTCCGATCTGACCATCGACGACGCCGAGAATGCGGCGATGCACGTCGCCGGCTGGCTCCGTCGGCTGTCGATGCTGCCGGTGTCCATGCTCCTGCTCGACGAACGGTGGACGGGCGAGGGCTTCATGCCGCTGGTGGACAGCTCGGCCTACACCCCGGTCTCCAACGTCACCCTCAACTATCGGTGGGAGCTTGCGCGGCGCACCGGTGATGGGGTCAACATCCTCGGTTCGTCGGTAACCGGAGCCCTGGTGCCACCGGAGTACTGGCTGTCCGACGGCACGAGCGCGTCCTCGGGCGACTTCCTGTTCGCTGAGATCCCGGCTCACGCGGTGCCGGAGACGGTGCTGTCACAGCTGGCGAAACTGATCTGAGAAGGAGACGAGGAAGATCCCATGAAACTGAGCGATGCACCCCTCATCTGTCGGACGAATGTCTCGGGCAAGGACACGTCCGGCTATGAAGCCACTCACAGAGGCGGACTGAACATCCTCGAAAGTGGTCGGCCCACTGCCACCTGGACACGGGTGAGCCCGCCGGTCCTTTGCGAGATCGATCACTATGTCCAGGCTCTGCCAGGGCGCCAAACATGAGCAGCCGGAAGAGCCTGGACAAGGTGGTTGCCACAGCGGCCGAAGCGGTCGCCGACATCCCCAACGGTGCGGTGATTGCCGCGGGTGGGTTTGGGATCTGCGGCATCCCCACGATCCTCATCGACGCTCTGGTCGAACGCGGGATCACCGACCTGGAGATCATCTCCAACAACTGCGGAACTGACGGGGTAGGGCTCGGGAAGCTGTTGGAGAACAAGCAGGTTCGCCGGGTCGTGGCCTCTTATGTCGGCGAGAACAAGGAGTTCGCCCATCAGTATCTGAACGGTCAGCTCGAGGTGGAGCTCACCCCGCAGGGCACCCTGGCCGAACGGTTGCGGGCCGCGGGCGTCGGCATGCCGGCGTTCTACACCGTGACCGGGATGGGCACCCAGGTCGCCACGGGAGGTCTGCCCTGGCGGTATGCCGAGGACGGCTCGGTCGCCGTCGCATCCCCGGCGAAACCAACCATCGAGTTCGACGGCAGGACCTATTTGCTCGAGCTGGCACTGCCTGCGGACTTTGCCTTGGTGCGCGCATGGAAGGGCGACCGGCACGGCAATCTGGTCTTCCGCAAGGCTGCCCGCAACTTCAACCCGGTCTGCGCCATGTCTGCCAAGATCGCGATCGCAGAGGTGGAATGCCTGGTCGAGCCCGGCGAGCTCGACCCGGATGCGATTCATCTGCCGGGGGTGTATATCGACCGCGTCGTGGCGCTGACCTCAGCACAGGCAGTGGACAAAGGGATCGAGCGGCTGACAACACGACCGCTTCAGCTCACGAATGCGCAGGAGTGACGATGGCGCTGAACAGGGAGCAGATGGCCGCCCGCGCCGCCCGCGAGCTGAGTGACGGGGATTACGTCAACCTCGGCATCGGGCTGCCGACACTCGTGCCTGGCTTCCTCGATGCCGACGTCGAGCTTGTCCTGCAATCCGAGAACGGCATCCTCGGCACAGGTCCGTACCCCTTCGAGGGGGACCAGGACCCGGACCTGATCAACGCCGGCAAGGAGACCGTCACCGTACTGGCAGGTGCGAGCTACTTTGACTCGGCCGCGAGTTTCGGGATGATCCGTTCCGGCAAGATCGACGCCGCGATTCTTGGCGCCATGCAGGTCTCTGCTACCGGCGACCTCGCCAACTGGACGATCCCGGGCAAGATGATCAAGGGCATGGGCGGGGCCATGGACCTCGTGCATGGTGCGCGAAGGGTCATCATCCTGATGGAGCACGTGGCCAAGAACGGGGACTTCAAGATCGTCAAGGAATGCTCCTTGCCGCTCACCGGGGAGCGTGTCGTCCACCGCATCATCACCGACCTGGCCGTCCTCGACGTCACGGACGAAGGCCTCGTGCTGGTGGAGTGTGCGCCAGGTGTCACAGAGGCCGAGGTTCGCGCGGCGACCGAGCCCGACCTTATCTCCGCCCTGGCATGAACACCGCCCTTCTTCCCGATCGCGTCGCCATCGGGCGACCAAGCTACCGCCATACGTAGAGGACCGAACATGGCTACGCAGCAACCCATTTGGATCATCGGCGGCTACCAGAGCGACTTTGCGCGCAACTTCACCAAGGAGTCGCTGGAGATCAGCGACCTCGTCCGGGAGACCGCCAACGGCACTCTGGCACACGCCGGCATCTCCACCGCCCAGGTTGAGGTCATCCACGTCGGCAACGCGATGGGAGAGTTCTACGTCAAGCAGGGGCACCTCGGTTCCATGGTCGCCAGCGTCATTCCGGGACTCTCCGGCATACCTGCAACCCGACATGAGGCGGCCTGCGCATCGGGAGGCGTTGCGGTCATGGCAGCCATGGCCGACCTTGAGTCCGGCCGATACGACGTCGCTCTGGTGCTCGGTGTCGAGATCGAGCGAAACGTGCCGGGAACGATCGGAGCCGGCTACCTGGCCTCCGCCGCCTGGGTCGGTCACGAGGGTGAAGGTCAGGACTTCGTCTGGCCGTTCACGTTCTCTCAGATCGCCGAGGAGTACGACGGACGCTACGGGCTCAGGGATGAGCACCTGCGAAGCATCGCCGCTCAGAACATTGCCAACGCCAAGACCAACCCCCGCGCGCAGACCCGAGCCTGGGCTACGTCGCCGGAGTGTTTCACCAACGACGACGCGGCCAACCCGACGGTGGTCGGGCGGATGCGGCGGTATGACTGCAGCCAGGTCACCGATGGCGGGGCCGGCATCGTCCTGGTCTCCGACCGATGGCTGGACGAGAACCGGGACTCGGTACGCGGAACCGTTGCCCGGATCGCGGGCTGGGGACACCGCAATGCCTCTCTTCATCTGCAGGACAAGCTCAATGCCAGCACCGACGCCGAGTATGTGTTCCCCCATGTTCGGGACGCGATCACCGACGCCTTCTTCCGGGCCGGGGTCGAGGATGTCTTTCAGCTTGACGGCATCGAGACCCATGACTGTTTCACCATCTCGCAGTACATGGCCATCGACCACTTCGGCCTGACCAAGCCAGGGTGCAGCGGCGACGCGGTCGACAGCGGCATCACCGCCCGTGCCGGAGCGTTGCCCATCAACCCGAGTGGAGGCCTTATCGGGGTCGGACACCCGGTCGGGGCGACCGGCGTACGGATGCTGCTCGACAGCTACCTGCAGGTGACCGGTCAGGCGACCGGCTACCAGGTCGTGGGCGCCAAGCGCTTCGCGACGTTGAACTTCGGCGGCAGCGCGGCAACGGTGGTATGTACCGTCGTTGAAGCAGGTTAGGCCAGCCGAGGCCAGAGAGGCGCGCCCTGAGCGTCCGGCTCAGGGCGCGCCCGATCGGGAACGTGACTGGGCTGATCGCGCCCTGCCACAGACCCTGCCAGAACCCCGCGATGTGCGGCGCGTCGACATATGCCACGTGGAAAAGAGTCAGGACGTTTGTCCCTATGCGGCCATAGTTGTCCGTCGCAATTCTTGACGTGGAGGCTGTGGACCGGCTCGTGGCGCTGGGAGATTCTGATGCCGAGGGCCTGAGACTGAGGACGACATCGACCGCGAACTGACCCATCGGCGCTGAGGCGCCTGCACTTTCGAGAGTCTGCTGAGCGCAGGAGGAAACGCATGAAACCGGTGGTCGCCCGCCGGTCGGTCACTCAATCGGAAGGGGTAGAAGAAGATGACGTACGTGAAGCCACACGCGTTCACCCGGCATGTTGTCAATCCGGTCGTGGTCAGGTTGAACCCTGGCGGCGTGGAGACGTTGACGGTGCCCGGTCGCCGGTCCGGCGTGCCCCGGCGGGTCCCCGTGATCCCGGTTGAGGTCGAGGGCGCCCGCTACCTGGTGTCCCCATACGGTGAGGCCGGCTGGGTTCGCAACCTGCGTGTCAGCGGTACCGCTGAGCTGAGCCACCGGGGAAAGAGCCAGACGGTTCGCGCCGACGAAGTTCCGGTCGCCGAGCGCGAGCCGGTGATCGCGGCATACCGGAAGACCGTCAGCCGCGCCATGAACACGTGTTTCGAAACTTTGCCGGACGCGAAGGACCACCCCGTCTTCCGGGTCGGCTGAGACTCCCGGGTGCGGTGGGCCTCGGTGTGGACCTTGGCCATTTCCAAGCTGATCCGGACCCTGCTCGACATCCGGGGCATGCCGCAGCATCTCGCGCGCGCCTGACCGCGGGCGCGACGGCCACGCTGAACTACATCGCCGCGATCGTTGGCCAGCCGGCTGGGGGCAGGGAAGATTCGATCAGGTCGAGGATCTCGGGGGCATCCGGCTCGACTGTCGGACGGAAGCGGTGCACCTCGCCGGCGGGCGTGACGATGAACTTCTCGAAGTTCCACTTGACCTTGCCGGCCTTGCCTGACGCATCCGGTGTCTTGGTCAGCTCGATGTAGAGGGGGTGCTGAGAGCGCCCGTTCACCCTGATCTTCTCGAACATGGGGAACGTGACGCCGTAGGTGGTTGAGCAGAACTCCTGGATGGCCTCTGAGCTGCCCGGCTCCTGCAGAAACTGGTTGCTCGGGAAACCCAGCACCGTGAATCCGCGGTCGCCGTACGTCTCCTGCAGCTCCTCGAGCGTCTTGTACTGCGGCGTGAGACCGCAGCGGGAGGCGACGTTGACGATCAGCTTGACCTTGTCGGCGTACGGAGTGAGCGAGGTCGGTTCGCCATCGATGGTGACGAGGGGGATGTCGTTGAGGCTCATGCCAAGACACAACACCGCGAGTCGCGAGACTAGTCCTGCCACGACCCTCCAGATCCGTGCGTCTCGGCTGGTTCGGGTGTCATCGGTCGGTTCGGTGCCTCAGTCGTGGGACCAAGGTCCCCCCCGAACGTCAAGTTCAACACCCCGTGTGGGACATACTTGACCGCGTGGATACGCAGCGAAAGATCGGTGTCACAGAGCTCGCCCTCCGGGATGCGCATCAGTCCCTGATGGCGACCCGAATGGCGACCGAGGACATGGTTGGTGCCTGTGCGGACATCGACAACGCCGGGTACTGGAGCGTCGAGTGCTGGGGTGGTGCCACCTACGACGCCTGCATCCGGTTCCTCAACGAAGATCCTTGGGAACGTCTGCGAACGTTCCGCGCGCTGATGCCCAAGAGTCGGCTGCAGATGCTTTTGCGTGGCCAGAACCTGTTGGGCTACCGCCACTACGGCGACGACGTCGTGGACCATTTCGTCGAGAAGGCCGCCGAGAACGGCATGGATGTCTTCCGGGTGTTTGACGCCCTCAACGACACCCGCAACGTCGAGCGTGCCATCGCTGCCGTGAAGAAGGTGGGCAAGCATGCGCAGGGCACCATCTGCTACACCACCAGCCCCTTGCACACGGTCGACGGTTTCGTGCGTCAGGCCCGCGAGCTGGCTGATGTCGGCGTCGACTCCCTGGCCATCAAGGACATGGCTGCACTGCTCAAGCCGCAGCCGGCCTACGACATCGTCTCGGCCATCAAGGCCGAGATCCCCGGCATGCAGATCAACGTCCACTGCCACGCGACGACCGGTGTCACCCTGGTCTCGCTGATGAAGGCCATCGAAGCCGGTGCAGATGTCGTCGACACCGCCATCAGCTCGTTGTCGCTCGGCCCAGGACACAACCCCACCGAGTCACTTCAGGAAATGCTGGAAGGCACGGGGTATATCGCCGACCTCGACAAGGTGCGCCTGGGCAAGATCAAGAACCATTTTGCCGAGGTCAAGCCTCGCTACGCGCAGTTCACGTCCGCGTTCAACGTCGAGACTGACATCTTCGACAGTCAGATCCCGGGCGGCATGATCTCCAACATGGAGTCCCAGCTCAAGCAGCAGGGCGCCGGTGACAAGTTGCGTGAGGTGCTCGAAGAAGTCCCGCGGGTCCGCAAGATCGCCGGCTATCCACCGTTGGTCACACCGTCCAGCCAGATCGTGGGCACCCAGGCCGTGTTCAACGTGATCATGGGCCCCTACAAGGTGCTGACCGGCGAGTTCGCCGACCTGATGCTGGGGTACTACGGCTACACCATCGGAGAGAAGGATCCCGAGGTTGAGGCCCTGGCCAAGGCTCAGGCCGGCAAGGAGATCATCACCGAGCGTCCGGCCGACCTCATCGCCCCTGAGTGGGCGGCCCTGCGCACCCAGGCCGAGGCCATCGAGGGGTTCGATGGGTCAGACGAAGACGTGCTGACCTACGCCATGTTCCCGAAGGTGGCGCCTGGTTTCTTCACCACCCGCGCCGATGGCCCCAAGAACCTTGGCAGGGATCCGGCCGAGCTGGAGGCAGAGCGTGCCGCTGCTGCCGGCGACTCCAAGACGGGCCCAGTACGCGTCCCGATCAAGTACGAGATCACCATCAACGGCAAGAAGAACTCCGTTGCCGTGAAGCCCGCCTAGGAAAGGTGACTTCGGCTATGTCCAAGCCCCCCACCCCGCCCAAGACCACAACCAAGCCAAAGACCACAACCAAGCCCAAGACTGCCAACAAGGCCACGACGAAGACCGTGACCATGCAGGATCGGATCGTTGAGCTGCGCGCCCGCCGCGAGGAAGTCATCGCCGGAGGCGGCGAGAGGCGCCACGCCAAACAGCACGCGGCCGGCAAGCTGACCGCTCGCGAGCGGATTGCCGAGCTGGTCGACCCGCTCAGCTTTGAAGAGAGCGGGATGCTGGCAACACACCGCACCACGCTGTTCGGGATGGATACCGCGGTCATGCCGGCTGACGGGGTGGTCACCGGCGCGGCAGCCGTGCTGGGTCGCCCGGTGCACGTCGCCAGCCAGGACTTCAGCGTCGCCGGTGGTTCTGCCGGTGAGATGCACTCGGTCAAGGTGGCGACCGCGATGCGTTCCGCGTTGGAGAACGGCACCCCGTTCGTCTGCTTCAACGACTCCGGCGGCGCCCGCGTCCAGGAGGGGATCGACTCCCTGTCCGGCTACGGCAAGGTGTTCTTCCAGAACGTCGCCCTGTCGGGTGCGGTGCCCCAGATCTCGATCATCGCCGGCCCGTGTGCCGGTGGTGCGGCCTACTCCCCGGCGTTGACGGACTTCATCATCCAGACCGAGGCGTCGCGGATGTTCATCACCGGCCCCGATGTGATCAAGCAGATCACCGGAGAGACGGTGACCGCCGAGGAGCTGGGCGGCCCCGGTGCCCACATGGCGCACTCCGGGGTGACGCACTTCGTGGCGGCTGACGACCACCAGGCCATCCTGATCACCAAGAAGCTGCTCAGCTTCCTGCCGAGCAACAACACCGAGGAGCCGCCGTTCATCCCCGGCCATGACGATGTGGAGCGCGACGAGAGCCTCAACGACATCATCCCCGATGATCCCAAGAAGGGTTATGACGTCCGCGAGATCATCGTCAGGCTCGCCGATGTGGGTGATTTTCTGGAGGTCCAGGCAGGGTTCGCCCCCAACATCGTCGTGGGCTTCGGCCGTATCACAGGCCGTACGGTCGGATTCGTGGCCAACCAGCCGATCGCCCTGTCCGGGGTGCTCGACATCGACTCCTCCGACAAGGGCGCACGGTTCGTGCGGTTCTGCAACGCCTTCAACATCCCGCTGGTCACCCTGGTGGACGTTCCCGGCTTCCTGCCCGGGGTCACCCAGGAGTATGGCGGAATCATCCGGCACGGAGCGAAGCTGCTGTTCGCATACTCTGCGGCAACCGTCCCGAAGATCACCGTGGTGTTGCGCAAGGCGTACGGCGGCGCGTACCTGGCCATGTGCGGCAAGGACCTGGGCGCTGACCGCGTGTTCGCCTGGCCAACGGCCGAGATCGCCGTGATGGGCGCCCAGGGTGCGGCAAACGTGGTCTTCAAAAGGGAGATCGCCGCCGCCGACGATCCGGACGCCAAGCGGGAAGAGCTCGTGCAGCTGTATCGCGACACCTTCGCGACGCCGTATGTCTCGGCCGCGCGAGGCCTGGTTGACGACATCGTCGAGCCGTCCGACACACGCCGCAAGCTGGCTCGTGCGTTGGAGAACCTCACCGCCAAGCGTGACCTGCGTCCGCCGAAGAAGTACGGCCTGATCCCGCTCTGATCGTTGTCGCCCCGACAGAAGGAAGCACCATGAGCGAGACCAATGAGCCCACCGAGGCCATTGCCGAGCTGAAGGCCCTGGTGGCCGAGCTGGCAGCCCGCGTCCAGACGCTGGAGGAACAGGCGGCGCAGCGGCATCCTGAGGTTAGTGAGGAAGTCCTGCTGGCCATCTCCGCCGCCTGCGCGGCCTACCTGGGTGAACGCGCCAAGGTCAAGCAGGTTCACCTGCGCCGTGGCGGCGGGTGGGCCGCTCAGGGACTCGCGACCGTCCAGCAGCAGCACGCCCAGCTGCACGGATTCGGTGAACGGCAGGCCCCATTGACACAGATTCCACGACGACGGACGACATGAAACGGACAATGACATGAAACTGCAGTTGACCGTCAACGGGTCGGTCTATGACGTCGAGGTTGAGGTGGAGGATGAGCCCCTGCCCACGCTGGGTGCCGTCCTCGTGGGCAGCACGTCTGCCTACACGATCACCCCGACCGCGACGAAGGCGCCGGCGACTTCCGCCAATGCGTTGACCTCCCCCGTCTCTGGCACCGTTGTCACGGTCCTCGTCGAGGCGGGCGCCGAGGTGAAGTCCGGCGAGACCCTGCTGGTGCTGGAGGCCATGAAGATGGAGACCGAGGTGACGGCGCCGAAGGACGGCACGGTCAAGTCGGTCGAGGTGGCCGTCGGCGACGCTGTCCAGGGTGGTCAGGTCCTGATCGAGTGGGACGACTGACCACTGAGGAACCGCTCAGGCGGGCGAAAGACAGAACCCCGGCTTCGTCTCACCCAGGGCGGGGCCGGGTCTTTGCTGACCTGTCGATCAGCCGAGTCTGCAGGGCATCAAGCGCCCAGGTGTGGTCACCCGGCATCAATGTCGTGGCGGGGCACCACTGTCTTGTTGTGCGGCGCAGCCAGGCCGGTGCCAGCGAGCAGTAGCAGCTCGAGCGCGGGCACCGGCAGCGGCGGGCTGAAGAGGTAGCCCTGTATCTGGTCACATTGGTGGCCTCGCAGGTACGCCAGCTGAGCTGCTGTCTGCACGCCTTGAGCGATTACCTCCAGGTCGATGCCGTGGCCCATCCTGATGATCGACAGGGCGGTGGCGGCGGCGTCTGAGCTGCGGGTGACGTCGCGGATGAAGCTGCGGTCGATCTTGAGCTTGTCGATCGGGAACCGGCGCAGGTACGCGAGGCTGGAGTGCCCCGTCCCGAAGTCGTCGATGGAGATCTGCACCCCTGCGGCCTTCAGGTTCTGCAAGGTGGCGATCGTGCGGTCCGTACTCGTCATCAGCAGGGTCTCGGTGATCTCGAGCTCGAGCAGCCGAGCTGGAACTTCGTAGGTATCCAACGCAAGGAGGACATCGCCCTGCAGATCGCCCCTGACGAACTGCCGTTCTGACACGTTCACCGAGACCTGGACCGGCTCGATCCCGCGTCGTCTCCATTCCCTGATCTGTTCGCATGCCGCGGCGATGACCCAACGGCCGACATCGACGATGAGGCCGGACTCCTCCAGTGAGTAGATGAACTCACTCGGCGGGACCAAGCCGAAACCTGGACGGTCCCATCGCAGCAAGGCCTCCAGACCGACGACATGCCCGCTTTTGAGCTCCACCTTGGGCTGGTAGTGCAGGACGAACTCCCCGTTCTTGACCGCATGTCGCAGTGCGGTCTCGAGCTCCAGCCGACGCCATACCTCGGTATTCATCGCACTCGTGAAGAACTGGAAGGGGTCGCGCCCCGACTGCTTGGCCTGGTACATGGCCGTATCCGCGTACTTGAGCAGGGTCTCGGTGTCGGTCGCGTCGTCGGGGTGCAGCGCGATGCCGATGCTGGCGGTCACGGTCACGTCGTGGCCATCCAGGCGGAAGGGTTTCAGCAACGCTGTCCGGATCTTCTCGGCTACGACTGCGGCATCGCGTCGGCCCTCCGGAGTCGTCAGGATGAGCGCGAACTCATCTCCCACGAGTCGCCCGACGGTGTCGCGGTCGGACACGCACTCGATCAGCCGGTCGCTGACCTGGATCAACAGCTCGTCGCCGACCCCATGGCCATAGGTGTCGTTGACGTTCTTGAAGTGGTCGAGGTCCAGATGAAGGACAGCGACAGACTCCCCGGCGCCCGAGGCGTAGACCAGCGTCTTGGTGAGCGTCTCGCAGAACAGGGTGCGGTTCAGCAGTCCGGTGAGGTCGTCGAAGTGAGCCAGACGCTGCAGGCGGCCTTCCGCCTCGATGCGTTCCGTGATGTCGCGCGTGACGGTGATGATGATCCAGTCGGCTCCCGCGCGCTGAGCCTGCCGGTGCACCTCGACAGGGAAGGCGGACCCACCTCTCCGGTATGCAGTCTCGATCGACGCAGTCCGCCCTCGGCCCTCGATGATCGTGTCGTACAGGGCCTCCAGCTGATCACGCGAGGTCGATACCAGGTCCATGGGTCCGAGCTCGAGCAGTTCTTCCCGCGAGTAGCCCAGCATCTTTGACGCCGTCGCATTGACCGCGACGAACCGCATGGTGGTGCGGTTCACGAGGACGATCGAGTCGTCCGTTGCATCCATCGCCGTACGAACACGCTGCAGGTCCACCGTGCGGGCCTGCAGTTCCGCCGTCCGTGTCTCCGCCTCTGCCTCAAGGGTCAGCTGGTGGTTCTCGAGGAGGTCGCTGAGCCGCTTCAAGCGCAGGAGGTTGCGCACGCGCAACCACAGCTCGGCCCGATCCACGGGCTTGGACAGGAAGTCCTCGGCTCCGGCATCCAGTGCCGCCAGGCGTGCTTCGCGGCCGGTCTGGGCCGTCACCATGATGATCGGAATCTTGGCGGTTGCGGAGTCGGCCTTGACAGCCCTGGCCACCTGCCGTCCGTCCAGCCCGGGCATCATGACGTCCAGCAGGACCAGGTCTGGCGGGTCGTCGGCGATGGACGCCAACGCCTCCTGGCCACTGTCGGCGGTACGCGTGACATATCCCTCGGGCCCCAGCAAGGCTTGGAGCAGTCGACGATTGGCGCTCTCGTCATCGACGATGAGGATGGTGGCCGGCTCTGTCATGTTGGAATCGGACCCGGAGGTGGTGCCTGCGTGGCGTCCGGCTGCGGCTCCTGCAGGAGGCGTTCCATGACCGCATAGAGCTCCTTGTACCGCAGCGGCTTGACGATGTAGGCGTCGCAGCCGGCGGTCTGGCTCCGTTCCTTGTCTGCTTTCATCGCCAGCGCACTCAGTGCGATGACCGGGATGGATGCTGTGGCGGGGTCTTGCTTCAGAATGGCGGTCGCAGCCAGGCCGTCCATGCCCGGCAGCTGAATGTCCATGAGGATCAGGTCAGGCTGCTCAGCGAGCGCCAACCTCAACCCTGTTTCAGCGTCCACCGCGGGCAGCACCTGGTGACCGGCCCCATGCAGGAGCAGTGACGTCAGCTTCATGTTCGCCGGGTTGTCCTCGACGACTAGCACCTTGGCCATCTGATGCTCCTTCTAGCGTCGCGGCAGAGCATGCCGGACCTCAGCCAGGAAGTCGGTGCGGTTGAAACCGGCCTTCTCGATGATTCGAACGACGTGGCTCGGATCAGCGTTGAGGACCTGACGGTCCAGTTCTGTGATCTCTCTGGCCGTGACGACCAGGATCGGGATGTCTGCCGTGCTGGGGTCGTCCTGCAACCTCTGGACGACGTCGAACCCGGTCACATCGGGCATCATCAGGTCGAGCAGGATGAGATCAGGGCGCACCCGATGCGCCAGGACGATGGCCTCTTGTCCGCTGTAGGCACGCACGGTCGCATAGGCGGGGCTCGGCAGGTTCAAAGCGATCAGCTCCACTGCCTTCGGGTCGTCGTCGACCACCAGCACCGTGCGGGTCTGGTCCTGCGCGTCATGGAAGCCCAGATCCGTCAGCGCCATCTTCAGCGCGGAGCGATTGAGTGGTTTCTCCAGGACGGCGGCGGCGCCTCCGGCCAACGCCAGTGGGCCAACGGAAGTGCCGGAGATGACGACGACCGGCACCCTGCCCAGGGTGGCGTCCTCACGCATGGTGGCAAGAAACTGGCACCCGTCGAGTACCGGCAGCTGGGTACCCAGGGTGATGAGGTCGAGGCTCTGCTGGGGCGCCATCTGGAGCGCTTCCTCAGCGCTGGAGGCGTGCAGGACCACAAAGCCTTCCGCCTCGAGAAGGTTGCTCATCAAATCTGCGGCGTCGTCGTCATACTCGACCAAGAGTGCGACGCGACTGATGGTCTCAGGGGGTGCCGCCGCCTCCGTCTGGTTGTCTCTCCACTCGATGGAGGCAGGCTGGGCTGACGTCTGAAGTGGGATCCAGGCCGCGAAGCAGGCTCCTTCGCCCTCCCTGCTGGCCACGGCCACAGTCCCGCCGAGCAGCTCGGTCATCTGCTTGACCATGGCAAGGCCCAGCCCGGTGCCCTCGAACTTACGCGCCAGGCTGCTGTCGATCTGGGTGAACGACTGGAACAGCTTGGCCATGTTCTCCTCGGAGATGCCTATGCCGGCATCGGTGACGCAGATCTCGAGGAACCCGGTGAACGCGTTCTCGGCCAGCTCGAACGTGCGCACAGGCCAGGTGCCGTCCAGGGTCCCGACGGCGCTCCGCGGGACGTGCCGGGCGCGCAGGGACACGAGACCTCCCTGGCTGCTGAACTTCACCGCGTTGGAGAGCAGGTTGTAGACGATCTGCTTGGTCTTGCGCACGTCCAGCTGGGTGACACCGAGGTGCTCGTCGAGCTCCAGGTCAAAACCGATGCCGCGCGCCGCTGCCTTCTCCCGCACGATGGACAAGGTGTTGGACAAGAGCCGGCTTGCGTCCACCGCCTCCATCTCGAGGTTCATCATCCCGGCTTCGACCTTGGAGAGGTCCAGGATGTCGTTGATCAGCGAGAGCAGGTGCTGACCGCTGGTGAAGATATCCCCGATGTACTCCTGCTGGCTGTCGGTCAGGTCGCCCAGGAGGCCGTCCTTGAGCGCCTCGGAGAATCCGATCACCGAGTTCAGGGGGGTGCGCAGCTCGTGGGACATCGTCGCCAGGAACTCCGACTTCATCCGGCTCGCATGCTCCAGCTCGACGTTCTTCTGTTGCAGCGTGCGCTCGATCTGGCGGCGGTCGGTCACGTCACGAGCAGCCACGAACACACCCTGCAGCTTGTGGTCGCGGTCATGGATCGGCGAGGCGTTGTACGACACGAACGTCTCTCTACCGTCGCGGGCGCGGACCGTCAGCTCATAGTCGCTGACCTTGTGCTCGGCCAGGACCCGGGCGATGCCTGCGTCAGCCCGGGCGGGGTCGGTGAAGAAGTCCCTGAACGGGGCACCGATCAGCTCGGCGCGGGTGTGCCCGGTCAAGGTCATCATCTGCTGGTTGACGTCGGTGATCGTGCCCAGCGGGTCGGTGGTCATCAGCGCATCGACGTTCGACTCGATCAGCGAGCGGGTGTAGAACTGCTGGTCGCGCAGCTGCTGGTCCAGCAGCGCCTGGGCTGCCTCGACCTCCTTGCCGGCGGTGTTGTCGGTCCCGATCAGCAGGTAGCCGATGATGTCCTCCTGCACATCGCGCAGCGCGGTCACCGAGACGATGGCCGGGAAGCGGCTGCCATCCTTGCGAACGTAGGTCAGCTCGTAGATGTCCTCGATGCCGCGTTTGGCCTTGAAGACGAGCGCCTCGAAACCGGG
>Ga0208716_1000082_pt1 | contig 33071 bp, 38 predicted proteins | sample NGESurdeep092012_8_FD_184482 | JGI IMG/M metagenome (GOLD analysis project Ga0208716, IMG submission 184482) | Arctic peat soil microbial communities from Barrow, Alaska - NGEE Surface sample 415-3 deep-092012 (SPAdes) | ecosystem: Environmental > Terrestrial > Soil > Wetlands > Peat ...
TCCACCTCGGCAAGGTGGGAATCTCCGGGCCGCCGGTTTATACGTTCACGATCAAGAAGATCGCCGACGGTACCCTGGCGGAGGGTTCCGTCGATCTCACGAAGGACGTGAGCAAGGGCGTCTCGGGTGACTCGCTCAAGGTGCTGCTCAACAATGGCAACGCCTACGTCAATGTGCACACGGCAGCGCACGGCGCCGGCGAGATTCGCGGGCAGGTGGCGAAGCCGTAGGGCTGACGCTGTCGTCGGACGCTGATAGTTCGACAACGGAATTGTATTTGGGTGTCGATGAGAGGCGCACGCGTCTATCCGAGAGGGAGGTATCGTGGTGAAAAAGCGCAAGGCGAAGCCAGCGTCCAAGCGGTCCACCAAGAAGGTGCTCAAGAAGGTGCCCAAGAAGTCCGCCAAGAAGGTGCCCAAGAAGGCCGCCAAGAAGGTGCCCAAGAAGGCCGCCAAGAAACTGCACAAGAAGGCCGCCGCGAAGCCCGCGAAGCGAAAGGTCATCAAGAAGGCCAGCAAGCGCCGGCCGAATGCGGCGTTCATGACGCCGGTGCATCCGGACGCCATACTCGCCGCTGTCGTCGGCGCATCCGCGTTGCCGCGCACCGAGCTCACGAAACGGATCTGGGACTACATCAGGCGCAACGGGCTCCAGGATACACAGAACCGTCGCATGATCAACGCCGACGACAAGCTCCGCGCGGTGTTCGGCGGCGAGCCGCAGGTGAACATGTTCCGGATGACGTCCCTCGTGAACCAACACGTCATGCGCCAACCTGGAGCGAGTGCTGAGGGGATTATCCCCGTCGCCTCCGTACCCGCGATCTAAGCGCGCTGAATGCACTCTCGCCGGCCCCCGCTGCGGGGCCGGCGGGGCGTGGGGAGCCATCCTCGCTTCCGAAATCATCGGCGCGCGCGTTAGCCACCACGGTCGGCCGAGGAGAGGGAGCGCCCGGCATTCTGACGACGCCTTTTTGCAGATCGATGACCACAGTGGCCGTGCGCCGCGCATCGAGCGTGAGGCTGAGTCTTTCTTCGCTCATCGCTTCATTCCCTCCTCCGCCGGCAGAATGCCCATCTCCCGGTAGATGGGCTGAACCTCGCGCCGCACTGCCGGCAAGCGCGTCGCGAACCATGCCGCGCCGAGCAGAACCACCGAGCCATTCGCTATCACCGTCACGGGCGCGCCTATTGCGTCGGCCATGGTCCCGGCCAGCAGGCTGCCAAACGGCGCCATGCCCATGAAGGCCATCGTGTAGTAACTCATCACGCGGCCGCGTTTGTCGTCGCTCACGAGGGTCTGAATGACGGTGTTGCTGGCCGCCATGCCCTGCATCATGCCCATGCCCGCCACCATCAGCATGAGCATGGAAAGCCAGAAGCTGTGCGAGAGCCCGAAGCCGATGAGGCCCAACCCAAAAACGCCCGCGGAAACGGGGATGATCCTCACCAGCCCGCGGACGTGCTTGCGTGCAGCCAGCGAGAGCGCCGAGATCAGCGCGCCCAGGCCCATCGAGCCGGTCAGGAATCCCAGCGTATGCGGACCGCCGTGCAGCACCCTGGCGGCGAAGATGGGCATCAGCACCACGAACGGCATGCCCATCAGGCTGATCACGGCGAACAGCAGCAGGATGGTGCGGATGGGCAGGAACCCGGTGACATACGTCCAGCCGGTCTTCAGCTCGGAGAGCGCCGATGCGGCCGCTCGCTTGACCACGGGCGCATGAAGGCGCATCGCCAGCAGGGACGCGATCACCGCGATGTAACTGATGCCGTCAACCAGAAAACACCAGCCCTCGCTGGAGACCGCGATCAACATTCCGGCCAGCGACGGGCCGATCAGTCGCGCCATGTTGACCATCGACGAGTTGATGGCGATGGCGTTCTGCAGGTCGCGCCGATCGTCCACCATCTTGACCATGAAGGACTGCCGGCCGGGCATGTCGAAGGCATTGATGCAGCCCTGCATGACGCTCAACGCCAGCAGCCGGGGAATCGTGATGTGGCCGGAAAGCGTCAACGCGGCCAACGTCAGCGACTGGACCATGGATAAAGCCTGGGTCCACACCAGCACCTGCCGGCGGTCGAGCCGGTCCACCCATACGCCGGCAAAGGGCGCGAGCAGAAAAGTTGGAATTTGCCCCGCGAAGCTGACCGTGCCCAACAAGAGGGCAGAGCCGGTGAGCCGGTAGACCAGCCAGCCGGTGGCCACGCGCGTCATCCACGTGCCGACCAAGGAGATGGTCTGGCCGCCAAAGAAAAGCCGGAAGTTGCGATGGCGCAGCGCGCGCCATGCATGAGAGACGCCGGAGGTCACGCCCAGCTCCACCTCGGCGGCGGCCTCGGCCGCGTCCTCGCGCCCTACTGGGTCCGTATCACTCAAAATTGCTTCCTCATTCGCAGTTTATCGTGGCGGCCTTTTCAGGGCGAGATCCGGCGCAATGCTCTATGGATTTTCTGATTCCTTCAGGGCTTCGATCACCTGGAATCCGTCCATGACGGGCATCTGCAGATCGAGCAAAATCAGGTCTAGTGGTTGTCGCGATGCAGCGCGCAGACGGTATGCGGATCCATCGTCGATGTAATGCACCGATGGCCGGCTTTCCGCAGCATTTGCTCCAGTATCTGCACATCGGCTTCCTGATCGTCTACGATCAGAATATTGGCGTTAAGAATATCGGCGGCACTCACCATCACCTGGATCTCGGGGAGTTATTGAAATGTGGAAATAGGCGGAAGGCGGTGACACCTTCTCGAGTGAGTGCAATCACCCCCGGGAGACCTCCCGGCCACGAAAAGGAGCCACCGCCTAGTGCAGAAGATGATCGCCGGAGCGGACCCTGCGACATTGCTACCTATGGACTTGCCCTGAGGTCACGGTTCGGTGCGCGGTGTGAGATCACTTATGCGCCGGTGATTTCGCGCTGGGCGTGGGCAACCCATTCTCAAACTCCTTCACCAACCGCTCCGCCTCCGCCTGCGCGTGACCATACCGCTCGCGAAGCTTTCCCACGAGCTGGTCGCGCTTGCCGGCGATGACCTGGACATCCTGATCGGTGAGCTTGCCCCACTTCTCACGCACTTTTCCCTTCACCACCTGCCAGTTGCCCTTGAGCTCGTTCTCATTCATTGGATACCTTCCGTATGGAGAGGAGCTGGAACGACAACGCGTCCCAGTAATACGCACAATCGCACACGCGCGGCTACCCGGGAATCGGTCAAAGGAGTGAAAGAAGCAGTACGCCGATTGGGGGGACAAAACCACGGTAATGTGGTCCCCGAATTCGACGGCCAGGTGAAACTGCAGGAAGTCCACGAGCGGCACTGGTTGCCGATCCAGGAACGGGGCGCTCATTCACGGAGGTCAGAGATGCGCCGGTCAGCTTTCGTGCGACATTCCGCCCTCATGCTCACTGTGCTCGGGACAGTGGTCGCTGTTTTCGCGTGGCCGCCTTTGCCGCAGCCCTCCGCATACCATCTGTTCGCAGATCAGCGCTCATTCCTGGGCATCCCAAACTGCCTCAACGTCCTTTCGAACGTGCCGTTCGCCATCGTGGGTGTTCTTGGGCTCGCTGCGACGTTCGGTCGCGCTCCCCGCCGAACGCCACCGTTTTCTGATCCTTGGGAGCGGTGGCCCTACGCAGCCCTGTTCGTAGGTGTAGGCCTCACGACCCTTGGATCCAGTTACTACCATCTCGCCCCGGACAACGCGCGGCTCGTCTGGGATCGATTGCCGATGTCGGTTGGCTTCATGGGACTGTTGACTGCCTTGCTCGCCGAGCGTGTCAGTCTCCCGGTCAGCCGATGGCTCTTCGGTCCACTCCTGGTGGTCGGCGCCGCCAGCGTCGCGTACTGGTATTGGAGCGAGCTCCAGAACGCCGGCGACTTGCGTTTCTACGTTCTCGTGCAGTTCGGTTCCTTGCTTCTGGTCGTGGTGCTGCTCGTGTTGTATCCTGCCCGTTATCCCGGCACGCGATATCTCGTCGTCGGTCTCGCGGCGTATGCGGCAGCGAAGGGTTTCGAGCTGGCTGATCGAGAAATTTTCGCGCTCGGACGGATTGTCAGCGGTCACACGCTCAAGCACTTGGCGGCAGCAGGAGGAGTGGCTTGCCTCGTCGCGATGCTGCGAGCGCGCACGTTGACAGGAGCTCATTTTCATTCGCCAGGTAAGCTCCCCCGTCAAGTTGACGCCGCATAGCTGGACAAATCAGCAGACTGACGTTGGTCCCGTAAGCAGACAGTTCGGAACTAGAACGTCGCCATTTTTTCGGGTCCGTGTACCTGGCCGCGGATCGCGAATTCGTTCGGGGTCAGGTGGCCGAGCGAACTGTGGGGACGGTGCTGATTGTAGTCGGTGCGCCATGCCTCGAGCAGCTGCTTGGCATGGTCGAGCGAGAGGAACTGATGCACGTTCAGACACTCGTCGCGCAAGCGACCATTGAACGATTCGATATGGGAGTTGTCGGTGGGTTTTCCCGGCCGCGTGAAATCGAGCTGCACGCCGCCGATCTGCATGCAGCGGTCAGGCTTCGACTATGCGATTCTTCCAGAAATACTGTAAAATCATTCGCTTGTCCGCGCTGCATGCGCGACGCTCGTCGTCAGTCATTTCGTCCCAGTGCGGGCACTCGTCATAGAGCCCGCAGTAGCAGTCCACCGGCTCGATACCGCCACTGGCCGTATCTGCCCTCGTGGCGGGGCCCGCCTCCGCTGCGCGTGGATCCATTGGTCCTACCGATCCAGCACCGTCCAGTCGACCGTTCGTCTTCATCGGAAGACCCTCCCGATTCGAGATTCATCGTTGTCGCCGGCGACGACCGATCCGGTCGTTAGGAACTGCGCTCGTGGCATCGTCACGCCCATTACAGATGCACGAGGAATGCCGTGCCCGGGATATCGCTGATCGAGTGAGCGCAATCGAGACAGCCATAGACTGTTCAAGGGCTTACGCCTTGTCACACGATTGGTGTCCGACGCGCTTCTGCCATCGCGGCTGGCGAATGTGTGACACTCGTTGGCCAAAGTGTGACATCGAGTGACTCATGGAGCCGCAATCGGAAGTACTCGTCGCGATCGAGAGTGGCAAGCCGGTAAGTCGATTGCAGGAATGGCGACTTAGGCGCACCAACCCCTTCGCTCGCCTCGCTCACCGCTCGGGGATGTTCCGCCCGAACTACCTCAATCGAACGATTGCCTCCGTGACCGAAACCGGGAAGCATTGTCTAGAGCACGTCTCACAAACCAATGCTGAAGGGTGTGGTGAGGGAATGCAGAGGGGCGAGATGAATGCGGGATGCGGAAGGTCACCCCGATGCAGAATGCAGAAGAAGAATGCGGGATTCGGGAGAAGAGGGGAGAGGCGAGTTGGAGATGGGCCCCGGGAGCAGAACTGAGTGGGGAGGATGGCGAAGCCGTTTCCGGATGCCGCATTCAACCTCAGCTCTCGCCTCTACTCCGGCATTCCGCATTCCTCTTCTGCATTCTGCATCGGGGTGAAATTCCGTATCCCGCATTCATCTCGCCTCTCCCCACTCTTCCACTCAAAGGCGCCGGGTTTGCGAGATGGGCTCCAGGCTGCGCGAAACCAGCGCGCGTTCATCCCACGCAAACAGGCGAGTGCACATGTCGAACACGGTGGCGGACGTTCTTTGGGAGATGCTCCTGCGGGCCGGTGTCACGCGCTGCTACGGCATCGTCGGAGACGCGCTCAATCCGGTCATCGCGGCGCTGCACCGCAATGCGAAGATCGAGTTCATCCACGTCCGCCACGAAGAGTACGGCGTGTTTGCCGCGGTCGCAGAAGCTTCCCTGACCGGCAATCCCGTGGCGGTGTGCGGAACGGCGGGTCCGGGCGTCGCGCATCTCATCAACGGACTCATGGATGCACGCAAAGAGGGTGCGGCGATCATCGCGATCGCCGCCGACGTCGACACGAGCCTGATGGACACCTCGGCGCTCCAGGAACTCAATCCGTACAAGTTCTTCGACGCGGCATCGCTCTACACTGGACGAATCGTCAATCCCGAGCAGGCGCGATCCGTCATATCGACCGCCATTCTCACGGCCGTGATGGACCGGGGGCCCACGGTGATCTCGCTCCCCGGCGACATCGCGGCCGCCGCCGCACCCGCCGACTCGTACGTGCTGACGCTCGCGGCGCCGCCGCTCTACCGCCCCTCGGACGCCGATCTCGACACGTTGGCCGGCATGATCAACGACGCCGGCAACGTCACGATCTTCGGTGGCGACGGGTGCCGGGACGCTCGTGCCGAGGTGCTTCAGCTCGCGCGAAAACTCCAGGCGCCCGTTGGTTTCACCTTTCGTGGCAAGCAATGGCTCGAGCATGAGAACCCCTGCGCCGTCGGGATGACCGGACTGCTCGGCTACGGTGGCGCCTACGATGCCATCCACGGCGCCGATCTGCTCCTCCTGTTGGGCACGGACTTTCCGTTCCCGAAGTTTCTCCCCGGGAAGAGCGTCACGAAGGTGCAGGTCGATACGAACCCGAAGCATATCGGCCGGCGCACGGCGGTCGATCTCGGCCTCGTCGGCGACGTCAAGGCGACCATCGCGGCGCTGCTGACGAAGATCGACGACAAGACGGACAGCCGCTTTCTCGACAAGCACCTCGCGGAGACGCAGGAGTTCCACGAACTGCTCCAGCACTATGTGAACAAAGGGCCGGGTATCAAACCCATACGCCCGGAATTTCTCGCCGCAACGCTGAGCGAACTGGCCGATCCCGACGCCATGTTCTTCGCGGACACGGGCACACCGTGCATCTGGCTGGCGCGACACATCCAGGGCGGGCCGCACCGCCGCCTCTTCGGCTCGTTCTCCTGGGCATCGATGGCGAATGCGGCGCCCAACGCGTTCGGCGCGCAGCTGGCGTTCCCCGGCCGGCAGTCGATCGCGCTCTGCGGCGACGGCGGTTTCACGATGCTGGGCCTCGGCGACCTCCTGACCCCGGTGCAACGAAAGACACCGGTGGTCCACATCATCTTCAACAATGAATCGCTCGATTTCGTCAAGATCGAGATGCAGGAGGCGGGACTGGTACCCTTCGGCGTGGACTTCAAGAATCCGAACTTCGCCAAGGTTGCGGAGGCGATGGGCGCGAAGGGGATCCGCATCGAGGAGCCCGGCGACGTCAGGGCGGGCCTCGCGGAGGCGCTCGCGCATCGCAGCGGGCCGGTCGTCGTCGACGCAGTCGTCGATCCGTTCGCGCTCTCGAGACCGTCGCACGTTCCCTTTCATGCCGCCAAGGGGTTCACGCTCAGCTTGGCGAAACAAATACTGAGCGGGCACATGGACGACGTGATCAAGACGATAGCGCACAACAGCGGGCTCGTCTGATCCACCTTCGAAGCAGGCCTCGCAGTTCTACCTGCGCGATCTCGCCGTCGGATAGTTCTTCAGAACCGCGTACGATTGCGAGCGAACGGCCGCCAACCAAGCGGCCGTTCGTGTTTTCCAAACGACGTGGACTCCCGGTACAGGCACCATCAGGCGCCGGCAGCCTTTTCGATTTTGCCGATTGCCTGACGGACCTTTCCACCGATCTTCTCCACCGTCCCCTCGTCTTCGAGGTCGGGGTTGTCGGTGATTCTCCCGGCCTGTTCCTTGAGTTTGCCCTTGACCTCTTGAACTTTTCCTTTGGCCCTATCCTCTGTGCTCGGCTTCATTTGATTGCGCCTCTCTTCGTGATGCGAGTAGGGTGTGTCGAACCGTATCTGCAGTCTGCCGGTGTGTGCGCCGATCCACCATCCGCCGTCGGGGTCAATTCGGACGTAGTTCCTCTGAGCTAGGCCCGGCTTCTCTGGCGGTTACTTCTTTCGGCGCGACCTCGCAATCGCCACGCCTGCCGCGCCCAGCACGGCAGCGCCCGCGATGACCGCGGCGACTCCGTTCCGCGTCCGCTTCTTCGACGCGGCCGGACTCGATTCCTTCCACCTCTTTTCGGCTTCGAACGTGCCGGCGGCGATCGCCGCGGTTGCACCGGCCTTCGCACCGACAACCGCCGCCGACTTCGCGACTTTGCCGATCCGCACGGCGGCATCACGACCGCGGGTCATCACGGCTTTCGCCGACTTCTTGATCGTACCCATGGTGGCTCCTTGAACATGCAGGTTGGAGAAGACACGCCGAGGGAAGCTCGTCCTCGGAGCACTCACATGAAGTACACCGCAGAAACTCCTCTGGCGCCAGTCGGGGTGCTCCTCACAGATTCCTGTTGACAGGCTCACCGCCGCTCGGCGTGCTGCCGCTGCTTTCTTCATGGTTGGAGGTTGAGATGATCCGGATGCGTTGGCTCGCCCTCGCGTTGGTTTGCGCCGCGACGACCGCGGTGAGCGCCCAGGAGACGAAGGACACCACGAAAGGCAAGATCAAGACCGCCACCACCAAGGCGGCGAAGAACACGAAGAAGGCGGTGGTGACCGGGGCGAAGGACACGAAGAACGCGGTGGTAACGGGCGCGAAAGACACGAAGAACGCGGTGGTAACTGGCGCGAAAGACACGAAGAACGCGGTGAAAAAAGGCGCGAGTGACACGAAGACCGCTGCGAAGAAGACGACGCGCGCCGTGAAGGCCGCCGTGAAGAAAGACTCAACGAAGAAGCCCTGACCGAGACGGACTCCCTGAACTTCACTCGGATAGCGGCGCTGAGTCTGCTGGCGCTGAGCTCGGCGAGCGCCTCCGCACAGGGAGTGATCACTGGAACGGTCTACGACTCGCTGAGTGCGCACGCGCCACTGGCGAACGCGACGGTCGTGCTCGTCGAGCGTTCGAAATACGTGACGACTGACGCGAAGGGACATTTCCGCATCGACAGTGTTCCGGATGGCCGCTATACGCTGAGCTTCATCCACCCGGTGCTCGACTCGCTCGGCCTGCAGGCACCGGTCACGGTCGTCGACGTCGCGGGAGGTCGCCGCGTGACGGTCACGCTTGCCACGCCAACTTCGGCCGTGGCATACGCGCGTCTGTGCCCGGGCAAACGGGACACCGAAACGGGCGTCCTCATCGGTCGCGTTCGCGACGTCGATGATCAATCGCCGCTGGAAAATGCCACCATCAGCACGGAGTGGACCGAGTTCACGCTCACCGCCGGCCACCTGGCTGGGCGCCGCGCTCGCGCCGCGGCGCGGAGCAATCCCGCCGGGATTTACCTGCTGTGCGGCGTGCCGAAACAGATGAGCCTCGACGTGCAGTCGGAGCTGGCCGGGTCGATCGCGGGCCCAACGCCGACGTTCCTGGACGACCGCTTGATCGGCCGCGCCGATTTCGCCATCAGTCGGCGGGACAGCGCCGCGCGCGATGTCTTGCGGGGCGATTCATCCGCGACGGCAATGACATCGCGCGGCACGGCGTCGCTGCGAGGCGTTGTGCGGGACAACGATGGCCGGCCGTTGCGCGATGCGCTCGTCGGTGTGCTCGGCACGCAGCGATCGGCCCGCACCGGCAGCACCGGCACGTTCCGAATCGACGGTATCCCTGCGGGTACCCGCACGGTCGAGGCACGATCGATCGGTTGGCAACCCCTTACGATCTCAGTCGATTTCGCGACGAAGGCCTCGCGCGATACCATCGTGTCGCTCAGCCGCAATGCGCAGCATCTTCAGCCTGTCACCGTCCTGGGACGCGGAACCTCCACCTCCGCCTTCGGCAACAGCGGCTTCGAGGCGCGCCGCCGGCAGCACTTCGGCACGTTCATCACTCAGGAGGATCTTGCTCGACACCCGGCGTTCGACCTGACCGACGTGCTCGCGGGAATCGCTGGGGTCCACGTCGAATACGGGACCCGCGGATTCCCGGTGCCTCTTCTGCACGGCACCTCGGGCGGGTATTGTCAGCCGAATTTCTTTCTCGACGACATGCCGTTCTTCGTCGATAAGGACTTTCCGTTCGCCGATTTGAGCTCCATGGTACGGCCTGAGACGATCAAGGGAATAGAAGTCTATGCCGCCGCCGGCATGATCCCGGCGCAGTACGACCGGTCGTCGTCGACGCAATGCGGATCAGTGGTCATCTGGACGCGGTGAGCTGTTGACGGTTCGGTCTAGAACCACACCTGCTTCTCGTACGCCCGATATGCGTCGCCGAACGCCGCTTCGAGCACGCGCTGTTCCTTGCGGGCGCGAATCAGCTGCATCGGAATCGTGACCACGAACACCAGCCAGAGCAGGGGCTGGCCGATGAACACGAACAGTCCGACGCACAACAATTCGCCGAACAGGTAGATCGGATGCCTGATCTTCGAGTAGATGCCGCGCGTGACGAGCGTCCTCGCTTCAGCCCGGCCGGTGAAGGAAGCGCCCAAGTCGTATCGCGAGCGCGCCCAGAGCAACCAGGAGGGCACCGTGATCACCACTCCGATCGTGTGGTGGAGCTGCCACGTCGAACCGTCCACCTGCGTGAACCAAAGCCAGAAGATGACGCAGATCAGCACCAGCGCGAGCAGCGGGGTCAGGCGTCGCACAGGGTCATCGTAGCCTCGGCCGACAGGCTGGAGGTTTGTCGGAATGCTGTCGAGAATAGAGGAGGCCGAGCCGCCGCCCGCAAGGTTCGTTTCGCGATTGAAAAGTGCCGCAACGAAGGCGAGCCCCCGCGGTGGCATTCCTGCCTCCGACGGGGACTCGACCCGCTGGTGGTGCCGTTTCGTTCGGTTCGATATCGCGCGTACACAGAACGTTCGCGCAATCTGAATCAGCACTTCGCCCTTGCCGGACGGACCCGGCGCAGGTGCCCCAGATCTTCGGGGCGTCGATTGTGGCCAGCGACCTCACAACCTGCGGATTGGAATCGAACTTCCAACTCGCTGCCTTCCGCCGGCGTCCCGGGAGAAAGCTCCGTCCGAGAGAATCCGTCTCTCGAACACACGGGGAATATCGCGCTTCGTGCGACAAGAACAATACGGGATTTCCTGAAATGTCGTAGCCGTTTTCCGCACCGGACGGATTCGAAGATTTCGTGGTGAAATACACGTAAGCCCGCTCCTTACCGATCGTGCGCCGAATCCTGACTGACTTTCTCGTGTCCGTACTACATCATGCGAGCGCACCATCACCGGAGGTTCTTATGGCCACCACTCGCATCTCGCTTCTCCCTTCGCTGCTCGAGCCGCCCATGACGCGCGACTTCGACACGATGCGCAATCGTCTCCGCCAGTTCTTCCCGGAATCATTCGGCCGAGCGCTCGTCGAGCCCTCGGAATTCCTCGCCGAGCCGGTCGGCTGGCTCCCGGCGGTCGAGCTCACGGAGAGTGAGAAGGAATTCGTCGTCGTTGCCGAACTGCCGGGCCTGAAGCCTGCCGACGTCACCGTGGAGTGCGAAGACGATACGCTGACGATTCGTGGATCGAAGGAAGAGGACAAGAAGACGGAGAACGACAAGCACCGCGTTCATCTCTACGAGCGCAGCTTCGGTACGTTCTTCCGTTCGTTCGCGTTCCCGAAGCCGGTGAACGCGGAGAATGTCGTCGCCGAGTTCGCCAATGGCATGCTCACGATTCACATCCCGAAGGCGCCGGAAGTGAAGAGCCTCGCCAAGAAGATCGAGATCAAGGCGAAGTGACGAATCGAGAAACCGGCGAGCGCATCGGACGTCGATGCGCTCGCCGGTTTTTTCGCTCCCGTCGCTCCTACGTGTGTGCGCTGGTCCGCCTGGATTCTGCCATCAGCCCGAGCCCGCTCACGATCGCGAGGATCGCGTACATCACGAGACCGTATACGCACGCCGGATATCCGAATATCGTGCCCGGCGCTCCCGGCGACGGACAGACCTGCGCCGTCGCACCCGTGAGTTCGCGATATGTGAGCGTTCCAGAGAATGCGACTCCGATCAGACTGATCGTGAAAACGACCTGCAACGCGCGTTTCATGGACATGAGTGCCTCCCGTGCCACACGATCACGGTGCGCCACTCGGCGCACCATCGGTGTTTTCCCGACATGGGTGCGAAGCGGACGTTCGCCTTGTTTTCGGCAAGGGCATTCCCGACGTCGAACGGGCGGTTCCGCTGACTGACTTTGGAGCTCCGCGAGCGGATCATTATCCCGGTGTGATCTACGTTGGCATCGCGCCGCCGCCGCCGCATGGAGAAGTCATCGTCGCCGGGCCTGGACGCGGGTATGCAGGATGGTTCTGGATCGAGGGCCGCTGGCGTTAAGTCGCCAACAAGGAGAAGAACATGTCGAACAATATTCTGGTTCCACTCGACGGCTCATCGCTGGCCGATGCCGCTGTGCCGCACGCGATCGAGCTCGCCCGCCGCATGGGCGGTGCGCTCCGCATCGTGCGTGTGCACGCGCCGATGGCGCCCGTCACGGTCGAGGCACCGCCGCTGGTCTTTCCCGATGCGAGAATCGAGGCGGAGGTCGTGATGACCAAGCGAGCCTGGCTGGACGCGAGGTCCAAAGAGATCGGCCGCGGCTCCGGCCTGACGGTGCATTCGGAGTTTCGCATCGGGCAGCCGGGTGCGGAGATCGTCGCCGCGGCGGCCGACTGCGACGCGAAAGTCATCGTCTGCACGACTCACGGCACGGGCGGGTGGGCGCCGCACTGGTTCGGGAGCGTGACCGACTACGTCATCCGGCACACGCTGAAGCCGGTGCTCGCGATGTCGGCCGCGGCGACGGAGCGGACGACGAAACCGTCCTCCATGCTGGTGCTGCTCGACGGATCCGAGATGTCCGAAGCGATCCTCCCGGACGTGAAATCGTTCGCGAAGGCGTTCGGGGCGAGCGTAGAATTGTTTCGTGTCGTCGTGCCGCCGTGGGTCGGCGATTCCGAGATGGTGCTCACCTCCGAGATCGATCGATTCGGCATCGACGCGTTCGCCGAGGAGGCGAAGCACGAGCTCGACGCCGTCGCCGAAGATCTTCGAGCGACCGGATTGAGCGTCACGTCGAGAGTCGAGCTGCAGAACGGGCCCACGCGCCGGATTCTCGAGCACATCGAAAAATCGAACCCGGACATCGTCGCGCTTGCGACGCATGGAAGGGGAATCGCCCGTCTGCTCGTGGGGAGCGTCGCCGACAAGGTGCTGCGCGCCAGTTCGCGTCCCATGCTGTGCGTTCGCCCGCAGCGCACGGCCGCGGTGGAGGCCATACGGCGCTTCGAGGCGAGCATGGCCGGCGCCGGGACCGCGACGGTGGTATGACCTGATCAGCCTGCGCCGCGTTTCACGTGGCGCAGGCGCAGGTGTTCTTCCCGCTCGCGTTCCTCCAGTTGCTGGCGAACGGTGCCGATCTGCGCCACGAGATTCGGCGCCACGCGTTGTTCGAGCGTGAGCAGGCGTCTCGTCGTTTCAGCGACCGCCTCGCTGAGGCGCCGCACCCGCTGCTCGCGCGGCGCGGCATCGATGAGAAGGTCCGACAGTTCCTCGTAGAGGGCTGCCGTCCACGTGACGGCCGGCCCGGTGATCGCCGGCGCGAGTCCGCGCGCGTCGAGTGTTCGCGCGATCGGTGTCCGGCTGACGACGTCGCTGACGCCGAGGCCCCACACCTGTGCCGGCCGAAGCTCGACGAGCGGTTCCGCCGCGGGCCATGCCATCGCGCTCAGGTCCGCCGCGCCGTGCAGCGCAAGCGCGTCCGCGAGCGATTCCGCCGCGCGCGTGACGGCGTCGGCGATCTTCGTCCGCACGTCGACCGCGGGACGCGCGAGTTTGAACAGCTCGGCCACCAGCGCCTCGCGTTTGCGTCGCGTGAGCGACATGCCGCGCGTGACCCGCGCCAGATCGCGTCGCGCGCGGAGGAGATTCATGCGCGTCGGCGGCAGGCGCGTGCGCGCGATCATCGATGTTCCGCCATCTTGGCCGCGTCGCGCGCAGCCCAGGTGGAGGGCGCGATGCGCAGCAGCTCCTCTCGTGGAAGCGTCTCGAGCAGGCGCCAGCCCGCCTCGAACGTGTCGGCGATCGTGCGCCGGCCCTCCGGCTGCCCGATGAACTCACGCTCGAACGCCTCGGCGAACGCCAGCGCGCGATGATCGGCGGCGGGAAGGCCGGACTCGCCGACGATCGCCGCCATCGTTCTCGCGTCACGCCCGCGGGCGTACACGGCGTACATCTGGTCGCTCCATTCACGATGCTCGGGACGCGTGCGTTCCTTGCCGATCCCGCTCCCCATGAGACGCGAGAGCGACGGCAGCACGTCGATCGGCGGATCGATGCCGCGGCGGTGCAACTCGCGGCTCAGCACAATCTGTCCCTCCGTGATGTAGCCCGTGAGGTCGGGGATCGGGTGCGTGACGTCGTCGTCCGGCATCGTGAGTATCGGAATCTGCGTGATGGAGCCCGGCTTGCCTCGGACGATTCCCGCACGCTCATATATGGAAGCGAGGTCGGTGTACATGTAGCCCGGATATCCGCGGCGCCCGGGGATTTCTTCGCGAGCCGTCGCGATCTCACGAAGCGCCTCGCAGTAGTGGGTCATGTCGGCGATCACGACGAGGACGTGCATCCCGCACTCGAAGGCGAGGTGCTCGGCGGTGGTGAGCGCCAGCCGCGGCGCGAGCAGGCGCTCGACCGCCGGATGCGCGGCTTCATTGAGGTAGAGCACCGTGCGAGGCATCGCGCCGCTGGCGCGGACGCGCTCGACGAAACCGCGGGTCTCGCGCGCGGTGATGCCGACGCCGGCGAAAACGACCGCGAACGGTTCGTCGTGCGGCGCGCGCGCCCATTCCACTATGCGCGTTGCGATCTCGAGTCCCGGGAGTCCGGGACCGCTGAACACGGGCAGCTTCTGTCCTCTCACGAGGGTGTTCATCGCGTCGATCGCGCTGATCCCGGTCTCGATGAAATCCTGCGGCTTAGCTCGGCGCACGGGGTTCATCGGCGCGCCATCGATCGCCCGGATCGCGTCGCCCACCGGCGCGGGGAGGCCGTCGGTCGCGACACCGTGACCATCGAACACGCGGCCCAGAAGTTCCTCGCCGACGACCGCCGTCGCGATCTGACCGGTAAGGACCACCTCGGCGCGGTCCGGCCGGAAGCCGATGGTATCGTCGAGCAGCTGGATGACCGTCGCCGCGGTTCCGGCGTCGATCACCTGGCCGCGCCGGTCGGCCTGACCCGGGCAGCGCACGACGACCCACTCGCCGAGCGCGATGCGACGGGTCCGTTCGAGAAAGAGGAGCGGACCGGCGGCCGCGGCGGCGCCGCGATACACGCGCTCCGCGTGGATGGTCGTCATGCGCGGGCCGGCACGGCGGGCCGACTGCCCGCGAGTGCCTCCGTGGCGCGGCCGGCCTCGGCCGCACGGCTGTCGACTTCGTTTTCCGCGGCGTCGCGCAGGGCGACGAGCGCTTTCCGGGCGGGCGCGAGATCGAGATCCGCGAACACCGTTCCGCGAGCGAGCGCCGCCTCTCCCGCTCGCAGCAGGGCGAGCGACGCCGCGGCGAGTGCGTGGGTCTTGTGCGGCGAGCAGACGGCATCGTTGGCATCGTACGCACTCTGCCGGAGCACGCCCTCCCGGACGAGCGCGGCCACTTCCATCGTCAGGTGGTCACGGTCTTCCAGCGCCTCGGGACCCACCAGGCTCGCGATGTCGCGCAACTCGCGCTCCTTCTGCAGGAGATCGAGCAGCGCGGCGCGAGCGGCGGGCCATTCGGGGCCTCCGTGCTCGGTGAACCAGGGAGCGACCTGCGCCGCGTACAGCGAGAAGCTGGTGTCCCAGTCGACGGCCGGAAAATGGCGCTGGTGCGCGAGCGACGCATCGAGCGCCCACATCGCGCCCGCCACGCGAAGCGCCGCCTGCGTCACCGGTTCCGAGAAGTCGCCGCCGGGCGGCGAGATCGCGCCGATGATCGTGACCGCGCCGCTGCGTTCCGGGTTCCCGAGCGCGCGAACGGATCCCGCGCGCTCGAAGAATTGTCCGAGCCGGCTGGCAAGATAGGTGGGATATCCCTCCTCGCCCGGCATCTGCTGCATGCGGGCGGCCATCTCGCGCAGCGCCTCCGCCCAGCGCGACGTCGAGTCGATCATGAGCGCCACGCGGTTGCCCTGATCGCGAAAGTACTCAGCGACGGTGACACCCAAATAGATGGATGCCTCGCGTGCCGCCACCGGCATGTTCGAAGTGTTGACGATGAGCACGGCGCGGTCCATCACCGGCCGTCCGGTTCGCGCGTCGACCAGCGCGGGGAACTCGGTGAGCACGTCCGTCATTTCGTTCCCGCGCTCGCCGCAGCCGACGTACACGACGATGTCGGCCTCGGCGTACTTGGCGAGCGATTGCTCGATGATGGTCTTGCCTGTGCCGAAACCGCCTGGCACCGCCGCATTTCCTCCCTCGAGAACGGGGAAGAAGAGATCGAACACGCGCTGGCCCGTCACGAACGGCCTCGAACCGGTGACCCGCTCGGCGAACGGGCGTGGTGTGCGCACCGGCCACCGGTGCGCGAGGAGCAGCGGCGTTCCGTCCTCGAGCGCGCCGATGGCGTCCGTAATGGTGAACTCGCCGCTGGCGAGTGAGGCGAGCACGCCGCCGCCGCTCAGGGGCGGCACCAGCACGCGGTGTGTCATTCCCGGGCGTTCTTCGATCGTGCCGAGGACGTCGCCGGCCACGACGTGCGCGCCTGATTTGGCTGTGGCGGTGAACTTCCACTTCGCGGCCGCGTCGAGCGTGTCGACGCCGGTGCCCGGCGTGATGAAATCACCCGTCAACTCGGCGATGCGCGCAAGCGGCCTGCCGACGCCATCGAGCACCGCGCCGAGAAGTCCCGGTCCGAGCTGTGCCGAGAGCGTGACGCCGAGCGCCTCCACGGGTTCGCCGGTGGTGAGGCCTGTGGTGTCCTCATAGACCTGGAGCGTCGCGACGTCGCCGCGCTGGCGAATGATCTCGCCGAGCATTCGGCGCTCGCCGACCGCGGCCATTTCGTACAGCGCCGCCCGGAGCGGCGAGGCCTCGACGAGCGAGCCGGCGACGCGCGTGATGATCGCGGTCATTGCAGCCGCACCCGGTATCCGATCGCGCGCCGCAGCAGCTCGACGATGTAGCTCTCCGCGTCGGTCGCGGCGTGCGTCCAGTTCGGTGCGGGTATCGGCACGATGATCGGTAACGGCCGCCGGTCCACGGCGCGACGAACGGCGGGGGGCACCGCATCGAGCAGACGCTGCTCGACGAGGATGATTCCCACATCGGTGTCGGCTGCCGCGGCGGCGAGCCGGTCGCCGGCAGTGGCTCGGTCTCCCACCTCATCCACGGTGAGACCCGCGAGGCGGTATCCCGCGGACGTCGCCGTCGACGCGAGTACCCGGACGCGCCAGCTCATGCGGCAACCCCGGCCATGCGCTCCACGGTCGCACGCGGCACGCCGAGCGAGACACCCCACAAGATCCGGAGCAGCATGTGCAGCTCGGCGCGCTGTCGCAGCGCGAACAGGATCACGGGTGCGAGGCTCAACGGCGCATCGCGCGCACGACGGCGGAATTCGTCGGCAAGCGCGTCGAGCGCGGCGTCTTCGGCCGAACGCGTGCCGTGGTTCAGCATTGCGGCCAGCGGAGTGCCGCGCACCCGCCGCGCCAGACGCGCGGCGAGATCGATTTCGCCGCCGGCTCCGCGCGCGCCTGCGAGGTCGCCGACGGTGACGATCGTGCCGCCGTCGACGAACAGGCGTCCGGGCGGGACGTCGGAGGCCTGGCTCGACAGCGCGAGCGCCGACTGCAGGTTCTCGAGGTCGATCGTCCGCTCCACGAACAGTCGCAGGGCCGCGTCGCCGGCATCCGCTGCCGTTCGTGCGCGCACCGCGAACTCGCGTACCAGCGCCATCTCGAACTCGAGAGTATCGGGCTGCTGCCGTCGTGCTTCGGCCTCCACCACCGCGCCGAACGGATGGTGCCACGCGAGCAGCAGCGAAGCCACCGTCGCGACGTCGCCGGCCTGGGCCAGCTCGTCGAGCGCCCGGATCGGCAGGGAGGGCGTGGGTACGAGCCCGGCGGTTCGCAGCTGGGGCGCGACGCGCGCGATCGCGCCACGCACGAGCGCGCGGATGGCGCGCCGGTCTTCGTCGTCGAAGATCGGGGCGAGGAGATCGCGTCGCGCACCCGCCCAGTTCGCGAGCAACTGCAACCGGGCACCGGCCCGCCGCCGCAACGCGAGCTCGAGCGAGTGTTCGTCAGCGGGACTGTCGGCCGATGGCGCGCTCACCAGTCCGAGATTGGCCAGTTGCAGCGAGAGATCTCCGATGCTCCGCGAGTCACAGAGCGCGAAGCAGCGCGCGGGCGACAGGATGTGTGAGGAGAGCCCCCGTGCCCGCACGATCACGTCGCCCCAGTCCGTCACTTCGGATGCTCCACGAGTCGGCGGGCGAGTACGGTCGAGAGCCGCGGGCGCTCGCGCGCCAGTCGCCGGGCGAACGTTCCGTCGACCGCCACCGAGCCGTCGCCGGCCTCGATCATCACGCCGATCGGGACGGTTTCGTCGAGGCGCACCGTGACGTCTTCCCGCTTGGTAGCCGCGAGAGCGGCGCGCACGGCGTCGGCGATGGCGCCGGCGCACGCAACGGTCGCCGCCCCGTCGGGCAGGTAGGTCAGGCCGTCGTTGAGCGTCGCGACGAGCAGGTCGCGGAGTCCCGGATGCGACGCGAGCGAGGCGAACCGGTGGTCCGCCGCCGCGAAGATGCGGTCGAGCGCGGCGGCGCGCGCCGTGAGCGTGTCGCGACCCACGCGCGCCGCGGTTTCGGCGCGCGTTCGCGAGGACGCCGTCGCCGCGCCGCGTTCGTGCGCCGCCACCGCGCTCGCCCGCTCGCGCTGCGCGCGATCCCGCGCGCCGGTGCGAATCGCGTCCGCCTCCGTTCGGGCGCCCGTGGCTTTCTCCGTCGCGGCCGCGACTGCGGTGCTGCGGATCTGTTCGAGCAGCGGTCCGGCGGTGCCGGGCACCACTCAGCCTCCGCCGCTGCGCAGGATGATGAGGACGGCGACGATGAAACCGAGAATCACCATCGTCTCCGGAATGGCGACGAGGATGACGATCGTTCCCGCCAGTTCGGGCTTCTCGGCGAGTGCCGCCGCGCCGGCGGTGCCGATCTTCGATTGGGCCCAGGCGGTGGCGAGCGCGGCAACGCTCAGCACGATCGCTGCGCTCACGGGAACCCACAGGCTGATCATGGCAATGACCTCGTTGACGTGGGCGCCGGCTCCGGCACCCGGTGACCGAAGGGCTCGTACCGACGCCCGCCGGGACTGTAGAACTTTCCGAAGAACTCCACATACTGCAGGCGCAGCGCATGAATCGCGGGAGTGAAAAGTCCGATCGCGAAATTCACGAGATGGAACAGCAGCGCGAACACGAGTCCGACCGCCGTGCTCCCCACGGCGCCGACCATCTGGTTCGCGACGAGGGCCAGCATCACCGACGCCGTGCCGATGGCCATGATGCGCGCATACGACAGCACGTTTCCGAGCGTGGCCAGCAGCTCGAGCGGCGCGATCAGCCCTTCCGCGAAGACGAGCAGCGGAAACGCCACGAGCAACGCGATCACTGCGGGAGTGAACAGGCGGGACGGGAGCACCTCGAACGCGGCCAGCAGCGCCGCAACCACGAGGAGCACCATGACGGCGGACGTTCCCTGTCCAAGCGCCTTCTTCTTGTCTCGCCTGCCGGCCGTCACCGCGCCGAGCACCAGGCCAAGTACGACGTGCACCACACCGATTCCGACGGCGGCCGCGAGCATGGAGAAGATCGCCTTCTCGCGATCGAACGCGAGTGCACGGAGTCCGAGCGTGCGCGCGCCAAGGTCGCCGAAATACTCGCCGAAGAGCACGCCGAAGATGATCGCGAACGCCGCGCAGGGGCCCGCGATCTCGGCTGCCTTGTACAAGAGCGATCCCGGCTTCGCGCGCCGGTGCACCAGGAGTGCGATCCCGGCCAGCAGGACGCCGTACCCGACGTCGCCGAGCATCATGCCGAACATCAGCGGGAAGAACACCGCGACGAACGGCGTCGGATCGATCGTGCCGTAGCGCGGGAGCGGGAGCAGCGTGATCAGCGCCTCGAACGGACGGAACAGCCGCGGGTTGGAGAGCACCACGGGCGCGTCCTCGCGGCCCCAGTTTTCTCGTGCGATGTGCTCCACCACGATCGCCGGACCGGCGGCCTCGTGGACGCGACGCTCGAGATCGGGCGCGCTGACCTCCGGCAGCCATCCTTCGATCGTGAACGCGTGCGCGGTCACCGCGCTCTGCTCGTGCGCCGCGGCGGCGGCGCGCCAGTCCGCGATCGCGGCGCGCGCGCGCAGCAGATCCTGCTTGTTGGTGGCGGCGAGCGCCGCGCGCTGGCGGCGGCACTCCTGGACCTCGGCCGGAATCTCGAACAGGCGCGCGAGCATGCGGGGCATCGCCTCCTCGAGCGGCACGTGCCGGTACGATTCCGGCAGCGGCACTTCAGGCACGCGCGCTTCCGCGAGACGCGCTTCGAGACGGCCGCTGAACTCCTTCGGAAGCACGAGGAGGATCGCGACGTCGCCGCCGGGCAGCTCGTGCACGGTCATCGAGAACTCGGCTCCGAGCTGTTCGCGCAGGACCGTCGCGAGCGGCTCGATCGTCGCACGCGCCGCGGCCGGTACGACCACGGCGTGGCTCGTGAGACGCGGCGAGCCCGCCACCTTCCGCACGCCCGGCAGGACTGCCTCGAGGAAGTCACGGTAGCGTGCGATCAGCGCGCGCTCGTCGCCGAGTGCGGTTTCCTTCTCGCGGAGCTTGCCGGCGGCGCTGCGGACCTTTGACGCGAGCCGCGCCCATCGCGCGAGCTCCGAAACATGCGCCGGCTGCGGCTGCGGCGCGCCGGCGAGCGGAATATCGAGATCATGCAGCGCGCCGTCGACGTCGGTGAGGACCGACGCGAGCTGGCGGCGGCGACGCGCGTCGCGTGCGTCGAGACGCGCCGCCTGCACTCCCGGCGGAGTCGGCACCTCCGCGAGCTGCAGTTGTCCGAGATCCTGAATCGCGCGCAGCGTCGGGTCCAGCTGCTGCCGCGGACCGAGGATCCGCACCTTGGCCATTGGAATGATCATCGTCCCGGCTCGAGCGTGAGACCGGTGATGTCCGATACGACGAACGCCGCAAAACGCTCGATCTCCTCGTCCGCGAGCGTTTGATAACGCGTGACGAGACGCGCAGCTTCGTCCTCGAGCTTACGAACCAGCTCCGCGCGGGCGTCGCCATCGCGTTTCTCGAGCGCGGCGAGCTCGGTTGCCAGTGCCGCCGCCGCTTCACGCTCGATCGCTTCGGCATCACTGCGCGCGGCCGCGGTCAGCGTTGCGGCCTCTTGCTCGGCGGCGGCCATTTGCGCGGCGATTTCCTGCTCGGTGGAGAGCAGTTCGTCCAGTGCCGACGGTTTGGCCGCGCCGGCATGTGCTGTTCGTCGCCCGCCCAGAAACACGAGACACCTCCGTCTCACGGAGATTGGCAGCTGCGCCCGCACGTTAGGTGCCCGGGGGGAGGGCGGGCATCGGGATATACCAGAAGTCCTTGTCAGGGAATCGCCGTCGCAAAAATCAGGACAATCCTCGCAGAACGGCGCTTCCGGCCGCGCTATGCTGTTTGACATGGCACGTGGTCGATGATAACAGCATGACACGTGCGCCCATGATCCCGGAGGAGCGCTCCATGTGCCTCGGCATTCCTGGAAAAGTCATCGAGATCCACGACGAAGGCGGACTCCCGATGGGCGTCGTCGATTTCGGCGGCGTGCGCCGCTCGGTCTGTCTCGCCTACGTTCGTCACGAGGTCGGCCTGGGCGATTACGTGATCGTGCACGTCGGCTTCGCCATCTCGAAAGTCGATGAGGTCGAGGCGCAACGGACATTCGAGGTGCTGCGCGAGATGAGCAAGCACGACGAGCTCGACTGGATGGCGGAACTCGGCGCAATGCCATCGAGCGCACCGGCCACTGCATCCGCAGGAGGCTCCACCTCATGACCAGAAAGCCGGCCGCCAAGCCATTGCGGAGCATCTTCACCTGGGTGATCCCGATCATGGCGGTGGCCGTGCTCGGCGGGTACCTCGCCGGCGAGCGGGTGGGAGCGCGCGAGCCGGCGCCCGACGCGGCGAGTCCGCTCGGCAGGGCCGAGTCACCGAAGGGCGACGGCGGTCCGGTCGACCTCGCGTCGATGGCGCCGCAGGAACGCGCGAGCCGCCTGTATGACCGCGTGATGCGCTACAGCGAGATCGGCCGTCTCGACAGCGCGCGCTTCTTCGCCCCGATGGCGCTGCAGGCGTACGTCGCGCTGGGCACGCCCGATGCGCACACGCGATACGACATCGGGATGATCTGGGCGGTCGTCGGCGACTCGCTCAAGGCGCGGTCGGAAGCGGAGAACATTCTCAACGAGCGTCCGACGCATCTCCTGGGCCTGCTGCTGGCCATGCGCACGGCGGCTACTCCGTCGCTGCGCGCCGCATACCAGCGGCGCTTCATCGCGGTGAAGACGGCCGAGCTCGCCGCCGCACTGCCCGAGTACGACGAGCATCGCCATGACATCGAGGGCGCGCTCCGCGCGGCAGCGGCCGCGGAGAAATGAAGTACCTCACCGAGTACCGCGACGCGTCCATCGCACTTCCCCTCATCGAGCGCATCCGCAAGACGGCCACCCGACCGTGGACGCTCATGGAAGTTTGCGGCGGACAGACGCACACGATCGTGCGGCAGGGACTCGACGAACTGCTCGACGGTGCGGTGGAGATGATCCATGGTCCGGGCTGCCCCGTGTGCGTGACACCGCTCGAGCAGATCGACAAGGCGCTGCAGCTGGCCGCGCGACCCGGCGTGATCTTCACCTCGTTCGGCGACATGCTGCGCGTGCCCGGAAGCGATTGCGACCTGCAGCAGGTGCGCGCGCGGGGTGGGCAGGTGCGCATCGTGTACTCGCCGCTCGATGCGCTCGCGCTCGCGCAGCGCAATCCGGAGAGCGAGGTCGTGTTCTTCGCGGTGGGATTCGAGACCACGGCGCCGGCGAACGCGATGGCGGTGTGGCGCGCGCGCGAGCTGGGGGTCACCAACTTCAGCGTGCTCGTGTCGCACGTGACGGTGCCGCCGGCGATCATGGCCATCATGCAGTCGCCCGGGAATCGCGTACAGGGATTTCTCGCCGCGGGTCACGTGTGCGCGGTGATGGGATGGAGCGAGTACGAACCCCTCGCCGAGCGATACAAGATTCCGATCGTCGTCACGGGTTTCGAGCCCCTGGATATCCTCGAAGGCATTCTCATGGCCGTGCACCAGCTCGAGGATGGGCGCCATGAAGTGGAGAACCAGTATGTTCGCTCGGTGCGGCGCGAGGGAACGCCGCCGGCCCGCGCGCGGATCGAGGACGTGTTCGAGCTCGCCGACCGGAAGTGGCGGGGCATCGGAGAAATCCCGATGAGCGGCTTGCGACTGAGAGAGGAGTTCGCGGCGTACGACGCGGAGCGCAAGTTCGGGCTCGGCGGCATCACCGTGAACGAGCCCGCCGAGTGCCGCGCGGGCGATGTGCTCACGGGCCGGCTCAAGCCGCCGCTGTGCGCGGCGTTCGGCACGCGCTGCACGCCCGAACATCCGCTCGGCGCGCTGATGGTCTCGTCCGAGGGCGCGTGCGCGGCCTACTATCACATCGCCAAACATCGCGGTGCCGCGCCCGCCGGGATGACGGCATGACGGCCATCGAAATCGCCGGACTCGTCTGCGCGATGCCGATCACCGTGGTCGATCGCGTGCAGCTCGGTCACGGCTCAGGCGGGCGGATGAGCGCCACGCTCCTGAGCGAGCGGTTCCTCAGTCATCTCTCGAATGACGCGCTCGCACAACTCGGCGATGGCTCGGTCGTGAGCGTCGCGGGCACCGAGATCGTCATCTCGACCGACACGTTCGTGGTGAGCCCGCTCGAATTCCCGGGCGGCGACATCGGCTCGCTTGCCGTTCACGGAACACTGAACGACGTCGCGATGATGGGCGCGCGGCCCGTCTGCCTGACGGCCGGATTCGTGCTGGAGGAAGGACTCCCGATCGACGTGCTCGATCGAATCGTGCGGTCGATGTCCGAGGCGGCGCGCCGGGCCGGAGTTCCCGTGGTCGCCGGCGACACCAAGGTTGTGGAGCGGGGAAAGGCCGACGGGCTCTACGTGAACACGACGGCCATCGGCGCGGCCGATCCGAACTTCCGTCCCGGGCCGACTCGTGCGCGGGCCGGCGACCTGATCATCACGAGCGCCGCACTCGGCCGGCACGGCATGGCGATCATGGCCGCTCGCGAAGGACTCGCGTTCGAGAGCACGATCACGAGCGACAGCGCATGTATGGTCGAGCTCGTCGAGGGACTGAAGGCCGCGCGCGTGGATGTGCACGTGCTTCGCGATCCCACGCGCGGCGGCGTCGCCAGCGCCCTCAACGAGATCGCATCGGCATCACGCGTCGGGATCGAGGTCGACGAACGCGCGCTGCCGGTACCCGACGACGTGCGCGCGGCGTGCGAGATGCTCGGACTCGATCCCCTGTACGTGGCGAACGAGGGAGTATTGCTCGCCTTCGTTCCGCCGGCCGAGGCCGCGCGAGCGCTGGACGTCCTGCGATCGTACGAGCTTGGCGCGGACGCGGTATGCATTGGCCGCGTCGTCGATGCGCACCCCGGCCTGGTGGCGCTGCGCACCTCGCTCGGCGGGACGCGGATCGTGGATCTCCTTCCGGGCGATCAGCTGCCGCGGATCTGTTAACAGCCGCCTCGACGCACCAACTGCGACGCTGTCACCCGACAGCCATCAGCTGACAGCTGTCAGGTGACAGCGTTTCGTGGCTCTTGCCGCACATGGGAAGAGTGAGGGTTTCCCGCACGGCCTTTCGTCCGTTTCCCGACGGCGCGTCGTTTGGGACGCTCTCACGTTCATGCAGGAGTTTCCGACCCCAAAACACGGCATGTGGCCAAGGAGACGCGATCGCATGATCATGCCCAGCGCACATCAGTGGGTCGAGGGTGAGACCCTCGTCCAACACTTCGAGTCGCGGGGCATCTCGCGACGTGAGTTCATGGAGTTCTGCGGCGAGATGGCCGTCATCCTCGGGATCGGCAGCGCCGCCACGCCGCGCATTGCCGAGGCCTTCGAGGCCGCCAAGCGCCCGAGTGTGATCTGGCTGCAGCTGCAGGAGTGCACCGGCTGCGTCGAGAGCGTGCTCCGCACGGAAAGTCCGACCATCGGCGATCTCCTGCTCGACGTGATCTCGCTCGACTACAACCACACGCTGATGGCCGGCGCCGGCGCCGCGGTCGAGAAGGCCAAGCAGGCCGCCATGAGCGCGAACAAGGGCAAGTACCTGCTCGTCGTGACCGGCTCGGTGCCGTTGAAAGAGGACGGCATGTACACGGTGATCGGCGGACGCACGGCGAAGACCGTGCTCGAAGAGGCTGCGTCGGGCGCGGCGGCGATTCTTGCCCTCGGCGCCTGCGCGCACTGGGGCAGCGTGCAGGCGGCGCGGCCCAACCCGACCGGCGCGGTCGGCGTGCGCGACGTGATCAAGAACAAGCCGATCCTCAACATTGCGGGATGCCCGCCGATCGGCGACGTCGTCACCGCGACCGTCGTGCACTACCTCACGTTCGGCCGGCTTCCCGCCGTCGACGGCGAGGGACGGCCGCTGTTCGCATACGGCAAGCGCATCCACGACCAGTGCTCGCGGCGCGCGCACTTCGACGCCGGACAGTTCGTGGAGACGTTCGACGACGAGGGCGCGAGGAAGGGGTGGTGCCTGTACGAGGTGGGTTGCAAGGGGCCGGCGACGTTCTCGCCCTGCCCGATCTTCATGTGGAACGCTCGGACGAGCTGGCCGATCGGCGCCGGTCATCCGTGCCTTGGCTGCACCGAGCCGCACTTCTGGGACACGATGACGCCATTCTACGGCCGCCTGCCGGACGTCGGCGGATTCCCGGTCGAGGAGCGCGCGGACACGATCGGTTTGGCGCTCGCCATAGGGGCGGCGGCAGGGATCGCCGCGCACGGCGCGGCTACGGTGTTCACGCAGATTCGTCGCCGCCGCAGCACCAACCAGGTACCCGAGTCGACGTCCGAGGAGGAGTCGCACAATGGCTAAGACCAAGGTCGTCGTCGATCCGATCACCCGCATCGAAGGCCATCTGCGCATCGAAGCGCAATCGGAAAACGGAAAGATCTCCAAGGCGTGGGCGATATCCACGCAATTCCGCGGGATCGAGACCATCATGCAGGGACGCGATCCGCGCGATGCGTGGGCGTTCGTGCAGCGCATCTGCGGCGTGTGCACCACGGTGCACGCCGTGGCGAGTTGCCGCGCGGTGGAGGATGCGCTCGACATCAAGATTCCGGCGAACGCGAACACCATCCGCAACCTGGTCACGGGGATGCAGTTCATCCAGGACCACGTGATTCACTTCTATCACCTGCACGCGCTCGACTGGGTGGATGTCGTCAGCGCGCTGTCGGCCGATCCGGCCGCGGCGGCGAAGATCGGCCAGTCGATTTCGCCTTGGCCGAACAACGGCGAGTCGGAGCTGCGCGCCGTGCAGACGCGGCTGAAGAAGTTCGTCGGCACCGGACAGCTCGGCATCTTCGCGGGCGGCTACTGGGGCCATCCGGCGTACAAGCTGCCGCCCGAGGTGAACCTCCTCGCCGTCTCGCACTATCTCGAGGCGCTCGACTGGCAGCGCAACGTGATCCGCCTGCATACCGTGTTCGGCGGGAAGAACCCGCACCCGAACTTCCTTGTGGGCGGCATGGCGTCGGCGATCAACGTGGACTCCACCGCGACGATCAACGCCGAGCGAATCGCCGACCTCGCCGGCATGATCAAACACGCCCGCGAGTTCGTCGAGCAGGTGTACTGGCCCGATCTCGTCGCCATCGCGGGCTTCTATAAGGAATGGGGCGCGATCGGCGGCGGTGTACCGAACTTCCTCGCATGCGGCGAGTTCCCCGAGGCGGACATCCGCGACATCGACAAGCTCTATTTCCCGCGCGGGATCATCCTCGATCACGACCTGACCAAGGTCCACGAGTACGACCAGAAGAAGGTCGAGGAATACATCCACAGCTCGTGGTACGAGTACGCCGGCGGCGCCGAGACCGGGCTGCATCCATATAAGGGCGAGACGACGCCGAAGTATTCCGGACCGAAGGCGCCCTGGACGTACCTGCAGGACGAGACGAAGTACTCGTGGATGAAGTCGCCGCGGTACGAAGGGAAGGCGATGCAGGTGGGACCGCTTGCCCGGATGCTCGTCGCGTACGGGAGCGGCCACAAGGACGTGCGCGAACTCGTCGGCGAGGTGCTCGGCAAGCTGAACGTCGGCCCCGGAGCACTCTTCTCCACGCTCGGCCGCACGGCCGCGCGCGGCATGGAAACCGTTCTCATCGCCCGGAAGATGGAGACGTGGCTCGGCGAGCTGAACGGGCGGATCAGCAATGGCGACACGGCGACGTTCACGAAGAAGCGCTGGGAGCCCTCGTCGTGGCCGAAGAAGGCGGAAGGCTACGGGTACACGGATGCACCGCGCGGCGCGCTCGGCCACTGGGTGCAGATCGAGAACGAGAAGATCTCGCGCTACCAGTGCGTCGTGCCGTCCACGTGGAATTGCTCGCCGCGCGACGCGAAGGGACAGGAAGGACCCTACGAGGCGTCGCTCGCCGACAATCATCCGCTCGTGGATCCGGAGCGGCCGCTCGAGATCCTGCGCACGATCCACTCGTTCGATCCTTGCATGGCGTGCGGCGTGCACGTGCTCGACGCCCAGGGCCGCGAGGTCGTGGAGGTGAAGGTGCAATGACCACTCGCGTCGGCGCGCTTGGGGGCGCGCGAGACTTGTTCGGCCGCGTCCAGCGCGTGTTCTCGCGCGAGCGCGGCAACTTCACCTGGGTCTATCTCTGGAGCGCGCCGATACGCGCGATGCACTGGATCGCGGCGGCGTGCATCCTCTCGCTCATCCTCACCGGTTTCTACATCGCGCGCCCGTACTTCGCCACGTCCGGCGAGGCGAGCGCGCACTTCCTGATGGGGCGCGTGCGCTTCGTTCATTTCGCCGCCGCGGCCGTACTCGTGATGACCGGCATCGTGCGCGCGTACTGGCTCATGGTCGGGAACCAGTTCGAGCGGCTGCCTGCGCTCTTTCCGGTCACCGGGAAGAACATCTCGAACCTGGTGAAGACGGCCGGCAGCTACCTCACGTTCCGCCCCGACAAGCAACCCAACTTCGTCGGTCACAATCCGATGCAGCAGTGGTCATACACGGCCGTGTACGTGATGGCGGTCGTGACCGTCGTGACGGGCTTCACGCTGTACGGACAGTCCGCGCCCGGCAGCGTCATCTTCCGCGCGTTCTCGTGGCTGCCGCCGCTGCTCGGCGGACTCCAGGGCATTCGCGTCATTCATCACTTGATGACGTGGGCGTTCATCATCTTCATCGAGATGCACGTGTACTTCGCCATCCGCTCGGATTACGTCGAGCGGGCGGGTGTGGTGTCGTCGATCATCACCGGCGGTCGGTACATCTCCACCGATCATTCGTACGAGGATTACGACATCGCGAAGGTGCCGTCGCATCCGTGGCCGACGGGCGAGCATCGGACGCCGGGGAAGGGCGCGTGAGCGGCACGGTCGTCATCGGGCTCGGCAATCCTCTGATGGGCGACGACGGCGCGGGCCTCGTCGCCCTCGAAGTCTTGCGCGATGAGTGGCTGCTCGACGGCGTCGAGCTGGTGGACGGCGGCACGTGGGGGATGTCGCTCCTGCCGGACATCGAGGATTCGGATCGCATCATCTTCGTCGATGCGATCGTTGCGGGCGGCAAGGCCGGCGACATCGTCGTGCTCGAGCGGGAGCGGCTGCCGATCTATTTCACGCGCGCCTTGTCGCCGCATCAAACCGATCTCCGCGACGTGCTGGCCGCGGCGGAACTGCGCGGCACGCTGCCCGCGGAATCCGTCGCCATTGGCGTGGAGCCGGCGGTCGTCGCGCTCGGCACCGAACTCAGCGCGGTGGTACAGGGCTCCATAGGGCCGATGGTCGAGGCCGTGATCGACCAGCTCCGGCGTTGGGAGCACGAATGTGAATTGCGCGCCGCGGACGCCGCATGCACGAAATGAGCATGGCGCTCGAGATCGGGCGCATCGCCGAGGAGAAGCTCGGCGAACGCTCGCCGCAGCTCGTGACCGTGGCGGTGGACGTCGGCGACGACGCGGGTGTCGAGCCGGCCAATCTCGAGTTCTGTCTCGAGGCGGTGTTCGCCGTTCCACCGTTCACCGGCGCGAGGCCGGCCATCCTGCGCTGCGCGGGCGACGTGCTGCGCGTGGCCTATCTGGAGGTTGACGATGGCTGTCCGGACGATTGAAGTGCGCGAGCGCGTAATGGCGCGCAACGATGCACTCGCGGCGCAGGTGCGCGCGCGCCTGGCCGAGCACGACATCGCGGCGTTCAACCTCGTGTCCTCGCCTGGCGCAGGGAAGACGTTGCTGCTCGAACGGACGCTCGCCGAGCTCGGCGAGGAACTCGACATCGCCGTCATCACGGGCGACGTGCAGACACAGAACGACGCGGACCGGCTTGCCGTCCACACCTCGCGGCTCGTGAGCGCGGTGGTCACCGGCGGCGCGTGCCATCTCGATGCGCTCCAGGTCATGACGGCGCTCGACGCGATCGATCTCGACCACACGCGCCTGCTCTTCATCGAGAACGTCGGCAATCTCGTGTGCCCCGCCAACTGGGACCTCGGCGAAGCCTCGAAGATCGTGCTCTTCTCCGTGACGGAAGGCGAGGACAAGCCGCTGAAGTATCCGTCCATGTTCCAGCGGTCGAGCCAGGCCGTGATGACGAAGACCGACCTCCTGGCGCACGTGCCGTTCGACCTCGACCTCGCGATGAAGAATGCGAGGCAGGTGAATCCCGACCTCGAATTCTTCCAGCTGTCGGGGCTCACGGGCGACGGGATGGAAAGCTGGTTCGAATTTCTCCGTGCATCCGTGCGCGCCACGGGATCCGTCGTGTGACGACGAGCCGAGTGCTCGCCGCACGGTTCCTGCGCGTGACCGGCGTGGTGCAGGGCGTCGGCTTTCGCCCGTTCGTCCATCGTCTCGCGATCCGGCACGACCTCGCCGGTTGGGTGCGCAACGTCGCCGGGACCGTGGAGGTTCACGTCGAGGGAGACAACGAGTCGCTCGAGGCGTTCGAGGCCGATCTCGCATCGGAGGCGCCCCCGATCTCGAACATCGCCACGCTCGTCGCGGAGGTCGCGACCGCCGAGGGAGCGGAAGGATTTCGGATCCTCGCGAGTGCGGACGCCGACGGCAACCGGCCGGTGCCGCCGGATGTCGCCATTTGTTCAAAGTGTGAAGAAGAACTGTTGAATCCAAGGGACCGGCGCTTCCGGCATCCGTTCATCACCTGCACCGACTGCGGCCCGCGCTACACCGTCATCCGGTCGCTTCCGTACGATCGTGAGCGCACGTCGATGGCCGCGTTCGACATGTGCCCGACCTGCCTTGCCGAGTACGAGACTCCGGCCGATCGCCGCCATCACGCGGAGACGGTCGCGTGTCTTTCCTGCGGACCGCGCGTCTGGCTTGCGCTCGACGACAGGCGCCTGATGTCCGAGGGAGACGTGGCGATCCACGACGCCGCGGCGCTGCTCTGCATCGGCCGTATTGTCGCCCTTCGCGGGGTCGGCGGATTCCACCTCGCGTGCGATGCGACTGACGAGAGCGCGGTGCGGGAGCTGCGCCATCGAAAGAAGCGCGAGGCGAAGCCGTTTGCCGTGATGGTTCGCACCATGGATCAGGCCAGGGAGCTCGCGACGATCTCGCCCGCCGAAGCGGCGCTCCTGCGCGGACCGGAGCATCCCGTCGTCCTCCTCGCGCGCCGCGACGTGACGCGACTGGCCGCGTCGGTGTCACCGGGACTCGACCACGTGGGCGTGATGCTCGCCTACACGCCGTTGCACCATCTGTTGCTCGACATCGTGCGCTGTCCGCTGGTGATGACGAGCGGGAATCGCTCGGACGAACCGATCGCGATAGGGAATGACGAGGCGCTCGATAAGCTGCGCGACATCGCCGATGTCTTCCTGCTGCACGACCGCGAGATCATCTCCAGGGTGGACGACTCCGTGGTTCGCGTGGTCGACGATGCGCCGGTGCTGATGCGGCGCGCGCGCGGCTACGCGCCGCTCGCGATACCGCTTCCGGTGAATGCATCGCGGCCGCTGATCGCCGTGGGGCCGCATCTCAAGAACACGTTCACGCTGGTACGCGATTCCTCCGCCTTCGTGAGCCCGCATATCGGTGACCTCGACGGACTCGAGTCGCTCGCCTACTACAACACGGTCCTCGCCCGGTTCCAGCAGCTGTTTCGCATCACGCCCGAGGTGGCGGTTCGCGACCTGCACCCCGGCTACCTCACCACGCGCGTGGCCGAGTCGCTGAACGTGCAGCGGGTCATCGCGGTGCAGCATCATCACGCGCACATCGCGGCGGTCGCGGCCGAGCACGGCGTGACGCAGCAGGTCGTGGGTCTCGCGTTCGACGGCACGGGATTCGGCGATGACGGAAACGTGTGGGGCGCCGAAACGCTGGTCGCCGACCTGTGCGGATACCATCGAATGGCGCAGCTGCGCTACGTGCCGCTCCCCGGCGGCGACCTCGCGGCGCGCGAGCCCTGGCGCGTGGCGCGCGGGTTCCTGTCTCTCGAGCGCGGTGCAGCGCCGGCGTTCGCTCTTGCGTTCGAGGGCATCGGCGACGAGGAACGCTCCGTGGCCGATCGGCAGATCGAACGGCGCCTGAACGCGCCGCTCGCGTCGTCCATGGGGCGCCTGTTCGATGCGGCCGCGGCGGTGCTGGGCGTGAGGCGCGTCTCATCGTACGAAGGGCAGGCCGCCTCCGAGCTCGAGTCTCTCGCGGGAGCGGGCCGCGGGCAGGCTCTCCCGTTTCCGGTGATCGAGCAGGGCGGGCGGCTGGTGCTCGATCCGGTTCCGCTGCTCGCGGCGCTCGGCGAGGCGCGCCAGCGTGGAGTCGACGTGGGGCTCCTCGCCGCGCGATTCCACGAAAGCGTCGCGCACGCCTGCGCAAACGTTGCGCGGTCGGTGGCGGGGGCCGCAGGTCTTGGCGTGGTCGCGCTCGGGGGCGGGTCGTTCCAGAACGCCCGCCTGCTCTCTGGAATTCGCGGCCGACTGGAAGGGTTCGGGCTTCGCGTGCTCGTGCCGCGCCGGCTCGGGCCGAACGACGGTGCGATCAGCTACGGTCAGGCCGCCGTCGCCGCGGCCATCCTCTCTCGCGAAGGCTGAGCGATGATCAGCCTTCCGTTCGCGTTCCTCGCGAGCCTGTTGCTCGGGATGCGCCACGCCACCGATCCCGATCACATCGTCGCGGTCACGACGATCGTGAGCCGCGAGCGTTCAGTGCACCGATCGATCGGCGTGGGCGTGATGTGGGGCATCGGGCACACGGTCACGATCTTCGCGGTCGGAGGGGCGATCATCCTGTACAAGTTTGCGTTCACGCCGCGGCTGGGACTCTCGATGGAGTTCAGTGTCGCGCTGATGCTCGTCGTACTGGGCACGCTGAACCTCACCTCCCGCAGCGGGACGCCGATGCAGGCACCGCGGCTGCGTCCGTTCATCGTCGGCGTCGTGCATGGGCTCGCGGGCTCGGCGGCCGCCACGCTCCTGATCCTTCCCCTGATCGACGACGTGCGCTGGGCGCTGGTGTACCTCGTGGTGTTCGGCGCCGGAACGGTCGCCGGCATGGCGCTGGTCACGATGGCGATCGCCGCCCCATCGCTGTACGCGGGAGCGCGGCTGGCCGGCCTGCAGCGCGGCGTCCGGCTCGCATCCGGCTTCGCGAGCCTCGCGTTCGGCGCCTACCTCGGCTACAGGATCGGGTTCGTGGACGGCCTGTTCACGGCGACGCCGCATTGGATTCCCGAGTGAGAGGCTGCTGCGAAGCGATGAGTAGCGAGGAAGCAGCAACGAGCGACGGGTGAGGGGCGATCTGGCGAAGAGTGACGAGCGACGGGTGAGGGGCGACTTGGTGAAGAGCGACGTGTAAGGAGCGCGGAGACGTTCTCCTCACTTCTCGCTCGTCGCTCTTCGCCA
>Ga0208716_1000086_pt1 | contig 32834 bp, 28 predicted proteins | sample NGESurdeep092012_8_FD_184482 | JGI IMG/M metagenome (GOLD analysis project Ga0208716, IMG submission 184482) | Arctic peat soil microbial communities from Barrow, Alaska - NGEE Surface sample 415-3 deep-092012 (SPAdes) | ecosystem: Environmental > Terrestrial > Soil > Wetlands > Peat ...
GGCAGAAGACGCCGAACGAGATCGCGCTCACGATCCTGCTCTCGGGTCTCACGATCATCTTCCTGCTCGCGGTGGTCACGCTGCAGCCGTTCGCGATCTATAGCGGCGGATCCGCAAGCATCCCGGTGCTCATTGCGCTGCTGGTCTGCCTCATCCCCACGACCATCGGCGGGCTGCTCTCGGCGATCGGGATCGCGGGAATGGACCGGCTCATCCAGCAGAACGTCATCGCCATGAGCGGCCGTTCGGTCGAGGCCGCCGGTGACGTCAATACGCTCCTGCTCGACAAGACCGGAACCATCACGCTGGGAAACCGCCAGGCCGCGGAGTTCATCCCGGTCGCGGGGGTTTCGGTCGACCAGCTCGCCGATCGCGCACAGTACGCGTCGCTCCCCGACGAGACACCCGAGGGCCGCAGCATCGTCGTCCTCGCAAAGGAAAAGTTCGGCATTCGCGGCCGCACGCTCGAGGTCGGCGAGGCGCAGTTCGTGCCGTTCTCCGCCACGACGCGCATGAGCGGCGTGGACATGGGCTTGCTGCAGGTCCGCAAGGGCGCAAGCGATGCCGTGATGCGCTGGGTGCAAGAGAAGAAAGGCACGCTGGCACCCGATCTCGCTGCCATCGTGGAAAGCATCGCCCGCGAGGGCGGAACGCCGCTCGTGGTCGCGGAAAGCGACAACGGTGTCGCGCGCGCGCTCGGCGTGATCTACCTGAAGGACGTCGTAAAGGGCGGAATCCGTGAGCGCTTTGCCCGTCTGCGCGCGATGGGCATCCGCACGGTGATGATCACCGGCGATAATCCGCTCACTGCAGCCGCAATAGCGAAAGAAGCCGGTGTGGATGAATTCCTCGCCGAGGCGACGCCGGAAGACAAGATGGCGCTGATCAAGCGCGAGCAGGCCGGTGGCCGGCTCGTCGCGATGACGGGTGACGGCACCAATGACGCGCCCGCGCTCGCACAGGCGGACGTCGGCGTGGCCATGAACAGCGGCACGCAGGCGGCGAAAGAGGCGGGAAACATGATCGACCTCGACTCCAACCCGACCAAGCTCATCGAAGTGGTCGAGATCGGAAAGCAGCTGCTCATGACGCGCGGCGCGCTCACGACGTTCTCGATCGCGAACGACGTCGCCAAGTACTTCGCGATCATTCCCGCGATGTTCATGGTGACGTTCCCCGTGCTTCAGGCGCTGAACGTGATGCGTCTGCACTCCGCGTCGTCGGCCATCCTCGCCGCCGTGATTTTCAACGCGCTGATCATCGTCGCTCTCATTCCGCTCGCGCTGCGCGGTGTGAAGTATCGCCCCGCACCGGCAGCGACCGTACTGCGGACGAACCTCCTGCTGTACGGCGTCGGCGGACTGCTCGTTCCCTTCGTCGGCATCAAGCTGATCGACATGGCGCTCGTCCTTCTCCGGTTGGTGTAACCATGCTTCGCAAACAACTCCGCCCCGCGATCGCGCTGACGCTGCTGCTCTGTGTCATCACGGGGCTCGTCTATCCTGGGATCGTGACCGGTCTCGCCCGCGTCCTCTTTCCGCACCAGGCCGACGGATCGCTCATCACGTCGGCCAAGGGCGAGGCGATCGGCAGCGAGCTGATCGGTCAATCCTTCTCGAAGCCGGAGTACTTCCACCCGCGTCCTTCGGCCGCGGGCAACGGCTACGACGACACGCTCTCGACCGGCACGAACCTCGGGCCGACGAGCGCAAAGCTCGCCGACACGCTCATCGCACAGGCGGTCGACAGCGCCGTGAAGAACGAGGGTGCGGTGAAGGGAAAGATCCCGTCCGATATGGTCACCTCGTCGGCGTCGGGACTCGATCCGCACATCTCGCCCGCGACCGCGTTCCTGCAAGTGGCCCGTGTGGCGCGCGCGCGGCATGCGGACAGCTCGGCTGTGCGCGCACTGGTGGACAAGCACGTCGAAGGACGCCAGTTCGGCTTCTTCGGCGAGCCGCGCGTGAACGTCCTTCTTCTCAATATCGCCATCGACTCGGCGTTCGGCGCCCCGAAAGCGCTGCCCTCTGTCAAGTAACTGAGCAACAAAATGCGTAAACTCTCATTGGCGCTTTGCGCCGCAGCATTCCTCCCGACGATCGTCCTCGCGCAGGCCGCCGCGACCGACACGGCCGCCAAGGCGCCGGCCGCTGCACCCGACACGACGATAAAGGTCACTTTCGGAGGCTTCGTCGATTCCTACTACGCGTACGACTTCGGGCGTCCGCCAAAGTTCGACCATTCCTTCGCCGGGGGCGCCCTGTTCCGCACGCAGCCGGCGCGGATCAACGAGTTCAACATCAACCTCGCGTATGTCGAGGCCAATCTCTCCGGAGATCGCGTACACGGACGCCTGGCGCTGCAGGCCGGCACGTCGGTGCAATCCAACTACTCCGGCGAGCCGACCAACGGCATCGTCAGCGGCCCATCGCTCGCGCGATTCATTCAGGAAGCGTTCGCGGGCTACCAGGTCACGCCGGAGCTCTGGATCGACGCCGGCATATTCTATTCGAACATGGGCATGGAGAGCTGGGCATCGAAAGACAATCCTACGTACTCGCGCTCGCTCGTCGCCGAGTATTCGCCGTACTACTCCAGCGGCGTACGCGCCATTTGGCAGGCCACTCCGGCACTCGCCGTACGGCTGGATGTCGTGAATGGCTGGCAGAACATCTCGGAGACCGACACCGACAAGGGCGCCGGGCTGCGGCTCGACTACACGGCCAGTCCCACCATCTCCTTGAGCTACTACGACTTCTTCAACAACGAGGTCGGCGGCCGGTTCCGCATCTTCAATGGTGTGGGCGCGAAGGTCACATCGGGCGCCACGACGCTGGTCGCCGAGCTCGACTACGGCACGCTGGGCGCGCCGTCGTCCGGCGGCAGCTCGTCCAGCTGGTGGGGATTCTCCGCGATCGCGCGCCAACAGGTGACGAATCGCGTTGCACTGTCCGGCCGTGTCGAGCGGTACGAAGATGGGGATCAGGTGAATATCGTTACCGGGCTCTCGGATCCGTTCCGAGGGAACGGCGCGTCCATCGGGATCGACGTGTCGCCGCAGGCAAGGCTGCTGTGGCGCACGGAGGCGCGAGGCTTCTTCGCCGGCTCACCGATCTTCCACAATGGCACTGGTGCACCGCAGAAGAGCTGCACGTTCATCGTGACGTCGCTCGCGCTCGCCTTCTGAGTTGATGCCGAATGACGTAGCTTTCGCGAATGCACTCGGATCCGGATCCCGCGGCGCCTGCATCTCCTCTTCCAGGGCCATCGGCCCCGGCTGACGACCGCCGCCCCGATGCGAATCGGGTACCAGGAGGCGCGACTTTCCTCGCGCTGGTTCGCCAGCGCGAACGCGGCAAGCTCAAGGTCTACATCGGTTCGTCCGCAGGCACGGGCAAGACGTACCGCATGCTGGGCGAGGCGCACGATCTCAAGCGCCGCGGCATCGATGTGGTCGTCGGAGTGGTGGAGACACACGGCCGCGCGGACACGTTCGCGCAGATCCGCGACTTGGAAATTGTGCCGCGCCGCCGGATCGAATACCGAAGCGTCACGCTCGAGGAGATGGACCTCGACGGAATCATCCGCCGCCACCCGAAGGTCGTCCTCGTGGACGAGCTCGCGCACACGAACGTGCCGGGAACCAAGAACGACAAACGATGGCAGGACGTGCGCGAGCTGCTCGATGAAGGGATCAACGTCATCACGACCGTGAACGTGCAGCACCTCGAGTCGCTGAACGACGTGATCCAGCAGAATCTCGGGGTGACGGTGCGGGAGACCGTGCCCGACTGGCTCGTCGCGTCGGCGGACCAGGTGATCAATCTCGACATCTCCGCCGAGGATCTTCAGGAGCGCCTGCGGGAAGGGAAGATCTATCCCGCCGAGAAAGTGCAGGCGGCGCTTGCGAATTTCTTCACCGAGGAAAATCTCACGACGCTCCGCGAGCTCGCGCTGCGCGAGGTCGCGAGCACGGTGGATCGCGCACGCGAGGGAATCGTCCGGCGCGAGGAGGGACGCGCCCCCGTGAAGACGGTCGACCGCATGCTGGTGGCGATGTCGAGCGACCCCACCCGCACGGCGGCCCTCCTGAGGCGCGCGAGCCGGATCGCCGGCCGCCTCAACACCGACTGGTACTGCGTGTACGTGCAGACGCGCGACGAACAGGCCGACCGCATCGACAGCGCCCTGCAGCGCAAGCTCGTGGACAACATCCAGCTCGCGCAGAGCCTCGGCGCCGAGGTGGCGAAGCTCGAGGGTGAGGATGTTGCACGCGAGATCATCCGCTTCGCGCGGGAGAAGGGAATCTCTCTCGTGGTGCTTGGCCAGACGCACCGGTCGTGGTGGCATCGGATGCGGAAGGGCTCCGTGATGGAGCGGATCATCGAGAATGGCGATGGCCTCGATGTCCTGGTGGTTGCGGTTCCTCACGCGTCGAAGCCGGCATGAAGACCAGCCAGCGGCTCTTTCTCGCCGTGACTCCCGCCGTCATCGGCGTGCTCGCCGTCGCCGGCCTCGCCTACTGGGGCCACTATGCGCGTTCGGCGCCGCACATCGTGGTGGTCATCGCCGCGATCGGCGCACTCGGCTCGCTGGTGATGGCGTGGTACAACACGCGGTACGTCGCGCAGCGCATCGCGCAGCTCGCGGCGAAGGTCGATGCGACGTCGGGTCTCGACGAGCTCGATGCCATCGAGACCGTGGTCGACCGGCATACGAGCGCGCTTCGCGACGCGGAGTCGCGCCGCGTGCAGGCGCAGCAGGCGGCGGACCTGCGAATCCGCGAGCACGGCGAGTTGCTGTCGCAGGTCGCTTCCATGGTGTCAAAGGGGCTCGATGAGATTCGGCTGCCGCTGCATATCCTGCTCGAGAATCGATTCGGCGATCTCAACGAAAACCAGGAAGAGATGCTCGAGACCGCGCGGACGGCGGCGGAGCATGTGCATGCGGACGTGCGCCGGCTCGCCGAAATCGGGGAGCTGGACCGCGGCGCGCTGACGCTGCGCAGCGACCGCATCCACATCGCCGACGTCATGCAGTCGCTGCGGCCGACTGTCGACAGCGAGGGCGCGAAGGTCGGCGTGCGCGTGGAGGTGGAAGTCGCCCCGGCACTCCCGCCCGTGACCGGCGACCGGGGCCGGCTTCAGGAGGCGCTCGCGCTCGTGCTCGCGGATTGCGTCCGGCGGACACCGGCGGGCGGCAGGGTCCGCATCTCGATCGAGGCGAAGGGCGCCGGTCTCTCCATTGTTGTGGAACACGGCGCCCCGCCGGCAGTCGACGTGGCTTCGGCGCTGGCGCAGGGCCTGCTCGAAGCGCACGGCGCCGCGGTAGAGCGGTCAACGGGCAGGATTTCGGTCACGATTCCCGTCGCGAGGGTGGTAGGCACCGTGTAGCCGCCGGATTTCTGGCATTCTTCCCGTAGCGCGGGTGATAGGGACCGTGTAGCCTTACCGCGTGTCGTTTAAGCGATATCTGATAGGCAAGCCGCTCGCGAACGAGCGGCTTGATCACGAGCGACTGAACAAGAAGACGGCGCTCGCGGTGCTCTCGTCCGACGCCATCTCGTCCGTGGCCTACGCCACCGACCAGATCCTGTTCGTCGTCGGCGGCGCGATCGGCATCGCGGCCGTCCAGTACGTCTTCCCGATCTCAGCGGTCATCGTCGGCCTCCTGGTGCTGGTCGGCATCAGCTACCAGCAGACGATCCATGCGTATCCGGGCGGCGGCGGATCGTACACCGTGGCCAAGGAGAACCTCGGCCAGCGCGCCGGCCTCATCGCGGCCGCCGCGCTCCTCACCGACTACATCCTGACGGTCGCCGTGTCGGTGTCCAGCGGCGTCGCGGCGATCACGTCCGCTTATCCGGCGCTCGTGCCGCACACGGTCGCGATCGGGCTTTGCGCGATCCTCCTGCTGATGGTCGTGAACTTGCGCGGCGTGCGCGAGTCCGGGATCGCCTTCAGCATCCCGACCTATGCGTTCATCGTAATGATGCTGGCGCTGATCAGCGTGGGACTCTGGAAGCTGGGACATGGAGCGACGCCGGTGCAGGTCATCGCGCCGCTCGATGTGGATGCTTCCACGGCACGGCACGGGTCGTTTCCGGCGGGATACGGGTTGCTCTTCCTGCTGCTGCGCGGCTTCGCGGAAGGTTGCTCGGCCATGACGGGAACCGAGGCGATCTCCAACGGCGTGCAGGCGTTCAGGGCGCCCACGCAGCGCAACGCGGCGGTCACGCTCTCGTGGATGGTCGCCATCCTCGCGACGTTCTTCCTCGGCGTGAGCTACATGGCGCACCAGTACGCGGTGATGCCGACGACCGCGGAGACGGTGCTCTCGCAGCTCGGCCACCACATCTTCGGTGGCGGCATCGCGTACTACGCGCTGCAGTATTCGACCTTCGCGATCCTCGTGCTCGCCGCCAACACGGCATTCGCGGATTTTCCGCGGCTCGCCGGGATCCTGGCGAACGACAAGTTCATGCCGAGCCAGCTGGCGGCGCGCGGCGACCGGCTCGCGTTCTCGAACGGCATCATCAGCCTCGCACTCGTCGCGATGCTCCTCGTGTGGCTGTTCAACGGCGACACCAACAGCCTGATCCCGCTCTACGCGATCGGCGTGTTCGTGTGCTTCACGCTGTCGCAGGCCGGCATGGTGATGCACTGGGTGCGCACGAAGGAGCAGGGATGGCGCTGGCGCGCCGCGCTCAACGGAGTCGGCGCAGTCGCGACGGGCGTCGTGTCGATCATCCAGATCGTCACCAAGTTCGCCGCCGGCGCCTGGATCGTCGCGCTGATCATTCCGCTGTTCATCCTGATCCTGCAGTCGATCCACACGCATTATCGCCGCTTCGCCATCGACATCGCGTTCCGCGGGCGCAGCCCGATCCTGCCGCACGCACACACTGTGGTGGTACCGATCAGCGCGGTCAACAAGGCGACGGCGGCCGCGCTCGTATACGCGACGTCACTGTCGCGCAATGTGCACGCGATTCACATCGAGGTGGATTCGAAGGCGACGCCGAAGCTCGAGCGCGAGTGGGACCGCTGGGACATCGGGTACGAGCTCGAGATTCTCTCGTCGCCGTACCGGAGCATCGTGCGGCCGCTGGTGGAGTACGTCCTGCACCTGCAGGCGGAAACGCCGGGCGCGCTCGTCACGGTCGTGACGCCGGAGCTGGTACCGCGGCACTGGTGGGAATACCTGCTGCACAACAAGACCGCGCTGTACATCCGGACCGCATTCCTGTTCAAGCCGAACGTCGTGGTGGTGGCGGTGCCGTATCTCGTCGGCCATGAGTACGAGCACGAGGAGCGGGGGCCGAGGTGGACGGCGGAAGCGTCGGGGACCACCGGCGAGGTTCCGGCGGCAAAAGCACCCGACTAAACGCTCTCAACTGCCAGCGGTCAGACCACAGCTATCGGACAACGGCCTCTTTACCGTCCAGCGCGCGGATCGGTAAAGAGGCCGTTCTCTGACAGGTGTTCGCTGACCGCTGGCAGTTGAGAGCGTTCTGTTCAGTGGTTGCGGTTTCTACTTCAATCCTCTCTGCGCGAGCAGCGGCCCCACCTCCGGATCCCGCCCTCGGAATTTCCGGTACAGCACCGCAACATCATCCGTCCCGCCCCGCGAGAGAATCATGTCCCGGAACCGCTGCCCGTTCGCGCGACTGAGACCGCCGTGCTCCGTGAACCACGCGTACGCATCATCGTCGAGCACCTCGCTCCACATATAGGCGTAGTAGTTCGCGTTGTAGCCGCCGCTCCAGATGTGCGCGAAATACGTGCTCCGGTAGCGGGGCGGAATCAGCGCGATCTCCACTTTGAAGCGCTTCAGCGCCGCCGTCTCGAACGCGTCGGCGTCCGCCTGCTTCTCGCCGGGCGGCAGCGTATGCCATGCCATGTCGAGCAGCATCGCCTGTACGAGTTCGCCCGTTGAGAAACCCTGGTTGAACGTGCGCGCCTTCTTGAGCTTGTCGAGCAGGTCCGCCGGCATCGGCTTTCCCGTCTGGTAGTGCTTCGCGTAGTTCGCGAGCACGCTGGGGTACAGCGCCCAGTGCTCGTTGAACTGCGACGGGAACTCGACGAAGTCCGTCGGCACGTTCGTGCCCGTGAGCCGCGGATACTCGACGTGCGTGAGCATCGCGTGCAGTGCGTGGCCGAACTCGTGGAACATCGTGGTGACATCGTCGAACGTCAGGAGGGCGGGCTGGCCGGCACCCGGCTTCGCGAAGTTCGCGACGTTGTAGATCACCGGCTTCGTCTTCAGCAGTCCCATGCCATCGACGAAACTGTTCTCCCATGCGCCGCCGATCTTGTTGTCGCGCTTGAAATAGTCGCAGTACCAGAGCGCCATCGACGATCCGTCCGTGTCGAACACCTCGAACACGCGTACGTCGGGGTGATAGACGGGAAGGTCCTTGCGTTCCTTGAACGTCAGCCCGTAGAGCTCGTGCGCCGCGAAGAACACGCCGTCGTGCAGCACGCGGTCGAGTTCGAAATACGGCTTGAGCTGCGATTCATCGAGCGCGTACTGCGCCTTCCGCACCTGCTCGGCGTAATACTGCCAATCCCATGGCTCGAGCGTGAAACCGCCTTTCTGCTGGTCCACGAGCGCCTGCATCGCCTTCGCCTCGCCACTCGCCTTGTTCGTGATGGCGGGAACCATGTCCGTCAGCAGCTTGATCGCGTGATCGGGCGTCTTCGCCATCTGGTCGTCGAGGACGTACGCGGCGATGTTCGGGAAGCCGAGGAGCTTGGCGCGATCCGCGCGGAGCTGCGCGAGGCGCAGGATGAGTGCTCTCGTATCGTTGGTGTCGCCGTGCTCGGTGCGCGTCGTGGATGCGCGGAACAGCTTCTCGCGTGTCGCCCGGTTGCTCAGCGAGGCCTGGTAGGGCTGCTGCGTGGTATTCTGCAGCGGGAGCACCCATTTGCCGTCGAGCTTGCGCGCCTTCGCTGCGTCGGCGGCGGCGCCGATTTCGCCGTCACTCATCCCGGCCAGCTCTCCCTTGTCCGAAATGACGAGGCCGCCCGCCTTCGTGGCCGCGAGCAGGTGGTTCTGGAAATCCGTACTGAGCTTCGACTCCTCTTCGTTCAGCGCGCGGAGCTTCGTCTTGTCGGCGTCGGCGAGCAGCGCGCCCGCGCGCACGAAATCCTTGTAGTAGCGTTCGACCAGGAACGCCTGCACGCTGTCCAGCTTGAGCGACGTGCGCGTGTCGTAGAGCGCCTTGATCCGCACGAACAGCGCCGCGTTCAGGTGGATGGCGTCCGCGTGCGCCGCGAGCTTCGGCGCGATCTCCGACTGCAGCTTCTGCAGCGTGTCGTTCGTGTTCGCCTGCGTGAGCGCCTGGAACACGTAGTTCGTGCGCGTGAGCAGCAGGCCGGTCTTCTCGAGGGCGACGATGGTGTTTTCGAACGTCGGCACCGCGGAGTCCGCCGCGATCTTGCCGACCTCGGCGATCTGCACCCGCATGCCCTCGTCGAACGCGGGCCGGTAGTCCTCGTTGTGGATCTTGTCGAACGGCGGCGCCTGGTAGAGCAGGGGGCTCGCGTTCGCGAACGGATTGGAGGGCGTGAAGGTTTTTTCCATGGCCGATTTGGAATTGCTGCACGCGGTCAGGACGAATCCGAGCGCGAGTCGCAGCGCCAGCGTGAAATGACGACGGTCGAGCATCACGGAATCCTCTGCGGAAGACGTGTGACTGCGAACGTTCAGATTTTCGGGAGCGTGATGCCGGTCTGCGACTGATACTTGCCCTTCTTGTCCTTGTAGCTCACTTCCGGCGGCTCGTCGCCCTCGAAGAACAGCACCTGCGCGATTCCCTCGTTGGCGTAGATCTTCGCCGGCAGCGGCGTGGTATTCGAGATCTCGAGCGTCACGTGTCCTTCCCACTCGGGCTCGAGCGGCGTCACGTTCGTGATGATGCCGCAGCGCGCATAGGTCGACTTGCCCACCGTGATCGTCATGACGTTTCGCGGAATCCGGAAGTACTCGACCGAACGCGAGAGTGCGAACGAATTCGGCGGCACGATGCACACGTCGCCCTCGAACTCCACGAACGATTTCGGGTCGAAGTGTTTGGGATCGACGATGGAACTCAGCACGTTCGTGAAGATCTTGAACTCGCGGGCGACCCGCATGTCGTAGCCGTACGAGCTCACGCCGTAGGAGATCACGCCAGACCGGACCTGGCTGGACTCGAACGGTTCGATCATGGCGTGTTCCCTGGCCATCTTGGTGATCCAGCGATCGTTCTTGATGCTCATTTCTCGCGGCAGGCTTGAGTGTGGAGACGTTCGAGTTCGCTCGCGATGAATGTACCGCGCGGAAGTCCTCCGTCGCCACGAGGCATGCAAACAGCGACGAGCGACGCGTGAGGGGCGATCTGGCGAAGAGCAACGCGTGAGGAGCGCGGAGACGTTCTCCTCTCCCCTCACGCGTCGCTCGTTCCTGTTCGCAAGCCCGTCGCTCGTTCCTGTTCGTGCCATCCGTTGACACGATTCTTACCCCTCCGGTAAGTTTGGAGTGTTCGTGAAATCTTTCACGAGCAACTATTAGACATGGATCGCAACTACTTCCCAGTCCTCATTCTCCTCGGGTTCGTCGCCGCCAACGCGGTGCTGATGCTCGTGCTCTCGCACTTCACGCTGCGGGCGCACCCGACGCCGGAAAAACAGGTTGCCTACGAATCCGGAATCCCGCCCCTCGGCGATGCCCGCGAGCGGTTCTCCGTCAAGTTCTACATGGTCGCGATGCTATTCATCGTGTTCGACATCGAGACCGTGTTCATGATCCCGTGGGCCGTCTACTACCGCCAGCTCTCGTGCGCCGTGCCGCTCGTGAACGGCGCCTGTCCGGCGGCACAGGTCCAGTTCTTCGGTCTCGGCGAGATGCTCGTCTTCATGCTCATCCTGCTCGTGGGATACCTGTACGTCTGGAAGAAGGGAGCGCTGCAATGGGATTGAGCAAGCCGGACGCCGGAGGGCCGGACGCCGGAGGGCCGGACGCCGGAGGGCCGGACGCCGGAAGACCGGCCATCGTTTCGGTTGAACCGACTGGTGGGGAGGGCTGGATCACCACCCGCCTCGACTTCCTGGTGAATTGGGGACGCTCGAATTCCCTGTGGCCGATGCCTTTCGGCACCGCCTGCTGCGCGATCGAGTTCATGGCCGCCGCGGCGAGCAAGTTCGACCTCGCGCGCTTCGGCATGGAACGCATGAGCTTCTCGCCGCGCCAGAGCGACATGCTCATCTGCGCGGGCCGGGTGCCGTTCAAGCTCGCGCCGGTGCTTCGCCGCATCTGGCAGCAGATGCCGCAGCCCAAGTGGGCGATCTCGATGGGCGCGTGCGCGTCGACCGGCGGGATGTTCGACAACTACGCCGTGGTGCAGGGCATCGACACCATCATACCCGTCGACGTCTACGTGCCGGGCTGTCCGCCGCGACCCGAAGGGCTGATCTACGGCATCATGATGCTCCAGAAGAAGATCATGACCGAGCGCATGTCGAACAAATCGCTGCGCAACGAGATGGAGCCGGATCCGACGTCCAAGCTCTACATCCCGGCCGCGCGCATCGACGAAATCTCGGAGCCATTCGGGAATTCGGTGCACCAGACGAGATCGGCGCCGTGAGCAAGTTCGAAATCGTGAGACCCGGCTCGGGTAACCTGGAAAAACCCGTGACGCCAAAGAACGTGCCGAACCGCGGCGGCGAAGCCAACCCATCCGGCACCGCCTTGAAAGAGCAGTTTTCAACAGCGGTGCTCCGTATCGACGTGGTGAATGGCGAGACCACTGTGCTCGTCGAGACCTCGAAGGTCCTCGACATCGTGCGCTGGCTGCACGACGACGCCACGCAATCGTACGAATATCTCTCCGACGTCACCGCGGTGGAGCATCGCGACCTCTCGATGCCGATCGAGGTCGTCTGGCATCTGCGCTCCATCAAGTTCCGCCGGTTCCTCCGGCTCAAGACCCAGCTCACGAAGGGCGCGAAGCTCGAGGTCCCGAGTGTGTGGCCCGTGTACAAGGGCGCCGATTGGCTCGAGCGCGAGTGCTACGACATGTTCGGCATCACCTTCGCCGGCCACTACGACCTGCGCCGCATCCTCATGTGGGAGCAGTACAAGGAAGGATTCCCGCTCCGCAAGGATTTCCCCCTGCGCGGCCGGTTCAGCCGCTCCGAGCAGCTCCGCCAGGCGCTCGACGCCAATCCCGAGGCGAAGTACTCGATGGAAGAGCTGAACGTCGCCGACACCTTCGAGGAGCTCCCGCTCGACATGCGCGCCCGCATCGCGTCGGGCGAGAAGACGGGAGAGTAGTCGTGGCCACCAAACGCACGATCGAAGTCGAACTCTCGACCAGCGGCCTCACGAAGGAGGGCCGCCCGCAGCGCGTTCCGCTCGTCACCAAGGGTACCCTTGGCGGGGACACCGGTGTCGCACTCGCCGAACCGCCGTCGCTGGAGCTCGAGGGCGAGCACATGCTCATCAACATCGGCCCGCAGCATCCCGCCACGCACGGCGTCCTGCGGCTGGTGCTCGAGCTCGACGGCGAGACCGTCGTCCGCTGTATTCCGCACGTCGGCTACCTGCACTGCGGATTCGAGAAGATCGGCGAGTACCGCCAGTACAACCAGATCATTCCGTGGACCGATCGCGAGGATTACCTCAACTCGATCGGCAACAACGTGGCGTTCGCGCTCGGCGCGGAGCGCCTCTTCGGAATCGAGATCACCGAGCGCTGCAAGGTGCTCCGCGTGATCGCGATGGAGCTCTCGCGCATCGCGTCGCACCTCGTATGGCTCGGCACGACCTGCATCGACATCGGCGCGTTCACGCCGTTCCTCTGGTCGTTCCAGGAGCGCGAGAACATCTACAACATGCTCGAAGGCTGGGTCGGCGCACGCCTCACGACGAGCGCGACGCGCGTCGGCGGCATGGCCGCCGACATCCCGGACAAGTGGCTCGAAGGGCTGCGCGGGTTCATCAGCACGTTCCCGAAGACGATCTATGAGTGCGATCGCATGCTCACCCGGAACGCGATCTGGGTGGGGCGCACGATCGGGCTCGGCGTGATGTCGCCGGACGAGGCGCTGAACTACGGCCTGAGCGGCCCGATGCTTCGCGCGTCCGGCGTCGCGTACGACGTACGAAAGGATTTCCCGTATCTCGACTACGAGACGTACGACTTCGACGTCCCGGTCGGCACCAACGGCGACGTATACGACAGGTACCTCGTGCGCGTGGAAGAGCTTCGCCAGTCCGTGCGCATCCTCGAGCAGGCGGTCAACCGCCTTCCCGACGGGCCGGTGAACGTGGACGACCCGCGCGTGATCCTTCCGCCGAAACACAAGGCGACGAGCGAGATGGAATCGATGATCCATCACTTCAAGAACGTGATGGAAGGGCCGCGCCCGCCCGCCGGCGAATGCTACGTCGCGGTCGAGAGCCCGAAGGGAGAGAAAGGCTACTACTTCGTTTCCGACGGCACGTCGAAACCCGCACGCTGGCGCATCCGCCCGCCGAGCTTCGTGAACCTCTCGGCGATCTCGAAGATGGTCGAAGGGCACCTGCTCTCCGACGTCATCGCCATCAATGCATCGATCGACATCGTGATGGGAGAGATCGACCGATGAGCGAAGCGAAGAGGGAGAGCGCGACCGCTGCTACAGTCGAGATCGACCGCGTGAGCGGCTCGAAGAGGGAGAGCGCGACCTTGGATACAGTCGAGACCGATAGATGAGCGCCCATACCGAATCGTACGCGCCGGTTTTCGTCGGGAAACGGAAGGATGAACTCGCGGCGTTGCTCACGAGATATCCCACCAAGATGGCGGGCCTTCTCCCCGCGCTCTGGATGGTGCAGCAGGACCGCGGATGGGTGAGCGAGCAGGCGATGACCGAAGTCGCGTCGGTGCTCGAGCTCACGCCGGCATATGTAAAGGGTGTCGTGTCCTTCTATACGATGTACCACCAGCACCCGGTGGGGCGGCATTTCATCCAGGTCTGCACCACGTCGCCCTGCCTGTGCAACGGCGCGGACAAGGTCGTCAACGCCTTTCTCGAGCATACGGGCTGCAAGGAACTCGGCATCACGTCGGCCGACGGCAAGTACACGGTCATCGAAGTGGAGTGTCTCGGCGCGTGCGGATTCTCCACTCCCGTTCAGATCAATGCGGATACGATCGAGAACGTCACGCCCGACAAGGTCCCCGTGATCCTGGCGGGACTGAAATGAGAACGAACTGAGCCATGGGATATCCGCAGAAATCGCATCCGCGCGAGACGCCGGTCCTCTCCAAGCACTTTGGCGAGGGCGAGTCGCGTTCGCTCGACGGGTGGAAGAAGCGCGGCGGCTACAAGGCGCTCGAACTCGCGCTGCAGATGACGCCGGCACAAATCGTCGACATCGTGAAGGCGTCGGGACTGCGCGGCCGCGGCGGCGCGGGATTCCCCACCGGCGTGAAGTGGTCATTCATGAAGCCGGGCGACGGCAAGCCGCACTATCTCCTGTGCAACGCCGACGAGTCCGAGCCGGGCACGTTCAAGGACCGCGAGATCATGCGCTGGACGCCGCATGCGCTCGTCGAAGGGTGTGCGATCGGCGCGTACGCGATCGGGGCGGAGACCTCCTTCATCTATATCCGCGGCGAGTTCCAGGAGCCGATCGACCGGATGGAGGCGGCGCTGAAGGAAGCGTACGCGGCCAACATCCTCGGCAAGAACGCGATGGGCACGGGCAAGACGATCAACGTCTACGTGCACAAGGGCGCGGGCGCGTACATCTGCGGCGAAGAAACGGCGTTGATGGAGTCGCTCGAGGGGAAGCGCGGGAATCCGCGCATCAAGCCGCCCTTTCCGGCGGTCTCCGGCGCGTTCGGCCAGCCCACGACGATCAACAACGTCGAGACGCTCGTGGCCGTGCCGCACATCCTGGTGAACGGCGCCGAGTGGTACAAGGCGATGTGCCTCTCGAACCCGAAGAGCACGGGCACGAAGCTGTTCTCCGTCTGCGGCAACATTTCGAAACCGGGCAACTACGAAATCGTCCTCGGTTTCCCTTTCAAGGATTTCCTGTACGATCTGTGCGGCGGGCCGACGGCGGGCCGCCGCTTCAAGGCGATCATTCCGGGCGGCGCATCCGTTCCGATCCAGACCGTCGAGGAAGCCGAAGCGACCCTGATGGATTACGAAGGCTTCGTCGCGCAGGGCACGATGCTCGGCTCCGGCGGCGTGATCGTCTTCGACGACACGCAGTCAATTCCGCGGCAGGTCGCGCGGCTGACGCGCTTCTTCGCGCACGAGAGCTGCGGACAGTGCACGCAGTGCCGCGAGGGCACGTCCTGGACCACGCGCATCCTCGATCGCATCGTCGCCGGCAACGGCACCTACGAAGATCTCGACACGCTGCTCGAGATGGCGGAGAACATGACCGGCAAGACGATCTGCGTGCTGAGCGATTCGTGCGCGGCTCCAGTGGTGAGCGGGCTGCAGAAATTCAGGCATGAGTTCGAGGCGCTCATCACGGGGAAGCGCAGCTCCATGGTCGCGGGGGGCTCTCAGACGACAGCCGCCGGCAGGAAGCTGACCGCCGGAGCCTCGGCATGAGCGAGACACTCGTCAACCTCACGATCGAGGGCCGCCCGGTTTCGGTGCCGGCGGGCACCTCGATTCTCGAGGCGGCGAAGACCGCCGGAATCCTGATTCCACACTACTGCTATCACCCCGGGCTTCCCGTCGCCGGCGTGTGCCGCATGTGCCTCGTCGAAGTCGAGAAGGCGCCGAAGCTCGCGCCGGGATGCGCAACCGCGGTCGTCGAAGGGCAGGTGGTGCATGTGTACAGCGAGAAAGCCCTCGAGGCCCGCAAGGGAGTCCTCGAGATGCTGCTCATCAACCATCCGCTCGATTGCCCGATCTGCGACCAGTCGGGCGAGTGCGAGCTGCAGGACTACACGTTCCAGGAAGGACGCGCCGACTCGCGCTACCGCGAGGCCAAGCGATTCAATCCGGTGGAGGATTTCGGCGGCGACGTGATGTACGTGCCGAACCGCTGCATCCTCTGCACGCGCTGCGTCCGCTTCATGGACGACATTCACGACGCGCCCGTCCTCGCCGTGAGCGAGCGTGGCGATCGCGCCTACATCGGCAAGGCGCCCGACGTCGACCTCACGCAGCCGTGGGCGGCAAACGTGGTAGATCTGTGCCCCGTTGGCGCCCTGTTGTCCAAAGACTTCCTGAACAAAGCGCGCGCGTGGGAGCTCGACCGCACGGCGAGCGTGTGCACAGGCTGTTCGCAGGGCTGCAACGTCACGCTCGAGCTGCGCGACCAGCAGGTCGTCCGCGTTCGCCCGCGCGGCAACGCCGACGTCAACAAGTTCTTCATGTGCGATCACGGGCGGCTCGACTACCGCTGGATGAACCGGCCGGACCGGATCGAAGTGCCGATGGCCGGCGGAGAGACGGTGGACTGGGAGATCGCGCTCGACGCCGCCGCCAAGGCGCTCAAGGGCAAGCGCGCGTACGTCGTCGCGAACGCATCGCTGTCGAACGAGGCGCTCTATCTGCTCAAGCGTCTCGTCTCGAAAACGGGAGGCTCCGGAAACTTCCGGGTGGAGCAGGGCACGGAGGCGCCGCTCCCCGGTGTGCCGGATCTTTCGCTGCGCGCGGATCGCGCCGCGAACGGCACCGGCGCCGAGCGGCTCGGCTTCTCGCGCAGCCGGGATCCGCTCGCGGGCCTCAAGGCCGGCGACGTGCTGATCCTGGCGGACGAAGAGCTCGAGGGGCTTTCCGCCGACGCCGCCAGGAAGGCGGACGCGGTAATCGTGATCGGGACCGCCATGCCGAAAGGCCTGGCCGCTCCGGCCGTCGTGCTTCCGATCGCGAACCTCGCCGAAGAAGAGGGAACGCTCACCAATCTTCGCGGCCGCGTGCAGCGCTACCTGCAGGCGAAGGCCGCGCCGGGCCTCGCGCGTCCCGCGTGGTTCGTGCTCTCCGATCTCCTCAACGCGATCGGCGACAAGGCCGATTTCCTCGCGGCGAGCGCCGTATTCGATGCCCTCGCGAAATCGGAAAAGGCGTTCGACGGCATGTCGTACGACGCGCTCGCGCTGACCGGCATCGCGGCGCCGGGTGTGCGCACGGGAGCGTCCGCATGACGCACCTGCCGTTGTTCGCGCTCTTCCAGGTCGCCGATTCGCAACTTCCGCCGACCGAGGGAATCTTTCTGATCGGCACGGTCGTGAAGATGTTCATCGTCTTCTCGGTCTACATGGTGGGCGTCGCGATGCTCACCCTTGCGGAGCGAAAAATCTCCGCCTGGATACAGGACCGTCACGGCCCCAATCGCGTGGGATACGGCTGGCTGCAGCCCGCGGCGGACGGCCTGAAGAACATCATGAAGGAGGAGACGTATCCCGACTCGGCGAACCTGCCGCTGTTCATCCTCGCACCGGCGATCTCGTTCATTCCCGCCATGATCACCTGGGCCGTGATTCCGTTCGCGAGCCCGCTGCCCACGCCGTGGGGCCGCATCGACATGGTCGTCGCGGACCTCCCGGTCGGCTTCCTCTTCTGCCTCGCGATCTCGTCGCTCGGCGTCTACGGCATCGTGCTCGCCGGCTGGAGCTCGAACAACAAGTACGCGCTGCTCGGCGGCCTCCGCTCGAGCGCACAGATGATCAGCTACGAAATCGCCATGGGGATGTCCACGGTCTGCGTGCTGCTGCTCTCGGGCAATGTCTCGCTGAGCACCATCATCCAGCAGCAGGCCACCATGGGCTGGAACGTGCTGCTCCTCTCGATCGCGTTCTTCATCTTCCTGGTCTCGTCGTTCGCGGAAACGAACCGTCTCCCGTTCGACCTTCCGGAGGCGGAATCCGAGCTCGTCGCCGGGTACCACACCGAATACTCCGCGATGAAGTTCTCGTTCTTCTTCATCGCCGAGTACGCGAACATGGTGACCGCGAGCGCGCTCATCACGTCGCTGTTCTTCGGCGGCTGGGACATTCCGTTCACGCAGTGGGACAACCTGCCGCCGTTCACCGTGCTGAAGACCGTGCTGACGCTTGGCGTGTTCCTCACGAAGGTCCTGTTCTTCCTGTTCTTCTTCATGTGGATCCGCTGGACGGTCCCGCGGTTCCGCTACGACCAGTTGATGTCGCTCGGGTGGAAGGTGATGCTTCCGCTCGCGCTCGCGTACATCACGATCATCGCGACCGTGGTGCTCGTGCTCGACCGCGCCGGCGTCGCCCGCGGTCCCATGTACGGTGCAATCCTGTTCGGGATGAACGTGGTGCTCGCGGTGCTGCTCTTCGTGGTCCTCGACCGCGGCCGCATCGTGAGCCCGGCGTATTCGCGTCTCGACCGCGAGGAAGTGGCGCGCCTGCGCGACATGAGCGTGCGCAATCCGGCATTGACGGAGAAGAAGGCATGACGATCGGAGTGAAGGTGATGGACCGGCCCGTCGAAGAGGTGAGCTACGTGCGCGCCACGCTCAGCGGCATGGCGCTCACGTTCAAGCACCTCGTCGATCCGCACAAGGTGACGGTGCAGTATCCCGAGGAGAAGTGGGACCTCTCGCCGCGCTGGCGCGGCACGCACCGCATGCTCACGACGGAAGACGGCAAGTCCAAGTGCGTGGCGTGCGGCCTCTGCCCGACGGTCTGCCCGGCGAACTGCATCAAGCTCGTGCCCGGAGAGGACGAGCAGGGCAACCGCTATCCGCTGGTATTCGAGATCGACGAGTTCCGGTGCATTTTCTGCGGCTACTGCCAGGAAGTCTGCCCGGAGGAGGCGATCCATCTCGGCCGCCACTACGAGAACGCCGAGTACTCGCGCGACCGGTTCGTGTACGATCTCGAGCGGCTGAGCACGCAGACGCACCCGGTGTGCGAAATGTGGGATCCTGCCGACCCGAAGGGGGAGTGAGATGGGCAACGAATTCTTCTCGCTCCTCTATTCGTTCCACTTCTATCTCTTCGGCCTCATCGCCGTCGCGGCCGCCATCGCGTTCGTGACGCGCAAGAGCCCGGTGGCTGCCGCGATGTGGCTCGTGGTCACGATGTTCTGCCTCGCCGCGCTCTACGTGATGATGGACGCGCAGTTCATCGGCGTGATGCAGGTGCTGGTGTATGCCGGCGCGATCATGGTGGTGTTCGTGTTCGTGGTCATGCTGCTCAACCTCGGCCATCCGTCCGAGCTGTCGGACATCAGCGGCAAGTGGGGGCGGCTGTTCGCCGGCTTCCTCGGACTCGCGCTGGTCGCCGAGATCCTGACGCTCACGCGGAGCCCGATGGACCTGCGGCTCGTGGTGCCGACGATTCCCGTCACGGTCACCTCGACCGGCGGCATCATCGGCGGAGTGTCGGGCCCGTTGTTCCGCGAGTACCTCCTCGCCTTCGAACTCACGAGCGTGCTGCTGCTGATCGCGATCGTCGGCGCCGTGGTGCTCGGCCGCAAGAGGAGCGCCAGCTGATGATCGCCGAAGCGCTCGCACTTTCCGCATTGCTGTTCACGATCGGCGTGGTCGGCGTGCTCACGCGCCGCAACGCGATCATCGTGTTCATGTGCGTCGAGCTCATGCTCAACGCGGTGAACCTCAGCTTCGTCGCCTTCTCGAAACTGTACGGGGCGACCGGGCAGGTCTTCGTCGTGTTCGTGATGACCGTCGCCGCGGCCGAGGCCGCGGTGGGGCTCGCGATCATCATCTCGATCTTCAGGCATCAGGAATCCGTGAATCTCAAGGACATCAACCTGTTGCGCGGCTGATGATGCTCCAGGAACCGATGCCCACCGGGCACCCGCTGGCCGACACGGTCGCGCAGTACGTGTGGCTGCTTCCCGTCCTGCCGTTGCTCGGCTTCTTGCTGAACGGCGCGCTGTCGCTCAAGGCGGCCGCGAAGCTAGGACCGAACGACCCGTCGGCGGCGGGTGAAGCCGGCGGACACGCCGGCGATCATACGGACGCGCACATCTCCCTCGACGACCACCCGGTGGTCCGTCACAAGTACGCGGGACTGGTGAGCCTGATCGGGCCCGGCGTGCTGGTCATCGCCTTCGGCCTCGCCGTCGCGATCTTCGCGGCGATGCGATCGGTGGACATGGCGCAGCCGTACGTCGAGACGCTGTTCCGGTGGATGCCGGTCAGCGACCTCAAGATCAACGCCGCGCTGCAGCTCGACCCGCTCTCGATGGTGATGGTGCTCGTCATCACCGGCGTGGGCGCGCTGATCCACATCTTCAGCGTCGGCTACATGCAGGACGATCCGGGGTATCCGCGCTATTTCGCATACCTCAACCTGTTCGTCTTCTTCATGCTGCTGCTCGTGCTCGGCGCGAACTATCCGGTGATGTTCGTCGGATGGGAAGGCGTCGGACTCTGCTCGTACCTGCTGATCGGATTCTGGTTCAGCGACAAGGCCAACGCCGACGCGGGCAAGAAGGCCTTCATCGTGAATCGCATCGGCGACTTCGGCTTCCTGGTCGCGATGTTCCTGCTGTTCGCGAACACGGGTTCGCTCGACTTCGCCGGCATCGCCGCCAGCGTCGACCGGCTGCCGGCGGGCGGGGCGGTCGTCACGGCAATCTGCCTTTTCTTTTTTCTTGGCTGTACGGGGAAAAGTGCGCAGATTCCGCTCTACATCTGGCTGCCCGACGCGATGGCGGGTCCGACGCCCGTCTCGGCGCTGATCCACGCCGCGACCATGGTCACGGCCGGCGTCTACCTGATCGCGCGCAGTTCGCTGCTCTTCTCGCTCGCACCGGTCGCGTCGCTCACCGTCGCGCTCGTGGGCGGGCTCACGGCGCTGTTCGCGGCAACGATCGGCCTCAAGCAGTGGGACATCAAGAAGGTGCTCGCGTATTCGACGGTCTCGCAGCTCGGCTACATGTTCGTCGGCGTCGGCGTCGGCGCGTACACGGCGGGCGTGTTCCATCTCGTGACGCACGCGTTCTTCAAAGCCCTCCTGTTCTTGGGCTCTGGGTCAATAATTTTCGCCATGCACAGTGCGTATCACGCGACGCACAATCACTCCGATGACGCGCAGGACATGCGCAACATGGGCGGCCTGAAGAAGCACCTGCCGGTGACGTGGGTGCTCATGTGGATCGCCACGCTCGCGATCGCCGGCATCCCGGTGTTCTCCGGCTTCGTCTCGAAGGACGCGATTCTCGGCGCCGTGTTCGAGCGCGCGCAGGGGTCCACGCTTGCGAGCGCCTCGTTGCTGGGCATTCCCGGAAGCACGCTGCTCTACGCGGTCTACGCGTTCGGGCTCGCGGCCGCGCTGCTGACCGCGATCTACATGACGCGCATGATGCTCTACACCTTCCACGGCCCGAGCCGCACCGGCGAGGCCGCGGAGCCGCACCTGCACGAGGCGCCGTGGATCATGACCGGCCCGCTCGTGGTGCTCGGGCTGCTCAGCGCCGTCGGCGGATGGCTGAACCTTCCGGCGTTCCTGCCGCTGGGGCCGCAGGGCGTGTTCGACAAGTGGCTCGAGCCGGTCGTCGGCGAGGCCACCACGCGCATCGCGGCCGGAGGCGGCGCGCTCGCGGGCTCCACCGAGCAGGCGCTGATCGGCATCGCGGTGGCGGTCGCCATCGCCGGCATCGCCATCGCGCTCGTGCGGCTCAAGCCGGCCGCGCTGGTGCCCAAGAAGGATTCTCCCGCATCGACAGGCTTCGCGAAGGTCCTCGAGCACAAGTACTACGTGGATGAAGCGTACGATCGTGCGATCGTGCAACCGGTGGTGAACGGGTCGAAGTACATCCTGTGGAAGGGTGTCGACGTCGGCATCATCGACGGCCTGTTCGTGAACGGCAGTGCGTTGCTGGCACGCGCGATGGGATGGATGGGGGCGCAGCTGCAGTCGGGGCAGATCAGCACGTACGCGTGGGTCCTGGTACTCGGCGTCATCGCGCTGCTCGGCGCGTTCGTCCGCGTCCACTGAGCGCCGACAACCATATGAATGATTTCCTGACGACGCTGAACTACAACAGCTGGATCCTGCCGGTGCTGTTGCTGCTCCCGATGGCCGGAGCCGCGGCGGTGTGGCTGCACGGCCGACTCTCGCCGAGTGCGACACCCGAACAAGCCGCGGGCACGACGCGTCAGCTGCGCCGCATCGTGTTCGGGATTTTCGTCGTGGAGGCGGTGCTCTCGCTGGGACTGTGGTGGTCGGTCGACACGACGTCCACGGCGTGGCAGGCGTACTACAACCGCTCCTGGATCCCGATGTGGGGCATGCACGTCACGCTCGGCATCGACGGCATCTCCCTGATGCTGATCCTGCTGACCACGCTCATCATGCCGCTCGCGGTCCTCGGTGGCTGGACGAGCGTGAGGGAAAAGCTGCACGCCTATTTCGCACTGCTGATGGTGCTCACCACCGGCATGCTCGGCGTGTTCATGTCGCTCGACCTGATGCTGTTCTTCGTGATGTGGGAGCTGATGCTCGTGCCGATGTACCTGATCATCGGCATCTGGGGCGGACAGCGCCGCCTGTACGCGAGCCTCAAGTTCTTCATCTACACGATGCTCGGATCGATGCCGATGCTGGTCGCGATTCTCTATATCGGCGTCCGCACGGGCGATCCGTTCGGCCGGCCGAGCTTCAGCTACGACTGGATCCTGGCCCACGCCACCTTCAACGGACCGACCACGCTCTGGCTGTTCGCCGCATTCTTCGTCGCGTTCGCGGTGAAGGTGCCGATATGGCCGTTCCACACGTGGCTTCCGGATGCGCACGTCGAGGCGCCGACCGCCGGCTCCGTGGTCCTCGCCTCGATCATGCTGAAAGTGGGAACGTTCGGATTCCTGCGCTTCGCCGTGCCGCTTTTTCCGGGTGTGGCCTCGTACCCGCCGGTGCGATTCGCGATCCTCACCCTCGCCGTGATCGGCATCGTGTACGGCGCGCTCGTCGCGATGGTGCAGCCGGACTTCAAGAAACTCGTGGCGTATTCGTCGGTGAGCCACCTGGGGTTCGTGATGCTCGGCATTTTCGCGATGACCGTGCAGTCGGTGCAGGGCGCGCTGTTCGTGAACCTCGCGCACGGTGTCTCCACGGGCGCGCTGTTTCTTCTCGTGGGGATGATGTACGAACGGCGCCACTCGCGCCTGCTCGACGACTATGGCGGCATCGCGAAGGTGATGCCGGTCTTCGCTACCATTCTCACGATCGTCTCGTTCAGTTCGATCGGCGTTCCGGGCACCAACGGATTCGTGGGAGAGTTCCTGGTGCTGGTCGGATCGTTCCGCACGCAGCCGATCTTCGCGCTGATCGCGTCGACGGCGGTCATCTTCGCGGCGGCGTATCTGCTGTGGGCGCTCCAGCGCATCATCTACAATCCACTCACGAAGCCGGAGAACAAGATCCTTCCCGACCTGAACTGGCGGGAGATCGGCCTTCTCCTGCCGCTGCTCTTCGCGATCGTCTGGCTTGGCGTGTATCCGGCGCCGGTGCTCGACCGGACGCGGGAGGCCGCCGCGCGCTTCGTGCATCGAGTGGAAACGTCGTCGCTGAATCTCGGCCTCGGCCCGAACGTCGAGATCCGCTGATGACCTTCGACCTTTCGATCCCGTCGCAGTTGATGCAGGCGCTGACACCGGATCTCGTCCTGATGGGCGGCGCGATGGTGCTCATGCTCGTCGCCGCGTGGCGCCCGGACAGCGACCGGCACCAGCGGCTCGTCGGCTACGGCAGCCTCGGCGTGCTGCTCGCGACGCTCGTCCTCGTGCTCTGGTTCGCCGGCAGGGGACTCTCGAGCGGACCCGGCGTGATCGCCGTCGACGGATTCCGTTTCGCCGCCGATGCGCTGTTCATTCTCGCCGCCCTCGGCGCGATCGCGCTCGGCATCGAGTACAACGGGCGCGAGGGGATCTGGAGCGCCGAATCGCACGTGCTCGTGCTGTTCGCGACGTCCGGCATGATGATCATGGCCGCCGCGCGCGACCTCATGATCGTGTTCCTCGGCATCGAGATGATGTCGATCGCCGTGTACGTGCTCGCGGGCATGAACCGTCGCAGCCCGCGCTCGGCGGAGGCCGCGCTCAAGTACTTCCTGCTTGGCGCGTTCTCGACCGGGTTCCTGCTGTACGGGATCGCGCTCGTCTACGGCGCCACGGGGTCGACGAATCTGACGACGATCAGCGACCACATCGTGCAGTACCAGCTCGGGCATCAGTCGATGCTGCTCATGGGCGTGGGACTTCTGCTCGTCGGGTTCGGCTTCAAGGTTTCGGCGGTGCCGTTCCACATGTGGGCGCCCGACGTCTACGAGGGCGCGCCGACGCCGATCACCGCATACATGGCCGCCGCGGTGAAGGCCGCCGCGTTCGCGACGTTCCTGCGCGTGTGGCGCGAGTCGTTCGACGTGCTCGACTACGCGTGGCTCGTTCCGCTCTGGTGGATCGCGGCCGCCACGATGGTCTACGGCAACGTCGTCGCGCTCGCACAGCGCAACGTGAAGCGCATGCTCGCGTACTCGAGCATCGTGCACAGCGGCTACCTGCTCGTCGCGATCGCGGCCGGCACGAACAGCGGATCCGCGGCGTTCCTCTTCTACCTGCTCGCCTACACGCTCGCGACCTTCGGCGCGTTCGCCGTCGTCTGCGCGATGAGCCGCACGGGTGACCGCGACCTCGAGATCACCGACTACGAGGGTCTCTGGCGCGTGCGGCCCGGTCTCGCGATCGGGATGGCCGTCTGCATGCTCGCGCTCCTCGGCTTCCCGGTGTTCGGCGGTGCAGGCTTCTGGGCGAAAGTGTACGTCCTCGCGGCCGCCGAGGCGACGCCGTTCCGCCATCTCGTGCCGCTGACCGTGCTGCTCGTGCTCGCGTCCGTGGTCTCCGCGGGGTACTACCTGCAGGTCGTGCGGGTGATGTTCATGAAGCCGCGCCCCGACGGGGCACCGGAGCCGGCGCCGATGGGCGGACTGACGCGCCTCGTGCTCGCCGTGTCGGTCGTGCTCATACTGCTGGTGGGACTCGTTCCGTCGCGCGTCGTGAGCTGGGCCCGGGACAATCAGCCCGTGCCGCCCAAGGCGCTGAAGTCCCTCAGCATCACGAAGGCTCCCTGATACCGCCGGGAATCTTCCGGGAGTACGACATCCGCGGGGTGGTGGGGAAAGACCTCACCGTGGAGGCCGCGAACGCGATCGGGCGCGCGTTCGCCGCACTGCTCACCGAGCGGGACGTCCCGCTCGTCGTCGTCGTCGGCCGCGACAACAGACCGAACGGCGAGGGCCTTCGCGACGCGCTGGTGGGCGGCCTGGTCGTCGCGGGCGCGCAGGTCGTCGATATCGGAGTGGTGCCGACGCCGCTCCTGTACTGGAGCCTGCACAACCTGCCCGTCAGCGCCGGCATCCAGATCACCGGATCGCACAATCCGCCGGAGTTCAACGGCTTCAAGCTGTGCGTAGGCACGGCGTCGCTCTACGGCGACGGGATCCAGCGGCTGCGCGCGATCATCGACGCCGGCAGGTACCCATCCGGTGCGGGGAGCCTGCGGCACGAGACGGTGATCGACCGCTACGAAGACGACATCGTCGGCAGAATTGGAAAGCTCTCGCGGCCGCTCAAGGTCGTGTTCGATTGCGGCAACGGGGTCGGCGCGCTCGTGGCGCCGCGCCTGTTCCCGCGGCTGGGGATCGAGCCGGTGCTGCTGTACGCCGAAAGCGACGGGACCTTTCCGAACCATCATCCCGACCCGACGGTCGTCGAGAACCTCCAGGATCTCATCGCCACGGTGCGCCGCGAGGGCGCGGACCTGGGCATCGGCTTCGACGGCGACGCGGATCGGATCGGCATCGTCGACCGGCACGGCACGATCATCTGGGGCGACTACCTCCTCATCATCTACGCTCGCGACGTGCTCGCGCGCACGGGGAAGGCGAAGCCGGGCCAGCCGATCATCTTCGACGTGAAGTGCTCGCAGGCGCTGCCGAAGGCGATCGAGGGCGCGGGCGGCACGCCGGTGATGTGGAAGACCGGGCACTCGCTCATCAAGGAGAAGATGAAGGAGCTTCACGCGCCGCTCGCGGGCGAGATGTCGGGGCACATGTTCTTCAGCGAGGGTTTCTATGGGCACGACGACGCGCTCTACGGCGCCGCGCGCCTGCTGCGCATCGTGGCGAATTCCGGGAAGGGCGTCGACGAACTCCTCGCCGACATTCCGCGCTACGTGTCCACGCCGGAAATCCGCATCGATTGCCCGGACGACCGGAAGTTCGCCGTCGTCGCCGCCGCGGTCGCGCACTTCAAGGCGCGGCACGACGTGATCGAGGTCGACGGCGCGCGCGTGCTGTACGGTGACGGGTGGGGACTCATCCGGGCGTCCAACACGCAGCCGATCATCGTCGCGCGATTCGAGGCGCTCACGCAGCAACGCCTGGACGAGATTCGCGCGGACGTGGCAGGCTGGCTCGCGACACAGGGCGTCGCCTTCCCGGCAGGCTGACGTGACGCGGCGGAGCTGGGTGCTGGTCTCGCTCGCCGGCATTGCGCTCCTCGTGCTGTCCGGACGCCTCGTGGCCGGGGTGTACGCCGACTGGACCTGGTACGCCGCGATGGGCGCGCTGCCGCTCTACCGAAGCAAGCTCACGCACGAGACCGTGCTGCTCGGCGGCACCGCGCTCGCCGGATTCATTCTGGCGTTCGCCAACCTGTATGCGGTCCGCAGCTCCATCGTCTCGCTCGTCCTGCCGCGCCGGCTCGGCAACATCGAGATCGGCGAGGCCGTGCCGGGCCGCCGGCTCACCTGGCTCGTGTTCGCGATTGCGGCGGTCATCGCCATCCTGTTGTCACTGCAGCAGGACGACTGGACCATTCTCGCGCTCGCGAGAGTCGGCCTGCCGTTTCACGAAACCGACCCGTACAACGATCGCGACTTCGGCTTCTACGTCTATCGTCTGCCGTTCGAGCGTTCGCTGTTCTTCTGGACGGTCGGTGCACTCGTCACGGTCGGCGTGGTGGTGATCCTCCTCTACGCGATCACTCCCAGTCTCCGATGGGAGCAGGGGAAGCTCTACATCTCCGCATACGTGCGCCGGCATTTCGCGGCGCTCGGCGCGCTCGCGATGCTGCTCGTCGCCTGGAACTACCGGCTCGAGAGCCTGTCGATCCTCGCGAACGGTTCCGGCGTGCTCGGCGCGTTCAGCGCGTTCGACAGCCGGATCGCGCTGCCGCTGCTCACCGGGCTCTCGTTCGGTGCGCTCGTCGCGGCGCCGCTCGTGCTCTGGTCCGGATGGCACGGGTACCGCCGCATCACGCTCGGCATCGTCGTCCTGCTCCTGATCGCGGGTCCGGGAGCGCGCAGCGCCCTCCCCGTGCTTGCGCGCTGGTCCCTGACGGACGCCGACGCCCGCATTCGTGAGAAGCCGTACGTACGCACCCGCACGCTGTTCACGCGCCGCGCGTTCGGCCTCGAGACCATCGTCGACTCGGACTCCGCGCAGGTGAGTCCCGTGTCGCGCGACGCGATGGCGCGCGGCGTTTCCTCATGGGATCCCTCCGCACTCGTTCGCACGTCGTCATTGGACCGGCGTGGCCTGTCGGTCGCGGCATTCGCGTGGGTGCCGGAGCCGGGCGGCCTCTCGGCCGCGATCGCGCAGCGCGCGCCGAATAGCGCCGCCGGCGCGGGCGGCGCGGGCGGCGCCTGGACGCTGACGAGCATCGATGCGACGAGCGCCGACGAGCGCGGGCGTGCGCTGCCCCGGCTCGCGGACTTCCCGGCCACCACCGAGGGCGGAATGCCGGCGGTCATGGTCGACGAGAACGCGTCGGGCTGGTCCGTCGTCGCCGACAGCTCGGGCAGGCTCGCGGCGCCGCCGTTCGTCACGTGGTGGGAACGCCTCGCGCACGCGTGGCACCTGCAGAGTCCGCGCCTGATGGCGATGGACGTGCCCGAGCCGCGTCCGCGCATCGCGTTCCATCGCGACGCGCGCGAACGGATCGAGGCGCTCGCGCCGTTCTTCACCGTCGGTCCCACGCTCCTGACCGCGGTGCGCGGCGACTCGCTCTATTGGGTCGCGGACCTCTTCGTCGCGAGCGACGACTATCCGCTTTCCGAAGCCGTGATGTTCGCGGGCTCGCCGCGACACTACGTGCGCAAGGCCGCGACCGCGTTCGTTCAGGCGCAGACGGGGCGCGTGACGATCGTGGCCGAGGCGCATCCGGACGTCGTGACGCAAAGCTGGATGCGACGATTCCCGTGGCTCTTCGTGTCGCACCCGGAGGTCTCCGCGGGACTCGACGCGCTGCGGCCGCCGTCGGTCGACTGGGCGACGGTGCAGGGGAACGCGCTCGCGCGAACGGGCTTCCCGCGCGACAGCATCCTGCCGCGGTCGCTCGCCCCGAACGACGACGCGGACGCGGAGGTCACCGACAACGGTCCGACCTTCTTCGCGCCGCTCGGCGACCGCGGACCGCTGGCGTGGTCGCTCGGCGTGGTGGACGCCAGCCAACGGGTGCTCGGCACGCTCGTCGCGCGAGGAGGAGACACGCCGCGCACGGAGTGGCACCGGACGCCTCCTTCGCTGCGATGGAACGAACTGCTGGAGACGCTGCAGCGCGGAGCTGACAGTGCCGGCTTCGGTCACCAGCGGCGCTACGCCCGGCGCGGCCGCGTCCAGCTCATCCCCGCGGCAACCGGGATGGCCTACGTGCAGACCTTCTACGAATGGCCTCCCGATGCGCCGCCCTCGATCGCCGGCGTCGTCGTGCTGCAGCGCGGCGAGATCAGGACCGGCGCGTCGCTGAGCGAGGCGCTCGGCGTGACCCGTCCGATCCCCGCCGGCGGAACCGCGTCGCTTCGCTCCAGGGTCGCCGCGCTGTACGACGCGATGAGCGCGGCCATGCGGCGCGGCGATTGGCGCGCGTTCGGTGACGCGTACTCCCAGCTGGGGAGACTTCTCAGATCGGCACCATAAGTTAGATTTAGAGCCATGAATCTCCACGAATATCAAGCGAAAGAAATCCTCCGCCGATTCGGCGTTGCGATTCCCCCGGGTGAGGTCGCGACCACACCTGCACAGGCCGAGGTGATCGCCACGAAGTTCGGCACCGCTGTGATGGTGAAGGCGCAGGTGCACGCCGGCGGCCGCGGGAAGGCCGGCGGCGTGAAGTTCTGCAAGACGCCCGCCGACGCGAAGGAAAAGGCCGCCGCGATCCTCGGCATGAAGATCAAGGGACTGACCGTCGAGAAAGTCCTCGTGACGGTCGCCGCCGACATCGGCAGCGAGGCCTACGTCGGCATCATCGTCGATCGCGCGTCGAAGAAGCCCGTCTTCATGGTGAGCGCCGCCGGCGGCATCGATATCGAGGAAGTTGCCGCGAAGACGCCGGAAAAGATCCGCTATCATCCCGTCGACGTGCGCTACGGCCTGCAGACGTACGAAGCGATGCAGCTCGGCTTCTTCCTGTACAGCGACGTGAAGTTGGCGCGCGCGGCGGCGAAGGTGATGCAGCAGCTGTACGCCGCGTTCATCGCGAGCGGCTGCTCGCTCGCCGAGATCAACCCGCTCGTCGTCACGCCGCAGGGCGAGATCCTCGCCGTCGACGGCAAGATGGTGATCGACGACAACGAGCTCGATCGCCGGCCGGATATCGAAGCCCTTCGCGATGAATCGAGCGAAGAGCAGAGCGAGGTCGATGCGCGCAAGCACAACCTCACGTTCATCAAGCTCGAGGGCAACGTCGGCTGCGTGGTGAACGGCGCCGGCCTCGCGATGGCCACAATGGACCTCGTGAAGTATTACGGCGGCGAGCCTGCGAATTTCCTCGATATCGGCGGATCTTCGAATCCCGAGAAAGTGGTGAATGCGCTGCGCATCATCACGGAAGATTCGAATGTGAAGGCGATCCTGTTCAATATTTTCGGCGGCATCACGCGCACCGACGACGTCGCGAACGGCATTGTGACCGCGACGAAGGCGAACCCGCTCAAGGTGCCGCTCGTCATCCGCCTCACCGGAACGAACGAAGAACTCGCGATGAAGATCCTCACCGACAACGGCTTCACCGCCTCGAAAGACATGGACGAAGCCGTTCGCCACGTCGTGGCGATCGTGAAGGGGGAGAAGGCCGCGTGAGCATCTTCATCGACAAGAACACCAAGGTGGTCGTGCAGGGAATCACGGGCCGCGACGGCTCGTTCCACACGAAGCAGATGATCGAGTACGGCACGCAGGTCGTCGCCGGCGTGACGCCGGGCAAGGGCGGCCAGAAGTTCGAGGCGGTCTCGCCGAGAGGCGAGGTTATCATGGTGCCGGTCTTCAACACCGTCGAAGACGCCGTGAAGGCGACGGGCGCGAACACCAGCGTCATCTACGTGCCGCCGCCGTTCGCCGCCGACGCCATCATGGAGGCCGCCGCGAGCGGAGTGCAGCTCGTGGTGTGCATCACCGAGGGCGTACCCGTGCTCGACATGACGCGGGTCTATCCCTTCGTGAAGGAGCGCGGCGTGCGGCTGCTCGGGGCGAATTGCCCGGGGCTCATCTCGCCGGGGCAGAGCAAGGTCGGGATCATTCCGGGCCGGATCTGCGCGGAGGGCAGCGTCGGCGTCGTGAGCCGTTCGGGCACGCTCACCTATGAGATCGTCTACCAGCTCACGCGAGCAGGGATCGGGCAGACGACGTGCGTCGGAATCGGCGGCGATCCCATCAACGGCACGAATTTCATCGACTGCCTCGCCGCGTTCGAGAAGGATCCGCAGACGAAGGCCATCGCGATGATGGGCGAGATCGGCGGCACCGACGAGCAGGAGGCCGCGGCGTACATCAAGCAGCACATGACGAAGCCCGTCGTCGGATTCATCGCCGGACAGACCGCACCGCCGGGCCGCAGGATGGGCCACGCGGGCGCGATCATTTCCGGATCGGCGGGCACGGCGGCGGAAAAGATCGAGGCGTTCGAGGCCGCCGGAGTGGGCGTCGCCAGGCGGCCGATCGATTTCGTCGACCTCATCAGGGCGCGACTCAAGTAGTCCCGCGTCTCTCCCCACTTCCCACTCCCCGCTGCAGTTCATGTCCTCCAATCGCACCCTTGCGATCATCAAGCCTGACGCGTTCGCCGGCAGCAAGGCGGGCCTCATTCTCGCGCATCTCGAGAAGGGCGGCTTCAAGCTCATCGCCTCGCGCGTGATGAAACTGACCCACGAGCAGGCCGGTGAGTTCTACGCGGTGCACAAGGGCCGGCCGTTCTATCAGGAACTCGTGGAATTCATGACGAGCGGGTACTGCATGCCGATGGTTCTCGGGCGCGATAACGCCGTTCTCGCGCTTCGCGACTCCATCGGCGCCACCGACCCCGCTGAGGCCGCCGCGGGCACCGTGCGGAAGCTCTACGCCGAGTCGAAGGGGCGTAACGCGATCCACGCGTCGGACTCCGACGAAAACGCCTTCAGGGAAGCCCGGTTCTTCTTCGCGGAAACCGACCTGATCCGCTGAGGGGCGCGACAGCTAAGTCACAGAAACACGCGGAGTTGCCCGACGCGGGTGCATCGGGTATAATTCGCAGTTATGCTGTCGTTTCCAACCCAGTCGCTTGCCGTCGCGGCAATACAGGTCAAAGGCAGTTTGGACCGCGACGATCAGGTCTGGATCGAGGGAGATGTGTGTCCCGTCGAGGACGTCCTGGTCACCGGACGGCTTTCAACGGCTGGGGCGGGGCGGTACTACTTCCATGGCAAGTTTTCCGGTGCCACGCTGGGGGAGTGCCGACGTTGCCTGGTAGAGGTCAGGACCGAGGTTGTCGGCGACGCCAACCTCATCTTCGCCGACACCGAAGCTGAAGAAGAAGGCGGCGAAGATCCCGACGTTTTCCCACTGGGCCGAGGGCGCAGCGGGGCGGAAGTCGATCTGCGTCCCGCGTTGCGTGAACAGTGGCTACTCGAAGCTCCCGCGTTCGTTCTGTGCCGCCCCGACTGCAAGGGGTTGTGTCCGACGTGCGGTGCGAACCTGAACCTCGGCGCCTGCAGCTGCGCCCAGAATACCAAAGAGTGAACAATGGCCGTTCCGAAGCGACGTACATCGAAGCGTAAGAAGCGTGCTCGCAACACGCACAACAAGGCGGCGACCACCGCCATCCAGAAGTGCACGAAATGCGGCGCACAGAAGCGTCCGCACCACGTATGCGCTGAATGCGGCTTCTACGCCGGTAAACTGCGGGTAGCGGCAAAGGAAGCCTGACCTTGGCTCGCATCGCGCTCGACGCGATGGGAGGAGATCGCGCGCCCGCGGCAACTGTCGCGGGCGCGTTGCTCGCTCTTGGCGATTTTGGATCGAAACACGTGATCCAGCTCGTCGGGCGGGAACAGGTCATTCGCGCCGAACTGCAGCGCCAGCTCGCGGGCGACTTCGCAGGCCGCGCGACCGACGCCGCCCGCCTGCAAATCGTCCACGCGCCCGACGTCATCGCGATGTCGGACAAGCCGACCGTGGCGATCCGTGGAAGGCCGAAGAGCTCGATGGTCGTCGGGCTGCGCATGCAGGCCGATGGCCAGTCGGACGCGTTCGTCTCGGCCGGCAACACCGGCGCGCAGATGGCCGCGTCGATCTTCATTTTCAAGCTTCACGACGGGCTCACGCGGCCGGCCATTCCGACGCTCTTTCCGACGGCGCGCATTCCGATCGTCGTGCTCGACTCGGGCGCGAACGTTGATTGCTCGGCGGATGAGCTGGTGCAGTTCGCGCGTCTCGGCTGCGTATATGCCGAGGACGTGCTCGGCCGGAAGAACCCGAGCGTCGGCCTGCTTTCGATCGGTGAGGAGCCGGAGAAGGGGAACGCGGTGGTGAAGGAAGCGAACGCCCTGCTCGCGTCGGCGGGGCTGAACTTCCAGGGAA
>Ga0208716_1000087_pt1 | contig 32659 bp, 28 predicted proteins | sample NGESurdeep092012_8_FD_184482 | JGI IMG/M metagenome (GOLD analysis project Ga0208716, IMG submission 184482) | Arctic peat soil microbial communities from Barrow, Alaska - NGEE Surface sample 415-3 deep-092012 (SPAdes) | ecosystem: Environmental > Terrestrial > Soil > Wetlands > Peat ...
GAACGCGCGGTAGTACGCCTTGCGGTAGTAGTAGCAGGTCAGCCGGAAGCCGAGCAGGAACGGAAGGGTGAGGATGGCCAGCGGGATCATCTGGGGGAATGTGCCCCAGGTCCCGAACTCGGCGGCCTTTCCGCAGGTGTCGCTCAGGCACGGCGAGGCGAACGGCGACAGGTAGTGGTAGGCCGGCACGTAGTAGTTGCTCTGGGTGGCGGTACGGATCAGGCCGTACAGGACGAACGCCGACAGACCGATGAAGGTCAGTATTGGTGACTTGCGCCAGTTGTCGGTGCGCAGGTTGGGCTTGGCAATTGGCGCCCGCCCTGGTGAGTCGACGCCGACCGAGGTATCGGTAGCCACTCAGGCCACCCCACCGGTCGAGCACAGGCCCGAGTATGAGAGGGGTCGCACCTCAGCCAAGTCAACGGGATTCACCCTCATCAACTTCACGCGTTCGCGTAGCTGACCCACGTTAGGTCCCGTGGCCTCCATGTCATTCCTCGCCGACATCAGCGCTCCCGTCATCAGTGGGGCGCCGCGTTGCGCACCACAAGCCGCATTCTCCCGCAGCCCGCTTCGACGCAAACACCCGGGTCGGGCTCACGCCGTTGACAGCAACCTGGCTTTGAGCATGAATGTCCCCTCGGTTGCCGTTTTCCGTCATGGTGCCTGGTGCTTGGCGTCGTGTGAGCGCGCGTCACCGATGAGATAATCATCACTGGGCTGATGCGAGACGTCCTGACCCGCCACGAACTGCCCGGTGGTGCCGAATGCAGCACGACGGGTGCCGCGTCGCAGGCTTGCCAGCACAGGCCGTCCGGCGACCATCACCAGGACTGCGGTCAACACCCCTCGCGGGAGGTCCCATCCCAGACTCGTGGCCAGGTAGAAGGCTGCGTAGTGCGAGAGGTTGGCCGTTACCGGGTCGCCGGCCGTGAAGGCCATGCCGGCGGGAACGCCCGACGTGAGGAAGGGCCAGAACCACAGGTTCATGACGAGCCCGAACACAAGGCCGGCCACCAGCCCGTAGCCCGCCAGCATCACCCGTTCGGGGCGCCCGCTTGCCCTTGGCAGGCAGCCGGCGCCAAAGCCGACCCAGCCGGCGGCGATCATCTGGAACGGGGCCCATGGGCCGACCCCGCCGGTGAGGAAGGCACCGACGAGCACGGCGAGAGCGCCGAGAACGAAGCCCATGCCGCGTCCGAGCACGCGGCCGGCCATGACCACCAGGAAGAACATCGGCTCCAGCCCGGCGGTCCCCGCGCCGAGCACCCTCAGCGCCCCGCCGGCGGCCGCCAGCACTCCGAGCACCGCGACCGTCTTGGCGTCCAGGCCGCCGCCGGACAGCTCAGCCATGACCAGCGCGGTGAGCAGGGCGATGAGCAGCACGAAAAGCCAGGGCGCGTCCGTGCTGTGCGCCAGGCCCGAACCGGGTCTGGCCAGGAAAGGCCAGAGGAAAGCGGCCAGCCCCACCAGCGTCGTCGCCGTCAAGGTAGCGGCTGCCCGCCACCGGACGGCGAGGACGGCCTGACCCGGTATCAGCAGGTGTGTGGCCTGCCGAGTCTGCTGTGGATGTCGGCCGGAGGTCATGAGGCCTCCAGCGCGGCCGCGACATCCGCGACGGTCAGCCATGGCTGCGGGTGCATCACCTTGGCCACCTGGGGCGCGAACGCTGGTGACCCTGCAAGGACCGCGGCGGCAGGACCGTCGGTTACCAGCTCTCCATCGGCGATGACGATGACCCGATCCGCCAGCTCTGCCACCAGCTCGACGTCGTGGGTGGCCACAAGCACACCGTGGCCTTCGGCTGCCAGCGAGCGCAGCGAGGCGACGAGCCGGGTCTTGGCACCATAGTCCAGCCCTCGGGTGGGCTCATCGAGCAGCACCAGCGGCGGCTGCCCGGCCAGCACGATGGCCAACGCAAGGGAAAGTCGTTGCCCCTCAGAGAGGTCGCGTGGGTGGGTGCTGTCCTGGATGTCGGGCGCGAGGTGCACCAGCAGCGCGCGCGTCGTGCCGGGTGCTGCGCGCACATCGGTGTCCGCGGCGCGACACTCGGCGCCGACAGTCTCGGCATACAGCAGCATGCCTGGATCCTGAGGGACCAGACCTACGTGCCTCAGGAGCTCACGGGGTTTCAGGGAGGCGGGGTCAAGGCCACCGGTGCGCACGCTGCCCCCGCGCGCGGGCAGCTGGCCGCAGGCCGCGGCCAGCAGGGTGGACTTGCCGGATCCGTTGCGACCCATGAGCGCAACGACCTCGCCGGCGCGCACTTCGAGGTCGATGCCGCGCAGCACCGCCCGGCGCCCACGGTTGACCACCAGTGCCCGGGCACTGAGCAGGGACCCGCCGTGACCAGCCATCCCGGTCACAGCGATCGATCTGACGACGCGGGTGGGAAGGCGGCCGGCCAGTGTGGCGCGCATCGGCCCGGCGACCCGGCGGGCGTCGCGCACGGACAGGGGCAGCGGCGACCAGCCGGCCAGACGACCGAGGTCGACGATGGGCGGTGACACCGGTGAGACCGCCATGGCGGCCGCGGGCAGGTGCGAGCTGACCCGACCGTTCTCGACGACGACCACGCGGTCGGCATACTGCACGACGCGTTCGAGCCGGTGTTCGGCGAGCAGGACGGTCAGGCCCAGGTCGTGGACGAGTCGGGTGAGAGCGGCAAGAACCTCCTCGGCTGCGACCGGGTCGAGTGCCGAGGTCGGTTCGTCGAGCACCAGCACCCTTGGGTGTGCGGCCAGCACTCCACCTATCGCCACACGCTGCTGTTGGCCTCCTGAGAGGGTTCTCAGAGTTCGCTGTCGCATATCGGCGAGGCCGAGCAGGTCGAGCGTCTCCTCGACGCGGCGGCGCATGACGTCACCGTGCACACCGAGCGACTCCATGCCGTAGGCGAGCTCCTCCTCGACCGTGTCGGTCACGAAAGCCGCTGCCGGGTCCTGACCGACGACACCGACGACGTCCGCGAGATCGCGCGGCCGGTGTGTGCGGGTGTCCCGGCCGTCGACGGTGACCTGTCCGCTCAGGGTGCCACCGCTGAAATGCGGAACCAGCCCGTTCACGCAGCGCAGCAACGTGGTCTTGCCGCTACCGGTGGCTCCCACGACCAGCACCAGCTCGCCCTCGTCCACATGCAGGTTCACGTCGCTGAGCACGGCTTTGCCGGCGTCGTCGAACCGGACACCGACGTTCTCGAACCGGATCATGATGCGCTCCCGATGCTCTTGGCGTGGATGTCCCTGGTGCGGATGTCGTCAGTGGGGCCGTCCCGCGTTTGTGTCTCGGCAGGGACACCTGCACGCTCTCGCGCCCGCAGCGGAGGCAGCGGAGCAAGCCAGGCGGGAAGCAGCCCGAGCAGTATCCCGAGAGTGGGCAACCAGGGCAGAGTGGGCCAGACCGCCGGTGAGGTCTGCAGGATGATGCCGGGCACGCCACGCTGTGCGGCCGCCAGGACGAGGGCGCCGGCGATCGCGCCGCTGGACGCCACCACCCACTCTGGAGCGGCCCACGGGTCTGGCCGGTAGCGCGAGCGCCGCTCACGTCGGGCACCGACCGCCAGAGACGCGGCGGCCGCCGCCGAACCGACAAGCAACAGCGGCAGCCCGAGCAGGGGCGCCGAGCCACCGTCCAGGAGGCCGTAGACCCCTGCCACGACACCGCCGAGGCCGAAGAGGGTCAGCGCTGTGGCCTTCCGGCGTGAGCGGGCGTCCCGGTGCACCGAGCGTCCGTACCCACGTGACTCCATCGACGCCGCGAGGTCCAGCGAACGCTCGAGCGCACTGTCCAGGACGGGGACGGCGAGCCGGGCGAGCTCACGGGGGCCGCGCCCGGCATGTCCGCGCAGACGTCGGGCTGCACGGACACGCCGGGCGTCATCTACCAGCTGGGGGGCGTAGGTGAGGGCGACCACCAGCGCGGTGCCTACCTCGTAGAGCGTGGCCGGGACGTAGCGAAGCAACCGCCGGGGGCTGGCAAGAGCATTCGCGGCCCCGATGCAGGCAAGGACCGCGGCCAGTCGGGCCCCGTCGTAGGCCGCGGCCAGGACACCCTCGAGGGTCACCGGGCCGCCCAGTCGCACCCCGCCCGAGCCGGTTGGCAGTGGTATCTGGGGCAGGTTGAGGAGCACGGTCTGGCCGGGAACCCCGCCACCGAGCAACGCTTCGAGCAGAACCCGCATCGCGATGACGAACAGACCCAGACGCAAGAAGGCACCGAACGGCGAAGCTGCGCCCAGCTCGCGGCGCGAGGCCACGACATAACCGGCCACCGCCACAATCAGGGCGAGCAGCAACGGGTTCGTGGTTCGGCTGGCAGCCATCGCCAGGCCGATCGCCCACGCCCACCACGCCGCCGGGTGCAGCAGGCGCGGCAGCCGAGGGTCGTGGAGGGCGCGGGTCACAGCGCTTCCTTGCTCGCTCAGTCGTCCGTGGCGTCGCGGCCACGGCGCCATGCCGCGAACCCGAGCGCACCGACCAGGGCCAGAGCTCCGGCCCCCCCCAGGAGCAGCGCGGGCGAGCCGTTTGAGCTCTTCTTCGCGGGCTGTGTCGTGGTGTTGGCTGAATTCGCTTTGGGGGCGGCAATCGTGATAGCGGTGTCGGGGCTGGCCGCCGCGGCTGACACGTTGGCGACGCTGTCGCCACAGCCGGTGGCCGGGTAGCCGTCTATGGCGCAGTCCAATGACTTGCTCAGACGCAGGGTGGCGCCGCCGGCCACCAGAATGTCCGCGCCTGTGGCCTTCCGGGGCACCGTCACACAGGTGGCCTTTGGCGCGGGCGGCGTCGCGCCGTCAGCGCTGTCAGCCGGTCGGCCGAAGTCGATGACCAGGCCGACGCGCTTGTTGCCCGCTGTGACTGCGCTGCCGGTGCACAGTGCGGCGAAGGTGGGCGTCGCGCGTGGGGTGCGGATGGAGCTCTCGTCGGCGACCGCGAAGCGCCAGCCCTCGACCGCGCCGTCGGCCGGGATGGCTTGCGCGGCTCCGGTCGGGGCGAAGGCCCAGGCGCCCTTCGCGAGGTGGAAGTACCCCCAATACCGGTAGGCGGCGGCCTGAGCTGGTGCGACGGCCACGCCGCCGGCCAGGGTGACCAGCATCGCAATGACGGCAGCGCGCAAAATACTGGCGTGACGGGTGGAGCTCATGGGTAGGACCTCTCTCGCGCCGGCGAGGGAGGTCGGGCTGAGTGCGCCACAACAACCGACTCCGGACCGCAGACCTCGGCGGACGAATGATGGAGCCTTGGGCCCACGATCCGGTGCTCCGGCTCGCCGCGTGGCTCCGATCTGCGCCGGTGAGGGCACGATGACCGAAGGCGGCCTACGGTTGCGGGTCAGCGCCGGTGTCCGACCGGCTTCCTCAGACCGCGGGTGTCAAGTGATCGAACGGTCCCACGTGTCACCGAGAACAGTCAAGCCGGCCTGGCGGTCACAGAGTCTCCACAGCCAGGCCGGCCTGAAATCCACACCGCGTTGACTCAGCTCGCGTCGGCCAGGACGGTGGCGAACTGGTCAACCATCCAGTCCAGGTCTTTCGCTTCGATCGCGATCGGCGGGGCAAGGCGCACGGTCGACCCGTGGGTGTCCTTGGCAAGAACGCCTTTGGCCATGAGGCGTTCGCACATCTCACGCCCGGTCATCAGCGCCGGGTCGATGTCGATCCCGGCCCACAGGCCACGCGTCCGGACGGCGATGACGCCGTGACCGATGAGGGCCTCAAGACGCAGACGCAGCTGCTCACCGAGCACCCTCGCGCGCTCCTGGTACTCCCCCGTGGCGAGAAGCCTGACGACCGCGTGGCCCACGGCTGCGGCCAGCGGGTTGCCGCCGAAGGTCGAACCGTGGTTGCCCGGCTTGATCACTCCAAGGATCTCCCGGGACGAGACCACCGCGGAGACCGGCACGATGCCGCCGCCGAGCGCCTTGCCCAGGATGTACATGTCCGGCACCACGTCTTCGAGCTCACACGCGAAGGTGGTTCCGGTGCGGCCGAGCCCTGACTGGATCTCGTCGGCGATGAACAGCACGTTCTGCTCGGTGCACAGCTCGCGCACCGCAGGAAGGTAGTCCGCTGGAGGCACGATCACGCCGGCCTCTCCCTGCACCGGCTCGATCAGGACGGCGACAGTGTTGGGGGTGACGGCTGCTCGCAGGGCCGCGGCATCGCCATACGGCACAACGGTGAAACCAGGGGTGAACGGCCCGAAGCCGGCCCGGGCCACCTCGTCGGTGGAGAAGCTGACGATCGTGGTGGTGCGGCCGTGGAAGTTGCCGTCCGCGACGATGATGTTCGCCTGGTCATCAGGCACACCCTTGACGTCGTAACCCCACTTGCGGGCGACCTTGATCGCCGTCTCGACCGCTTCTGCACCGGTGTTCATCGGCAGCACCAGCTCCATCCCGGCCAGCGCTGCCAGGTCTCGGCAGAAGGGCCCGAGCTGGTCATTGTGGAAGGCCCGGCTGGTCAGCGTCACCCGCGTCAGCTGAGCCTGAGCTGCGGCAACCAGGTCCGGGTGGCCGTGACCGAAGTTCAGCGCGGAGTAGCCCGCCAGTGCGTCCAGATAGCGTCGACCCTCCACATCCGTCACCCAGGCGCCGTGGGCTTCGGCGATCACCACGGGAAGCGGGTGGTAGTTGTGCGCCATGACCTCCTCGGCGAGGGTGATGTGCTCGTCCGTCGAGACAGTGTGCTCGGTGGCCGAGGACTGGTTGCTCGGATCGACGGGTCGGAGGTCACTTGCGGTCACTGAAGGGTCCTTTCAGGAAATAGGTCGGCAGGTCAGCTGTTCGACAGGATATACGTCGGTATGACGCCTGCCGGACACGGGTCTGAATGGCGAGGTACGTTCAACGGGCACGAGCCAGGGAGAGGGCGAAACGTCCCTCCGGGTCTGTCCACCAAGAGTCCATGCCGAATCCGGCCTTGGCAAGTTCGCCTTCGATACCTTTTCTGCGGAACTTGGCTGAGATCTCCGTCCGGATCTCCTCCCCGGCCTGCAGACTGATGTCTAGACCGAGCCCTGAAAGGGTCACCTCAGCGGCGGCTGCGGCTCGCAGCCTCATCTCGATCCACTCGTTCTCTGCGTCCCAGATGGCCACGTGCTCGTAGTTCTCGAGGTCAAAGTCCGCGCCGAGCTCCCGGTTGAGGACGGCAAGGACGTTGCGGTTGAAGTCCGCGGTGACTCCGGCTGCGTCGTCGTATGCCGGGACCAGCACGTCGGCGTCCTTCACAAGGTCGGTTCCGAGTAGTAGCCACTCGCCGCCGGTGAGGGTGTTGCGCAAGTCGCCCAGGAAGGTTGCCCGCTCATCGGGAAGGAAGTTGCCGATCGTGCCACCCAGAAAGGCGATCATCCGTGGGGTCTGGCCCGGGATGCGGTCGAGGTGCTGGGTGAAGTCTGCGACGACTCCATGAACCGTCAGCGCTGGATAGTCATCATGTATTGCCGCGACCGCATCACGCAGTGCGGTCTCGGAGACGTCGAGGGGTACGTACTGGCGCAGTGTGCCTGCCTCCCGCAGTGCGTCCAGCAGAAGGCGAGTCTTCTCGGAGGAGCCGGACCCCAGTTCCACCAGGGTGTGCGCGCCTGTGTGTCGGGCGATGTCCGCCGCGTGGGCGCCCAGGATCAGGGCTTCGGTCCGGGTTTGGTAGTACTCCGGGAGCCGGGTGATCTCTTCGAAAAGGTCGCTGCCACGGGAGTCGTAGAACCACTTCGGCTGGAGCCACTTGGGGTTGCTGGTGAGCCCCAGGCGTGCGTCCCGGTGCAGTGAGCGCTCGGCGTCATCGGGGATCAGGTGGACGTCGATTACCGGTTCCGTCATGACCATCCTTCGTCGAGGGCGGATCGAACAGTGGTGGATCCAGAGGTGATGGATCAATCAGGTGTGGATCAATCAGGTGTGGATCAACCCTGGTGTGGATCGAACAGCGGTTGGATCGAACAGCGGGTGGCCGTCACCTCGAGCAGACAGAGGTCGGGGACAGGCAGCCATCGCTTGTCGTCGGGGTTCAGCGGCTCGGAGCTGACAGTGACGCTGTCCTCACCCTGTAAGACCGACAAGGCATGGCTGACGGTCGTGGCGGCGATGTGCTGGCCGTCGTGCAGGAGCAGGTTCAGCCGGGAGTCGGGCGCCAGCGCAAGCACGTCGCTGACGACGCCGGCCAATGCGGTCGCAGCCGGGTGTCCCTTGAGAAGGTGCTCTCGAACCAGAGCCCACAGGAAGGCTGAGTCTGTCGGCGCATCCAGCGTCATCAGCACGGCCCGCGGGAGCGAGTTGGCAAGCGGGGCAACGGAGTCAGGCCATCCGTCGATCACACCGTTGTGGCTGAACATCCAGGACAGCTCCACGAAGGGTGCGCAGGCGTCCTCGCTCACCGGCATACCGACTGTGGCGCTGCGCACCGCAGCCAGGATCGCGCCGGAGGTGACTGAGGCGGCCAGGTCGGGCAGCGAGGCATCCGACCACATCGGACTGTCCCGCCGATAGCGACGTGCTCGACCCGTGTCGCCCGCTTCACCAGCCCCGCCCCCGTCACGCGGGTTGCCGACGAGCCAGCCGATGCCGAAACCATCGGCGTTGATGGTGCCCCCACCGCGCATGTCTGTCGGCGCCCATGACTGATGCAGCAGCGAATGCGGTTGGTTGAGAACACAGTCCGCCAGAGTCACCGGCGGGCCGAGGTAGGCCATGTGACGGCACATGCCTCAGCCGACCTCCCCTGGTGCGGGGTCGCGAGCACAGCGGAACCCGGCGAAGATCTGTCGCCGGATGGGGTAGTCCCAGTTGCGGAACGTGCCCCTGACCGCCACGGCGTCCGATCCGAAAGAGCCACCGCGCAGCACCTTGTAGTCCGCACCGAAGAAGACCAGGGAGTACTCGGGATAAGGGAAGGCGGCGAAGCCCGGGTAGCCGCCGAAGTCACTCGAGGTCCACTCCCAGACGTCGCCGATGAGCTGGTGCACGCCCAGCGGTGATGCGCCGCCGGGGTAGGCGCCGGCGCCCGCTGGGCTCAGATGGCGCTGGCCGAGGTTGGCGTGCTGTGGTCCGGGAGCCTCGTCGCCCCACGGGTATCGCCGGGACCGGCCGGTGGCCGGGTCCCAGCGAGCGGCCTTCTCCCACTCGGCCTCGGTGGGCAGCCGACGGCCCGCCCACGCGGCGTACGCCTGCGCCTCATGGAAGGACACATGCATGACAGGTTCGTACGGCGGGACCTGCTCACGTATGCCGAACCGCAACCGCCACCAGGTGTCGCCCCCACGCTGCCAGAACCGGGGAGCCGTCAGGCCGGCCTCCTGTCGATGGGCCCAGCCCGCAGGACTCCACCAGGCCGGCTCGTCGTAGCCGCCGGCGTCGATGAACGCCAGGTAGGCGCCGTTGGTCACCGCGGCGGTGTCAATGAAGAAGGGTGCCACGTCTACCTCGTGGGCCGGCCGCTCGTTGTCCAGGGCCCACGGCTCGGTGGAGGTGCCCATGATGAACGGTCCGCCGGGGACCAGAACCTCAGCGGCGGGAAGACGCGCCGGCGGTGGGGGTGGCGGCGCGTCCAGAACCGCGCCGCCGGCTCGCAGCTGGTGGGTGGCCAGCATCGTCTCGTCGTGCTGCTGCTCATGCTGGGCCACCATCCCGAAAGCGAACGCCTGGTCCAGGAGGGGCCGGCCTTCCAGAGGGCTGTGCGCCAGGACGTCAAGGACCTTGTCGCGGACCTCCCGTACATAGCTGCGGGCCCCTGCCGGACCGAGCAGTGGAAGTGCGGGCCGGTCGGCACGCGCATGCTTGAACGCGTCATACAGCTCATCGATGTCCTGGCGCACCGGGGCACGGCCTCCGACATCGCGGACCAGCCACAGCTCCTCCTGGTTGCCGACGTGGGCGAGGTCCCAGACCAGCGGCGACATCAGCGGCGAGTGCTGGCGGACCAGGTCGTCGTCGTCGACGGCATCGGTCAGCAGCCGGCTACGGTCCCGGGCCCGGGTGAGCACCTCCTCGACGATGGAACGCCAGCGCTCGGGCGAGACCTCCGGGGTCGCCGTCATGCTGAGCACCGCTGACTGGCAGAGATCGTCTTGTGGCCTAGAACGAGGTCGTCAAGCACTTTGCTGCGTTGGGTTGCGGTGAGGTCGAGGTGGTCCAGGGAGTCGGCCCCGAGCTGTACGACCTTGCGTGCGGCCGCAGCCAGCACCGGGTCGGCCAGGCCGTCGCGCGCGGCCTCGATCCAACGACGCCCTGAGGCCTCGGTGACGTCCAGCACCTGGTCGATGGTGGACGGGCGAGCCATCAGGGCAGCGAGGACGACAAAGGGCGTAACCCAACGCGAGTCCGGCTGCGAGTCGAGGTATCGGATCTCGAGGTACCCCCTGGGGCGAACCGGCGGGAAGAGGGTGCTCAGGTGGTAGTCGAGGTCGTCCAGCGTCGGCTTGCGGCCGCCGCGAACCGGCTCGGCGATCCAGGCGGCGAAGCTCAGCCCTGGCGGCGCAGCCCACGAGGGGTCATCGCCACGGATACAGATCACCGGGGCCTCCATGGCCATCCGCGCCCATTGGCCGGCCGGGTCATCGCTGGGCTCGGGCGGCAGCGTGAACGGCGGGCAGGTGCCAAGGGTTGCCCTCAGACGTGAGGAGACCCAGCCGGTGCGGCGTCCGACCAGGTTGGGTGAGTTGGCGAACAGGGCCACCAGCGAAGGGCCGAGGGCGTGGGCCGCTCGCCACCTGGTCGCGGACTGGTCGGCTTCGCCGGCGTCGAGGCAGACCTGCATCGAGGCGGTGCTGCACATCATCCGCGAACCCTCGGGGCCGATGAGGTCGAAGGCAGCCTGCATGGCCTGGTATCTCGGCACCTGCAACAAGCGGTTCGGAGGACGGTGTGAGTCGGTGCCGTGGGGTCCGAGCACCAGCCCGCAGCCGTCCAGCAAATCCGCAAGGATCGCCGCATCCGCGGTGGCGGTCGAGATGAGCCCGGCGGCCGATCTGGTCGGTGGTGTCGAGATCTCGACCTGGCCACCGGGCTCGACGGTGATCAGGGATCCGGCGGGAAGCGGAAGCTGGTCGTGGTGGGGATTGATAGTCCGGGGTGCGTGCGGTCCGAGCGCACGGCTCAGCAGGTTCGCGTCCAGCGGCCGGCGGGGATCGTTGCCATGGTGGACGGTCCATTCAAGCTCGACGCCGTGTAGCCCCGGAGGTCCGTGCTTGAAGCAGACCATGGCTACGTAGCCCTCGGCCTCGTCGCGGTCTCGTATCACCGTCGAAGGCTGGTCAGGAAGCGTCAGGGAGGTCACCCCTCTTGGAACACCCATGACGCGAAATTGTTACCGCCCCCGCGGATATCGGCAACCCCTTGGCGGATGAAACCTGGGGGTTGCAGGATCCGGTGCTACCTTCCGGCCCTATCCTCCGGCGAGGTCGGAGCGTACGGCGCCCAGTCGCTCGTAGGAAGCCAGGACTTCGCCCTGGTCATCGGCGAGGTGGCGCACCAGCACATGGCTGTATCCGAGCTCGGCCAGGTCGGCGAAGGCCTGGGTGACCTGGCTGACTCCCCCGACGACGAGCGACTCAGCAGGAAGTCCCCGATAGCCGAGGGACAGGATGGGTTCAGCCACCCGCCAGGCGTCGGCACGGTCTGCGCCGACGTGGATATCGCGCCTGATGGCTGTCACTCCCACCGGTCGGCCATGCGCAGCGCAGCTCGCGCGGTACTGCTCGATCTGCTCAGCAGCCTGAACCGGGCTGGTGCCTGGTGCGGCGATCCAGCCGTCACCGAGTCGGGCCGCCCGGTCGATGGCCGCCGGTGCGGAGGCGCCGATCCACACGTCAACCGGCTCGGGCGGCAGTGGGCCACTTCGGGCGGTTCTCAGGTGGAGGGGTTCGTCCGTGCTGACCTCCTCGCCGGCGAGCAGACGCCGGAGCACGGCCAAGGTCGACTCGAAGCGCGCGACGCGCCCGCGAAGTGGAACCCCCATGCCGCCGAACTGGGCGTCGCCACCACCGAGGGCGCACTGCAGGATGAACCGTCCCTGGGTTAGCGAGGCGAGGGTGCCCACCTGCTCGGCCAGAGTCACCGGGTGCCACAAGGGCAGCAGGAAGAGCGCGCCGACCGGCCGATCCCCCCACTCCGCCAGCAGCCGGCCCAGCATCGGCGCGTTCTGGTAGTAGGTTCCCCCGGTCGCGTGGTGCTCGCCCAGGAATAGGGACTCCAGCCCCGCGTCTCGTGCGGCCCTGGCCCGCTCGACCATCCATTGCGCGCCGGTACGCACGTCGGCCACGCCGTAGCCGCTGCGTTCGGAGACTCCTAGGTGCATTGACCCAGTATCTGCTGCATACCGGAAGAACGCTGATGACTCGCCCGCCGCTGCGGAGTACCGTTTTCAGAAGCTTCGTCCTGACCGCGTTACGGCCGCTACAACGCCGGCACCGTCCGTGGCGACCCCGCCGCCGCGGAGCACTTTCTCAGCTTGTTCTTCCGCATCTGGCCACGGGAGCCCTCAATGACAGACCTTGACCTAGCCGCGATCGATGCCGAGCGGGAACGCATCCGCACCAGGCACCTTCGATCCACCGCCGATCGCCCCGGCTCGTCGGCACGGGGCCTCCATCACGTCGCCCTGCTCTGTGCAGGTGTCGAACGCACCGTCCGCTTCTACCAGGAAGTGCTGGAGTTCCCGCTGACCGAGATCTTCGAGAACCGCGACTACAAGGGGTCCAACCACTTCTTCTTCGACATCGGCAACGGCAACCTGCTGGCCTTTTTCGACCTTCCTGGCCTCGACCTCGGACCGTACGCCGAGGTGCTGGGTGGGTTGCACCACCTCGCCATCTCGGTCGAGCCCGAGCGGTGGGCACGGCTGCGCAAGAACCTTGAGCACGCGGGCGTGGACTACCAGAGCGAAAGCGGAACCTCGATCTACTTCCGCGACCCCGACGGTGCACGCCTCGAGCTCATCGCCGATCCGCTCGGGGAGATGTACGGGACCACGGTGCTCTGACCCGGAACTCTCATCCGAGGTCGTGCAACGTGGATGCAACCTTCGCAGGTCTACCGTCCGCGGATTAGGACAAAGATGTCCTTCCTGCTGAAGGAGACTCTGCATGACTGTTTATGTGCAACCCGGTCAAGACGGTGCCAAGGTCGAGTTCAAGGCCCGGTACGAGAACTGGATCGGCGGGAAATGGGTTCCCCCGACCCAGGGCAAGTACTTCGCGAACGTCACCCCCATCACCGGCAAGCAGTTCACCGAGGCGGCGAGCGGCACCGAAGAGGACATCGAGCTGGCCCTGGACGCTGCTCACGCGGCTGCGCCGGCCTGGGGCAAGACCTCTCCGGCGGATCGGGCGGTGGTTCTGAACAAGATCGCAGACCGGATGATGGAGAACCTCGAGCTGCTCGCCGTCGCCGAGACCTGGGACAACGGCAAGGCCATCCGGGAGACCCTGAACGCGGACATCCCGCTGGCCGCCGACCACTTCCGTTACTTCGCGGGCGCCATCCGTGCACAGGAAGGCGGGGTGTCCCAGATCGACGATGACACCACGGCTTACCACTTCCATGAGCCGCTCGGTGTCGTGGGCCAGATCATCCCGTGGAACTTCCCCATCCTGATGGCAGTCTGGAAGGTGGCCCCTGCGCTCGCCGCCGGAAACTGCATCGTCCTGAAGCCGGCCTCCGTTACCCCGGCCTCCATCATGGTCCTGGTCGAGCTCATCGGGGACCTGCTCCCGGCGGGTGTGCTGAACGTCGTCACCGGCTCGGGCGGCGTGGCCGGCAAGGCGCTGGCATCCTCCAAGCGGATCCGCAAGATCGCGTTCACCGGCGAGACCACCACCGGCATCAAGATCAGCCAGTACGCGAGCCCCAACCTCATTCCGGTCACCCTGGAGCTCGGCGGCAAGAGCCCCAACATCTTCTTCGCGGATGTGGCGGAGAAGAACGACAAGTTCTACGACAAGGCGCTGGAAGGATTCACGCTCTACGCCTTCAACTCCGGTGAGGTCTGCACCTGCCCGTCCCGGGCCCTGGTCCAGGACTCCTTCTACGACTCCTTCATGGTCGACGCGGTGGCCCGGACAGAGAAGATCATCATGGGCAACCCGCTTGACACGAACACCCAGATGGGCGCCCAGGTCAGCGAAGCCCAGATGAACACGATCCTTGGCTACATCGAGATCGGCAAGAAGGAGGGGGCCAAGGTCCTCGCCGGCGGCGGGCGGGTGGAGCTCGACGGCGATCTGGCCGGCGGCTTCTACATCAAGCCCACCCTTCTTGAGGGCACCAACGACATGCGCGTGTTCCAGGAAGAGATCTTCGGCCCGGTGCTCGCAGTGGCGCGCTTCACGGACTACGACGACGCGATCTCCATCGCCAACGACACGCCCTACGGGCTGGGCGCCGGCGTCTGGTCCCGCAACGGCAACGTCGCCTACCGCGCAGGCCGCGACATCCAGGCCGGCCGCGTCTGGGTGAACAACTATCACGCGTACCCGGCACACTCCGCCTTCGGCGGATACAAGTCCTCAGGGATGGGCCGCGAGACCCACCTGATGGTGATGAGCGCCTACCAGCAGACCAAGAACCTGCTGGTCAGCTACTCCGAGAACGCGCTCGGGTTCTTCTAAACCGCCGACCCCAAAGGGTTCTTCAAGCAACCATTGAGAATATCGACTAGCGCCGTCGGGTGCCCATGACAGTCCTGTCGTGCCCGGCGGCGCTCCCATAGCCACACGGCCATGGAGCCACATCGGCCTCTGTTACGGCTATAGAAACGCAGTCCATTCGGAACAAGTAGAAAGACAAGTCAATGACGACTATGCAAGCAGCTGTGGTCCACGCTTTCGGCAAGGACCTCACCATCGACAACGTTCCCGTGCCTACCCCAGGCCCCGGGCAGGCACTGGTGAAGCTCATCACCAGCGGCGTCTGCCACACCGACCTGCACGCTGTTGAGGGCGACTGGCCGGTCAAGCCGAACCCGCCGTTCATCCCCGGCCATGAAGGCGTCGGCACAGTTGTCGCGCTGGGCCAGGGCGTCACCAACCTCACGGTCGGCCAGCTGGTCGGCAATGCGTGGCTCTTCTCGGCCTGCGGTCACTGCCAGTACTGCAACGTTGGCTGGGAGACCCTGTGCGAGGCACAGCAGAACGCCGGCTATAGCGTGGACGGGTCCTTCGGCCAGTACATGCTCGTGGACGCCAAGTTCGCCGCCATCATTCCTGACGGGGCGGATCTGGTTGAGGTAGCCCCGATCCTTTGCGCAGGCGTCACCGTCTACAAGGGACTGAAGATGACGGAGGCCCGGCCGGGCCAGTGGGTTGTCATCTCCGGCATCGGCGGCCTCGGCCACATCGCGGTGCAGTACGCCAAGGCGATGGGCCTGCGCGTGGCCGCCGTCGACATTGCCGACGACAAGCTGGCTCTGGCCAAGAAGCACGGCGCCGAGCTGCTGGTCAACGCGGCTCACGAGGATCCCATCGAGGTTGTCCAGAGGGTGACCGGCGGCGCACATGGCGTGCTCGTCACCGCCGTGCATCCCTCGGCGTTCGGCCAGGCGATCCACATGTCACGACGCGGTGGCACCATCGTCTTCAACGGCCTGCCCGCGGGTGACTTCCCGGCATCGATCTTCGAGATCGTCCTCAAGGGGCTCACCGTGCGTGGATCCATCGTCGGCACCCGACAGGATCTGGTCGAGGCCCTCGAGTTCTATGCCCGCGGCCAGATCCACCCCACCGTGGCCACCCGGGACCTCAGTGAGATCAATGCTGTCTTTGACGAGATGAAGCACGGCAAGATCGACGGCCGGGTCGTCATCAAGTACTGACCGGCTCAGTCCTACCAGTTCACCCGGTTTGGCCAGTTTGTCGTCAGATCTGGCCAACTGGGGTTCTACTTGAGGGCATGCCCCCCAAGAGTGTGCGCGCGCAGGTGGCCGAGTCGTGGTTTCGCTCGGCCGCCGCGGGCGTGCAGGCTGACACGGTCGACGCCCCTATCACGCTGCCCGGGGACGCTCTGCGCGACTACCGGGAGGCCCATCCGCTCGCGCAGGTGTTCCCCCTGCTGGATGACGTCCTCGGCCAGGCCGCCCGTGACTGTGACGCGATCATGGCGGTCTCCGATGCCTCTGGGCAGCTGCTATGGATCTGTGGCTCACCGGGCCTGCTGCGCCGGGCTGAGTCGATCGGCTTCGTCGAGGGCAGCAACTGGGACGAGCGGCTGGCCGGAACCAATGCACCCGGAATGGCGTTGGCCCTCGACGAGTCCGTGAGAGTCATCGGTGCCGAGCACTTCCGGCGCTCGGTGCAGCGTTGGAGCTGTGCGGCCACGCCGATCCACGACCCCACCACGTCGTCGTTGCTCGGCGTTCTCGACATCACCGGTGGTGATGAAGTCGCCTTGCCGCAGACGATGGCGATGGTACGAGCGGCGGCCCGGATGGCCGAGTCGGAGCTCGCAAGGGAGCTGCGTTCTCATGGCGCGAGGGAGCAAGGCCATCGCTGCGGTACGTTCGTGGTCCTGGAGTCGCTTGGGCGGGCGGACTCCTTGCTGACCATCGTCGACGGCCTCGGCAAACGGAAGTCGATCCGACTCAGCCCCCGTCACAGCGAGATCCTCCTGCTTCTGGCGTCGGCGGCGCGGGGTCTCTCCGGGGATGAGCTGGCTGTCCTGCTCTACGAGGAGGACAGCAGCGCTTCGACGTTGCGGGCGGAGCTCAACCGGCTGCGCAACCTCCTCGGGGAGGAGCTGCTCGCGTCGCGTCCATACCGGTTGGTGGCTGAGCTCACCGCCGACTGGCTCGCCGTCGAGGCTCATCTTGCGGTCGGCAACGTGGCGGCCGCGATGCGGGCGTATCGGGGACCCCTGCTGCCGGGTTCGACCGCGCCGGGCGTGGTGCGGCTTCGCGAGAACATCGAGGCGTCATTGCGTCAGGCAGTGCTGGGAAGCAGAGAGCCCGACCTGATGTCCACCTGGACCCGCTCGGCCTGGGGCGCGGACGACTACGTCATGTGGCAAGCCCAGCTGGGCGCCCTCGGCGCGGGCTCCCCGCTGCGGCCGCTGGCTGCCGGACAGCTTGCCCGGCTCGATCGTGAGCTGGGCCATATGGGCACTGGTGTGATGGGCAAGGCGGACATCAAGTCGGGTGGGCGGCGCGACCGCTAGTCGACCCGGGCCGCATGCTCTCGTCGCTCCCCCTGAACCGGCGTCAGCCACGCGCCCAGCGCGGGGAACACTGCCACCGCCGCAAACGCCCACGCGAAGCCGAACGATCCTGCCAGCGCACCCACCAGCGGAGCTGTGGCGAAGGCCGCAATGTTCTGCATGGTGTTCTGCACACCCAGCGCCCGGCCGGACCAGGCGCGACCGGCCAGCTCGGCCGTGGCCGTAAAGCCCAGCCCGTTGTCCGCGACCGAGACGATGGAGGCGACGGCGAGAGCGAGCACGACCAGCCAGACCCCTTTCCAGGCCGTCAGCGCGACCAAGAGCATGGACACGCACGCGGCGAGTGCGATGAGGCGCATCGGTGCGAGCCGAACGCCGACAACATCGGACCAGCGCCCGGCGGCCAGCCGGCCAGCGGCTCCCCCGCCGGCGACCACGGCCAGCAACTGCCCCGCCGTGGTGGCGTCCCAGCCGCGCTGAGAGACCAGGTACTCGGCGGAAAAGGCCGCCAGGGCGAACTGCGGCACCACGAGCAGGGAGCTCGCCGCATGCACTCGCCACAGGATCAGCCGCCGGTATGGCGACCGCGACCCGGCATGCTCCGCGACCCTCTGATGAGGTGGGTCCGCGGCGAACAGCACCACCGAAACAGTCACGAGCAGGCAGATCGCTGCGGGGACGGCGAGCGCGAGCCGGAGCCCGCCCAACCTGGCCAGTGGCGGTAGCAGCGCACCCGCCAGCGCGATGCCCAGTGGCACTCCCATCTGCCGGATCCCCATCGCGACGCCACGCTGGTGGGCGCCGAACCAGCCCATCACCAACCGGCCGCTGGCGGAGTTCACCGAGGCGCCGGCCGCCCCCATGAGTGCGAACAGCAGGGCCCGGGCGCCCAGGCTGCTCACCCCGGCGCTTGCGAAGCCCAATGCCCCGGTCAGCCCAAGTCCGACGGCGATGGCGAGGCGTTCGCCATACCGATCGGCGAAAGCCCCCCAGGCGATGAGCGTGACCACCATCCCGAGCGAGGGGGCCGCCACCAGTGCCCCGCCCTGGGCCAGCGTGAGTCCCTCGGTCCTTCGCAGGTAGGGCAGGAGGAAGGGCAGACCGAACAAGAGGCATGAGGCAACCGCCTGCGCCGTGGTGCCGAGCGTCAACATCACCCAGCGACGCCAGGATCTCTGTGCTGCCCCCTGGATGATCACCCGCGATCATGTCACGTGGGGAGGCAGCTAGAGGAGGATTCGCACCGGTTCTTCCAGGAGTGAGATGAATGTCCCCATCCACTGCGCAGCTGTTGCCCCGTCGATCGGCCGGTGGTCGACCGAGAGTGTGAAGCTCATGACCGTGCCCACCCTCAGCCTCCCCTTCGAGACGACCGGCTTCTCCAGCGCTGCCCCCACGGCGAGGATCGCGGACTGCGGCGGGTTGATGATCGCGGCGAAGCCCTCGGTGCCGAACATGCCGAGGTTTGTGACGGTCAACGTGCCGCCCTCGAGCTCCTCCTGCTGCAGTTGCCCTGACCGGGCCCGGCGGACCAGGTCGTTGCCGGCGGCTGCGACCGCTGAGAGCGTCATCTGGTCCACATTGCGCAGGACGGGGGTGACCAGACCTAGCTCGGTGGCGACAGCCACGGAGATGTCGACCGCGGAGAACGACCGCACCGCGTCAGGCGTCCAGATCACGTTCATGGCAGGCACCATCACGTGGGCTCGGGCGGCGGCGGTCACCACCAGATCGTTGACCGAGACGCTGACCGCGCCTGAGCCATTGCCTGAGTCATTGCCTGAGCCATCGCCTGAGCCATTGAGGCGTGCTCGGAGCTTGAGCAGCTTGTCGACGCGGGCGGTGCCCTGCAGGAAGAAATGCGGCGCGTCCCGCGTGCTCTCCGTCAGCCGAGCCGCGATGGCGCGGCGCATCCGCGTGTGCGGTATGTCTTCGTATGCTGCGGCGACCGCTGAGGTGACGGCTGAGGTTGCCACTGACGCGGACACGGTTGCTTGCTCAACGTCCCGTCGCACGATCCGACCGCCTGGGCCGGTTCCACGGATGTCAGCGATGGACAGCCCTGCTTCCTTTGCCAGACGCCGGGCGAGTGGGCTGCTGAAGATGCGCACACCCGTTTCATCTGCCACGCCGTCCGGGGCCGAGGGTGCGACGGTTGAGGGGGCGACGGCCGGCGTTGCGGTTGAGGGGGCGTCGGTCGCCGGTGCGACATCTGACCCAACCCCGAGCTCGAGCAGCAGCGTGCCGACGTCCTCGACGTGTTCACCGGGCTCTCCGAGCAGGGCGATCGGCGCTCCGACCTCAACCATGGCGCCGGCCGGCACCAGCGTCTTGAGGATCACGCCGTCGGCGTCGGCGGTGACCTCGACGACGGCTTTCTCGGTCTCCACCGTGGCTATGGAGTCCGCAGACCTGAACGGCGTGTTCTCCGGGATCGGCCACTCGGACAGCACGGCCTCCACAGCGTTGGCCGCCACCTCGGGCATGCGCAGCAACCGGGCCATGTCAGGACTCCGTGATCTCGGCAAGCCGCGCGGCGACTTCCCGGCTCTTGGCAATCGCAGCCCGCTCCAGGACCTTGCTGATGCTTGGCGAGGCCTCGCCACCGGTCACGCGTTGCACTGGCTGGTCAAGCCAGTCGAAGAATCGCCGTTGTATCTCGTCCGCCAGCCAGCCGCCATACGACGTCCCTAGAGCACCCTGCTCGGCGATCAGCACGTTGTTGGTCTTCTTGATGCTCTCGCCGATCGTGTCCCAGTCGATGCTGGCGCGGTCGAGCCAGCGCAGGTCGATCACCTCGGCGTCGACGTCACCGAGCCGCGCCACGGCGTCGAGCACCTCATGAACCATCGCGAGGTAGGAGATCACGGTGATCTGTGAACCGGTGCGCCGGATGGCGGCCCTGCCCACCGGCAGGCAGTAGTCGAGGTCGTCCACCGGCCCCTCCCCCATCGAGGTGTACAGGTCGACGTGCTCGAGGACGACGACGGGGTCCTTGCACCGCAGGGCGCTGTTCATCAGCCCGACATAGTCGAAGGGCGTCGAGGGTGCGACGATCCGCCAGCCCGGGGCCGTGGCGAAGATACCGGCAGGGTCCATCGAATGCTGCGACCCGTAGCCGGTGCCTGTTGCGACCTTGCTGCGGAGTACGAAGGGCACCTCGCCGTCGCCGCCATACATGTGCCGGGCCTTACCGATCTGGTTGAACAGCTGGTCGGCGGCCACCCACATGAAGTCGGCATACATGAACTCCACGACTGGCTTGAAGCGGCCGTCCAGCGCGATCCCACCCCCCAGACCCGCGAAGGCGTTCTCGCTGATCGGTGTGCCGAGGACCCGGTCGGGATGGGCCTCCTTCAGGCCTCTGGTGGCACCGTTCGTCCCACCGTTGAGGCGGTGCACATCCTCCCCCATCACCACGATGGTCTCGTCGGTCTGCATCCGACGCGCCATCACGGCGGCCACCGCGTCGATGAACTTCCGCTCGCCGATCTCGCCCAGGTACGAGTCGCGGTCAGCCAGGTGAGCGTCATCGAACTCGCTCAGGTCACCGCGGACCCCGACGTCGACGAAGGCCGGGTCCGGCCACTCGGAGGGCTTGATCCGGCGCTGGCCCGGCTTCCCACCGGGCAGTGGCTCGAGAAGAACGTCACCCGTCTCGGCCATGACCTGTTTGGCGCGGCTGACGGTCTCGTCGATGGCGGACTGGGTCTGGATGCCTCGGCGCACCAGGTGGCCGGCGACCTGGCCGATCGGGTCACGCGCACGCCATTGCGCCTCCTCCTCCTTGGATCGGTACCCGAAGGCGCTCCCGGGGAAGGGCCCATTCTGGTGGAAATAGCGATAGGTGTCTGCCTCGATGATCGTCGGTCCGCTGCCGGCACGCATGTGCGCCAGCGCCTCCTTCATGGCGAGGTGGACGGCTAGCGGATCCATGCCATCAACCTTCCAGCTCGGTATGCCGAACCCGAGGCCGCGGGCAGACAGACGCGGCTCGCCGGTCGCCTCGGCGACGCCGGTCGAGACGGCGTAGAGGTTGTTCTCGATGAAGAAGCAGATCGGCAGGTGCCAGGCGGAAGCGAGATTGAATGTCTCCAGCGTCGAACCGATGTTGACCGCACCATCCCCGAAGTAGGTCACCGCGACGGCGTCCGTGCGGGCCTGCCGGTTCGCCCAGGCAAACCCGGCGGCCTGGGGCACACCACCGCCGACGATGGCGTTCGTGCCCATTGCGCCGGCTTCCTTCCACTGCAGGTGCATGGACCCGCCGCGCCCATGGCTGTAGCCCCGGGACAGGCCGCAGATCTCGGCGAGGGTACGAAGCAGCACGATGCGCACGTCGTCCGGGAGGTCTGCGGTGAGGTCAAGACCCTTGGGTGCGACGTGTGACAGCGCTTTGGCCAGGAACTGGTGGTGACCTCGGTGTGAACCGTTGACGGAGTCGTCGCTGGTGAGCGCCAGGATGGAGCCGACCGCACCGCCTTCCTGCCCGATGCTTGAGTGTGCCGGCCCGTGGACCAGACCCGCGCCGGCGAGGTCGAGGACGTACTCCTCGAACGTCCGGATCATCACGAGCTGGTTCAGCATCGCGGTCAGCAGCGCCGGGTCTGCGGCGTCCCAGTCGTCGGTGGTGGCGACGAGCTCGACCCACGGCGACGCCGCGGTGAGTTGCCTGTGCTGGGTCATGACGTACTCCATCAGCTCGGTTTGTTGTCATAAGAATGCCACAAGATGGGATCCAATCTCTAGCCCCGCATCCGCAGACTCCACAGTGGACTGCATGACTTCCACCTGCCTATCATGTATTGGATCCATTCACTGTCGATGGGAGCGTCACAGATGGGACTGCCAGGGTTGCGTAGATTCGACCACATCGGGGTCACCGTGCCTGATCTCGAGGAGGCGACCAGGTTCCTTGTCGACGTGCTCGGCTGCGACTACCTCTACTCGCTTGGCCCGTTCCAGGATGCCGGGGACTGGATGAGCGAGCACCTGGGTGTCCACCCCCGTGCGACGGTTCCGGAGAACCGCTTCTTTCGCTGCGGTGGGCAGATGGTCTTCGAGGTGTTTCAGTACACCGCCCCTGACCAGGCCGCGACCGTCCCGAAGAACAGTGACGTCGGCGGGCACCATATCGCTTTGTACGTCGATGACCTCGACGCCGCCGTGGAGTACCTCAGGAACCGCGGGGTCACGGTCCTCGGCGAGCCGACCGCCAGCAAGGGACACAACCTCGGCCAGCGATGGGTGTACTTCCTCGCTCCCTGGGGGCTGCAGCTCGAGCTCGTGTCCTACCCGAACGGAAAGGCCTTCGACCGTCCGCAGACAAGTGCGAGGCCGTCATGACCTCCGATCTGCCCTCTGACCTCTCTGAGGCCTTGGCAGGTCCGGCGAGCCAGCGGGTCGCCGACTACCTGCGCCGCGCGATCCTCGGCGGGGACATCGCGCCCGGACAACGCGTCCGGCAGGCGATGGTTGCCGAGCGGTTCGGTGCCAGCAGGCTGCCCGTTCGTGAGGCACTTCGGATACTGGAGGCCGAAGGACTCATCGAGAACGAGGCGAACAAGGGCGCCCGCGTTCCCTTGCTCGACAGGCACGAGGTCGACATCATCTACCAGATGCGTGAACGGCTCGAGCCGCTAGCGTTGAGCCAGAGCATCCCGCACCTCACTGAGGATGACGTCCGGCGCCTGGACCACATCCAGGACGAGATCGAGACCAACTCCGATGTCAGTGGCTTCCTCGAGCTGGATCGGGAGTTCCATCTGCTGACCTACAGCGGTTGCCACTTCGACCAGCTCACGTCGATGGTCACCCGGCTGTGGAACTCCACCCAGCACTATCGCCGGGCTTTCGTGTCCAGCAGCGGGCCTGGCCGGATGTGGGTGATCAACTCAGAGCATCGCCTGCTGCTCGATGCGATCCAGCGCCACGACACCACTGACGCAGAGCGTTATCTCAGCGGGCACATCCGGCGAACTCGAGTCGAGCTTGCCAGGCGCCCAGAGGTCTTCGGTGAGCCGCCGTCCTAGACGGTTGCCGCCGCGACAGAGGAGTCCCCGTTGTTCTGGGACCGGGCTACCACTGCACGGCGATGTACTTCGACTCGAGGTAGTCGAGCATGCCGTCGTGACCACCCTCGCGGCCGATCCCGCTCTGCTTCGAGCCACCGAAGGGCGCCGCCGGATCACTGACAAGGCCACGGTTCAGACCCACCATTCCAAACTCAAGGGCCTCGCTGACTCGCAGACCACGAGCCAGGTCGCCGGTGTAGACGTAGGCCACGAGCCCGTGCTCAGTGGTGTTGGCGAAGGCGACGGCCTGCGCCTCGTCCTCGAAGGTCACGATGGGAGCGACCGGGCCAAAGAGCTCTTCGTGCAGGATGGCCGCGCCTGGCTGGACGTTCACCAGAACTGTCGGCTCGTAGTAGAAGCCCTCCCCGTCCGGGCGCTGCCCACCGACCAGCGCTTTCGCCCCGTTGATGACCGCCGTGCGGACCAGCCCTTCTACCTTCGAGACTGCGTCCTCGTTGACCAGCGGACCGACATCGGTGCTCTCCTGCGAGCCTGGCCCGACGACCAACGCCGACATCCGATCGGCCAGAAGCCGGCTGAACTCGTCAGCGACCGATGCCTGGACATAGAAGCGGTTCGCCGCCGTGCACGCCTCCCCGGCGTTCCGCATCTTCGCCACCATGGCCCCCTCGATCGCGGCGTCGAGATCGGCGTCAGCGAACACCAGGAACGGCGCGTTGCCTCCGAGCTCCATCGAGGTGTTCACCACCCGGTCGGACGCCTCGGCCAGCAGGATCCGGCCGACCTCTGTCGATCCGGTGAACGACAGCTTGCGGACCCGCTGGTCGTGGAGCATGGCGGACACGACCTCGCCGGAGTGGCGGGAGGGCAGGACGTTCACCACGCCTGGCGGAACCCCGGCCTCCGCAAGAATCGACGCCATCGCCAGCGCCGTCAAAGGGGTGTCGCTGGCTGGTTTGAGGACGACTGTGCACCCAGCCGCCAAGGCCGGAGCGATCTTGCGCGTAGCCATCGCTGCCGGGAAGTTCCATGGCGTGACCAGGACGCAGATGCCGACCGGCTGCTGAAGGACGAGGATCTTGTTGGCCCCGGACGGAGCGGTCATCACCGAGCCAGCGCCGCGGACGGCTTCCTCCGAGTACCAGCGGAAGAACTCGGCGGCGTAGGCCACCTCGCCGCGCGCGTCCCGCAGCGCTTTCCCGTTCTCCAGCGAGATCAGATGCGCAAGGTCCTCGGCGCTCAGCATCATCAGGTCGAAGGCGCGCCGCAAGATCTCGGCTCGCTGCCGGGGGGCTGTGGCCGCCCAGGCAGGAGCAGCAGCTTCGGCCGCGTCAATCGCGGCGATCGCGTCCTGGACACTGGCATCGGCCACGGTGGTGATCGTTCCCCCGGTCGCCGGGTTCACCACGTCGAAGCGGCGACCGCCCGCGGCTGGAACCGGTTTGGAGCCGATGTAGAGATCGGTCACGAGGGTCTTGAATAGTTCGGTGGTGTGGGCGCTCACGGAAGTTGAACCTTTCGACGGTGCTGGGTCAGGCCAAGTAGTCGCCGGCCTCAGCAGTTGTAGGCCTCAGCAGTGGGAGACCTCAGCAGGGACAGGTGTCAGTAGGGGTTGGCGATGAACAGCTCCTGGGCCGGGAACAGGGTGAGAAGGCGTGGGCCGTCAGGGGTGACCAGGACCTCTTCCTCGATCCGCGCGGCGGAGAACCCGTCGCTGGCCGGGCAGTAGGTCTCCAACGCGAAGACCATGCCGTTCTGCAGCTCAACCGGCTCCTTCATGCTGTTCAGCCTCGAGATGATGGGCCGCTCGTGCAGACCGAGGCCGAGGCCGTGGCCGAACTGCAGGCCGAACGCGGCCATCTCATTCTCGAAGCCGAACTCGGTGGCCTTCGGCCAGACCGCCGCCACCTCGTCGGTGCCCACGCCGGGCCTGACCTTGTTGATCGAAGCGTCCATCCACTCGCGCGCCCTGTCGTAGGCATCTCGCTGGCTGGGGGTTGCGCTGCCGACACTGAACGTCCGGTAGTAGCACGTTCGGTAGCCGTTGAAGGAGTGGATGATGTCGAAGAACGCCTGGTCGCCCGGGCGGATGAGCCGGTCGGAGAAGTTGTGAGGGTGCGGGTTGCACCGCTCTCCGGACACCGCGTTGATGGCCTCGACCTGGTCCGAGCCCATCTCGTAGAGCCGCTTGTTCGCCAGGGCCACGATCTCGTTCTCGCGAATGCCTGGCTTCAGCGCCTCGACGATGTCCTGATAGACGCCGTCGACCATGGCTGCTGCCTGGTTGAGAAGCATGATCTCGTCGCCGGACTTGACCTGACGAGCGTCCAGCATGAGCTGCTGGGCGTCGACCACGTGCAGACCCTGCCTTTGCATCTCGAACAGGAACGGCGGCTCGACGATGTCCACGCCGATAGGCGCGTCCGCGACTCCGGCCTCCTCCAGCATGCCCTTGAGCTCCCGGACGGCTGACTCCATGAGGCCAGCGGTCGGCGCGATCGCACCCCTCAGGCCCAGCATGCCGGCCCGGCAGTCCTCCTGCTTGAGCCACGGTGAGTGCAGCCGGTGGTGCCGGGCCGCAGACCCGAAGTCCCACAGTGTCGGGCCGTGGTCACGGGTGAGCAACGCATACCGGGTCATCTTGTCGCCGAGCGCCCCGCCGATCCATGTCTGGGTGGTGTAGCGAATGTTGTAGAAGTCGAAGAGCAGGAACGCGCCACACTCGCTGGACTCCAGCGAGGCCTTGGCCCTGGCCAGCCGGTAGCGCCGCAGGCGGTCGAAGTCGACGCGCTGCTCGTAGTCGACGCCCATGTGGCCGGGAGCCGGCAGCGGAGCCATCTGCTGGTTCTGGGCGCTCATGACGACTCTTCCCCACCCAGTCCGTCATCCACCTCGACGCCCTCGGCCTCGAGCTCCAGACCGGAGCTGGCCGCCTGCAGGTCGAGCAGGACGGCGAAGTCCTCGGTGATTCGACCGCTGCTCACGCTGGCCTGCACGAGCTGGGCGGTGATTGCGGCCAGAGGCATGGGCACGTCAAGCTCTCGGGCCACGGCGAGACCGAGGTCGAAGTCCTTGCGCAGCAGGACTGGTGTGAACGTCGGACTGTAGTCGAGGTTGACGAACGCAGGTGTCTTGTACCGGGTGAACACCGATCCCATGACGCTGTTGTTGATGAAGTCCAGGAACGCCGATCTGGGCACGCCACCCTTCTCGGCCAGGACGGTGATCTCCGCCAGGTTCTGTGTCACCACGCCCAGCAGCAGGTTGTGGCAGATCTTCACGAGCCGCGCGTGCTCGCCGTCGCCGACGTAGGTGACGTGCCGTCCGAGCAGCTCCAGGATCGGCAGCACCTCGGCATAGGAGTCAGCCGGTCCGGAGCAGACCAGCGAAAGCATCCCGGCTCGCACGACCTTGCCGTTGCCGCTCACCGGGGCGGCGATGAAGCTGACGTCGCGCTTGGCCAGCCGTTGACGCGTCGAAGCCGACGCTTCCGAGGACACCGTGGAGCAGTCAACGACATGTCGGGGGGCTCGGTCAGGGTCGGCGAGCAGCTGGTCGAGGACCTGGTCGAGGTCGCCCGACGTCGAGACCATGGTGAACACGACATCCCGGTCCGCGAGGTCGGACGGGACATCGACGACGGTGACTCCGAACTCGGCCAACGGCTCAGCCTTGGCCCGGGTGCGGTTCCACGCAGCCACATCCACCCCGGCACGGCTCAGTCGCTGGGCCAGGGCGAAGCCCATCCGCCCGGTGCCGATCCATCCAACGCGAAGATCTATGGGGCTCATCGACAGGACCTCTTTCGTGGTTGATCGGTACTCACGGCTTCACCTGCTGGTCCGGGGTGATCGCCGACTGGTTCGGGGTGGGAGATGCGGCGCCGAGGTACAGGCGTGCGACCTGAGGATCCTCGAGCAGGGCGACGCCACTGGCGACGAGCCTGACCACGCCGGACTCCAGGACCGCGCCCATGTCTGAGGCGGCGAGGCCCGATCGGGCGTTCTGCTCCACGAGCAGCACCGTCCGCCCGCTCTCGCAGAGCGTTCGGATGCTGGCGAAGACCACCTGCCGGGACTTCGGGTCCAGCCCGATCGACGGCTCGTCCAGGAGGATCAGGGTTGGGTCGAGCACCAGAGTTCGCGCCAGCTCTACCTGCTTCTGCTCTCCACCTGACAGTGAGCCGGCGTGCTCCTTGGCCCGGGTCCTGCAGATGGGGAACGCCTCGACAGCCTGCCCCAACCGTTGCTGCAACAGCTTCTGGTCCCGCAGCATGTAGCCGCCCATGAGCAGGTTGTCCCAGACACTCATGGCCGGAAACAGGCTGCGGTCCTGGGGGACATGGACGATCCCCAGCAACAGCCGGGCCTTGGGGCTGAGCTTGTTGATCACCTGATCCTGGAATGTCACGGTGCCCCGCTTCGGGCGCAGCAAGCCGCTGACGGTCTTGAGCACGGTCGACTTGCCTGAGCCGTTGGGGCCGATCAGGCAGGTGACCGTGCCGGACTCGACGCTGAGGTTGACGCCCTTGAGGATGTCGCCTGCGCCGTAGCTGGCGACCACTGAGTCGATGACAAGGATCGGCGCCATGGCTAGCTCCCCAGGTAAGCGTCGAGAACCAGCGGGTTGCTCTGGACGACGGACGGCTCGCCGGCGAATATCGGTCGGCCCGCATCCAGGACGATGACCGGATCGCAGAGCCGCATCACAAAGGTCATGTCGTGCTCGACGATGAGGAAGGTGATGCCTGCGGCGTTCCGCTCACGGATGTGTCGCTCCATGGTCTCGATGAGGACGGGGTTCACCCCGGCGGTGGGCTCGTCGAGCAGGACCAGCCGTGGTGCACTCATCAGCACGGCAGCAAACTCCAGCAGCTTGCGTTGGCCGTAGGACAGCTCCGAAGCGAAGAGCTCCGAGATATCAGTCAGCCGGAACTCCTCGAGCAGAGAAGCCGCGCGTTCCCGGTCCTGGTGTCCGACCCGGCTGGTGAACAGCTGTCGCCAGCCATATCCTCCTGCCACCACGAGGTTCTCCAGCACGGTGAGCTGAGGGAAGATGCGGGCTTGCTGGAAGGTACGCGAAAGGCCCTGCCGGTACAGCTTTCCCGGATGGGATCCGGTGACATCCCGGCCGTCGAACTCGACCCGGCCGGCATCAGCCTTGAGGTAGCCCGTGATGATGTTGAAGAGCGTGGTCTTGCCCGACCCGTTGGGCCCGATAAGAGCCGTGATGGTCCCTTCCTGCACGCTCAGAGAGGCACCGTCCACGGCGTGTACCCCGCCGAACACCTTGGTCAGGTCGTGCACCGACAACAGGTCCGTCATGACGCGCCACCACCGAGCAGAGATGCGGGGTCCGGCTCGTTCGAAGGCGTCGGCTTCCCGCGTGGGGTGGCTGCCGCGTCTGTCCGGCGACGGCGACGGCGCAGCCGCAGGCGTTCCTCGATGGTCGGCAGGATCCCGCGTGGCAGGAGCAGGATGATCACCAAGAAGAGGAGCGCGTAGACGATCAGGTACAGCTGGACGGCTCCGAGCTGGTAGGTGAGGACCTGCTGGCCCGACTCCAGGATGACGGCGCCCAGGACTGGACCCCACAGCGTCCCTCGTCCACCCAGGAAGGTCATCAACACGATCGCGATGGTGAGAAGCGGATCGACCGCGAACTGAGGGTAGATGAAGCTTTGGTAGTAGGCCCAGATGCCGCCGACCATGGCGGTGATGCCCACGCTGACCGAGAACGCCAAAACCTTCACGCCGATGGTTCGTACGCCGACTCCGCGGGCTTTGTCCTCGTCCGCGCGGATGGAGACGAGGGACAGCCCCACCTTGCTGCGCATTGTGGCGAAAGTCAGGCCCATGGTGAGGATGAGCAGTGCGGCCAGAACGTAGTAGAAGGGCAGCTCGAACGTGCTGGCAGGGAACGGTGCTATCGGCAGGGCAGCCCCTTGCGACCCTCCGGTGAGGTCGTGCAAGTTGAAGGCGAGCGTCTGCACCACGAACAGGAACGTGATGGTGACGATGGCGAAGACGTCGGCACGGGTCCGCATGGAGATCAGCGCGATGGGCCAACCGATCAGAGCACCAACAAGCCCGACGAGGGGTAGCAGCAGGAACGGTTCGTAGCCCGTTGCCAGCACGTGGTCCTTGAAGATCAGGGCGATGGTGTACGCGCCGATCCCGAAGAATCCGGCATGGCCCAGGGACGGGTAGCCGGCGAAGCCGCCGACGAGGTTCCAGGCGCTCGACATCGTGGCGTACATGAGGACGAAGACCAGCAGGTTCAGGAACCAGTGCTGTAGGCCCAACATTGGCAGCGTGACCAGTACCGCGACGAACACGCCCCCGCGCAGCACCGAGGGGAGCCTCATATGGCGCCCCTGTCGACGTTGCCGAACAGACCCTGGGGACGGATGAGCAGGACCAGGATCAGGATGACGAAGAAGGTCATCTCTGACCACGCCGGAGATATTGTGGCCGCCACTATCGCCGACGACGTCGACACGATCACGGCTGCGATCACCGCACCGCCGACGCTGCCCAGCCCGCCGAGGACCACGATGGACAGCAACCTGGAGATGAGGTCGTAGTGGCTGCCCGGAGTGAACGGGTAGAGCAGCCCGTACACCGATCCTGCGGCCGCAGCCGTCGCCGCACCGAGTCCGAAACCCAGGGCGGAGACCCACTGCGCCTCAACACCGAGCAGCCGCGCCGACTCCGGGTTCTGCACCGTGGCCCGGACCGCTCGGCCGAACCGGGTGTAGTTGAGCAGCCAGAAAAGGAGGCCGAGCGCCACCAGTGAGAGCACGAATGCCCAGAGGCGCACGAGGGTGATCTGATAGCCCCACAGCGTCCAGCTCGAGTTCGCGTAGCCGGCGTTGATACTGCGGTAGGTGGTCCCCCATGTCACGCTCAGAGTCCCCTCGATGAGCAGGGCGATCGCGAAGGTGACCAGCAGGCTCAGCTCTGACTTGTCCTCACGGCGCAGCGGGCGAAGAAAGAGCAGCTCGAGGATTACGCCGAGGCCAAACATGAGGACAGTGGTGATGGGAATGGCGAGGAACGGGTCTACGCCAAAACTGGTGAACAGCTGGTAGGCGAGGAAGGCCGCCATGATGACCATGGCTCCCTGAGCCAGGTTGACAACTTTCATGATCCCGAAGATCAGGGTCTGACCGGAGGCCATGAGCGCATACACGCCTCCGGTCAGGATCCCCAGGATCACGCCTTGGATCAGGGCATGCACTGATCCGTCACCCTCCCCAGTTGGGCTTGGGGTAGATCGGCTTTGCCTGTGCTGTTGCAGCCGGGTAGACGGGCACGAGCTTTCCGCCCTGCCACTGGATGAGGTTGAAGCTGCCCTTGGGCGCTCCATCGGGTCCCCAGCTCAGGTTGCCCAGCACAGTTGGCCAGGTGCCCTGGTGGAGGGAGGCGATGATGGTGGGGTTGTCGACTTTCCCCGTCTTGGCGGCCACGGCCTGCACGAGCTGCCCTGCGGCATACGCCTCGGCGCTGGAGTTGTCGATGGTGTCCGCGGTGCCGCCATTGGCCTTGATGTAGGCAGGCGTGAAGTCGGCGCTGCCTGCCGCTGTCGATCCCGGGAACCAGTCGCCGGCGGACATGATGCCCTGGGTGTTCTGGGGTCCGACCTTGGTGGGGAACTCCAGCGGAGAGTTGGCGCCGTTGGAAAGGAACATGAACTTCGGGCTGAACTTCAGCTGCACCAGTGTCTTGACCTGGGCGTAGGCGTCCTCGTTCTGGGTCCCGCCGACAAGCACATCGGGGTTGGCCGCGACGACCTTGGACATGATGGCCGAGAAGTCCTGCGTCTCGGCTGGATAGACCTGCTTGTACACGGTCTTGATGCCGGCGGCCTCGAACCGGGCCCGGATGTTCTCCGCGATGGGCTGGGCGAACGGGTCGTCGAGCTCGGTGTACGCGGCAGTCTTGGGACGGTCAGCGGCCGGTAGCGACAGGACCCAGTCGGCGAACACGTCGCCCGACTTCACCACGGGGGCGGGTTGGACGAAGAACAGGTTGTGGAGGTTCTGGGCGAAGACCTTGGGTCCACCGCCGGCAGGTTCGAGGAAGGCATATCCGTAGCGGTTCGCAACCTGTGACGCCGGAACGGTCAGCAGGCTGGAGAAGGGCCCGAAGACAAGGTTGACCTTGTCCCGGTTGATCAGGTTCTGGTAGTTGGACACCACCTGAGTGGGGCTGGATGCATCGTCGACGATCTTCATCGTCACCTTGCGGCCGAGGATCCCGCCCTTCGCGTTGACCTCATTAGCCCACAGGTCGTATCCGCGCTTGACGGCCTTGCCGGAGTCGGCGAAGTCGCCGGTGAGGGAGACGGAAGCCCCGATCACCAGAGGTGTCCCCGACTTCTGCGAGGCCGAGGCGCCTGAGTTGTTGCCGCTCGACGCGCAGGCGCCGAGGGTGAGCGCCACGACGGCGGCGACTACTCCAATACCGCCCCTTCGCCACAAACGATTGCCCTGCTGCATTGCCGATCCTCCATCAAGGGGAATGGGATACCCACGGATGAGATACTCCATCGAACTCGCTCAAATGCCAACGATTGCAATATCATCTCTCCATGAAAGCGAGACTGTCAAGGGTCATGCAGGCGGCCGAAGACGGCCTGTGCGCGATCGAGTACGTGGATCAGGCATAGAATACAACAACCGATTGCACGATGAATCACCCCAAGGGAGCTCTACTGTGGCTGGCGCGCAAAGGGTCAAGCTGACTGATGTCGCTCGTGCGGCGGGAGTACATCCCGGCACCGCGAGCCGGGCGTTGAACCCGGCCACCCGGAGCCGGGTCAGTCCGGAGACCTCGCGGCGCGTCCTGAAGGTGGCCGAGAGGCTCGGCTACGTTCCGAACACCCTCGCCCGGGGTCTGCGAACGTCCACGTCGTTCGTCGTGGCGATGCTGGTCCCCGACATCACCAATGCGCTGTTCCCCCCGATGGTCCGCGGTGCGGAGCAGGTGCTGAGCGCGGCCGGCTACACGCTGGTGCTGACCGACACGGACAACGACTCCGACACCGAGCGACGGCAGGTGGAGCAGCTTCGTGCCCGCGGTACCGACGGTTTCATCATCGCCACCGCGCGGTGGCAGGACCCACTGTTGGAGGAGATCGCCGACCAAGGGGTGCCCGCCGTTCTGGTCAACCGCAACATAGGCAGCCGCCGGCTCCCCTACGTCGGCGCGGACGAACGCACCGGGATCCAGCTGGCGGTGGAACATCTCGCCGGCCTGGGTCATCGACAGATCGCTCACCTCGGCGGGCCTGCAGACACCTCGACCGGACGCGACCGGGCCTTCGCTTTTCGGCAGGCGGTCGATGGTCTCGGACTGCCCACCGGTCCGGGCAGGGTAGACGTCTGCGCGTCGTACACCGAGGCCGCCGGGGCCGCGGCGACCAGGCGGCTGCTCGGGTCCGGTCAGGAGGTCACGGCGATCGTCTGCGGCAATGACCTCATTGCT
>Ga0208716_1000088_pt1 | contig 32623 bp, 28 predicted proteins | sample NGESurdeep092012_8_FD_184482 | JGI IMG/M metagenome (GOLD analysis project Ga0208716, IMG submission 184482) | Arctic peat soil microbial communities from Barrow, Alaska - NGEE Surface sample 415-3 deep-092012 (SPAdes) | ecosystem: Environmental > Terrestrial > Soil > Wetlands > Peat ...
ATCCTGCTGCCGGTCATCCGGGACTTCCCTGGGCTCGACATCGTCCTGGCCCATGGCGGCAGGACCCAGTGGTATGACGCGGCGGCCTCCATGGCGCTGTCCCACCAGACCGTATGGATCGAGTTGTCCGGCTTGCCGCCCAAGCGACTGCCGGACTACTACGCCCGGTTCGACCTGGATGAGCTTGCCTGCCGATGGATCTTCGGCACCGACTGGCCCGGCGTGCCCGGGACTGCGCAGAATGCCACGGCGGTGGCCGACCTGCTGGATGACGATGTCGCGGCCGCCGTGCTGGGCGGGAACGCGATGCGCGTGTATGCCGGGCTGCCGCGGCTCCCCATCGGCGTCACGGTCGGCGTCCCCCTCGAGGCTGGCACGAGCCGGCGGGAAGAGGTCTGAGCCATGCCGGTCTATGCCCTCGACTCACTCGTGCCGCAGATTCACCCGGACGCCTTCGTCCACCCGGGCGCAGTGGTTATCGGCAACGTCGAGATCGGCGCACAGTCGTCGATCTGGCCCGGTGCGGTGCTTCGGGCGGACTTCGGTCGGATCGTCATCGGCGAGCGCACGTCGATCCAGGACGGCACTGTCATTCACGCCACCGAGGAGTGGGCCACCATGATCGGGGACGACTGCGTGGTCGGTCACAATGCGCACCTTGAGGGCTGCACTGTCGAGAACCGCTGCCTCGTGGGCTCCGGGTCCGTGGTTCTCAACCGGGCGGAGTGGATCGACCTGGCCGTGTGCCTGTATGTCGGCAACGCCGAGCGATACCGGCACGGACTGCGCAGGGTCGACCAGCCGGCGCTGATCAACGAGCCCGCGCTGATCAACCAGCCCGCGCTTGATCAACCAGAAAGGGAAACCCGATGAGTGGCAACGCCGTTCAGGGACAACCGGCCCGCGCGCCGGCAGGTGTCTTGGCGTGAGTGCTGCCCGCACGGCATACCTCGTCTCTGGGGTCCGTACTCCGATCGGTCGGTACGGCGGTGCGCTGGCCGGCGTCCGGCCGGACGACCTGGCTGCTCACGTCATCCGCGAGCTGACCGGCCGGCACCTCGATGTTGACTGGGCCAGCGTCGACGACGTCGTGCTCGGCTGCGCCAACCAGGCCGGCGAGGACAACCGCAACGTGGCCCGGATGTCGGCACTGCTGGCGGGACTGCCCGCGGAGGTCTCGGGGATCACGTTCAACCGTCTGTGTGCTTCCGGCCTCGATGCCGTGGGCTTTGCGGCCCGCACGATCATCGCCGGGGACGCCGACCTGATCATCGCCGGAGGTGTCGAGAGCATGAGCCGGGCACCGTTCGTGCAACCCAAGGCGCAGTCACCGTATTCGCGGTCGGCGGAGATCTATGACACGACAATCGGGTGGCGTTTCGTCAACCCCGCGATGCAGGAGCAGTACGGCACTGACGGCATGCCGCAGACGGCACAGAACATCGCCTTTGAGTACGACATCAGCCGCGAGGACCAGGACGCCTTCGCCCTCCGCTCGCAGGAGCGGACGGCGAAAGCACAGGTGAGCGGGCGTCTCGCGCGAGAGATAGTGCCGGTGCCGGTGCCACAGAGGAAGGGCAAGCCGGTCGTGGTGACGCGCGACGAGCACCCGCGGGAGACGTCGGCCGAGGTCCTGGCCGGCCTGCGGCCGCTGTTTCCGGGTGGGTCGATCACCGCGGGCAACTCCTCAGGTGTCAACGACGGCGCTGCGGCGCTGCTGATCGCGTCCGGGGACGCCGTCAAGAGGTACGGTCTGCAGCCCATGGCGCGGATCATCTCCACGGCCAGCGCCGGAGTCCAGCCCCGGGTCATGGGCATCGGCCCGGTCCCGGCCGTGAAGCGGCTGCTGGAGCGTACGGGCGTGCAACTGAGCGACGTGGGGACGATCGAGCTCAATGAGGCATTCGCCGCTCAGTCGCTGGCAGTCCTGCGCGCGTTCGGCCTCGCTGACGACGCGCCGCACGTCAACCCGCACGGAGGCGCAATCGCCCTCGGTCACCCGCTCGGGATGAGTGGAGCACGGCTGGCGCTCACCGCCGCGCAGACACTGGCCGACGACGGACTCGACTACGCGATCGCCACGCTGTGCGTGGGTGTCGGGCAGGGTGTTGCCATGCTGCTTGGCCGTCCCTGAGGTGCGTCGTTCGGCATCCCTGCGGCGGCGCTGGGGTCACCCCCGAGCTGCGCCCTCAAGATGCTTGGTTACGGGTTGAGGTTCTGCAGACGGACCTGACCTCGCGCCACGGTGCGATCCCGGTCGTCGAGGGTCTCCACCAGCCAGACCTGTTGTGACCTGCCCCGGTGCAGCGGTCGAGCGCTGGAGGTGAGCCTGCCTGCCGTGGAAGCCCGGTAGAAGTCTGTGGTGTTCGAGACGCCGACGACCTTGCCGCGGTCAGCGAGCCACAACGAAGCGCCGATGCTGGCGAGGGTCTCGACCACGCTGCAGTGGACGCCGCCGTGCAGGATGCCGTAGGGCTGGTGCATCTGCGGGGTGACAGTCCAGTGCGCCGTCACCTCGTCGCCATCGGCGGTGTCCAGAACCAGGCCAAGGCTCTTGGCGAATGGTCCCAGGTACATGCTCTCGTCCACAGTCGTGGTGCTCCCTTTCTATTGCGGTGATTTCCATGGCGTTGATCGTCTTTGGCGACGATCGTCGCCCATAATATGGCGAGGCCTGTGGCGCGGCCACTCAAGCTGAGCTCACGAAGGGTCGTGACAGGTGACGGTCGCGATGGTGCAGGCCTTGCCCGCCGGGTTGTGGCTGATGACCTGGGCCACCCCCAGGCTTCGTCCCCGGTGGAGAGCCGTCGCGGTGAAGGTGACCCCTCTGTCGACGGCAACTGGGCGAAGGAACGCGATGTGGACTGATGCCGTGACCAGTGGATGGGAGCCGGATCGCAGAGCCGCCAGTCCTGCGATCTCAGAGGCGCACAGCGAGATTCCGCCGTGCAGATTACCCATCGGGTTCGACAGCCCGCGAGTTGCCGGGAGTACGACGGTGGCGCCACCGTCGTACTGTCGCGTGATGGCCCGGAGCAGGTCCGGCGTCGGCACACCGCCCATATCTCTGAGCCGGTCTGGCCCGACAAGGACGCCTGCGCTGCCGCTGTAGGCAGGAGCCGACGGCGTCTCGGGAACGAAGCGCACGCGTTCGCTGCCGAGCGCGATCGTGCGGCCGAGCCGGTCCATGATGCGACCTCTGGAGAGTCCGCCAACCAGGTCGAACTCGACCGTGTGACTCTCTGCGTAGAGCGTCGACCCGTCGACCGGTAGGGGTGAGCAGAAGTCGACCGAGATCTCTGTGCTGACAGCCCAGTGACCGTCTGGTCGCTCGGCTACGACGGCGTAGCCGAGGATGTCGTCCGCCAGAACACCCAGGGACCCACGGCACGGCTCCCCGTCCGGACTGAGCATCCAGTCCCCGGTGCGCATCGACCCCCGGGTGAGATCGCGGTCGTTGGTCACCGGGCCCACCCGAAACAGCGATTCCGGACCTCCGGCCACGAAGGGAGTGCGCGCTCGCGTGACGGTTTCGGTCATCGGGTCTTCCCTGCCTCGTTCTCGCTTGCAGCGTCGGATGCCTCATACGCGTCATCACGGTCGAGCTCGGTTGACGATGCGGTTGTCGCTCCTCATGATAGGCTACATTCTGTTCTCGCGGTCGCAGGATTTTGTAGGCAATTAGGTCCCGATGAGTACGCCTCGATGAGTACGCCTCGATGAGTACACAGGGCGTCATGGACAGGATGAGGTCGCGATGAGCAAGCTTCTCTCAGTCTCGGAGGCTGTCGAGCGTTATGTCCCCGATGGTGTCGGGCTGCTCTCGGTGGGCGGGATGCACCTGCACAACAACCCGATGTCGCTGATCAGAGAGGTCGTCCGCCAGCGGCGCACGATTCGACGTCTGCTGACGAGCCCCTGTGGCGCTCTGAACGCCGATCTTCTCGTGGGGGCCGGCCTCGTCCAGGAGATAGCGACCTCCTACGTCGGCTTCGAGCATCTCGGCCTGGCGCCGTGCTTCCGGCGGGCTGCGGAGTCGGGGACCATCCGGATCCTCGAGTGCGACGAGGGTTACATCACCCACGGTCTGTACGCGGGAGCGGGCGGTCTGCCGTTCATAGCGCTACCGGCAGGTCTGGAGACCTCGGACGTCCCCAAGGTGAACCAGGAGAGCTACGCGATGACCACGAATCCCTTCACGGGTGACCAGGTACTCGTGGGTGCACCACTGCGCCCTGACGTGGCGCTCATCCATGCCTCCATTGCCGATGAGCGTGGCAACGCAGTCTTTGGCGGAGCGCACTTCGTCGACAAGCTGATGGTGCAGGCTGCCAAGACCGTCCTGCTCCAGGTCGAGCGGGTGGTGTCCACCGAGGAGATCGCCAGGCACCCGGTCGGCGCGACGATCCCCGGTTTCCTCGTGCAGGGGGTGGTCGAGGTCGCCGGAGGCTGCCATCCCACCGCTTCACATGGTGCCTACGACTTCGACGAAGAGCAGATAAAGCTGTATCTGAGCATGGCCGGGAACGTCGAGGGAGTACAGGAGTACCTCGAGCAGTACGTGACGGGAGCTACCGAAGAGGAGTACCTCGAAAAGGCATCTCCACGCCTGTCCGGGTTGCGCTATGGCGAGTGGCAGAAGTCCGATGCCCGTACAGGACAGGGGAGCTGAGATGGCTGTGACGGTTGGCTCTGTGAATGTTGGCTCTGTGACAAATGATCCGGGGGTGAATGACCTGGCCTGGTCTCGCAGTGAGCTGATGGCGATCGAGCTCGCCGCGCATCTGCGGGACGACGACGTTGCCGTGATGGGAACCGCCAGCGCACTTCCCCAGGTTGCCTGTCGACTCGCTCAGCTCACCCATGCGCCCGGACTCTGGTACATCGCTGGCGGCACCTGCTCGGTCAACCCGCATTTGAGCCCGGTGGTGCAATCATGTTGCGACTATGACCTGCTGAGGGCAGACACGGCTATCCCGCTCAGTGATGTCGTGCTCCTTGAGGGCCGCGGTGACGTGCTCACGGTCTTCTTCGCGGGAGGACTGCAGATCGACGCGTATGGCAACTGCAACCTCGTGGCGGTGGGGGAGTACTCCCGCCCGAGCCTGCGCGGGCCCGGCACGGTCGGACTGCCGTTCCTGTCCCGCGTCGGCAGGGTGCTCATCTACACCCAGTCGCACAACCGGCGGACCTTCGTGGAGAAGGTCGACTTCCTGAGCGGGCCCGGGTTCCTGGGCGGACCGGCCGAATGGGCCTCGGCCGGGCTCTCGGGTGGCGGGCCTGCGCTGGTCGTCACGCCACTGTGCACCATGGGGTTCGACCCGGAGAGCCTGCGAATGCGCCTCGTCTCAGTTCATCCGGGCGTCGAGATCGACGAGGTGCGCGATGCCACAGGTTTCGACCTGCTCATCCCTGACTCGGTCCCGGTCACCTCGGCGCCGACCTCCCGGCAGCTGTCCATCCTGCGCGATCTCGACACCGACGGCCTCCTGAAAGGACCGTAGAAGATGATACTGAACGGCAAGTTCGACCAGAAGACGGCGATCGTTACCGGGGCTGGGAGCGGGATCGGCCGCCAAGTCGCGCTCGGGCTGGCTCGCGAGGGTGCGAAGGTCGTGCTCGGTGATCTCTCGCTCGAGCGTGCGCAAGCGGTGGCAAAAGAGATCAGCGACATGGACGGCACCGCCCTGCCCGTTCAGGTGGACGTGGCAGACGCTGAGCTGGTCCGCGCGATGGTGGCGGTGACCATCGAGGAGTTCGGCCAGATCGACATCCTCATCTCCAACGCCGGCTGGGACAAGGTGATGCCCTTCCTGGACACCGACGAGGACCTCTGGGACCGTGTTATCGCGATCAACTTCCGCGGTCATCTCGCGTGCGCGCACGCCGTGGTCCCGCACATGGTCGAAGCCGGGTCCGGCAAGGTCGTCCTGCTCGCCTCCGATGCGGGCCGGGTGGGATCGAGCGGCGAGGCGGTCTACTCCGGCGCCAAGGGCGCGGTGATCGCCTTCTCCAAGGCGCTGGCCCGGGAGAATGCCCGCGCGGGGATCAACGTCAACTGCGTGGCTCCGGGGCTGACCGACACGCCGATGCTCACGAACGTCAGCGAGGGCAACGAGAAGCTGATGGCCGCGATCATCAGGTCGATTCCGCTGGGCAGGGTCGGGACTCCCGAAGAGGTCGCCAAGGCTGTGCTGTTCCTTGCCTCTTCCGATGCCGACTACATCACCGGCCAGACGCTGAGCGTCAACGGTGGCCTGAGCATGGTCTGATCCCACTTGGCGACGGACACCCCGTTACCAGGCCTTGATCCGGACCCTTGACGCGGCATGGCAGTGAATGATTAACTACATGTTCGGAACGATGGTCGAACACAATGTAGTACGTCTCACCGGAGCCCCATCTTCCAGACATCGGGCTATGTCTCAGCAGAGGAACGCAGATGAGCGAAGCACTGGCCAGCGCCATCGGCAGCCGGGAGGTTCTGCGCCTTTCCGTCAACGGCCAGGACCGTGAGCTGCTCGTCAAGCCGTACGCAACGCTGATGGAGGTGCTCCGCGAGGACCTGCGGCTCACCGGGACCAAGCACGGGTGCGAGGCGGGGGAGTGCGGAGCGTGCATGGTGCTGATCGACGATGTTCCCAAGCTGAGCTGCCTGGTACTGCCGGCCCAGGCCGAGGGTGCGGAGGTCACCACGATCGAAGGGGTTGCCAACGGTTCCACGTTGCATCCTGTGCAGCAGGCGTTCATGGATGCCGGTGCCGTTCAGTGCGGCTACTGCACGCCCGGCATGGTGCTGACGGCCAAGGCGCTGCTGGACGCCAACCCCGCGCCGTCCCAGGGGGAGATCAAGGAGGCGCTGGCCGGCAACCTCTGCCGCTGCACCGGTTATGTCAGCATTGTGGAGGCCGTCCAGGAGGCGGGCCGGGCGCTGGCATGACAACGACAACCACGCAGTTAGGTGAGAACCTGCGGCCGGACGGGGATCTGAGGGTCGTCGGGAAGCCCCTGCCGAGAGTGGATGTGGTGGGCAAGCTGACTGGCGCGACCGCCTACGCCGACGACATCGAGCTGGCCGGAACGCTGTTCGTCAAGATCCTGCGCAGTCCCCATCCGCACGCGCGTGTCCTCTCGGTGGACACCAGTGGCGCATCGTCCATGACCGGCGTGGCGGCAGTGATCACGGGAAATGACCTTCCGACGAAGTACGGCATCATGCCCACGACCCAGGACGAGCGAGCTCTCGAGAACGAGAAGGTCCGCTTCGTGGGCGACCCGGTGGCGGCGGTCGCGGCCGTGGACGAGGAGACCGCGCTGGCAGCCTGCCGCGCGATCCGCGTCGAGTACCAGCCGCTCGCACCGATCGAGTCGATCGAGCAGGCGCTCCTGGCGCCCACAGACGAGCCGATCCATGATGACTACGCGGGTCCCGGCAACATCCATCGGCTCGCCGCGCTCGAGTTCGGGGACGTCGACGAGGGCTTCGCCAACGCCGACCACATCCGAGAGGATGTCTTCTTCTTCGAGGGCAACACCCACCTTGCGATGGAACAGCACTCGTCGACGGCGACCTATGTCGGTGATCAGCTCACGTTGTGGTCCTCGACCCAGACTCCGCACTACGTGCACCGGGCACTGTCGAAGGTCCTGGACCTGCCGATGGGGCACATCCGGGTGGTGGCGGCGACGATCGGGGGTGGCTTCGGCGGCAAGTGTGACCCCTTCTCGCACGAGATGGTGGTGTGCAAGCTGGCGATGCTCACTGGTCGTCCCGTGAAATGCACGCTTACCCGCGAAGAGGTGTTCTACGCGCACCGTGGCCGGCACCCGGTCCTGATGTGGGTGCGCACCGGTGTGGCCAAGGACGGGAAGATCCTCGCCATGCACTTCCGCACAGCGCTCGACGGTGGCGCCTACGGCTCGTACGGGCCCGCTTCGACGCTCTACACGGGCGCTCTGCAGACCACGACATATAACATCCCGGCCTACCGCTTCGAGGGAGTGCGCGTCTTCACCAACAAGGCGCCCTGCGGCCCGAAGCGCGGCCATGGCACCCCCCAGCCACGCTTCGCGCTCGAGGTGCACCTGGACAAGATCGCCCAGGAGATCGGGCTCGACCCGGTCGAGCTCAGGAGGCGGAACTACGTCAAGCCGCACACGCGAACGGTCAACTCGCTGCGGATCACGTCGTGTGGCATCGAGGAGGTCACCGACCGGGTCGTGCAGGCATCGGGCTTCGCGGATCGGGTCCGGCGTCCGGGGCACGGGATGGGTTTCGCGGTGTCCAGCTACATGTGTGGTGCGGGGCTGCCCATCTACTGGAACAAGATGCCGCACAGCGAATGCGTGCTGCAGGTGAGCCGCGGCGGGGTGACGCTCTTCTGTGGTGCGACCGACATCGGACAGGGGTCGAACTCGGTACTGGCAACAGTGGCGGCCGAGGAGCTCGGCCTGTGGCCCACCGACATCCGCCTGGTGACAGGGGATACGGGGTTTGCCCCGGTCGACCTGGGGTCATACTCCTCGCGCGTCACGTTCATGGCCGGCAACGCGGCGCTTGTCGCGGCCCGGAAGATGCGGGCGATCCTGGTGGGCGTTGCAGCCGAGCAGATGGGCTGCAGCCCATCGGAGGTCGAGGTTTGCGACGGCAAGATAGGGGAGTTCGCCTTCGAAGACGCTGCAGTGCTGGCCCAGGAGCGTTTCGGGGTGCTCTCCACCCACGGCACGTACACCCCGCCCTCGGACCTCGGTGGGTCCTTCCGGGGTGCCGGGGTCGGGCCGAGCCCGGCCTACAGCTACTCGGCCGCGGTCGTGGATCTCGACGTGGATCCGCGCAGTGGCGAGATTCAGCTGAACAAGGTCTGGCTCGCGCACGACATCGGGCGCTCGATCAACAGCCTGGCCGTCAAGGGACAGGTCGAGGGAGGCGTCTACATGGGGCTCGGCGAGGTCCTGATGGAGGCCCAGGCCTACCGTCACGGCCTGCACAAGCAACCCTCGATGCTCGACTACAAGTCGCCCACCTTCCTTGAGATGCCCGACGTGGAGACGATCCTCGTCGAGACCCTCGATCCGGAGGGTCCCTACGGCGCCAAGGAGGTCGGCCAGGGTCCGCTGCTGCCTGTCATCCCGGCCGTCGCGTCGGCCGTGCACGACGCCCTGGGCGTCTGGGTTGACGAGGTTCCGGTGACCCCCGACAAGATCATGCGTGCGCTCGATGACTTGGCCAAGGGTCGCGTAGGGCGTTTCGGCCCGAAGACCTTCCCTGATGTTCCGTACCCGACTATGGACAAGGTGGCTCGTCCCGATGCTGCGCCTACCACGGTTTAGCTACCTGCGACCCGGCTCTGTCACCGAGGCGGCCCGGATGCTCTCGGAGCACGGCGGACGGGCCAGGCTCGTCGCCGGGGGCACCGACCTGTTGCCGAAGATGAAGCGTGGTCAGATGGAGCCGGAGATCCTCGTCGGCCTCGGCCACCTGGCCGAGCTGCGCGAGGTGCGTGCCACCGCCGACGGTGGCTTCGACATCGGTGCCGGCGTGACCCTGTCCGAGGTCATCGCCCACCCGCAGCTGGGTGCCGCCTATCCGGGCTACGTCCGCGCGGCGGCTCTCGTGTCCTCGCCGGCCCTGCGCAACGCCGGCACGATCGGTGGCAACCTGTGCGTCGACACCCGCTGCAACTACTACGACGAGAGCTTCGAGTGGCGACAGGCCGTGGGCTTCTGCATGAAGAAGGGCGGAGACGTATGCCGGGTCGCTCCCGCCTTCACCCGTTGCAGGGCGATTGCCTCCTCGGATACGGCACCCGTCGCCATCGCGCTCGGCGCCACCGTGGTCCTGGTCGGACCAGAGGGTGAGCGTGAGGTGCCTGTGGCCTCGATGTACCAGGACGACGGCAAGTTCTACCTGGCCAAGGCTGACGATGAGGTGCTCACCATCCTCCGGCTGCCTGACCCCGGCCGGTGGCGGTCCTCCTATGTCAAGGTTCGCAGCCGCGACTCGATCGACTTTCCCGTGGTGGGAGTGGCCGTCGCCCTGCAGATGACCGGTCCCGTGGTGGATGCCTGCCGGATCGTGCTCACTGCGGTGGCCTCGCAGCCGCTCGACGTCAGTGACGCCGCGGAGCCGCTGCTGGGCCGGGAGCTCGATGACGCCGTCATACAAGAGGTGGCCGCGAAGGCAGCCAAGTCAGCCAAGCCGCTGGACAACGCGGACCTGTCCTACGTCTGGCGCAAGCGGATCACCAGCAAGGCGATCGAACAAGCGATCCGGGAGGCCGCTTTCCCGATGATCAAGCCCGATGAGTTCACCGACGGGCGCGACATGTTCGTTCACGGCGATGAGGGCCTTGAGGGCGCGGAGGCGTTCGTCGAGCAGCGCAAGCCGGACTTCTCGCCATACCGCTGAAGCCGGCTGACCGAAGGAAGGCCGGTGGCACAGTCACGCGGGCCACCCCAGAGGGGTGACCCGCGTTCTGGTCACGGAGAGATGTGCGCCAGGGTCACGGTGAGATCTGGTCCAGCGGCCGACCGCGGGTATGGGTTGTGAGCTGGGCCAGGATCGCTGCGACCACCAGGAAGCTGGAGATGAGCATCAGGGCGCCGAAGACGGACAGGTGCGGCAGGACCGGTGCGATCAGGAGTACGCCGACACCACCACCGATATGCCCGACACCGTCGACCAGCGCAAAGCCTGTGGTGCGGGCGCGAGTCGGGAAGGACTCGGCCGTCATCGCGTAGGTCGGTGAGATCCAGATGTTGAACCCGGCGAAGATGAGCAAAGCGCCGATGAAGGAGACACCGATCGACGTGCCCGCCTCGGCGATCAGCAAGGCTCCGACGAGGGTCACCACCGCCGCAATCGGCAACCAGTAACGACGCTCCAGCTTCTCTACCAGGAACGACATGACGATCGCCTCGGCGACGAAGCCCAGGGTGCCGACCGCCGCAATGATGCCGGCCTCGGGATGTGGGTATCCCAGCGAGGCCAGGACAGTGGTGAAACCGGCGGCGTAGGAGTACACGGTGATGTAGCCGATGAACCAAACAAGGAACAGCAGAATGATGCGCCTCCGGTAGAGCACCGAGCTGAACAGCTCCCGGTAGGGCACTCGCGACGGTGGGGCCACCTCGGACTCGGCGTCGGCGAGGTTCGGTTCGGGGAGGGCGCCGTGTCGCTCGGCCCGGCGTTCCATGTCGGCGACGATTGCCGAGGCGTCAGCCATGCGGCCTTGGCTGATCAGCCAGCGCGGCGACTCGGGCAGCCTGGACAGCAGCGCCACCGAGATGAAGGCGAGCAGGGCCCCGAGGCCGTACATCCATCGCCAGCCGTCTTCAAAGGTCTTGCTTGCCATGGCGAACGGCAGGCCCAGTGGCCACGGCGTGGCCGGTGTCGTGAGGATGAGGCCGAGCCAGATGCCCATGAGCGCGCCGAGTGCGGACATCACGAAGATGACGGTCGTGTACTTGGCCCGGGAATGACGTGGGGCCACCTCGTTGATGTAGGTGTTGACGATGGCCAGCACGGCGCCGATGCCGATACCGGTGATGATCCGGGCGATGTTGAAGCTGAGGTAGTCCGGCACAAACGCGTTGTAGAGAGATCCGATACCGGTGATCACCATGGTGACCAGAAGCATGTTGCGTCTTCCGAACCGGTCCGCCAGCGGGCTCAGCACGAGGGTGCCGACAACGTACCCGAGCAGGTTCAGCACGACCGGCAATGACAGCGAGGCCAGGGCTGTCTTCGGGGTACAGCCGGGCTTGATCGCCACACATGTCTGGATGAACGAGACGTTGATGACGAAGATGTCGTAGAAGATGAAAAGGAAACCGAGGCCGATGATCCCGATGAAGACGGAGGCCAGTGACCACACGTCGATGCGTTCGAGCCTGGCCAAGATCCTCTGCGCCGACAGATCTACCCTGCCGACCTGGCTGGTGTTCGTGGCCGTCATGACTTGCGGTCCTGGCCCGTGATGGACAGGCGTGGGACGTCCCTGCTGCTGATGGCACTCATCTGTGCTCCTCTGTTGAGTCATAGCCCGCCGCGCAGAAGATGGCGCGACTGATAGAAGTGCCGCACCTGAGAAGTGCTACACTTTCGTGGACCATCGCTTGTGCCGGGTAGTTAATCACTCAACTTCCGTGACGTCAAGCAGTTGCCGCAGAGAGCTCACATCAGAGCCGGCGGCCAAAGAGTCGCGACACTAGGCTGGGTGCATGCCGGCCGACACCAGCGGGGACTACCCGGAGCACTGGGATGCGGACGTCGTGTTGCGGGACGGCGGGACCGCCCACCTGAGGCCGATCACTCCAGCGGACGCCGAGTCCCTGCAGCGCATGCACGTTGCGCAGTCGCCGGAATCCACCTTTCTACGCTTCTTCACACCTATGCCCACACTGACCGAGAAGCTGTTGCAACAGTTCACCCACGTCGACCACACCAACCAGGTAGCGATCGTCGCGCTGATCGCCGGCCAGATCGTCGGCCTGGCGAACTACGATCGTGTCGACGAGGAGCAGGCGGAAGTCGCCTTCAACATCTCTGACGCCCATCAGGGCAGGGGGCTGGGGTCTGTGCTGCTGGAGCACCTCGCCGCCGCGGCGCGCGAGCGGGGCATCCATCGGTTCGTCGCAGACGTCCTTCCGCAGAACCGGAAGATGGTCGCCGTATTCCGGGAGGCGGGCTACGGAGTGACCGACCACTTCGACCATGGAGTCATCGCGCTGGCCTTCGACATCGACCCCACCGACCGGTCGTTGGCGGTGATGGAGGCGCGTGAACACGGATCCGAGGCCACGAGTCTGAGGGCATTTCTGCAGCCACGCTCGATCGTGGTGATCGGCGCGAGCCGCCACCCGGAGTCGATCGGCTCACGGGTGCTTCAGCACGTCATCGAGGCAGGCTTCACCGGCCAGGTGTACGCAGTAAACCCGGCGGCGTCCGAGCTCCAGGGGGTGCGGTGCTACGCGGACATCCGTGAGGTGCCCGGCCCCGTGGACGTGGCCCTGGTAGTCGTCCCCGCCGGCGCGGTACTGGAGGTGGTGGACAACTGCCGTCACGCCGGCGTGCGGGGGCTGATCGTGATGTCCGGAGGCTTCGCCGAGATGGATGCGGAAGGACTCGACCGCCAGCGCGAGCTCGTTCGGGTCGCTCGCGCGAACGGCATGCGTCTGATCGGCCCCAACTCGATGGGCCTGCTCAATACCGACCCGCGGGTACGTCTCAACGCCTCCCTGGCCGGTCAGCTGCCTCCGGTCGGGGGCCTGGGCCTGTTCAGCCAGTCCGGTGCGCTCGGGGTGGCCGCCCTGGCCTCGGCCGCCCGGCGGGTTCTGGGAGTATCGAGCTTCGTCTCGGCCGGCAATCGAGCCGACGTGTCGGGCAACGACTGCATGCAGTACTGGGAGGAGGATCCCGGCACTGCAGTGGTGGGCCTGTACCTGGAGAGCATGGGGAACGCTCGCAAGTTCTCCCGCATCGCCCGGCGGCTGTCCCGTAAGAAGCCCGTCATCGTCGTGAAGTCCGGGGTCAGCGGGTACGGCGTCCCGCCGGGTCACGTGGTCCGCGGCTCGCTCGCACCGCGTGAGGCACTTGACTCCCTGCTGCGGCAGGCCGGCGTCGTCCGGGTCGACAACATGCACCAGCTCTTCGACGTGGCTCAGCTGCTCCTGCATCAGCCGCTCCCGGCGGGGCCGCGCATCGGCGTCGTGGGCAACTCGCAGGCCATGGCCGTGCTGGTCGCCGACGCGGCCATCACCGCGGGGCTGGTGGTGGGTGCGGAGCCGGTGACCGTTCGCTCGGAGCCCACCATCGAGGAGTTCCGGGAGGCGCTCGAACGCTGCTATGCAGACGGCGGTGTCGATGCGGTGGTGGCCTGCTTCATCCCTCCGCTGGGGGCTATCAGCCCTGACGTGCTGTACGCGCTGTCCGAGGTCTCCGCCGCAAGCGGCAAGACCACCGTGGCCTGCCTGCTGGGCGTGCGTGGCGTCACAAGTGTCGAGGGGGACGTCACAAAGGTCGAGGCGAACCGCGGGTCGCCGCGGGCCAAAGGCGGCCCAGCGCGCTCGCTGCCGGCGTACCCGACACCGGAGGACGCCGTCCTGGCACTGGCCTCGGTCGTCCGTTATGCGCAGTGGCGGCACCGCGAGTCAGGGGTCCGGGTTGACCCTCCTGGCGTTGACCGCGCGGGTGCTCGCGAGCTCATCGAGCAGCTGCTGTCCGGGGTCGACCACAACGCCCGCGTGCAGCTGGCGACCGACGACGTCTGTGTCCTGCTGGCCTGTTATGGGCTGACCGTTCAGCAGATGGCTCCGGGGGGCGTCTCCTGCGTGCTTCGGACGATGGAGGACGGCCTGTTCGGGCCTTTGGTCTCGTTCGGGCTTGCCGGTGACGCATCAGAACTGCTCGGGGACATCGCGTACCGCATCCCCCCGCTGACCAACATCGACGTGGGCGACCTGATCCGCTCGGTCCGGGCCGCTCCGAGGCTGACGGGGTACCGGGGTGCTCCGCCGTTGGATGTCGCCGGGCTGGAGGACGTCATCGCCCGGCTGTCGTGCCTGGCCGACGATCTGCCGCAGGTCGCCGAGCTGGAGCTGAACCCGGTGATCGTTGCAGAGAGCGGGGTCACCATCGCAGGTGTCACCGCCGTCCTTTCGCGTCCGGCCGGGCGCACCGACGGAACGCGCCGCAGCCTGCTCTCCTGAAAGTCGTACGCGCAGGCTCCCGAACCGGCCCCCATCCTGACCCCAGCTGGTCCCCGTCCTGACCTCAACCGGTCCGCAGCCGGTCCGCAGCCGGGCCCCCATATGGACCCCCGCTGGGCCGCGATCTCAGCCTGCAGCGGCGCCATCGCCATACCCGCAGGGACATCTGCGCCGCCCGGCTCCTGCCCGTGCCAACGGTGGGCTCTTGAGGCGATGCCGCCCTTTCTGGTCTCCGCCATGGCCCCGACGGGAGTTCTTATCAGGGGTGCTTGACGGGCGTGGTACGAGGTGATTAACTACATTCTAGACACGAACCGTCAAGCAGATGTAGTACTTCACAGGTGCCGCGCAAGCTAGGAGAATCCCCTGATGACCTTTGAGCAACTTCCTGCGGTGGAGTACACCGAGATCCGCTACACGAAGGCCGACTGGGTGGCCCGGATCACGATCGACCGCCCTGAGTCTTACAACTGCTACAGCACCCGGACGCTGATCGAGCTGGCTGCGGCCTTCCGGGAAGCCTCCTTCGACGACGAGGTCGCGGCCATCGTCTTTACCGGCAGTGGCCAGCAGGCGTTCTGCACCGGTGGAGACGTCAAGGAATACGAACGCGTGTACACCAAGTCGCCTCATGACTACTGGAAGTACATGGGCCTGTTCAGCGCCTATATCGAGAGCATCCTGAACTGCGGGAAGCCCGTGATTGGCCGGCTGAACGGTATGGCGGTCGGAGGTGGCAACGAGAGCCACCTTGCCTGTGACCTCTCGGTCATCGCGGAGCATGCCTATGTCGGCCAGGTCGGCACCAAGGTGGGCAGTGTGGCCGCCGGCGGCGCGACTCAGTGGCTCCCGATCTTCGTCGGCGACCGGCGTGCCCGGTGGATGCTGATGCTGAACAGGCCGGTTACGGCCTACCAGGCGCTGGACTGGGGTCTGGTCAACGAGGTCGTCCCCTCGGTGGTGAAGGACGGGGAATTCATCGTCCATGCCACGCCCGAGCAGATCGCCAAGGCCAAGAAGGGACTGGACGGGTTCTCGATCGATCTGTCCAAGCTTGACGAGGCCGTCGACTCGATCGTCAAGGACCTGATCGAACAGTTCCCCGAGTGCCAGCGCTACACCAAGCAGCAGGTGAACTTCTGGAAGGACCTGTCCTGGCACCAGACCGTTGGTCACGCCCGCGACTGGCTCTCCACCCACTACTCGAGCTTCGAGCCGATCGAGGGCATGAACGCCTTCGTGGAGAAGCGCAAGCCTGGCTACAAGATGCTGCGTGAGCAGGCGGCATCACCTGAGGGATCCTCGGAGTTCCCCTGGGGGTCTTATGCGAAGAGCTGTCCCGAGTGCGGGGCCCGCTTCATGCCCTCTCAGTTCGGCTACTGCGGTCAGTGCGGGAAGGCGCTGGATGAGGACCTGTCAGCGTTTGCGGACAGCTCCGACGAGACAGCGAAGAGGTGATGGCGGTGACCATGCCTTCTGTCCTGGATGACTACCAGTCGATGTCGGTGGAAGAGGCAATCGGGATGTGCAGGGATCTGGTTGAGGATCCCGACTTCCCGACCGTGCAGCGGTGGCGCGACGCCGGCGGCAAGGTCGTCGGCCACTTCCAGGTCTACTTCCCCGAGGAGATCGTGCACGCCGCGGGCATGCTGCCGTTGAAGGTGCGCGGGGCTCCGGTCGAGGCCCGTCAGGGGGAGTCCCACTTCGGCTCTTACCTCTGCTCGATCCTGAAGACGTCGCTGGAGCTCGCGTTGAGCGGCCGGGTCGTCCTCGACATGTTCGTGTCGCATCCCATCTGCGACTCGGCCCGTAATCTTGCCGCGGTCTTCGGCAGGAACTTCGAGTATCCCTGCGAGATTCTCTACCTGCCGCAGAACGCGAACTCGGCCCACGCGTCGACCTATCTTCGGGGCGAGTACGCCCGGCTGACCCGAGAGGTAGAGGCGGTTGCCGGACGTTCGATCACCCCGGAGCTGCTTCGCAATTCTATGGGGGTCTTCAACGAGAACCGGCGCCTGCTGCGAGAGCTGTACGAGATCAAGCGCGAGACACCCTGGCTGTTGTCCGTGGACAAGGCCTACTGCCTGATGGCTGTCGGCGGGATGATCCCGCGCGAGGAGCACAACCAGCTGCTGGCGTGGGCGATTCCCCAGATCCGCAAGGGTTCTGGAACGCCGCAGGACCGGATGCGCCTTGTCTTCACGGGCGGTTTCTGCGAGCAACCACCGCTGGATCTGCTGCACACCATCGCGCAGTTCTCCTACGTCGTGGATGACGACCTTCTTGTCGGGCTGAGGTGGATCCTCGACGACATCCCGGTGGGTGACGATCCGCTTGCCGACCTTGCCGAGGCCTATCTGGAGAACTCCTCCTACAGTCCCGTGCAGCACGACCTACGCAAGCCGAAGGAGCAGATGCTCCTCGAGCAGATCAAGGACGCGAAAGCCGGGGCGGCGATCATCACCGCGGCGAAGATGTGCGAGCCGGGTCTGGACGAGGTAGTGGCCTACACCAAAGCGCTCGACGATGAGGGGATTCCCTACTTCGTCAGCGAGTTCGAAGAGCGGATGACGAACTTCGACAGCCTTCAGATCCAGCTCGAGACTTTCATCGAGAACCTGCTCTTTGCCTGAACGGAGATACCACCATGTCCAGTACTTCACAGCTCATCCAGGATGCACCGGTCGACAAGAGGGGTACCTCGATCGTCGGTCGGGGCAACAAGGAAGGCAACCGACTCTTCAGGGAGTGGTACGGCGAGCTCACCAGCGCCCCCGAACGCAAAGAGCACTCCGCCTACGTCTTCGTCATGGGCAGCCTCGCCGAGATCCTGCGCAGCTTTGACATCCACACGATCTTCCCCGAGATCAACGGGCTCCAGCAGGCGGTGCGCCACGTTGCCGACGACTACATCGGCCAGGCCGAGGACTACGGCTTCTCCGCTGACGTCTGCGGCTACGTCAAGGCGGACGTCGGGCTCCAGCTCCGCGGGGGAGACCACCCGATGGGCAAGATCCCGCCGCCGTCGCTGGCCGTCTACACCAACGCCTGCAACACCTACGTCAAGTGGGCGGAGATCTGGGAACGGATGTACCACGTCCCGACCTTCACCATGGACATCCCCGGGAGCCGCGCTGCCGGGCGGCTGACCTGGCCGGGGCACGTCGACTTCGAGAACGACCGCAAGTATGTCGCGGGCCAGATCAATGAGCTGATCAAGCTCTGCGAGCAGGTGACGGGCAGACGCTTCGACATCGACAAGCTGCGCGAGACCATGGCACACACCAACACCATGAGCCGGAAGTGGAAGCGTCTCATCGAGCTCAACAAAAGCACGCCCGCGGTCTACAACGCGGTGACCGACGGCACGGTATTCCTGGGCATGATGAACGGCTACCGCGGACGTCCCGAGGGCGCGAAGTACTTCACCGATCTCGTGGAGGAGATGGAGTACAAAGCCGCCAACGGCATCGGCACACCCTTCGAGGAGAAGTACCGCCTGGCGTTCGTCGGCGTTCCCTGCTACCCGATCTTCAGACGTTTCAGCGAGATGTTCACCGAGTGGGGCGGCTCTTTCGTCGGCTCCAGCTATCTCTGGTTCGCCTCCGGAGGAGCAAACCTGGGGTATGAGTATGACCTCGAGCATCCCCTCGAGAGCCTGGCCGAGGGGCTCCTGGTCACCGTCCGGGACTCGATGGACTCGATGTTCTACTCCGATAAGAACCTCATCGAGATGATCGAGCCCTACGGTATCGACGGCATCGTCTACCACCCGATCAAGTCGTGCCGGACCGTCTCGACGGGGCTGGCCGACAACCGCCGCGCCGTGATGGAGGCCACCGATGTGGCGACCTTGTTCGTGGAGTCAGACCACATGGACAAGCGTGTGGTCTCAGAGGCGCAGCTCAAGAACCGGGTAGATGCGTTCTTCGAGGGGCTCGCGACGCGTAGACAGAGGCTCACCTCCACTGGTGCGCCCACCGGTAGAGCCTGACGGCCAAGGAGGAGATCACACAATGACGTATGCAGCAGGGGTCGACGTTGGCTCGACCCAGACCAAGGCAGTGATCATCGACGAGGATCTACAGATCGTCGGCCGGGCCCTCGTCTCGACTGGTTCGAACGTGACGGTGGCGGCCGAGACCGCCTACGAGATGGCGTTGCAGCAAGGCAACATCCACGAGGAGGAAGAGGGCGTCGGTTTCATCGTCGGGACCGGCTATGGCCGATACAAGGTGACCTTCGGTGATGCCCAGACCACGGAGATCTCCTGTCACGGCAGAGGGGCCGTGCACATGTTCCCCGGGACGCGCACCGTCGTGGACATGGGAGGACAAGACACCAAGGCCATCAAGGTGAGCCCTACCGGAGAGATCCTCGACTTCTTCATGAACGACAAGTGTGCCGCTGGCACCGGGCGCTTTCTCGGGGCCGCGGCCATGGCGCTCGACCTGCCGCTCGACCAGCTCGGTCCCACCGCGTTGTTGTCCAGTCGCCCCGTAAAGATCACCACGACCTGCACGGTCTTCGCCGACGGTGAGATCCTTTCGCTGATCGGCAAGGGCAAGAAGGTCGAAGACGTCCTCCTGGGTGTCCACCACTCTGTGGTGTCCCGCTCGATCGGTCTGCTGAGCCGGGTCGGGATCGAGAGGGAGGTCACCTTCACGGGAGGCGTGGCCTGCAATGTGGGCATGGTCAGCGTGCTCAACCAGGAGCTCGGCTTCGAGGTGAATGTCAGCGATGACTCCCACTACATGGGCGCAGTAGGCGCCGCCTTGTTCGCAATGGATCGAATCGTGGCAGGCCGTAGCCCGGCTCGCCGAACGGAGGTGCGGGTATGACCATCACTGCGGGCATCGACGTGGGGGGTGCCTATACCAAGGTTGTCCTGTTGGACGACGAGCTGATCATCGGCCGGGCCATACTGCGTACCGGCTACAAGCCCGGCATGGCTGCCGAGGAGTGTTTGGGCAGCGCGCTTGCCGACGCCGGGATTGGCCGCGACCGCCTCGACTACGTCGTTGCCACCGGATTCGGGCGCTTCCAGGTGGCCTTCAGCCAGCTGAACGTCACCGAGCTGACCGCTGCCGCCTGGGGTGCGCACGCGTTGTTCCCCGGGACCAAGACGATTCTGGACGTGGGTGGTCACGCGGTGAAGGCCTCCCGGATCGATGAGTCCAGGCAGGTGAAGTCCTTCCGGCTCAACGAGAAGTGCGCGGCCGGCACCGGTGCCTTCCTGGAGAAGACGGCCCGTTACATGGGATTCAACGCCGATCAGATCGGAGCGCTGGCTGCGACCTCGTCCATAGTCGTTCCGATCTCCGGGGTGTGCACCGTGTTCGCCGAGGCCGAGGTGATCAATCACCTGTCCCAGGGGATCGCCGCCGCCGACATCATGAATGGCGCGATCGCCTCCCTCGTCGGGAAGTCCGTCCAGCTGATGAAACGCGTCAAGATGGAGCCCGAGGTCACCCTGATCGGCGGGATCATGCGCTTCCCGACCATGGTCAGTGCAATCAGGGAGACGGTCCCAGGTGACATCAACGTCCCAGAGGGAGACCTGGTGCAGTTCGTCGCTGCACTCGGCGCCGGCGCCCTTGCCCAACACCAGGTCCACAGGCTCGCCGAACAGGGCGCGCCGGCGGCCGGGCGCGCCGATCTGGTCGGTGCCGGAGCCTCCTGATGTCGACGGTCGGACAGCAGCGCGAGGTCAGCGGCACGCAAGACCTCGAGCTCGAGGCGGCAGGCTGGCAGCGTCGCTTCGAGGCCGAAGCCAACAGGGCCGGTGAGCTGGTCGATCTGTACTCCGACCTCGGCTATGAAGTCACCACCAGCAAGATAGCGCCACAGGAGATCGGTCCCGAGTGTGCGGGGTGCGCCATAGTCGCCTGCCAGCGCTATGTCGCGCTCTACACCAGGCGCCCCGAGGAAGGTGCGAGCTGACCAGCTGGCTGGTCTGCTCATCCGACAGGGCTGCCGCCAAACCCGACGTTCCACACATCTCGCCAGCGCATTCAGGCTCATCGAACCAGACCCTCCGGCACGACTAGTCAACCTGGAGAACCGCATGTCAACTGTCAGCCTGGAGAACCGCCTGTCAAACGTCGATACAACGGTCGACCTGTCGGCGAAGATGGACGCCGGCTCTTCTTCTCCCTCGGAAGGTTCCGGAGAACCGTCCGACCGTTCGGTCGGCTGGTTCTGGGTTAAAGGATCGCCTGCCAAGTGGCACCAGGCAATCCCCTCGAAGGCTCAATTCGACGGTGCGTCTGCATCACGTTCTGCCGAACGGAGACAGATCCGCAGTTGGACAGGGTCAGTCCGCACCCTGCGCAGGCTGATGGCTTGCCGAAACCGGAGGCAGGGCAGTGGGGCAGGTCAGCCGGGCAGGTCTGCTGAGGTGTCGATGTCAGTCCACGAGCCGAGGTCGGCGCACTCGACGTGGGTGACCAGGTTCGAGTGGGTGCGCAGCCATCCGCGCGCCCCTTCGTCCCCGGTGACGGTTGCCGCAACGTCGGCCCAGACCTCGCGGGTCAGTCCCACCGGAGTGCGCGCCGTGCCTTCGTAGGTTGCGACGGCGGCAGTTGCACCACCGCGCAGAGCCGAACCGATGCGACGCAGGTGCTCCGCGCCGACCGAGGGGGTGTCGACCAGAGTGACGACCACGGCGTTGATGTCGACGTCGGCCGGCAGAGCGGCAAGACCGGCCTGCACGGACGACGCCAGGCCGGTGGCCCAGTCGGTGTTCTCCACCAGCCAGACCTCCGCGGTGCCGCCGTCGGGACTGTCGGCTGCCGGCATGGGTGTCAGCCAGGTGGCGCCGAGGACCACGACTACCGGGCTCAGCCCCGCACGGATGCATGACTCGATCGCCAGGTCCACCAGTCGTCGCCCCTCGACCACGATCTCGGCTTTGGGACGTCCGAGGCGGGAGCCGCCACCCGCCGCGAGAACAAGTCCGGCAGTCTTCATACTCCGGCCCCGGGGACGTGGTTCAGCCGAGCCGTGATCACTTCTGTGCGCAACGGGTCCTGGCTCGGGCAACGGGTCACGGCTGTCGGCAACGCGTCATGGCTGTGCGCAACGGTCACAGTGTCGGCACACTCGCCAACGGCTCCCGGTGGATTGGCGCCTTCATCACCGTCAGTGGCTGACCGGTGCCCCCCCACATCCGGGCGATGATCTCGGCTGCGATCGAGACGGCTGTCTCCTCCGGGGTGCGTGCGCCGAGGTCGAGGCCGATGGGGGAGGACATCTTGGCCAGCTGCTCTTCGCTCATCCCGACCTCGCGCAGCCGTTGCAGCCGGTCCTCGTGCGTTCGCCGGCTGCCCATCGCGCCGATGTAGCCGGCCTTCGTGCGCAACGCAAGAGTTAGCAGTGGCACGTCGAACTTGGGATCGTGGGTGAGCACGCAGAGGACGGTGCGCTCGTCGACCTCAACCTGCTCCAGGTACTTGTGCGGCCACGCGACGACGACCTCATCGACATCGGGGAAACGTTTGCTGGTGGCGAAGATCGGCCGGGCGTCGCACACCGTGACGTGGTAGCCGAGGAACTTGCCCATGCGTGCCATCGCGGCCGCGAAGTCGATGGCACCAAAGACGATCATCCTGGGAGGCGGGGCGTAGGACTCGACGAACACGGACAGATCCTCGGCCCGGCGTTCGCCGTCACGGCCCAGCTGAAGCAACCCGGTCTTGCCAAGGCCCAACATCCCCCTGGCATCGTCGGTGACAGCTTGGTCGAGCCGGTCGCCGCCCAGCGACCCGTACCTCCCGGCGGGGGTGATGACCAGGCGCGCACCCAGGTTGGCCGTGCCGGCCACCACGGTGGCGACCGCGACGGGCTGGCGTGCTCCGACAGCATCGGCCAGCTGCCCGAGGTGCGGGAAGGCGGCGGCGTCTACCGGTTGCACGAAAAGCTCAAGGGTCCCACCGCAGGTCAGGCCGATGGAAAGAGCTTCGCCATCGCTGACCCCGTAGCTGACCAGCTCCGGACGCCCGGTTTTCAGTACCTTCTGCGCCACCTCGTAGACGGCGCCCTCAACGCAGCCGCCGGAAACGCTGCCGACGACCTCGCCGCTCTGCGAGACGGCCATCGCCGCCCCGATCGGCCTCGGAGATGAGCTCCAGGTCCGGACGACCGTGGCCACCGCGAATCGGGTGCCCTCGCCGTACCAGAGCAACACGTCCTGGAGGATGTCACGCATAGTGGGCTCTTGGTGTCGATGGGTTCATTGCCGGCCGCTGTCAGATTACACCGCACGCTATCGTCACGGCGGGTATGGCGATGTGAGCACCGCTGAGCCTGCAGGCGTTCTGGAAGGAGAAGAGACCAAGTGAGCACTGAAGCAACGATTCCCAGCCGTGTCGGCGTCCTGGGCGGCGGTCGTATGGGTGCGGGTATTGCGCATGGGTTCGCCTGGCGGGTGCCGCCGTTGTCGTGGTGGAGCGGGATCAGCAGTCGGCCGAAGCGGCCAGGGAACGTGTCGAGAGCTCGCTGGCCGCCGTGGAAGGGCAGCTGGGTGCCGGGGCCTGGCTGTCCAGCAACACGTCATCCCTGTCCGTCACCGCGCTTGCGGAAGGGTTGCAGCGGCCTGAACGATTCTGCGGGCTGCACTTCTTCAATCCGGTTCCTGCGTCCTTGCTGGTTGAGGTGGTGCTGGGGAAGAACACCTCCGCCGAGCTGGCCGCACTTGCCCGCCGGTGGGTGGAGGCGTTGGGCAAGACCCCGGTGGTGGTCAATGACGCCCCCGGGTTTGCCTCCTCCCGGCTTGGGTGGCCATCGGGCTCGAAGCAATCCGGATGGTGGAGGAAGGCGTGGCCTCCGTCGAGGACATCGACGCCGCCATGGTCCTGGGCTACAAGTTCCCCGTGGGACCACTTCGACTGACGGACATGGTGGGCCTGGATGTCAGGCTCGGGGTTGCCGAGTACCTGCACTCCACCCTGGGCGAGCGGTTTGCCCCGCCGCAGCTTATGAGGAACATGGTGGCTCGTGGGGAGCTCGGCCAGAAGTCAGGCAAGGGGTTCTATGACTGGAATAACTAGCCCTCCGCCGCTCTTGGGCTAATAACCTAGACAAATTACCGAACGAGCGGTCAGATAAACGGCTGTCGATGGGCGACTCCGCTCGCGGGCCGGCTCAGGCCGGTTCATTGGACCAGATATGAAAGGACCCCGACGATGACGTCCACCGTTGCCCCTCAAGACACTGCACAGCTGGTCTCCAGCTTCGTCCGCGACCAATGGTGGCTGCCGGAACACAGCGCGGTGGGCAGCCATGCCACCGCCGTCCGCGACGCCAGCACCGGCGAGGTTCTCTTCCAGGTCAGCGCCGAAGGACTGGACCTTGGATCTGTCGTCGAGCACGGACGCACCGTTGGTCAGCGGGAGCTCGGCAAGCTGACGTTCCACCAGCGGGCGCTCAAGCTCAAGGAGCTGGCCCAGTTCCTCAAAGGGCATCGTGAACAGCTCTATGACCTTGCCTTCAGCACCGGAGCCACCAAGATCGACAACATGGTGGACATAGACGGCGGTATCGGGGTCCTGTTCACCTTCTCTTCCAAGGGACGGCGCGAGCTTCCCAATGCCCAGATGGTGGTGGATGGACCCGCGGAGGTGCTGTCCAAGGATGGGTCCTTCATCGGTGAACATATCTACACGCGGATTCCGGGTGTGGCCGTGCAGATCAACGCCTTCAACTTCCCGGTCTGGGGCATGTTGGAGAAGCTCGCTCCAGCATTCATCGCCGGTGTGCCCAGCATCGTGAAGCCGGCCACGCCCACGGGCTATGTGACCGCAGCCGTCGTGAAGCTCATCATCGAGTCCGGCATCCTCCCGGCCGGTTCGCTGCAACTCATCTCAGGCCCGGCCCGGACCCTCCTGGATGAGCTCGACTACCGGGATCTGGTCTCTTTCACGGGTTCTGCCTCCACGGCGCGGCTGTTGAAGTCACACGGCAACGTCGTCAATGGAGGTATCCGGTTCACGGCAGAGACGGACTCGCTGAACGCGGCCATTCTGGGACCGGATGCAACCCCTGGCACCCCAGAGTTCGACGCCTTCGTCAAGTCGCTTGTCACCGAGATGACCGTCAAGGCCGGCCAGAAGTGCACCAGCATCCGCCGCGCCCTCGTGCCCCATGCCGTCATCGATGACGTTGTCGCGGCCACGAAGTCGCGCATCGAACAGCGTGTGGTGATCGGTGATCCGCGGGCGGAGGGCGTCACCATGGGCGCGCTCGCGTCCCTGGAGCAGCTTGCTGACGTTCGCGCGACGGTGCTGGCAATGGTCAATGCCGGCGGCGAGCTTGCCTACGGTTCACTGGATGCCCCGGCTGTCACCCGGGGCGACGGCTCCGTCGGCGTCGTTGAGTCCGGGGCCTTCATGGCTCCCCTGCTGCTGACCTGGGCAGATCCCGAAGCGCCGGAGGTTCACTCCCTGGAGGCTTTTGGCCCGGTGTCCTCGGTCATCGGGTATGACGACGTCGCGGATGCCATCCGTCTGGCCGCACTGGGTTCCGGCTCCCTGGTGGCCACGGTGGCGACCAACGACGTCGTGGTGGCCCGGGAGCTGGTGACCGGGATTGCCGCCCATCACGGCCGTGTTCTGGTGCTGAGCCGCGAAGATGCCCGCACCTCCACCGGCCACGGGTCGCCGGTGCCGCAGCTCGTTCACGGTGGTCCCGGACGAGCCGGCGGCGGCGAAGAGCTGGGCGGTATGCGTTCGGTTCTGCACCACATGCAGCGGACCGCTGTCCAGGGTTCCCCCAACATGCTCACTGCCATTACCGGCGTATGGCACACCGGTGCTGACCAGCACTTCGGGGAGCACCCCTTCCGCAAGAGTCTCGCCACGCTGAGAGTCGGCGATGCGGTCAAGTCGGAGCTGCGCCAGGTCACTCTCGGGGATATCGCAGCCTTCGCGGACTCCACCGGAGACATCTTTTACGCGCACACCAATGAGGAAGCCGCGGCGGCGAACCCGTTCTTCCCCGGGATCGTGGCCCACGGTTACCTGCTCCTGTCCTGGGCCGCCGGCTTGTCCGTCTCGCCGGAACCGGGCCCTGTGCTGGCCAACTACGGGCTGGAATCGGCCCGTTTCCTCAAGCCCGTGGCAGCGGGGGACTCCATTTCGGTCACGCTCACAGCCAAGAAGATCACCCCGCGCGAGACGGATGAGCACGGCGAAGTGTGCTGGGACGCCGTGCTGCACAACCAGGACGGCGAGATCGTGGCCACCTACGACGTGCTGACGCTGGTCGAGAAGTAGCGGGGCTCAGGAAGCCCGCTCAGCCGCCGGCAGACGCAGACCGTCGAAGGTCATGGTGATCAAGTCGTCAGCCAGCCTCTGCGCGGTGATGGCGCCCCCGGGGCGGTACCAGTCGACGATGGAGTTGATGGTGCCGAAGAGCAGGCGGCTGGTGATGGTGGGGTCGATGTCGCCGCGCACGGATCCTTCAGTGCTGGCGGTCTTCACCAGCTTTGTCACGCGCGCATTGAACTTCCGCCGGCGCGTCATGGCCACCCGTTCAATCTCGGTATTGCCGCGAACGCGAAGCAGGAGGGTGACGAAGGGCAGCTCGTCCACCATGACGTCAACCGTGCGTCGCAGCACGTACTCGAGCCGGTGGTCCGCACGGCCTTGGGTGGCGCCGGGCTCTTTGAGGATCCCCTCCAGCCCGTCGAGGGCACGGTTCAGCGCGAGGCGCAGCAGGTCACCCTTGGACGGGACGTGGTGATAGATGGCGGATTTGGTGATGCCCAGGTTGTCCGCAAGGACATTCATCGAGGTCGCTTCGAAGCCGTGTTTGTTGAATACATCGACGGCAATCTTGAGGACGGACTCTTGGTCGTACCCAGGGCGGCCACGGCGTTTAGCCACGGTAGCCCGGGAGACGGATTGCTGAGACATGAGGGTCATCTTCGCACGTACAGGCACTTCCGGGGGGTTGATGGGTGTCGGAACGTCGGCTTATTCTGACCGATCGGTCGGTAACTTAGTCTCACCTAAGTAAGTCCATCCCCCCGGGGAGTCCGAATTCCTGGGCTCCCGATGAAAGCGCTTTCACTCTAACCCCGGCACACGACCGCTCGTGATCTGGACCGGGGGCCAAGGTCCCGCGCTTTGCGACGGCCGGACGTGATCCGAATCACAGACTCTCGGAGCATGATCGGAGGTTCTAGCTGAGGATGTCCTTTTCCTGGAACCGCCACCAGGCAAGGGCGAAGAACACCGCGGCGTAGACGAGGACGAGCCCGGTGCCGCGCATCATGTCGTCCCACACGATGCTCTGCCCCAGCGCGTCCAGCCAGGAGTACTGGAAATGGGTGGGCAGGAAGCGCCGGTAGGGATCGAGCGAGGTGATCGAGTCCAGGATGTTGGACACGACCACCAGCATCGTTGCGCCGCCGACTGCCCCCAGAGGTGCGTCCGTCAGCACGCTGAGCAGGAAGGCGAGCGCTGCCACCAGGAGCGACTGGATGCAGGAGTAGCCGACGACGATGAGCAGCCGCTGCAGCGCGGCTCCGGTGGTGAATGTCCCGCCCAGCGGAGACTGCCCGGGCGCCCAGCCGAAGAACACCCCTCCGACGACGTATGACCAGAGGGGGAGCAACAGGTTCGCACCGAAGCTGAGGCTCAGGGCCACGATCAGCTTCTGTCGCAGGAGCCGCGACCGAGGCACGGGGATCGCGAGCAGGTAGCGCAGGGAAGACCAGCTGGCCTCGCTGGCCACGGTGTCCCCGCAGAACAGGGCGACGATGACTACCAGCAGGAACCCGGCTGAGGCGAACTCGGTGAAGAGCGCGAAGTTGGTTGCGCCTGTTGTTGCCAGGTTGACCAGCGCCGGGGCGCCCGCCCTGCCTGAGCCGCCGCCCTGTGGAGCGGCACCCGACGAGGTTGTGCCCGAGCTGATCTTGAACGCCAGCGCGATGATCACTGGCAGGACCAGCAGGACGAGCACTGTCAGCTGGGTCCGGCGCCGGCGCAGCTGCCGGACAAACTCCACCGGCACGCGCAGAGTCCGCTCGGGCCGGAAGCCGTTGTCATGCACTGCTTCCAGCTGCATCAGCCTGTCGTGGACACCGCGACGGGTTGGCGCCGGGTGGTCCGCGGGGCCAGGAGCGCTGGCCAGGGGTTCAGTCATGATCTGCGCCAACCATCTCGATGAAGATGTCCTCCAGTGAGCGACGTGCCGGCACCGTCTGCGAGTCCACACCCGCGGCGGCCAGAATCTCTTGTGCCAGCTGGGGGTTCTTCACTGCCAGCTGCATCCCGCCACTGCGGGCAATCTCGGCCACCGACCCCACCGCGACCAGCTTGCCGTTGTGCATCACGACGACGTGGCTGCAGGTCTGCTCGACCTCGGCCAGCAGATGGCTGGAGATCACGACGGTGCGGCCGGTCGCGGCATACCGGCGGAGCACTTCACGCATCTCGGCGATCTGCAGGGGGTCCAGGCCATTGGTGGGTTCATCCAGCACCAACAGCTCGGGAAGCCCGAGCATCGCCTGGGCGATTGCCAGCCGCTGTTTCATTCCCTGGCTGAAGGTCTTGACCCGACGGTCGACCGAGGTGCCGAGGCCGGCGATCTCCAGGGCCGTGTCGAACTCCGCGTCCTCTGGCGGGCGACCGGTCGCAGCCCAGAACAGCCGCAGGTTGTCGCGACCGGACAGGTGCGGGAGCAGGCCCGGTCCCTCGATGAATGATCCGATCCGCGACAGCACCGGTGCGCCTGCCTCGACCTGCTCGCCGAACACGTGCACCGTGCCTGCCGTCGGCCGGATCAGGCCCATCAGGACCCGAAGGACGGTGGTCTTGCCGGCTCCGTTGGGCCCGAGCAGCCCGACGACCTGCCCGACTTCGACTTGGAAGCTCACGCCGTCCACGGCCCGGTATCCATCGCCGTAGTCCTTGACCAGACCCTCGATCGACACCGAGACGCGGGCCAGCTCGGCGTCCACGCTCCGACGGCGGCGTCGCCGGGCCGCCGCGACCAGCCCGCCGAGGATCAGGATCGCCATCGCGGCCACGCCTGCCACGAGCCATAGCCATGGCTGGCCGGTGCGCAGGATACGTCCATCGATGGTGGCCACGGAGACAGTGCCGTCGGGAACGGCGATCGTGTAGCTGCGTGGCGAGGATGGCAGCTGGTAGGCAAGATCGGTGGTTGCGACGGTCAGGGCCAGTCGATCCCCAGCGGGCAGGTTGCTCACCACGGCAGGAAGCGTGACGGTCACGGTCCGGGGGACCCCGGGAGTGAGTCCGGTCAGCCGAATCGGGGCGACCAGCCCAGCGGGGAGGGTGTCGGTCCCGTCAGCCGTGACGTGGTGCACGGAGGCGAACAGGGTCGCGTCGGTGGCCCCGTGGGCCGTGACCTCCAGCCTGACTGTCGACGACCCGGCCACCAGCAGGCTCTTCGGAAGAGGTTGCGACGGGAAGATCGCCACCTGACCCGGAAGCGCGCCCAGGCCCTGGGAACCGGTGATGGTGGAGGCCGCTCCGAGCAGGCTGCCGAGGCCCGGGAGAGAGGTGACGGCGGCCGGGCTTCCCCCGGCGGGCGCATAGATGGTCTGGGGAAAGCCCAGGACACCCACCTGCTGGGTCCGACCTCCGGTGAAGCCGTGGTCGACCTTGAGGCTTTGCGACACGGTCCGTCCGGTGGCTGATGAGATACCGGAACCTGGCACCGTGACGTCGAAGGAGGTGTTCACCTGCCCGTGTTTGAGCAGAACCGGGTCGAACCAACCCTGCAGGTAGCTCACCAGATCTGAGGTGACCGTCTCGCCGTCATGGCCCCCAGAACGCCAGATCACCTTGACCGGTGTGCCGTTTGCGGCGATTCCCCTGGCGTTGGCTGCTGCCTGCCCCAGGGGGAAGAGTGAGTCCTGCTCTCCCTGGCTGAGCAGGGTCGGGGCGCTGACCCGGTTGATCACGCTGGCCGGGCTCGAGGCCTTCAGCAGCGCCAGGATCGACGCGTTCGGCTCGCCCGTGCTGGCGGCCTGCTGGTAAGCGGCACACAGGTCCGGGGCGTATCGCCCGCAGGCCCCGCCCCTGCGCTGCGCCGCGGAGGCGAAGAGCTGACCGGCCCACACCTTCTTGAACACCCCGGGCTGGCCACCGGCGGCGTTCGGGAACAGCGCCTGCGAAAGGTCGTTCCAGGTGATGTCCGCGCCCACTGCGTCGACGCGCTTGTCGTAGGCGCTCAGCAGCAGCGCCAGCCCGCCACCGTAGGAGGAACCGGCCACTCCGACACGCGGATCGCCAGGGGCGTCCTTGAGTACCTGCGGCAACGTCGCCAGATAGGAGATGAGCTTGCTGGCGTCAGCGACCTCGTACGTCGGTGAGTTCAGATGGATCAGCCCGCCAGAGCGACCGAAACCCCGTGCCGTGTAGGCCATCACGACGTAGCCGTGCTCAGCCAGTGAGCGCGCCTCGGAGTCCAGATCGCGTTTGGTCCCGTTGAGTCCGTGCGCAAGCAGGATCGCCGGGGCCGGGGTCTTTGCGGGCAGGTACACGGTCACGTCCAGTCCCACAGCAGCGCCCGCCTCGGGCGTGCCCGCAACGAATCGTGAGCTGGTGGCGATGGCGGGGCTCGACGTCACCACCGCCGCGGCCCCCGAGCCGGCGGCGACGACCAGAATGGTCGCTGCCGCCGCCGCCCAGGGAACCGAGATGTGGCGAGGACGTCTCACGTCAACGAGGCGAGACGGTGCGTCGAATGCCGCAACGAGGCACGCTGCGACGAGGCACGTTCCAATGAAGCACGTTGCAGCGAGACACGCTGCGTCAAGTCACTGCCTCGGGCACTGTTCACCATTTGCGCGACTATACCGATCCCGGTTGGGGTCAGCCTTTGTCGCTCACGGCGGGTGTGGCGCAGGCGGGGGACAGGGTGACGAAATGGAGGTTGTCTCCGGCAGCCAGCGAGAAGTCCTCGGGCTCGCCTTCTGAGACATCGAGCAGGAACACATCCTGGTGCCACGCCTCGTCGAGGCGCTTGTCGATGTAGAACGGGCTGCCGTCGATGTCGCCGAGCAGCACGTCGACATCGCCGAGGATGAACTCCCCCATGGGGAAGCACATCGGGGTGCTGCCGGCGCAGCAGCCGCCGGACTGCACGAACATCACCGGGCCGCCCCGGGCGGCGTGGAGGCGAGCGATCGACTCACGCGCCGCCGGGGTGGCCGTGATCCGTGCCGAAATGACCGACTCGGACATCAGACGCCTTTAGAAGAAGCCGAGCGGCTTGGTGCTGTAGCTGACCAGCAGGTTCTTCGTCTGGCTGTAGTGGTCGAGCATCATCCGGTGGTTCTCCCGGCCGACGCCGGAGATCTTGTAACCGCCGAACGCTGCACCGGCCGGATACGCGTGGTAGCAGTTCGTCCAGACGCGGCCCGCCTTGATCTTGCGGCCCATCTTGTAGGCCCTGTTCCCGTCGCGGGTCCAGACACCGGCGCCCAGACCGTAGAGGGTGTCGTTGGCGATCGCCAGCGCCTCCTCGTCGTCCTTGAAGGTGGTGACCGCCAGCACCGGGCCGAAGATCTCCTCCTGGAACACCCGCATCTTGTTGTCGCCCTTGAGCACGGTCGGCTCGTAGAAGTAGCCGGTGGCGAACTCCCCATCCATGGTGGCGCGGTGGCCTCCGATGAGGACCTCCGCTCCTTCAGCGCGACCGATGTCGACATACGAGGAGATCTTGTCGATCTGCTGCTTGGAGACCTGCGGCCCGATCATGGTTTCGGTGTCCAGCGGGTCGCCCTGCTTGATCGCGGCGATCCGTGCCAGGCAGCGGGCCATGAACGCGTCGTAGATGTCCTCGTGGATCAGTGCCCGGGAGGGGGCGGTGCAGACTTCGCCCTTGTTGAAGGCGTACAGCACCAGACCCTCGATCGCCTTGTCCAGGAAGTCGTCGTCGTGGTCCATCACGTCGGCGAAGAAGATGTTCGGCGACTTGCCGCCCAGCTCGGTGGTGGACGGGATCAGGTTCTGCGCGGCGTACTGCATGATCAGCCGGCCGGTCACGGTCTCACCGGTGAACGCGATCTTCGCGATCCGCGGGTTCGTGGCCAGTGCCTTGCCGATCTCCGCACCGGGACCGGTCACGACGTTGATCACTCCCGGCGGGACGACATCCTCGATGACCTCCATCAGCTTCAGGATCGACCACGGGGTCGGCGACGCAGGCTTGAGGACTACGCAGTTGCCCGCGGCGAGTGCCGGGGCCAGTTTCCACGCAGCCATCAGCAACGGGAAGTTGAACGGGATGATCTGCCCCACGACACCGAGCGGCTCACGGAAGTGGTAGGCGACAAGGTCCTTCTCGATCTCGGTCGAGGAGCCTTCCTCCGAACGGGCCGCCGCCGCGAAGTACCGGAAGTGGTCGACCACCAGGGGGATGTCGGCGTTCAGGGTCTCCCGGACCGGCTTGCCGTTCTCCCAGCTCTCGGCGACCGCCAGCATCTCCTTGTTCTTCTCGATCACGTCGGCGATGGAGTTGAGCACCGCAGCGCGTTCGGTTGCCGATGCCTCACCCCATGCATCCTTGGCCGCGTGAGCGGCATCCAGGGCGAGCTCGACGTCTTCGGGCGTCGACTCAGCCACTTCGGTGATCGGCCCTGCCGTCGCGGGGGTCAGGTCGACGCGGTACTTGCCGTGCGTCGGTGCCAGCCACTTGCCGCCGATGAAGTTCTCATACCTCGGCGCGACCGAAACGATGCTCCCGGGCTGACCGGGTGGGGTGTACTTCATGTCGTTGCTCCTTCAGGGGGGTTGAAGAATTGCAGCAGCTAGGGCTGGGGGGAATTGAGTCGTCGGTACCTGTGTGACTGCCATCACAGGACCTAGCGTCGACTGAACACCCGCTCGCCGCATACGTCAATGGGGGTCCGGCGATAAGACCTGTCGCCGGT
>Ga0208716_1000089_pt1 | contig 32561 bp, 29 predicted proteins | sample NGESurdeep092012_8_FD_184482 | JGI IMG/M metagenome (GOLD analysis project Ga0208716, IMG submission 184482) | Arctic peat soil microbial communities from Barrow, Alaska - NGEE Surface sample 415-3 deep-092012 (SPAdes) | ecosystem: Environmental > Terrestrial > Soil > Wetlands > Peat ...
CTGGGGCTGGAGTAGGTCCCAAGGGTTGGGCTGTTCGCCCATTAAAGCGGCACGCGAGCTGGGTTTAGAACGTCGTGAGACAGTTCGGTCCCTATCCGCCGCGCGCGTAGGAGTCTTGCGGAAGGCTGTCCCTAGTACGAGAGGACCGGGACGGACGGACCTCTGGTGTGCCAGTTGTTCCACCAGGAGCACGGCTGGTTGGCTACGTTCGGAAGGGATAACCGCTGAAAGCATCTAAGCGGGAAGCCTGTTCCAAGATGAGGACTCCCACCCCGAGAGGGGGTAAGGCCCCCGGCGAGACCACCGGGTTGATAGGCCAGAAGTGGAAGCACCGTAAGGTGTTAGAGCTGACTGGTACTAATAGGCCGAGGACTTAGACACAAAAATGCTACGCGTCCACTGTGCAGCTCTGGAACAACAAACACCCCAGGTGTTCGTCAATTCCATAGAGTTACGGCGGTCATAGCGAAGGGGAAACGCCCGGTCCCATCCCGAACCCGGAAGCTAAGCCCTTCAGCGCCGATGGTACTGCACCGGCCACGGTGTGGGAGAGTAGGACACCGCCGGACATACATTCCCGAGGGAGGTCACACGCATTCAATGCGAGTGACCTCCCTCGGCTTTTGTATCTCCAACAAACGGGAAAGTATTAATATGCCGACCATAGGCCGCACGTCATGACCGATTCTTCCGACGGCGACCGCCCCGAACGTACGGCGAAAGCGGCCGGTGAAAGCGGGGACGGTTCGTCGGAGGCCGGCGATCGCCCAGCAGGAAACGACAAGAGCCGGGCCGACAGCCGGGCAAGTGGCGACCGACCGGATCGAGTCGATCGCTCCGGTCAGCAGGATGGCCCCTACGAGCGCACCGATGGCGGCCGTGGTTCCAGTGGATCGGCCGAGCGCGGCCGCACCGACCGGCCGTCGCGGGCATCGTCCACGACCGGCCGCTCGGACAAACCAGGCAAGTCCTTCCAGCGGCGTGCGTCGCAACCCGCTCGCAGGCGTGATCCCACAGACGATCGGACCGCGAGGGATTCCGACCGGCCGCGCAGTGCCGACCGCTCGCGTGGCGAGGATCGGAGAACGACCGATCGCCGTGGCGATGATCGGTCGAATCGGTCCCGCACCGACCGCGACGGGTCGGAGCGCCGGGACGGGCCCTACCGGGCGACCGGTCCGGACCGCGGCGACCGGCCCTATGGTGACCGTCCACGCGCCAAGGGCCAGGACCATGATCGCCCCGACGGTGATCGCCCCGACGGTGATCGGCGCGAATGGGGCTCGCGCGACAGCGGCTCGTACCGGGGCGGATCAGGCTCGGAACGGGATCGTCCGCGTGGTGAGGGCCCGTACCGGGGCCGTACCGCTGCCGATCGTGCCGGCTGGACCGGTTCGCGTGGTGAGGGCTCGTACCGTGGTGGCGCGGCGTCGGATCGCGATCGTCCGCGTGGTGAGGGCTCGTACCGTGGTGGGTCGGCGTCGGATCGTGATCGCCCGCCTGGTGAGGGTTCGTACCCGGCTCGTCGCGATTCCGATCGTGGCGGCTGGAGCGGTACGCGCGGCGAAGGTCCGTACCGCGGGGGCTCACCCCCCGATCGGCAGCGCCCGCGTGGCGACGACTCCGAGCGCGACCGCCGCCCCGATGACGGCGCAGATCGCGGCGGCCGATTCGATGGCGACCGCGCGCGCGGAGCAGGCTCTTATCGCGATCGTCCGTCATACGACAAACGTCGTGACGAGCGAGATCGCCCGCAGGCTGGGCCGTCTCATCACGATCGCGCACGCCCAGATCGTGATCGTGCAGATCGTGATCGTGCAGATCGTGATCGTGCAGATCGTGATCGTCCAGACCGTGCCCGCTCAGATCGCAATCCTGCCGATGGGGAACGTCCGGGCGGCGAAGTCGCGTATCGTGACCGGCCGCCAACTGGTGGTTCGTCCGGCGGTCGAGCTTCCGCCCGCGGCGAACGTAGCGATCTCCCGTATCGCGGTCGCCCGCAGGGCGAATGGCCGGAGCGATCCGGCAGCAGCTGGACATCCGGCGAGCGAGCACCGCGAGCCGGCCGGGATCGGGCAGATCAAGGTTCGCGATCCTCGGACCGACCGGAGCGCCGCCCACCGTGGGAGCACCGGGAGGATCGCCCGCGGCGCGACGACAAGGATGCACCGGGCGGTAGCCAGGATCGCCGGTACGGATCGGCGGGCGGCGCCGACCGTCCGCCCGAGGATCGCCAGTACCAGGATCGCCAGTACCAGGATCGCCAGTACCAGGATCGCCAGTACCCGGACCGCCCGCACCAGAATCGCCCGCGTGACAGGTCCGACGAACGCGATGCCCCGCGCGCAGACCGCGGCGGTGCGAACGACGATCGTGCCTGGCGCACGGCGAGTGACCGGCCGCGGCGCGACGACCGCGGGAACGACCGGCCGCGCCGGGACGACCGCGGCACCGGCCGTACCGATCATCCCGGCCACGACCGGGCAGCCGGCCCGCGAAAGGACGTCGGTCTCGGCGCGGACCTGAGCGCCGGCTTCCGTGAGACGCCGTCCGCACCGGCGGAACACCCGCGGGAGAAGCGCGACTGGGACGCCGCACGTCACAAGCCGGAGACCGAGCGCGACCGCGGAACGCGCCAGTCGACGGGTCCGCGCTCGGCCGACCGCCGACCGCCGAGTGATCGCCGACGCGCCGAGGCGTCGGACGGCACGCCGCGAGGGCCGGAGCGTGGTTCGCGGCGTCGTGAGGAAGACATCGGCGAGAGCTGGCCGGACCTGCCGGAATGGGCGACTCCCGACGAGCTTGACGCCGACGTGCTGCGCGACCTCCGCGGCCTGAGCAAGGACGGAGCGGAGTTCGTCGCCGGGCATCTCGTCGCGGCGGGCTCACTCGCCGACGAGGAGCCCGAACTCGCCTGGCTGCACGCGCGGGCGGCGCGGGCCAGGGGCGGCCGCATCGCGGTGGTCCGGGAGACCGTCGGACTGGTCGCTTATCGCGCGGGGGAATGGGCCGATGCGATCGGCGAGCTGCGCGCTGCTCGCCGGATGGGCGGCGGCCCTGGACACCTCGCGGTGATGGCCGACTCCGAACGCGCCCTCGGGCATCCCGAACGAGCCATCGAACTATCGCGGTCCGCCGAGGCCGACGATCTCGACGAGGACGCGGCGATCGAGTTGGCCATCGTCGTCGCCGGGGCGCGAGCCGACCTCGGGCAGATCGACGCGGCGCTCGCGCACCTGGAGCGGATCGGCTGGCGCGAGGAGGCGCCAAACCCCCGCATCGCCTACGCCTACGCCGACCTGCTGCTGCAGGCCGGCCGGAGGCAGGAGGCGCTCACCTGGTTCGTCCGGGCGGCCGACGCCGACACCGACGAGGAGACCGACGCCGGGGATCGGCTCGCCGAGTTGAGTGACACCCTGGGCGAAACCAGTTTCACCGCAGGTTCGGGATCCGACGACCTGGTTTCCACGGACGCTGGCTCGGCGGGCTTCCCGCCGGTCGACGGGGCGATCTCGAGCGTCGACATGCAGCCTGCCGCGGATCTCAGCGATACGCGCTCGGGCACCGGGCCGGCGGCAGGGTCCGGGCACGGTGCCGAAGCCGGCGGCGACACCAAAGAGCCCCAGGAGTCCGACACCGCCGTCGGCACAGCTGGTTTCGAAACGGTTGGTGCGGACGTGGAGGCCGCGACCATCGCCTCCGGGGGCGTCACCGCCGAGTGCTCCGACATCGGGTACATCGAGACGGATGACCCGGAAACGACTTTCTGCGCCGACGTCAACGGAACCGCCGACATCGACACCGGAACCGTCGACATCGCCACTAGCACAGACGACGTCACCGTCGCCGCCGACGTCACCGTCACCGACGACGTCACCGACGACGTCACCGTCACCGACGACGGGACGCGATCGGCGCCGGATGGGCCACCGGCCGGTGAGTCGGATGACCAGGGCCTTGCCGATGCGGCGGACGCGAATGTCCCCGACACTGACACGGACAGCACGACTGGTACGTCGACAGCCATGATCGACCTCACCCCCGGTGCCGGCGATGCGAGTCCGTCCGCGGACCCGCTGTTCGTCCCGCCGCTGTTCTCCGACGATCCGTTGGCAGGAGACCGATGAGCACCCTGGCCGAAACCCACGATGCCCTGCTCCTGGACCTGGACGGCACCGTGTACCTGGGCGGTCAGCCGATCGACCATGTCGGACCCGCGCTGGCCAGGGCGGCGCAGCAAGGCGCACGCTCGGTGTTCGTCACGAACAACGCCTCACGGCCGCCGGCCGAGGTCGCCGAGTCGCTGACCGCGATGGGCGTGCCGGCGTCGCCAGCGGACGTGCTGACCTCACCCGAGGCGGCCGCGGACATGCTGATCGACCGCCACCCGGCGGGATCGAAGGTGCTGGTCGTGGGTGCGCCGTGGCTGGTCGAATCGGTCAGCCAGGTCGGCCTCACGCCGGTGCGGTTGGCGACCGATGAACCGGTGGCCGTGGTCCAGGGACACTCACCGGACAACGGCTGGCGGGAGTTGGCCGAGGCATGCATCGCGCTGCGGGCCGGCGCCGACTGGGTGGCGTGCAACGTCGACACGACGCTGCCCACCGACCGCGGGCTGTTGCCGGGCAACGGCGCGATGGTGGCGGCGCTGGTGGCGGCCACCGGCTTGAAGCCGCGGGTCGCCGGCAAGCCGGAGCGTCCACTGCTGGACGCCGCCGTTCACCGGGTGAACTCCCGCAGGCCGTTGGTCGTCGGCGACCGACTGGACACCGACATCGCATGCGCGCACGCCGCGGACGTGCCCAGCCTGATGGTCTTCACCGGCGTCTCCAGTGCCGCTGATTTGCTGGCCGCCCCGCCCGCGCTGCGGCCCACGTTCCTGGCGTTCGACCTTCGCGGACTGGTGGACGAGGACCGGTCGGCGCGCATCCCCGTCGGCGTGGCCGACGGCGCGCGCAGCGTGGAGTGGTCGGTCGACAACGAGACAAGCCGTCTGGTACTGGCCTCCAGCCAGCAGGGAGCCGATGTGCCGCAAGCTGTTTCGGACGCCGGGGCGCTGCGGGCGCTGGCGCTGCTGGCCGCAACGGCCTGGGCGTCCGGCGTGACGGCCGTGCACGCGCAGGACCAGGCCGCGGCGGCGGCGCTGTGGCGGTGCAAGCTGGACGGGACGACCTGAGCATCTCCGGACGCCCCGTCGGCCGGTCGTCGATGGTCAACTGGGTGGCTCGGCTAGCGTGAAGGTCGTCGAATCCTCCGGCGATTCATCGTCGGCGCGGGTCAACCGGCTGCCAGGCCGCCGTGTTCGTCAGCAGCTTCAGGTTCGTCAGCAGCTTCAGCGGGAATACGGGGAGCCAGGACGTCAGGGAGGGAAGCGATGCAGGACTCCGAGGACCGCACCACCCCGCCAACCGTCGGCGCTCCCATCGCGCCTGCTGCCCGGCCGTCGGCCGACGAGGCGAGCGCCGGCCTGGACGGCGTGCTGGAGGACCTGGAGTCACTCGACGATCTCGACGTCGGTGAGCACGTTGCCGTGTACGGGCGCATGCACACCGCACTCACCGACGCGTTGGCCCGCACCGCCGACTCCGGGCCCGAGCCGGAACGCTGACGTGCGCCGTGCGCGGCTGGATGCCGAATTGGTGCGCCGCGGACTGGCCCGCTCCCGCGAGCAGGCAGCCGAGCTGATCTCCGCCGGCCGGGTGAGTGTCGGCGGGCGCGTCGCCACCAAGGCCGCCACCGCCATCGGCCCGGGCGAGCCTGTGCTGGTCAAAGAGGACGTCGCCGATGAACACTGGGCGTCGCGCGGCGCGCACAAACTCATCGGCGCGCTGGACGCGTTCACCGAGATCACCGTCGACGGGCGCCGGTGCCTGGATGCGGGTGCCTCCACCGGGGGGTTCACCGACGTGTTGCTGCGCCGCGGCGCTTCGCGGGTCGTCGCCGTCGACGTCGGCTACGGCCAGCTGGACTGGCGGCTCCGAACGGATCCACGCGTTGATACCCACGACCGCACCAACGTGCGGACGCTGACGCCGGAGATCATCGGCGGCAAGGTCGACCTGATCGTCGCGGATCTGTCCTTCATCTCGCTGGGCCTGGTGCTGCCCGCGTTGATCGGTTGCGCCGCCGCCGGGGCGGACATCGTTCCGATGGTGAAGCCGCAGTTCGAGGTGGGTCGGGACCGGCTCGGTGCCGGCGGGGTGGTGCGCGACCCCGCGCTGCGGGCCGAGGCGGTGCTGGGTGTCGTCACCGCTGCTGGTCTACTTGGCTGGGGTCTGGCGGGTGTGATCGCCTCGCCGCTCCCCGGACCCAGCGGCAACGTGGAGTTCTTCGTGCACCTGCGTCGTGACGCCCCGGTTGACGATCGCGGTGCCGAACGATCGAGGCGGATGATCGACGTCGCGGTGAAGGAGGGACCGGCATGACAGATCGACGGGTGCTGCTGGTCGCGCATACCGGTCGCCCTGAGGTCGCCAGAACGGCCGCGGCGGCCTGCAAGCGGCTGGGCGACGCCGGGATCGAACTCGTCTCGCCGGCCGGCGAGAGCAGCGAGTTGGACCTGGCGGTCTTCGACCCGCACGACCATTCCGACGCACCGATCGAGATCGTGCTGGCCCTGGGCGGCGACGGCACGCTGCTGCGGGCCGCGGAACACGCCAGGCCACTGTCCGTTCCGGTGCTGGGCATCAACCTCGGTCGGGTCGGGTTCCTTGCCGAGGCGGACGTCGACCAGCTGGACGACACGCTGGACGCCGTCATCGATCACCGCTACCGGATGTCCTCCCGAATGACGGTCGAGGTCACCGTCGAGCACGAGGGCAGGCTGATCGCGACCGGCTGGGCGCTGAACGAGATCAGCGTCGAAAAGGGCACCCGGGAAAGAATTCTCGATGTCGTGGTCGAGGTCGACGGGCACGGGGTTTCCGCGTACGGATGCGACGGTGTGCTGATCGCCACCCCCACCGGTTCGACGGCGTACACCTTCTCCGCGGGCGGCCCCGTGCTCTGGCCCGGCGTGGACGCGTTGCTGGTGGCGCCGTCCAACGCGCACGCGTTGTTCGCCCGGTCCCTGGTGGTGGCGCCGGAATGCACCGTCACCGTGCACATCGACCCAGCCGGTCAGAACGCCGTGCTGGCCTGTGACGGGCGGCGGATCCACGAGATCCCGCCTGGTTCCCGAGTGCACGTCCGCAAGGGCCAGAAGCCGGTCACCCTGGTCCGGCTGACCGACCAGGTGTTCACCGATCGGTTGGTGCGCAAGTTCAAGCTCCCGGTGCACGGGTGGCGCGATCAGCGGTACTAGCGGCCCGACGCAGTCTGGACGGCGGCCAAACCAGAACAGCGGCAGTGATCGAGTTTTCGAGCCCGCGAAGCCGGTTTTACCCACAGCCAGCGGCCAGGGTCGATCATATGTCCACAACCCGGCGCGTCGCCGGGGAACTGTCGGACCCTCCCGCTAGCGTCAGGGTCGTGCTCCACGAACTGCGGATCAGCGGCCTCGGCGTCATCGACGAGGCCGCTCTCGAACCGCACCCAGGGTTCACCGTCGTCACCGGTGAGACCGGAGCCGGCAAGACGATGATCGTCACCGCGCTCGGTTTGATCACTGGTGGTCGAGGCGACCCGTCGCGGGTGCGGGCCGGCTGTGACCGGGCCGTCGTCGAGGCGCGGTTCGAGGGCGAGGTCGACGGCACGGCAGCGCCGATCGTGGCCTCCGTGGGCGGGCGGCTCGACGAGGACGGCTCGGTGATCGCGATCCGGTCGGTCGGCGCGGACGGTCGGTCCCGCGCCTACGTCGGCGGGCGCGCCGCACCGCTGGCCATCCTCACCGAACTGACCGATCCGCTGGTCGCCGTGCACGGGCAGTCCGAGGCACTGACGCTGCTCCGGCCGGCCCAGCAGCGGGCCGTGCTCGATCGGTTCGCCGACCTCGACGGCGACCTGACGGCCTACCGCAAGGTGCGCGCCCGCTGGCAGGAAGCCGCCTGCGATCTGGCCAATCGACGGGCACGGGCCCGCGAGAACGCGCAACGCGAGCAGATGCTCCGGTTGTCGCTGGCCGAGATCGCCGAGATCGCCCCGCTGCCGGGGGAGGACGCCGATCTGATCGCCGAAGTCCGCCGGAGGGAGAACGCCGACGCCGTGCGGGCCGGCGCGCAGGGCGCGCTGACCGGGTTGGTGGGCGATGAGACGCTGACCGACGTACCGACCGTGGTGGGGCTGATCCAGGCCGCCCGGCACGACCTGCAGGCGGCCGGTGATCCCCACCTGACCCAACTCTCCGTCCAGCTCGACCAGGCGTCGGTGATGCTGGCCGATGTCGCGGCCGATCTGTCCGGGTTCCTTGCCGACCTGGATGCCGACCCGGCCAGTTTGGAGCAGCTGCTGTCGCGGCAGGCGGTGCTCAAGACTCTCACCCGGCGGTACGGGGCCGATGTCGATGCCGTGCTGGCCTGGGTCTCCGACGCCGAACACGAGCTGGACACCCTGGACTCCTCCGACCACCGGTTGGCCGAACTCTCCGACAATGTCGACAAGCTGGCCGCAGCGACGGGGCAGGCCGCGCTGGCGATCTCGGAGCGACGTCGGGAGGCGGCCGCTCGGCTCGGCGATCTGGTCACCGACGAACTCGGTCACCTCGCGATGGGGCGAGCCGAGGTCCGGGTCGCCGTCTCGCAGCGCCCGGCCGGCTCGACGGACGCTGATGCTGTCGAGATCGACGGACGCTTCATGGCAGCTGGTGTCGACGGGATTGATCAGGTCGAGATCGTCATGACGGCACACTCCGGGGCTCCCGAGCTACCGATCGCGAAGGGTGCCTCCGGCGGTGAACTGTCCCGGGTGATGCTGGCCCTCGAGGTGGTGCTGACCGATGCCGACCCGGTGGCCACCCTGGTGTTCGACGAGGTGGATGCCGGTGTCGGTGGCCGGGCGGCGACCGAGATCGGCCGGCGGCTCGCACTGCTGGCCCGCAACCATCAGGTGATCGTGGTGACCCACCTCGCGCAGGTGGCCGCCTTCGCCGACCGTCATGTCGTGGTCGACGCCGGGTCATTCGGCGCGGTCGGGCGGTCCGATCTCCGGGTCGTCGCCGGTGTCGCGCGGGAGGTGGAGCTGGCCCGGATGCTGGGCGGGACCAACGGCAGCAGCGCCCGCGCGCACGCCAGGGACCTGCTTGCTGCGGCCGTCACGGCACCCAGCAGGCGGCGCAAGGCGGGGTAGCCGGGCCCGTCGTCGGTACCGCAGCGCTCCCACAGTCGCACCCGCAGTCGCAACCGCAGCCGTGGGCACAGGGTCCGCCAGCGATCCAACAAGTGCATCCGACCTGATCACGCCACTGATCGGGACCGGAAAGGTGCGACACGGCCCGTTGCCTACCGCCGTATCCTCCCGCTCACTGTCACGATCGAGGAATGAAACTTCTGTCACGCCAGTCACGTGCGCTGCCGGGAGTCACAGGCGTCGCACGGGTGTCGCGACGTAGTGACGCGTTGCTGGGACGGGTCGGTCACAAGGACATCGTCATCTTCGACCACATCGACATCGACCGGGCGACCGCGGATGCGCTCGTCAAGGCGGGTGTGACGGCGGTGATCAACGCATCACCGTCGATTTCCGGCCGGTACCCGAACCTGGGCCCGGAGATCCTGGTCGCCTCGGACATCATCCTGGTCGATGGGGTCGGCGAGAAGATTTTCGGCAAGGTCAAGGACGGCGCCAAGATCCGCATCGACGGCGGCGCGGTATACCTGGGCGAGGAACCGGTCGCGCAGGGCACCGAGCAGAGCCCGGAGTCCGTCGCCGACCTGATGATCGAGGCGAAGACCGGGATGTCCTCCCAGCTGGAGGCCTTCGCGGCCAACGCCATCGAGTACATGAAGCGGGAACGGACGTTGCTGCTGGACGGCGTCGGGGTGCCGCAGATCAGCACCGACCTCGAGGGCAAGCAGGTGCTGGTGGTGTCCGCCTCCGCGGACAACAAGGCTCAGCTCAAGTCGCTGAAGAAGTACATCTCCGACTACCGGCCCGTGCTGGTCGGCGTGGATGGCGGCGCCGACGCGTTGCGTGAGGCGGGCTACACCCCCGACCTGATCATCGGCAATCCGGAATCGATCGACTCCGAGACGCTGCGCTGCGGTGCCGAAGTGGTGATTCCCGCGCACACCGACGGGCACGCGCCCGGTCTGGAACGGTTGCAGGACCTCGCCGTCGGCGCGGTCACCTTCCCCGCCACCGGGACCACCGAGGACCTCGCGCTGCTGCTGGTCGATGCGCATGACGCCTCGCTGATCGTCACGGTCGGCATCAGGACCACGCTGACCGACCTGCTCGACCGCGGCCGGGGCTCGACGGCCTCCACCTTCCTGGTGCGGATGCGGGTGGCCAACAAGGTCGTCGAGGCGCCCGCCGTCGCGACGCTCTACCGCTCCCGCATCTCCTGGTGGGTGGTCATGCTGCTGATCGTGGCAGCGGCCGCCGCCATGGTCGCGGCACTGGTGGTCTCGGATGTCGGCGGCATCTACGCGGACCTGCTCCGCGGCTGGTGGAACCAACTCGTGGAATGGGTCAAGGGGCTCTTCGGATGATCTCGATGCGCTATCACATCGTCTCGCTGGCAGCCGTCTTCCTGGCCCTGGCACTGGGCATCGTGCTGGGTGCCACCAAGATCTCCTCGCCGTTACTGTCCGGGCTGCAAAGCGACAATCAGAGCCTGACCAGCCAGCAGCAGGAGCTCAGCTCGACGAACACCGATCTGACGAACCGGGTCACCGGCGACGAGAAGTTCGCCGGGGCCATCGGTCAGTTGGCCGTCCGCGGCACGCTGCCCAAGACCAACGTCGTGTTGATCACCACGGCCGACGCCGACCCTGCCGACCGGGACGCGGTGCTGAGCCTGCTGAACCGGGCCGGCGCGACCGTCACCGCGCAGATCCAGGTGACCAAGGACTTCACCGACCCGGCGCGCGCGGACGAACTGCGGTCGCTGGCCGCGAAGTCACTGCCCACCGGTGCGACGCTGCCCGAGGTGCCGCAGGTCGGTGCGGTCGCCGGCGGTCTGCTCGGATCGGTGATCGTCGTCAAGCCGGACGGCTCCGGTGCACCCAACCCCGACCAAGCCGCGGCGGCCTTGGCCGCGCTGACCAGCGGGGGTTTCATCTCCGTCAGCGGCACCCCGGCGCCGGGGAGCTCCGTGATCATCCTGACCGGCGGTGCGGTGACCGGCGGCTCCGAGGCAGACCGGGCGGCGGCGATCGCCGACCTCGCTTCGCAGCTGAAGAAATCGGCCACCGGTGTTCTTGTTGCCGGCCGGGCCGGCACCGAGGGCGGAACCGGTGCCGTCGGTGTGATCCGCGCAGACACCGCGGCCAGCGCAGCCGTCACGACCGTCGACAACCTGGACACCCCCTCGGGCCGGCTGGCTGCCGTGCTCGGGCTCGTCGAGCAGAACGGCGGCGGGGTCGGTCGGTACGGTCTGGCCGCGACCGCCCAGGCTCAGGTGCCGACGCTCGCCGCCGGCTGATTCCCGGCTGACTTCGGCACTGTATCCACGCCCTGTACCGCAATCGAGTCGCCAGGATCGGTCCTGTCCGGGCAACTGACAGGACCGAAACCGGCGACTCGATGGGCGTCTGCGGGGGCCGTCGCTGCCTGTCACCCGTTTCTCGTTCGGGGGTGTCGACCTGCGGTGACGCCGCGGCGGGGCGACGTGATGTTAGGGTGAAATCCCGTGGGGCGCTCGCCGTCAAAGGCGGTCGCCGAGCCCGTTCGTCGAGGTTGGCGACGGACCATTGCCGGACATTCCGGTGGTGGCCACTGTCGGATTCGTCCGACAACGGACACGGGGAGTTGCCTTGGTACAAATGCCGCGGATCACCAAGCACATCTTCGTCAGCGGCGGCGTCGCCTCATCACTGGGTAAGGGCCTGACGGCATCGAGCCTCGGCCGGCTGCTCACGTCCCGCGGATTGCGGGTGACCATGCAGAAACTCGACCCGTACATCAATGTCGACCCCGGCACGATGAACCCGTTCCAGCACGGCGAGGTCTTCGTCACCGAGGACGGCGCGGAAACCGACCTGGACATCGGGCATTACGAACGGTTCCTGGATCGCAACCTGTCGGCGGACGCCAACGTGACCACCGGCAAGGTCTACTCGCGGGTGATCGCCAGGGAACGCCGCGGCGAGTACCTCGGCGACACGGTGCAGGTCATCCCGCACATCACCAACGAGATCAAGGACCGGATCCGGGCGATGGCCGACCCCGATCCTGACGGGAAATCGCCGGACGTGGTGATCACCGAGATCGGCGGCACGGTCGGCGACATCGAATCGCTGCCGTTCCTGGAGGCCGCCAGGCAGGTCCGCCACGAGGTCGGCCGGGACCACGTCTTCTTCCTGCACGTCTCGCTGGTGCCCTACCTGGCGCCGTCCGGGGAGCTCAAGACCAAACCGACCCAGCACTCGGTCGCCGCGCTGCGCAACATCGGTATCCAGCCCGATGCGCTGATCTGCCGGTCCGACCGGGAGATCCCCGAGCCGCTCAAGCGGAAGATCTCGCTGATGTGCGACGTCGACGCCGAGGCGGTGATCTCCACGCCGGACGCCCCGTCCATCTACGACATCCCCAGGGTGCTGCACCGGGAGGGCCTGGACGCGTACGTGGTGCGCAGGCTCAACCTGAGCTTCCACGACGTCGACTGGACGGTGTGGGGCGACCTGCTGGACCGCGTGCACCACCCGGCCGAGACGGTGCGGATCGCCATCGTCGGCAAGTACATCGACCTGCCGGACGCCTACCTCTCGGTGACGGAGGCGCTGCGCGCCGGCGGGTTCGCGCACCATGCGCGGGTCGAACTCGTCTGGGTCGCCTCCGACGACTGCCAGACCTACGCCGGCGCGTCCGCAGCGCTGGGTGACGTGCAGGGTGTGCTGATTCCCGGCGGCTTCGGGGTACGCGGCATCGAGGGGAAGATCGGTGCGATCAACTACGCCAGGATCAACCGCATCCCGGTGCTCGGGCTGTGCCTGGGCCTGCAGTGCGTCGTCATCGAGGCAGCGCGCAACCTGGCGGGGTTGGGTGGCGCGAACTCCGCGGAGTTCGACGCCAACGCCGCGGACCCCGTGATCGCCACCATGGCCGACCAGACCGACGTGGTCGCGGGGGCCAAGGACATGGGCGGCACCATGCGACTCGGCGCCTATCCGGCGCGGCTCGTGCCGGGCTCGCTGGTCGCCGAGATCTATGGCACCACCAGTGTTTCCGAGCGGCACCGGCACCGGTACGAGGTGAACAACGCCTACCGGGACGCGCTGGAACAGGCCGGCTTGCACCTGTCCGGCACGTCGCCGGATTCCTCGCTGGTCGAGTTCGTCGAACTCGACCGGAGTCAACACCCGTTCCTGGTCGCCACCCAGGCGCACCCGGAGTTCAAGTCGCGGCCGACCCGGCCGCATCCGCTGTTCGCGGCGTTCGTCCGGGCGGCGCTGGATTACCTGGAATCCGAGCGACTGCCGATCGGTGAGGACGAGATGGCACCGCTGGACTCCGTGGCCGACCCGGTGGGCGTGCGATGAGGGCTGTGCCACAACGGTTCTCGGGTGGCATGTCGGAAGGTATGTCGGGCGGCAGGCGATGAGCGACTCGGCGACGACGGCGCGGGCGCTGTTCTCGGTGACCTCCAGCCAGCGGGTGTTCGACGGCGCCGTCACCTCGGTGCGGATCGACGACGTGGTGATGCCGGACGGCAAGACCGCCAAGCGGGAGGTGGTAGAGCACGACAACGCGGTGGCCATCGTCGCCCTCGATTGGGCCGGTGGCGCCGGCGCCGATGCTGATCCCGATCCCAACTCCGAACCCACAGTGATCCTGATCGAGCAGTACCGGCACCCGCTGGGCCGCCGGCTGTGGGAACTGCCCGCCGGGCTGATGGACGTGGACGGCGAAGGCGCGCAGCAGACCGCGGCCCGGGAACTCGTCGAGGAGACCGGGTACGCCGCGGCGAACTGGTCGGTGCTGGTCGACGTCGCCCCGTCGCCGGGCTTCTCGGAGGAGATCGTCCGGATCTTCCTCGCCACGGACCTGACTCAGGTCGGCCGGCCGCATCCCGGTGATCACGAGGAGGCCGAGCTCCGGGTGGTGCTGGTCCCGCTGTCGACCGCGGTGCAGGCGGTGCTCGACGGGCGCATCGTCAACGGCATGGCGGTGTCCGGGCTCCTGGCGGCCGAGCGGACCCTGCGCGAGGGTCCGGTCGAGCGAACGCACACCGGAGACCTGCCGTGGGCGAGCGCTACCGGCGCCGACGTCCCGGGGGCGCCTTTCCTTGCGGGAGCAGAGGATCGGTGACGGCAGCGTCATCGGTGACAGGCCCGGGAGGCGTCCCTCGACCGGGCGGCGACACACCCGATGACGCCGCGGACGATCTTGTCACGCCGTCCCCGGCGCTGACCTCGGCGCTGCGGGTCTACCTCGACCATCTTGCGGTGGAGCGCGGCGCGGCCAGGAATACGCTGCTGTCCTACCGCCGTGACCTGGAGCGCTACCTGCAGTTCCTGGCTCGCGCGGGCCGGACCGAGGCTCACCAGATCACTGCCGCGGACGTGTCCGGGTTTCTTGCGGTGCTGCGCACCGGGTCACCGGACCATCCGCCGCTGGCCGCTTCCTCGGCGGCGCGGGCGGTGGTCGCGGCCCGCGGATGGCACCGGTTCCTGTTCGCGGAGGGGACGGTGACGACAGACGCATCGCGTGACGTCCGGCCACCCACCCCGGCTCGCCGGCTGCCCAAGGCCCTGCCGGTCAGCACCGTAACCGCGTTACTCGAGGCGGCGTCGGGCGACGACCCGCGTGGGCTGCGGGACCGGGCGCTGCTGGAGCTGCTGTACGCCACCGGAGCGCGGATCAGTGAGGCCGTCGGACTGGACGTGGACGACGTCGACGTCCGCGACAGGGGCCGCCCCGCCACCATCTCCTCGGCGCAGGGACCGGCCGGCCGGGATGCCGAGATCGACGAGAACCCAGACATGCCGGCGTTGTCGGTGGTGCGGTTGCGCGGCAAGGGCTCCAAGGAACGGTTGGTCCCGGTCGGCTCCTACGCGGTGGCTGCGGCGCAGGCCTACCTGGTGCGGGGGCGGCCGGCGCTCGCGGCGGGCCGGGCAACCCGCGGGCCGGCGGGCGCGCTGTTCCTGAACAGCCGCGGCGGCCGGCTCACCCGGCAGGGTGCTTGGCAGGTGCTGCGCGACACCGCGGAACGCGCCGGGATCGGTGGCCGCGATGGCGCTCCCGCGGTGTCCCCGCACACGCTGCGACACTCGTTCGCCACCCACCTGCTCGAGGGTGGCGCCGACGTCCGCAGCGTGCAGGAGCTGCTGGGTCACGCGTCGGTGACCACCACGCAGATCTACACGCTGGTCACGGTCGACTCGCTGCGCGAGGTGTACGCCACCGCCCACCCGCGCGCCCGCTGAGCCCGGCGGCCAGGACCGCGCGAATCGGCGGTATCAGGCTCAGCGCCACGCTCTCTTGAGGACGGCGGTCCCCACTGGGTACTCGCTCCGGGCTTCTCCTGCTGCCCGCCCCCTCGCCGGTTCCCCCGGCTGCCCCGCAACCGACCGGAGGTCGACCGATGTCTGCGACCCGGAAATGCCAGAGCACCGACATGGTGTTGGTGCACAAGGTGTTTCGCCGCGAACTCGGCCTGCTGCCGGCGATGATGCGGGCCGTCGAACCCGGTGACTCGGCCCGGGCGGCTGCCGTCGCCGCGCACTGCCACGAGCTGACCACGGCGCTGCGGCACCACCACGCCGCAGAGGCCGAGCTGCTGATGCCCAAGCTGCGGCGCCGCGCCCGGATGGATCCGACCGTCGAACCCCGGATCCTCCGGTGGCACAGCACTCACCTGGCGCTGCTGGACGAGCTGGACGGGCTGCTGCCGGTCTGGGACGAGGCCGCCGACCCGGAGCTGGGCAACCTGCTGGCGGACATCGTGACGGAACTGGCGTCCGAGGTCGCCGATCATCTCGACGCGATCGAGCAGGTGCTGCTGCCGTTGGCCGACCAGCACATCACGCCGGCCGAGTGGCTGCAGCTGGGTCTCCGGGCGGCGGGCTGGATCCCGCTGACCCGGATGGCGGTGCTGCTGGGTGCGCTGCTGGAGGACGCGACGCCGCAGGAACGGCAGAACCTGCTCGGAAAGGTGCCCGGCCCGGCCCGCCTGCTGTTCCGGATGGTCGGGCGCGAGCAGTATGCCCGGGAGATGCGGGTGCTCCGCGAGGGGGTACTGGCCGCGGCCTGATCGGGCTCTGCTCAGGCCACGCCGGCGCCGGACCCGCGCGTGCCGCGGCCGGCGGTCACTCCTTCTGCTGCACGTCCGCAGGAATGCCGAGCCGAGTCGAAACCTGGGCCATCCGTGTGTCCCGGGTCCACAGGCGCGTGCCCGGGATGAGCAGGGTGGCGGCCAGCAGCTGGGCATCGACGTACCCGATGCCCGAGCCGTGCAACGCCTGAGACCCGATCAGGTGAAGGATCTCGTCATCGTCGGCCACCACGGCCTGCGGCTGGGTTCCCAGCAAGTGGAGGATCTCGTCCCGATCGGCCAGGGTGCCGAGCGCGAGCTCTCCGGTCACCCACGGGTGAACCACCACATCGCCGTCCTCGAGGAGAGCGCTCAAGGCCGCATCGCCGATACGGAGATGGTCGATCCAGATCGACGTGTCGACGAGGATCACCCAGATGTCCTCCGGTCGCGTCCAGGTGCCGTTGCGGACGGATCGGTGCCGCCGAGCCGGGAAAGTCGCAGCGCGCTTTCCCGTTGGATCATAGAGCTTCGCGAACGAGCGCGGACTTCTCGTGCACCCCGGTCAGTCGTTGCGCCTCCGCGAGCAGGGTGTCATCCAGGGCAAGCGTGGTGCGCACGGGTTCACCTTCCGTCGTCTCCACCGTGCTCGAATCCGGCACCATTTGATGCTAGTGCAGCACCGCGTTAGTCCTGCGGGGGTTCATCAGGCGGCCTTGAGGGGCCGGCCGTCGTAGGTCCAGCGGAATGGTTTCGCTTTGTCATCGTAGTCGCAGGCGAACTCGATGATCTTCTCGGCGAGGTGTTGCCGACTGTAAAACTCGCCGCGCCGTAACACTTTTCGAGTCAGGATCGAAAACCAGATTTCGATCATGTTCAACCACGACGCGTGGGTAGGGGTGTAGTGGACGTGGAACCGGGGGTGGGCGCGTAGCCACCCTCGGGTCAGTTTCGAGGTGTGACTGGACCCGTTATCCATGACCAGGTGGATGTCCAGACGCGGATCAACCATCTGGTCGATCTCGGTGAGGAACCGGATGAACGTCACCGAGTCGTTCCGTTCGATGATGCTGGCCAGCACGGTGCCGTCGACGACGTTCATCGCGGCCAGCAGCGACACCGTGCCGTGCCGGCGGTACTCGAATTCCCGCCGGGCCGGCCGACCAGGAGCCACCGAAATGGTCTGGTACTTGCGGGATTTCGCTTGGATACCGGTCTTTTCATCGATACTGAGCAGCACCGCGTCCGCCGGCGGGTTCAGGTACAGCTCACAGATCTGTTTCGCCTTGGCGAAGAACTCCGGGTCCGGCGGGCGATTCAGCCAGCCCCGGACCAGGTGCGGTTTGACGTCCAGATCGGCCAGTATCCGGCCGACCTGACTGGTCGAGATCGGAATCTGGTGTTCCTGCTCCAGGTGAGCGGCGATCAAGGCGTGCGTCCACACCGTGACCGGACCGGGCGGGACACTCGTCGCGGTCGCCACCACCAGCAGTCGGGCATCCAAGTCATACACCAACGGCCGCCCCGGTCGGGGCCGATCCGCCAACGACCGCATGCCCTCCACAACGAACCGGCTTCGGACCCGGCGGACGGTATCGACGTGCACCCCGACCTGGGCAGCGATCTGCGCGTTGGAACATCGCTTCGCCGCGGCCAACACGATCTTGGCGCGGGTCACCTCCCGGACCTCCGCGGTGCCGCGACGCACGATCGCCTCCAACCGGCCCCGCCGCCGCGGCCCCAACACCACCAGATCCCGGCTCACACAACGACCCATCATCGGCCCCTCATCAGGCGTAACACCCGAAAACTGAACCGATCGATGATGATCACCGCGACGTCCCCCGCGCGCAGGACACGCCGATGCCACCGGCAGGGATCAGGCACGATAGGACCCATGCCAGTGCCCGGCAAGAAACTCAAGGACCGCGTCGCCGACGCCCTCGACGGACACGCCTACACCCGCTGGCCCCAACTCGAAGAGATCACCACCACCTGGCGTGGCTCCTACGGCTACCTCACGGCCTGGCTCACCGCAACCGAATCCATCCCGCTCTGCCGCATCCAATACCTCGGCGACCCCGACGACTGGGCCTTCGCCCTCCACCAAGCCAGCACCGAAACCTACACCGACAGCCGGCTACCCACCGGTGCCTTCACCGGCACCCCCACCGAAGCCCTGGACACCGCACTCGGTCTCTACCTCAACGACCCCACAGCCTGGCCGATCAAACCCCCGCAGGATTAACGCGGCGCTGCACTAGCTTTCGTGCCCTGCCGTTCCTGGTCGCGATGCGAGGCATTCGGCGCTATCCCTCGTCCGGATCGTGTGCCAGCGGCACGCCGGACCCGCTGGAGCCTCGCCCGAACGCGTCGGACAGTCGCACGGGCCGGTCGGGACCTGGCAGTGGCGCGGCCGCGCCGGCCGCCAGCGCCGTCGTCCGCCCGGTTCGCAGCCAGCTGCCCAGGGTGCCGTCCCCTTCCGCCAGCGTCCTTCCGAGCACCGCGGCGACGGTGACCAGCAACGCCAACCCGGTGAACCAGGTGACCAGTGCCAGGGCGATCCCGAACGCACCGAATTGGGCGAATTGCTTGGTGACGGTGGCTGGCATCCACGCCGAGGCGGCCAGGGTGTACAGCCAGGACCCGATGCCGGTGACGAGCGCGGTCGGGATCAGTGCCCGCCAGCGGACGTCTCCCCTGAGCATCAGGTGGGCGGTCCACCACCAGACCCCGGTTGCCGTCAGCAGGCCGATCGCCCAGAGCACGGCCGGTCCGGTGGGGATCCGGAGCACATCGCGCGCGAGGGTCAGCACCAGCATCAGCGCGACGATTCCGCCCATCCAGACGGCGCCGCGACCCCTGTTCCGCGCACCGCCACCGGCCGGGCGGCGCCAGGCGCGCAGGTACACCCGCTGCAGTGCCGTGGTGAAGGAGATCGCGAACGCGACGGCGACCAGCGCGCCGATGACGCCGGTGGCGGCCCTGGTCTCGTCGGCCGAGGTGAACGCCTGCTGCAGGGTGCCGTACGCGTTGCCGCTGATGCCGAACCTGCCGCTGACGTCGATCAACACCTCGTCGCGGACGCTGTCCGGCGTCAGCGCCGTCACCACGATCAGGAACGGAAAGAACGATACGAACGCCTTGGCGGCCAACGCAATCGACCGGTCGACGAACTCCACCTCGAGCAGCCGGGACCACACATCGCCGATGGCTGTGCGCTGCCACCGCTCCGCATGGCGGGCGGCGGTGGTCCGGAGCTGCTGCGTCCTGCTGCCGGCCCGGCCGGAACCCGAGCCTGGCGCCGAATTGTCCGTCATGACCGGATGCTAGGCGCACCCATTACCGGGCGGGCGCTGTCAGGTGGCCGGCGCGACCGGGTCCGGTGGTGGTGAAGGCGAGCTTGAGGCGCCTTTGGACCCCTTGCGGCCGATCAGTTTCCGTTTCGGCCGGTCGGGGTCCTTGACCTTGAACACCGGTTCGTCACCGAAGAACAACTGCAGCCACTTGGCGTCGGGATCGACGTCGATCAACAGCGCCTTGAACAGCAAACTGGCCGGGATCGCCAGGATCGCGCCGAGCGGACCGAGGATGTACGCCCAGACGATCAGTGACAGGAAGCTCATCGTGGTCGTCAGGCCGACCGCGTCACCGACGAACTTGGGTTGCAGGACCGACTGGATGACGAAGTTCAGCACGCAGTAGACAACGATGACGGTGATCGCCAGGCTGGGTCCGCCGACGAGCAGCCCGAGCAGCGCGGGCGGGACCAACCCGATGATGAACCCGATGTTCGGGATGTAGTTGGTGACGAAGGCCAGCAACGCCCACAGCCCCGCCGCGGGGATGCCGAGGATGAGCAGCGCCGCGCCGTCCAGGATGGCGACGATGCCGCCGAAGATGGTGGCCACCGCGAAGTATTTCCGGGTGCCGGCGGCGAAGGTGCCGAGCGCGGTCAGCACGGGCTCGCGACCGGGTCGCCTGCTCACCATCCGGTCACCGAAGACCGAACCGTCCACCGCCAGGAAGATCAGCAGCGTGATGATGAAGAACAGCGAGGTGAACACGCCGGCCAGGCTGGACAGCAGGCTGGCCGCGTAGGACACGATCGTGCTCTTGTCGACGCTGCTGAGCATCTGCTGCACGTCGGCCTGGGTGATGCCGAAGCCCTCCAGCCAGGTCTTCAGCCCCGCAAGTTCGTTCTGGAGCTCGTCGGCGTACTGCGGCAGCAGGCTGGCCAGCCGGGCCACCCCGATGATGCCGGCGACCATCAGCCCGATGATGATCGCGTACATCCCGAGAACCAGCACCAGCGTGGCCAGCCAGCGGGGGGCGCCGCGCCGAATCATCATGCTGCGCAACGGGTCAACGGTGATCACCAGCACCAGCGCCAGGAAGACCGGGCCGAGGATGTTCGGCACGGCGTGCATGCCGGCGGCGACGATCACCCCCGCGGCCAGGCCCAGGACGATGATCAACCCGCGGGGCAGGCCGTAGCCGATCGCTCCCGGTGGCCGCAGCGACGTGTCGTCGCCGGCCGATTCGCTTGTCAGCTGAGCCGCGTCGGCGGTCGGGCCCGTCGTTGCGGTGGCCGGCTGACCCGGGTCCGGTGCGGTTGCGCCGGTGTCGGGTGGGGCGGTGTCGGGTGGTTCGGCGGCTGCGCCGCTGGGCGCGCCGGATGCGTCGGTCATGGTCGGTGTCCGTTCTCCGCGGGGGCTTCGTCTGCGAGCGTCTGCGAGCGCTGCCGTCGACTCGAGCCGAGGGCAGAACTCCACCCTCTCGATCGGTGTCGCCGCGATCGGCGGTCGGAGGTGGCCGACAACACGGTCACGAACCGTCACCAAACTCTCTCAACGGCACTGATTCGGTGACATCATCCTTGACGGGTGAAGCGCCAGTACGTGGCGGCCCGGAAACATGGGTCACAGCAGTACCAGCAGAACCATTTCGGAGGTGCGGGACATGTCGGACACGCCCAGCGGGACGCCGCCGACCGAACCGCTCCCCCCGGTCCAGCCGGCGGCGGACGCCCCGGACCTGCCGACCGCGCCGGTCTCGACCGCTACGGCTTCGCTGCCCCGGGACCCGGCCCCGGCCCCGGACAAGGGCGCGGCATCCGGGTTCCGCCGGGCGCTCGAGCACGGCCCCCAGGCCCGCGTCTGGCGGATCACGTCGATCGTGCTGTTGATCCTGGGCTGTGTGCTGGCGCCACTGGGTCTCACGGCCGCTTGGGCCAAGAACCTGGTGACCAGCGAGACGGCGTACCTCGAGGCCGTCGGGCCGTTGGCGACCAACCCGGTGGTCATCGACGCCGCGCAGAACAGGGCCGTCGCGGGTATCGACGACGCGATCACCAACCTCCATCTCGCCGACAAGCTGGGTGACGAGCTCACCAGCTTGGGCCTGCCGCCGAAGCTGGCTTCGCTGGCGGAGGGTTTCGCCCCCCTGCTGCGGGCGCAGATCACCGAGGTCATCACCAACGTGGTCCACAAGGTGCTCACCAGCGACGAGTTCGCCACGGCCTGGCAGAAGGCGAATGCCGAGGCGCACAAGGCATTTGTCGGGGTGATGACCGGCGAGAGCACGGAGCAGGTCTCCGCCGTCAGCGTGAAGCTGGGCTCGTTGATCGGCACCATCAAGGGCAAACTCGCGGCCAACGGTGTGGCCTGGGCCTCGCAGATCCCCGACGTCCCGGTGCAGTTCGACATCGCGAACAACGCCGACGTCAAGAAGATCCAGGGGTACTACGACCTGTTGAACACGCTGGGCAACCTGCTGCCGTGGTTGGCCATCATCTTCCTGGTCGCATCGATCGTCATCGCTCCGAGCCGGATCAAGGGGCTCTTCCGGGTGGCGGTCTGGTTGGCCGTGTCGATGGTGGTGCTGGCCATCGGGTTGTCGATCGGTCGCTCCTACGTGGTCAGCGCGGCCCCGTCCCAGCCGGAGGTCACCAAGGCCCTTGCCGCCCAGCTGACGGTGAACCTGCGCGCGAGCGTCAGGGCCATCCTGATCGCGTCCATCGTGATCGCTGCGGTCGCCTGGATCTTCAGCCCGTGGAAGTCTGCGACCGCGCTGCGGGCCTGGCTGCGCAGCCTGACCGGTCGGGTGCAGGACTCCCGCTGGCGGCTGGGTATCCAGATCGGCGCAGGGGTGGTCGCGGTCGTGCTGGTGCTCATCCTGGTCTCGCTCGACGACCCCAGCCTGTGGGTCGCGCTGCTCCTCGCGGTGATCGCGGCGCTGGCCGCCGTGATAGCGGCGAGTGCGCTGCGCCGCGGACCCACGACGGCCGTCGCCGGGCCGCCCGAGGTTCACGAGACCGTCGACGCCCCCTGACAGTCTCGCCGACTGGCGGGCGCTCGCCAGCGTCCAGGCCAGGCCCGTGCCCTTCGACTGCGCCTTCGTCGTCGGCGCATCTGCAGAGCGGATGACTTGCTGAGTCCGCGAATGCGGATCTACAGTGCCGTTCATGCCGCAGTTCCGGATTCGAGAAGCCGCCGAGCTGCTGGCTGTCAGTGACGACACCGTCCGCCGGTGGATCGACTCGGGAGCGCTTCCCGCCGGCAAGGACGAGGCCGGCCGGAAGGTCATCGACGGCGTCGCGCTCGCGGCCTTCTCCAGGGAGCATGCGGCCGCTCCCGCCGCCGATCCGTCCGGGGTGGGCCGGTCGGCACGGAACCGGTTCGTCGGGCTGGTCACGAAGGTGATCGCGGACGGGGTGATGGCCCAGGTCGAACTCCAGTGCGGGCCGCACACCGTGGTCTCCCTGATGAGCAGCGAGGCCGCGCGGGAGTTGCAGCTCGAACCCGGCCGGATGGCCGTGGCGGTGGTCAAGGCGACCACGGTGATCATCGAAACTCCCGGAGGAACCTCGTGAGTCGTCATGTCCGGAAGGTGCTCGTCGCCGTCACGGCGGCCTGCGTGGCGGCGACTGCGGTGGGCTGCAGTTCCAGCGGGAGCAGTTCGGCGTCCTCCAGCAGCGCGTCGGCCGCCGCGAGTTCCGCCGTGTCGTCAAGTGGCAAGGCTTCGAGTTCCGCCTCGTCCAGCGCCGGCGGGTCCAGCGCCGGGGGATCCAGTGCGGCAGCGTCAGCACCGCCCAGTGGTTCCGCAACACTGACCGTGTTCGCTGCGGCATCGCTCAAGGCCACCTTCACCCACATCGGAACGATCTTCCAGCAGGAGAACCCCGGGTCGACTGTCACGTTCAACTCTGCGGGATCGTCCGATCTGGTCGCGCAACTCGTCGCCGGCGCGCCCGCCGATGTGTTCGCCTCCGCCGACATCGCCAACATGACCAAGGCGACCGACGCCGGCCTCGTGTCGGGCACGCCGGTCAACTTCGCGACGAACACCCTGACGATCGTCACACCGCCCGGAAACCCGGCCGGGATCACCTCTTTCGCCGACCTCGGGAAGCCCGGTGTCGCCGTGGTGGTGTGCGCTCCGCAGGTGCCGTGCGGGGCGGCGGCGCAGAAGATCGAGACGAACACCGGTGTCACGCTCACCCCGGTCAGCGAGGAGAACTCCGTGACCGACGTACTGGGCAAGATCACCAGCGGGCAGGCCGACGCGGGCCTGGTGTATGTCACCGACGCCTCCGGCGCGGGTGACAAGGTCACCACTGTCAGCTTCCCGGAGTCGACGACCGTGGTGAACACCTACCCGATCGCGACCCTGACCGCGTCCACCGAACCCTCGTTGGCGACGACGTTCGTGGAGCTGGTGACGGGGCCGGAGGGCCAGCAGCTGCTGGCCGCGGCCGGGTTCCAGCCCGCGACGTGACGACTGAACTGACCGCCGCGAAGTGACCACCGCGTGATCAACTCCCCGGAATCGGTTCCTGCCCGTCGAGGTCGGGGGCGGGCAAGGACCGATTCCGGATTGCCCCGGTGGGTGTTCGTGCCCGCGGTGCTGGGCGGAGCGTTCATCCTGCTGCCGCTGGCCGCGATGCTGCTGCGGGTCCAGTGGTCGCAGTTCTGGGCACTGATCACCTCCGAGTCGTCGGTCGCCGCGTTGTGGCTGAGCCTGAAGACCTCCACCGCCAGCACCGTGCTGTGCGTGGTGCTCGGAACCCCGATGGCCCTGGTGCTCGCTCGATCGAACTTCCCCGGGCTCCGGCTGGCTCGTTCGCTGGTGCTGCTGCCGCTGGTCCTGCCGCCGGTGGTGGGGGGAATCGCGCTGATCTACACCTTCGGCCGGCAGGGCCTGCTCGGTGGAACCCTGGAGTTCCTCGGGCTGCGGATCGCGTTCACCACCACCGCGGTGGTGATCGCGCAGACGTTCGTGGCGCTGCCGTTCCTGGTGTTGAGCCTGGAGGGCGCGCTGCGCACCGCGGGCCGGCGCTACGAGTCGGTGGCCGCCACGCTCGGCGCGAACCCGACCACCGTGCTGCGACGAGTGACTGTTCCCTTGGTGCTCCCCGGGTTGATCTCCGGGGCCGTGCTGGCCTTCGCCCGGGCGCTGGGCGAGTTCGGCGCGACGCTGACCTTCGCCGGCAGCCTGCAGGGGGTGACCCGCACCCTGCCGCTGGAGATCTATCTGCAGCGGGAGACCGACCCGGATGCGGCGGTGGCGCTGTCCCTGCTGCTGGTCGTGGTCGCGGTGTTGATCGTGCTGGCCACCCGTGGGCGAACCAGCGATGGTTCGCTGTGAGGATCGCTGCGTCGGTGTCCGGGCCCGAGGCGACTGCGGCCGGGGCGGGCGCGCTGGAGCTGCGTGTCACCCTGGCTCAGCGCGATCTCGACCTGGAACTGCAGGTCGATCCCGGTGACGTGGTGGCCGTGCTCGGCGCCAACGGCGCCGGCAAATCCACCCTGCTGTCGCTGATCGCCGGATTGCTCAGACCCGACACCGGTCGGATCACTGTGGACGGACAGGTGCTTCTGGACACCGGCCGGCGCGTATGGACGCCGCCGCACCGCAGGGGTGTCGCGCTGCTCGCGCAGCAGGCGCTGCTCTTCCCTCATCTGACCGCGGCCGCGAACGTGGCATTCGGTCCCCGGAGCAAGGGCTGTTCCCGGACCGAGGCAAAGGAGATCGCGGGACGGTGGCTCGAAGCCGTGGACGCGTCCGGGTTCGCCGACCGGCGGCCGGATCAGTTGTCCGGCGGTCAGGCGCAACGGGTGGCCATTGCCCGCGCGCTGGCCGCCGATCCCGCTCTGCTGCTGCTGGACGAGCCGATGGCAGCGCTGGATGTCGCGGTAGCACCCGCGCTGCGTCAGGTGCTGCGCAGGGTGCTGCGGCGGGCCGGCCGGACGGCGCTGCTGGTCACTCACGACCTGCTGGACGCGCTCACCCTGGCGGACCGGGTGATCGTGCTCGAGCGCGGGCGGGTCGTCGAGGACGGTCCCGCCCGGACGGTGCTGACGGAGCCCAGGTCGGCGTTCGCCGCCCGCATCGCCGGGATCGACCTGGTCGCCGGAACAGCAGGAGACCACGGCCTGACCACTCCGCAAGGGCTGCGGATCCAAGGCATCCTGGACCCGGCGTGTATCGCGGGGGAGCCCGCGGTGGCGGTGTTCAGCCCCAGCGCGGTCGCCGTGCACCTGACCGAACCCGGCGGCAGCCCGCGGAACCACCTGCCGGTCACCATCACCGAACTCGAACCCCGCGGCGACTTGATCCGGGTGCATGCGATCGAGAGCGCCGGTGGGTCAACGGGTCTGGTCGCCGACATCACCGCGGCCGCGGCCGCCGACCTCGATCTGGTCCCGGGCAAGCGGGTGCACTATGCGGTCAAGGCGACGGAGGTTGTTGTCTACCCCTCCAGGGCCCCCGTGACGGAAGCCACACCATCGTGAGCGGCGGGTCGGGTGCTCGCGGTCTTGCCGTTCGCGCCGGCACGGTGCGGCGCGAACGGCTGACCGGAGCTTCCTTCCCATCGAAATGTTGCTCACTCAAGCGTGCACCGCCGGCTACGCGTCACGACGCCGCAGCACCAGCATCGCGGCGCCCATCGCGACGACCACCCACAGCACCAGCACACCCAGCCCGGTCCACGGCTCGAGGGCGCCCTCGTCCCGAACGCTCATGATGAAGGACTCACCCGCCTGCTCCGGCAGGTAGTGGGCGACGGTCTGACCCCAGGTGCCCGGCAGCACCTGGAGCAGTCCGGGGAGCACCAGGATCAACCCGGCGAACGCGGTGATCCCGCCTGGGGTGCTGCGCAGCAGCCAGCCAAGTGCGGCGCCGAGCAGCCCGATCAGGGTCAGGTAGACGCCGGTTCCGATCACCACCCGCAGCACCCCGGGGTCGGTGAGCGAGGTTGCGTGACCGTAGTAACCCAGGAATGCCTGCGCGGCCAGGAACGCCCCGAACGAGCTGGCCACCATCGCCAACAGCGTGACCGCGCCGAACACCGCCGCCTTCGCGGCCAACACCGGCACCCGCTTGGGTACCGCGGCCAGGCTGGACCGGATCATCCCGGTGGCGTACTCGCCGGAGACGAAGAGCACGCCCAGAATGCCGACCAGCAACTGCGCGCCGATGCTGCCCTGCAACGCTGCCGACGGTGCGGCGTCTTCGGGTGCGACTCCGGCGAAGTCCTTGCCGGTGTAGTAACCGATCACCATGCCAAGGCCGATCATTACCACCACGGCAGCGCCGAGGGTGACCCAACTGGAGCGCAGGGTGCGGAACTTGATCCACTCCGACTCGACGACGCGGCGGAGGCTGACGCCGTTCGCCACATAGAGATGGCGGTGCGCGGAGGTTCCGCCGATGGTGGTGGTCATGCTGCGATCTCCTTGTGGTCGGCGACGCGGTGCCGCGGCACGGTCTGGTGGTCGGCGCTGGGGTGGTCGGCGCTGGGGTGGTCGGCGCTGTGGTCTTCAGTGTTGGGTCGGTCGGCGGTCGAGCGGTATTCGACGGCGTCCTTGGTGAGCTCCATGAATGCCTGCTCCAGCGAGGCCTGCACGGGAGCCAGTTCGTAGATCGGCAACCCGGCCTGCGCGGCCGCGGAGCCGATCTGCTCGCCGGACAGCCCGGAGACGGTCAGCTCACCCGGTTCGGGGCTGCTGACCGTCACACCGCGGCCGGCCAGCAGGTCCGCCAGCCGCGTCGCTTCGGGTGTCCGCACCCGCACCGACTGGCTGGAGGCCTCCGCGATGAAGTCGGTGACGGAGCTGTCGCGGATCAGCCGGCCGCGGCCAACGATGATGAGATGGTCGGCGGTGAGAGCCATCTCGCTCATCAGGTGCGAGGAGACGAACACCGTCCGCCCTTCGGCGGCCAGGCTCTTCAGCAGGGTGCGGATCCACAGCACGCCTTCCGGGTCGAGTCCGTTGACGGGCTCGTCGAGCAGGATGGTCGCCGGATCAGCCAACAGCGCGCTGGCGATGCCGAGTCGTTGGCCCATGCCGAGCGAGAAAGCGCCGGCCCGCTTCCCGGCGACGTCCGTGAGACCGACCTGATCGATCACCTCCCGAACGCGCCGGCGGCCGATTCCGGTGGTGGCGGCGATCGCCCGCAGGTGGTTCTCCGCGGAGCGCCCGGTGTGCACGGCGCGTGCCTCCAGCAGGGCCCCCACCTCGCGGAGCGGTGCCCGATGCTCCGCGTAGGGGCGGCCGTTCACGGTGATCCGGCCGGAGGTCGGAGCGTCCAGGCCGATGATCATGCGCATCGTGGTGGATTTCCCGGCGCCGTTCGGTCCCAGAAATCCGGTGACGATTCCCGGTCGCACGGTGAAACTCAGGTCGCTCACGGCGGTTTTGTCGCCGTATTTCTTGGTGAGATTGCCGGCTTGGATCATCTGCACTCCTTCGCGTGTGGTCAATGGATGACGGTGGGCCTCAGCGGATCCGTGGAGCGGTGCGTGGCATCCACAACCCCGATGGAGCAGCCCTTTTCGCGTCGGCGTCGCCGATATGCTCCAGAGCCTCCGACACCTGCCCCACCGTCATCGGTCCCCGTCCTACGAAGGGTGGATTGGGTGTCCTGAATTCACGCTGAACGCCGGGCCGGTGTTCAGCGGGCATTCATCTGATGCCACGGGCGGCATGGTCTCGCCCGGATCGGCCCGGGCGGGACGGCTGCCGCCGCTGACCCAGCGGGACACCGTGAGGTGACTGCCGAGGCTGGCACCGGGCGACGAACGAGGAGATCCCGGCACGCGCAGCTGATGGCGATCGCGTGAGTGACCGGGCTGGTCTTTCCCGGCACCGAACAGTCCGCGGACGAGCATCTCGTCGAGCACGCGCCGAAGGGCCGTCACCGTCGGCAACCGATTGTGCGCGTGGCCGACCCACCGGACACCACCCGGTGTGACATTGTCGCTGGTGGGCGGGTCGCGTTGTTCGACCGACCGTCCGCCGCATAGGCTGGCGCGGTCGTCGGGATGACGATGTGTCAAACAGGCGGGAGTTTCTGAGCCGATGAGCGAACCGGACGACGCAGCGTGGCACGCCGCGGCCGGTGCACCCCCCTCGGACGATGGCTTCCCTGACCGGGATCCCGGCCCGACGTTCGAGTACTCAGCTGGTGCGCCCGCCCATGCGGAATTTCCTGGTCCCGAGCCGGGTGACGTCGAGCCTGCTGCACCCACCGACACCGCACCCGTCTCTACCCCACCCACAGACACTGGACCCACAGACCCCGCGCCCACAGACACCCCGCCCATAGACACCCCACTCACAGACACCGCACGCACAGACACCGGACCCACCTCCACCGGGCCCGACACCGACCCGTCGGTCGCGGCGTCCTCGTCACCGGCGCTGCGTGCGCTGCGCGGTCGCGACCCGGTTCCGGCGCCGTTGACCTCGCACGGACCGGCCACGGTGCTGGCCATGTGCAACCAGAAGGGCGGGGTCGGGAAGACCACGTCCACGATCAACCTCGGCGCGTCGCTGGCCGAGTACGGCCGCCGCGTGCTCATGGTCGACCTGGATCCGCAGGGTGCGCTGTCCGCGGGCCTTGGCATCGCCGCGGACCGCCTCGACCACACCATCTACAACCTGATGCTGGGCCCGTCCACGGCCATGACGGACGTGCTGGTGCCGACCGGGATCGAGGGGGTCGACCTGATCCCGGCCAACATCGACCTGTCCGCCGCCGAGGTGCAGCTGATCAACGAGGTGGGCCGCGAGCACACCCTGGCCCGCGCGCTGCGGCCGGTGCTGCACGCGTACGACTACGTGCTGATCGACTGCCAGCCCTCGCTCGGCCTGCTCACCGTCAATGCGCTGGCCTGTGCGCAGGGCGTGATCATCCCGCTGGCCGCCGAGTTCTTCTCGCTGCGCGGCGTCGCGCTGCTCGTCGACACCATCTCCAAGGTGCGGGAGCGGATCAACCCGGACCTGTCGGTGCAGGGCGTATTGGTCACCATGTACGACGGCCGGACCGTGCACGCCCGCGAGGTGGTCGCGATGCTGCACCAGCGGTTCGGTGACCTGGTGTACGACACGATCATCGCCCGCACGGTCAAGTTCCCGGAGACCACGGTGGCCGGGGAGCCGATCACCATGTACGCGCCGGCGTCGTCGGCCGCGGAGGCCTACCGGGCGCTGGCCCGCGAAGTGATCGCACGATGACCATCGCTCCCGCGGGTCCTGCCTCGACCGGGCCGGCCCGGGTCGACGGCGTTGCTCTAGCCCCGGATCGGTCCCCCGCCGAAGTGAATGCCGCCGAAGTGAATGCTGCCGAGGCGAATGGTGCGGACTGGCCGGCTGCCGCCGGCCAGTCCGGCGAGGCTGTTGGCTTCCAGCAGGCCGCGGATTCCGTGGATTCCGGTCGCCGGCCGTTCCACGTCCGGCTGTCCAACTTCGACGGCCCGTTCGACCTGCTGCTGCAGCTGATCAGCCAGCACCGGATGGACGTCACCGAGGTGGCGCTGCACCAGGTGACCGACGATTTCGTCGCGCACATCCGGGCGATGGGCAGCGACTGGGACCTGGACCAGGTCACCGAGTTCATCGTGGTCGCGGCAACCTTGCTGGACCTCAAGGCGGCCCGGCTGCTGCCGGACGAGAGCGCGGTCGACGACCTCGACGACGACGCCTTCGGCATCCGCGACCTGCTGTTCGCCCGGCTGCTGGCCTACCGCGCCTACCAGCAGGTCGCGGCCCTGTTCGCCGAACTGGAAGCCGGTGCGCTGCGCCGGTATCCGCGGGCGGTCACCCTCGAACAGCGCTACCTGGGCCTGCTGCCGGAGGTGCAGCTCGGGCTGACGCCGCAGGAGTTCGCCGCGTTGGCCGCCGGTGCCTTCCGGCCGAAGCCGCCGCCGCCCACGGTCAACCTGGACCACATCCATGCCTCGCGGGTCTCCGTGGCCGACCATCAGGCCGCGGTGCGATCGATGCTCGCCGACCGGGGGATCGCGACGTTCGGTGAACTCGTCGCCGGCTGCGCCGTCACCCTAGAGGTGGTGGCCCGGTTCCTGGGATTGCTGAACCTGTACCGGGAAGCGCTGGTGGCGTTCGACCAACCGGAGGCGCTTGGCCTGCTGACGGTGCGGTGGACCGGACCGCCGCCGGAGGCCGCGCACGACCCAGACCAACGAACTGACGCAGTGATGGACGAGGAGTACGAGTGAGTGGCGAGCAGGTCACGCTGACCGACGACCGGTCGGGTGAACCGGAGTCGCAGGCCGCGGAACCCGATCCCGCGATGGATACGGTCGGGGTCCCGAACGCCGATGCAGTGGGGCCGGACGGCACCGGTGCACTGTTTTCCGACCCCGACATGGTCCCGGACCACGACCTGGTCGGCGCGCTGGAGGCGGTGCTACTGGTGGTCGACGCGCCGGTGACGGAAACGGCGTTGGCCGCCGCGGTCGGCCACGGCCCGCTGCGGGTGCGCGACGAGTTGACCGCGCTGGCCGCGCGGTACACCGCGGCGGGGTCGGGCATCGAGCTGCGCGAGATCGGCGGTGGCTGGCGCCTGTACACCCGGGACCGATTCGCTCCCGTGGTCGAGCGCTTCGTGCTGGACGGTGCGCAGGGCCGGCTGTCCAAGGCGGCGCTGGAAACCCTGGCCGTCATCGCCTACCGCCAGCCCGTCACCCGGGCGCGGATCTCCGCGGTTCGCGGGGTGAACGTCGACGGCGTGATCCGTACGCTGACCGCCCGTGGGTTGATCGAGGAGGCAGGCACCGACTCGGACACCGGGGGACTGCTCTACAGCACCACCGAGCTGTTCACCGAACGTCTGGGCCTGTCCGATCTGGGTGAGCTGCCTTCGCTCGGGCCGCTGTTGCCGGATGTCGATGCGGTGGACGATGTCTGACGTCGAATCGACCCGCGAGGCCCGAGATGCGCAGCAGGGTAAAGGGAATCAGACTGAATTAACGCCAGCATCAGCCTCGGCGTCTTCGTCCGCTGAAGGCGTCCGGCTGCAGAAGGTGCTGTCGGCCGCCGGCGTCGCCTCCCGCCGCAAGGCCGAGGAGCTGATCCGTTCCGGGCGGGTGAAGGTCGACGGCATCGTGGTCCGCGAGATGGGCCTGCGCATCGACCCGGGTGCGGCGGTGGTGCACGTCGACGGCAACCGGGTGGTGCTGCGCGAGGACCAGGTCTACCTGGCGCTGAACAAGATGCCGGGGATGCTCTCCACCATGTCCGACGATCTGGGCCGCCCGCACATCGGTGAGCTGTTGGTCGACCGCAAGGAGCGGCTCTTCCACATCGGCCGACTGGACATGGATTCCGAGGGTCTGCTGCTGCTGACCAACGACGGCGACCTGGCTCACCGGCTCACCCACCCGTCCTACGGGGTGCCCAAGACGTACATGGCCGAGATCCCCGGGCCTGTCCCGCGTGATCTCGGCCGGCGGTTGCGCGCCGGGATCGAGCTGGAGGACGGCCCGGCGAAGGTCGACTCGTTCGAGGTCGTCGACGTGCACAACGGGCGTGCGGTAGTCGAGGTCGTGCTGCACGAGGGCCGCAACCACATCGTCCGCCGCCTGCTGGCCGCGGTGGACCACCCGGTGTCCCGGCTGGTCCGCACCCAGATCGGCGACGTGCAGCTGGGCCACCAGCGGCCCGGCACACTGCGCAAGCTGAACCCGGTGGAGATCGCCCAGCTCTACAAGGCGGTCGGTCTGTGACAGCACCGGCACTTGACGGGACGCTGGGCACCGCACCGACTTTCGTCATCGCGATCGACGGGCCGGCTGGCACGGGGAAGTCGACGATCGCGCGTCGCGTCGCCGTCGCGCTGGGCGCCGGCTACCTGGACACAGGTGCCATGTACCGCATCGTGTCGCTGGCCGTGCTGGACGCCGGCGTCGACCCCACCGACCCGGCCGGGGTCGCGGAGTTGTTGCCCCGCTTGACATTCG
>Ga0208716_1000090_pt1 | contig 32524 bp, 24 predicted proteins | sample NGESurdeep092012_8_FD_184482 | JGI IMG/M metagenome (GOLD analysis project Ga0208716, IMG submission 184482) | Arctic peat soil microbial communities from Barrow, Alaska - NGEE Surface sample 415-3 deep-092012 (SPAdes) | ecosystem: Environmental > Terrestrial > Soil > Wetlands > Peat ...
CGCTCCTGATCGGCGGGTACGGGAGCGTGGTCGGGTTCCTGGCGGGGCGTTCGGGCCGCGCCGAGCTGGCGCTGAGCGCCGAGCGCTCGGTGTACGTCGTGTGGGGCCTGCTGGCGATCGCCTCGGCGGCGCTGATGCGCGCGCTGCTGGCGCACGATTTCACGATCGAGTACGTCGCCGCCTACACGAGCCGGAACCTCCCGGTCTTCTACACCTGGTCGGCGTTCTACGCGGGGCAGAAGGGGTCGCTCCTCTTCTGGGCGATCGTGCTGGCGACCTTCTCGGCCATCGCGATGCTCGTGAACCGCGGGAAGAACCGCGAGCTGATGCCGTACGTGGCGGTCGTCCTGCTGGTGACGATCACGTTCTTCATCGCGGTGATGGTCTTCGCGTCGAACCCCTTCGAGCGCCTCGGCTTCACCCCCCCCGACGGCCGCGGGCTGAACCCGCAGCTGCAGAACCCGGGGATGGTGATCCACCCGCCGATGCTCTACCTCGGCTATATCAGCATCGCGGTGCCGTTCGCCTTCGCGATCGCGGCGCTGGCGTCGGGGAAGCTGGACACGGCGTGGCTGGCGGCGATCCGCCGCTGGACGATCATGAGCTGGCTCTTCCTGTCGGTCGGGATCGTGCTGGGGATGTGGTGGGCGTACGTGGAGCTGGGGTGGGGCGGCTACTGGGCGTGGGACCCGGTGGAGAACGCCTCGCTGATGCCGTGGCTCGCGATGACCGCGTTCCTCCACTCGGTGATGATCCAGGAGAAGCGCGGGATGCTGAAGAAGTGGAACATCGGCCTGATCATCGGCGCGTTCCTCCTCTCGATCTTCGGCACCTTCCTCACCCGCAGCGGGGTGATCTCGAGCGTCCACAGCTTCGCGCAGTCGAACGTGGGGTGGTTCTTCCTGGTCTTCCTGGTGCTGGCGGGGCTCTCGGCGTTCACGCTCCTCAGCTACCGGTGGCCGCAGCTGGCGGCGGAATCCACCCTCGAGTCCATGGTGAGCCGTGAGGCGGCGTTCCTCTTCAACAACCTGATCTTCGTGGTCATCACCTTCTCGGTCTTGTGGGGGACGGTCTTCCCCGTCCTCTCCGAGTGGGTGCGGGGGACCAAGGTGACGGTGGGACCGCCCTTCTTCAACCTGGTCAACATCCCCCTCGGCCTCCTGCTCCTCCTGCTGACGGGGATCGGGCCGCTGGTCGCGTGGCGGAAGGCGAGCACCGCGAACCTGCGGCGGCAGTTCATCTGGCCGGTGGCGGGGCTGGTGCTCACCGGGGCGGCGCTGGTGCTGCTCCGGATGAGTGACGCCTGGGCGATCGTGGCCTACGCCCTCGCCGTGTTCGTGACGGTGACCGTCGCGCAGGAGTTCGTGCGCGGCACGGCGGCGCGGCACCGGCAGTACCACGAGGCCTGGCCCCTCGCCGTGGTGCGGCTCGTGGGCCGGAACCGGCGGCGCTACGGCGGCTACGTGGTGCACCTCGGGATGGTGATGCTGTTCGTCGGCTTCGCCGGCCTCGCGTTCAAGAAGGAGATGGAGGTCACGCTGAAGCCCGGGCAGACGGCGGAGATCCGCTCGCCGTACGGGCACGTGTACCGGGTGACGCACCAGGGCGTGTCGCAGTACGAGCAGCTCAACCGCTTCGTGACGGCGGCGAGCCTCGACGTCTACCGGGACGGGAAGTACGTCGGGGTGATGAAGAGCGAGAAGCGCCAGCACATGGACTCGATGGGGCAGCCGACCTTCGAGCCCTCGACGGTGGTGGCGATCCGCAGCGACGTGCGCGAGGACCTGTATGTGGTGTTCGCCGGATCCGTGCAGGGGACCGAGGAGGCGGTGTACCGCCTGACGATCAACCCGCTGGTGTGGTGGGTGTGGTATGGCGGGCTGGTCCTGGCCATCGGCGGGCTGATTTCGATGTGGCCCACCGGGCGCGGCCCGAAGATCGTGGCGCGGCGCCGGGCGCTGGAGGCAGGATATGTCGCGCGTGTCGGGGCGTAGCGCCCTGGCGGCTCTGGCCGCGGTGCTCCTGGCGGGTCCGGCGGCGGCGCAGACCCGCGCCGCGCAGGCGCCGTCCTCGCGTCTCCCCGCGGCGCAGACGGCGGTGGATCCCGGGCCGCCGCAGGCCCGCGCGCCCGGCGACACCAGCCGGGGGCGCCTCTTCGCCCCGGAGATGGCGGGCCGCTCGCAGGCCCCCGTCGGCGCCCGTGACAACGACTCCCTCGTGAAGATGATCGAGGGGAAGATCCGCTGCACGTGCGGCTGCAACCTGGACGTCTTCACCTGCCGGACGACCGACTTCACCTGCACCACCTCGCCGGCGATGCACCGCGTGGTCCTGGCGCGGCTCGACTCGGGGATGACGGCGCCGCAGGTCCTGGCTGCGTTCGAGAAGCAGTACGGCGAGGTGGTGCTGATGGCGCCGCCGCGCCGGGGGTTCAACCTGGCCGCCTACTTCATGCCCTTCGTGGGGCTCCTCGCCGGCTTCGTGATCGTCGGGCTCGTGATCCGCGGCTGGTTCCGGGTCCGGCCGAAGGCGCCCCTCGAGGGCGCCGCGACGGCCGAGCCGGAGGCGCCCGCGGCGTCGGACGACGATCTCAAGCGGCTCCAGCAGGAGCTCGAGAAGTTCGAGGCGTGACGTGATCCCACTGCTGCTCGGCATCGTCGTGGCGCTCGGCGCCGTGGCGCTGGTGCTCGACCCGATCCTTCGCCCCGGCCGCGCGCGGCCCGCCGCCCTGGACGCCGAGCCGGAAGAGGATCCGCGCGAGCACCGCAAGGACCTCGCCCTCGCGGCCCTCAAGGAGATCGAGTTCGACCGCGCGACGGGGAAGCTCGACGACGCCGACTACGACCAGATGAAGGCCACGTACACGGCGGAGGCGATCGAGGCGATCCGCGCGTCGGACACGCCGGCCGAGCCGGTGTCCCAGGAGCCAGCGCTGGCGAAGCGCCAGGTGCCCGCCGGCGTCGGGGTGAGCGCCGGGGGCGCCGCCGCCGATCCCGCCGAAGTCCTCATCGCCGCCAAGCGCCAGGCCGCGCGGGCGGGACGGAAGTTCTGCTCGGAGTGCGGGGCGGAGCTGGAAGGCGCGGGCAAGTTCTGCGTGGAGTGCGGCGCCAAGGCGCCGTGATGGGTGATGAGTCATGAGTGATGGGTAGGGAGTCATGAGAGTGATGTAGTGATGAGAGCTGGGTGAGAGGGGCGCCCCGGGGAGGATACCGGCGGCGCCCCTCATCACTCATCACCCATCACTCCTTTCTCATCACTCATCAGTCATCACTCCTCACTCCGTCGCCCCCGGCCTGGCGCTCCGGCCTCTCCCGCACAACATTCTCGGCCAGCCAGGCGTAGTGAAGCATGACCCTCATCCGAAGGTCCTTCCCCATGAATCGCAGTTTGAGCACCGCAGCGCTCCTCGTCGCGTCCCTCGCGACGGTCGTCAACGCCCAACAGCCCCCCCGCACCCCGCCGCCGACCCCGCCCGCGGGCCAGCAGCCCCAGGGCCCGGGCTTTCCCGGCGGCCGGCCGCAGGCGGCGCAGGAGGCGCCGAAGCCCTACCGGGACGTTATCCCCGCCACGGCGAAGCCCGACTCGGGCGTCTTCATCGTCTACCGCATCGGCGAGAAGCTCTTCTACGAGATCCCGCGGGCCATGCTCGGCCGCGAGTTCCTGTGGGTGTCCGATAACCGCGGCACGATCCGCGGCGTCGGCTACGCCGGCGAACAGACCACCGACCGCGTGGTCCGCTGGGAGCGCATGGGGAACCGCGTGTTCCTGCGGGTCGTCTCGTACGACATGGTCGCGGACAGCAACCTCCCGCAGGCCCGGGCGGTCCGGCTGTCGAACCAGGCCCCGATCATCGTCTCCTTCGACGTCGCGGCCTTCAGCCCCGAGGACAGCAACATCGTCATCGAGGCGACCAAGCTGTTCACGTCGGACATCGCGGAGCTGAACATCCGCCAGCAGCGCGGCGTGCGCGTCCGCTCGTTCGATGCCTCGCGCTCGGCCATCGACCGGGTGCGGAGCTTCCCCCGCAACATCGAGGTCGCCGCCTACCAGACGTTCGCGGTCGACTCGGTCCCCGGCCCGGCGGGGGAGCGCGCCGACCGGTCGCTCAACAGCCTCACGATGCTGATGAACTTCTCGATGGTGCTGCTGCCCGACCAGCCGATGCTCTCGCGCCTCTGCGACAACCGCGTCGGCTTCTTCTCGATCTCGCAGGAGGACTTCGGCCGCGACGAGGCGCGGATCCCGCGCCGCTGCTACATCGCCAGGTGGCGGCTGGAAGCGCAGAATCCGGGCGCCGCGGTCTCGGACCCCGTCAAGCCGATCGTCTTCTACGTCGACCCGGCCACGCCCCCCAAGTGGGTCCCCTACATCATCCAGGGCGTCAATGCGTGGGAGCCGGTCTTCCGCGCCGCCGGCTTCAGCAACGCCATCAGGGGCAGCCGGGTGCCGACCGCGCAGGAGGACCCGCAGTTCGACCTGGACGATGCGCGCTACTCCACCATCCGGTGGTTGCCGTCCACGATCGAGAACGCGTACGGCCCCTCCACGACCGACCCGCGTACCGGGGAGATCCTGCAGTCGGACATCGGGTTCTACGCCAACATCACCTCGCTCCAGCAGGCGTGGTACTTCACGCAGGCCGGCGCCGTGGATCCGCGGGCGCGGCATCTGCCGTTCCCCGATTCGCTGATGGGGAGGCTGCTGGCGTACGTGGTGGCGCACGAGGTCGGCCACACCCTTGGCCTGCCGCACAACATGCTCGCGTCGAGCGGCTTCCCGGTGGATTCGCTCCGCAGCCCGACCTTCACGTCGCGCTACGGGACGACGCCCTCGATCATGGACTACGCGCGGTTCAACTACGTCGCGCAGCCCGGTGACGGGGTGACCAACCTGATCCCGTGGATCGGCCCGAACGACTATTTCGAGATCAATTGGGGCTACCGGCGGGTGCCGGGCGCCGCGACACCCGACGCCGAGCGGCCCTTCCTCGACTCGCTCGCGCGGCAGCAGGACACGAACCCGTGGTACCGGTTCGGCAATATGGACGGCATCGACCCACGCACCCAGCGCGAGGCCATCGGGGACGACGCCGTCCGGGCCAGCGGCTTCGGCGTGGCGAACCTCAAGCGCATCATGCCGATGGTGCTCGAGGCCACCACCTCCGAGCGGCTCGATGACTATGATCTGCTGAACGACATGTACGGCCGCGTCATCGGCCAGTGGGCGCTCGAGATGTCGCACGTCTCGGTGGTGGTCGGTGGTGTCTACCGCCACGAGCGGTACCCCGACCAGCCGGGCGCCATCCACACGCCGGTCCCGCGGGAGGAGCAGCAGCGCGCCGTGCGGTTCCTCCTCGACAACGTCTTCACGACGCCCACCTGGATGCTCGACACGGCGATCCTCCGCCGCATCGAGCCCACCGGGAGCGTCGACCGCATCCGGACCCGGCAGGCGGCGGTGCTGAACGACCTGCTGCTGGATGCGAAGCTCTCCCGCCTGGTGGAGCAGGAGGCGTTCGCCACGCGGGCGAGCCCCGCCTACACCGTCGCCGAGCTCTTCGGCGACCTGCACCGCGGGCTCTTCAGCGAGCTCACGGGGGCGCGTCCGGCGGTGGATCCCTACCGCCGCAACGTCCAGCGGCTCTGGGTGGACCAGATGGACCGGCTCGTCAATACGCCGCTCCAGACCCCGCTGCCCCCCGGCTTCGGCGGCTTCCCCGGCTTCGTGCCGCCGCCTCCGCGGCCGGCCGACGCCCGAGCGCTGGCCCGCGCCGACCTCGTGGCGCTCGACGCCCAGCTCCGCGCCTCCCTCCTCCGCACGGGCGACGTGGTGACGAAGGCCCACTTCCAGGACCTCCGCGCCCGCATCGACCGCGTCCTCAATCCGCCACGGTAGCTTCGCGGCGGCACGGAAACTCGACGGGCGCCCGCAGTCGGGCGCCCGTCGTGCATCCGGGACCGGGCAGCGTGCGCCGCCGGCCGTCTCCTAGAAGAAGAACCCCAACTCGAACCGCGCGCCCGCCCCCGTCCCCGTCTTGAAGCCGCCACCCAGGGTCGCGCCGGTGACGTCGAAGTACAGCACCCGGGTCTCGAGGCCGATCCCGCCCGTGAGTCCCGTCCCGTAGTCGCCGGCGTGGATGAGGCCGACGCGGAGCGGGACCCAGCGCAGCAGCCGCAGGGTGGCTCCCGCCTCGATGGTGGCCGGAGCCGCGAAATCGCCGCTCACGCTCGCGGTGTACGCCGCGTCCACCTGCAGCATCGGGAGGATCCAGGTGCTCGCGGCGAACCGGAGCACGCGGGGGAGCGTCACGGTCACGTCCGTCGTGTCGCGGACCCGGAGCTCGACGTTGTTGAGCGAGTCCTGGACGGTCTTGAAGGTGGTCGCGGCCACGTTGAAGGTCGCGAGCTTGCGCTCGACGCCCTGGATCTTCACGGAGCCGACGTTCACCAGCATCACCTCGAACGCCGCGCGGCGCTGCGGCAGCTCGAAGCGGACCAGGAAGTCCGTGGCGAGCCCCGACCCCTTCACCTTCGCGGGGTTCCCGTCCGTCAGGTAGGTGAACTCCGTCTGCGCCTGCACGTGGGCGATGATGCTGTCCCCGGTGACGCGGATGGTGCCGCCGTTGCTGATGGCCGAGCCGCCGCGGGCGAAGGCCACGGGCCGGAGGTAGCGGGCGCCGAGGCCGGCGATGAGGCGCCAGCCCGTCTCGTTCCCGGTGGCGCCGAACCGCAGCACCAGGTGTCCCCCCGCCTCCGCCGCGCCGAGGGCCGCGCCGCCGGAGGTGCCGAGGGAGAAGTTCTGCCGCGCGCCGTTGCCGTCCCGCAGCAGCGCCACGGTGTTGTCGTCGAGGTGGAAGGACGAGTAGGCGGCGGCGCCCAGCGAGAGGCCGAGGCCCACGTGGCGCCCGAACGGCCCGCCGAGATGGAAGCTCGTCCCGCTCTGCACGAAGCCGAGGAGCCCCTTCCCGGGAGGCACGAGACCGAGGGCGTCGATGATGTTCCCCGAGGAGAGACTGTCCTTCCTGCCGAGGAGCATCAGCGCGCCGATGTCGCTGAAGTTGAGGCTGTTGTTGTCCCCCGCCGCGCCCACCGCGATGACGAAACCCCAATGCGGGACGAGGGCGTAGCGGAACGGGTCCTGGGTGAAAGTGGGCGTGCGCCGGTAGGCGAGCTGCACGCCGGGGCGCCACGCTGCGCGCGGCGGCGCCGCGTGCGCCTGGTGGGCGGCGGAGTCGGCCCGAAGGGAATCCGCGCGCAGGGAATCGGCGCGGAGGGAGTCCGCGCGCAGCGAGTCGGTCCGCAGGGAGTCGAGCCGGAGCGAATCGAGATGCAGCGAGTCCACCCGCAGGGTGTCGGTGCGCGTGGTGTCGGGCTTCGGCGCCGGCGGCACCGGCTCCTGCGCTGAGAGCGAGCCCGCCGCGGCGAGCGTCAGCACGGCGAGGAGGAGGGCGCGCTTCACTGGCCACCCCCGCTCAACTCGACGTTCGCGTGGGCGCTCACGATGATGCGGTCGGTGGTGCGGACCGCGCCACGCGAGGAGTTCGGCGGCGGCCTCAGCCGGATGCGCAGAGCGATCGTGAAGCGCTGCCCCATGAGCGGCACGACGTCGGTCCCGGTCAGGGCGAGGCTGGAGGTGCTCGAGACCGGGGTCGTCACGCGGCCCGTGCCGTCCACCGGCGAGCCCGCCACCACGATCGGTCCGAGCAGCGTGCGGCCCGGCAGGGTGAAGACGTCCACCGTGTTCGCGACGGAATCCCGGACCACCGCCAGCTCCACCGACATCCCGAACGGCGTGCCGTTCACGACGTCGGCGCTCGCCGACGCGCTCACGAGGCGGTTCACCACGCTCGCGGAATCGCTCGGCTTGAGCTTCGCTCCGTCGGCCCACTCGACCCGCGTGAAGACGATCCCCGAGTCGGGGAGGGTGAGGTCGAGGCCCACCGTCAGGCGGAAGCCCACCGACGCGCTGTCGGCGCGGGTGATCCGGCTCGGATTGCCGTCGCCGGCCACCGCGGAGCCCGCCGCCACCACCGCGGCGCGCGTGTTCCCGAGGAGGAGGTGCACCAGCCGGTCCACCAGCGGCCCCATCTGGAGCGACAGGGGCGTCGTGCTGGCGCGGGGCAGGAGCATCGTCGTCTGGCCCACCGGCGCCAGCGTCACCAGGATCGGCAGGCCGGTGATGCTGTCCGTCTCGTAGGCCGGGTTGCCGAGCCCGTCCCGGAGCAGCTGGCCCGACGCGTTCACCTTCACCACGCCCAGCTTCATGTTGGTCAGGGTGAGGGGCGTCTGGGCGGTGTTGCGCAGCGTGAGGGCGGCCACCGCGTCGTTGAGGTGCGCGCTCTTGATCGCGTCCTGCAGGTCGCCGAAGTCGATCTGCGTCTTCAGGATCTCGCTGAACTCCTCGACGGGGACCGTGAGCTCGGGCGTCTTGGTGGGGTCGAGATGCCCGGCGAGCAGCTGCAGCACCAGGCTCCCGCCCCCGTCCACGACGACCGCGTCGGTGGTGACGAGGCTCGTCAGCGTCGCGCTCGTCGCCGCGGCCACGCCCGTCACCACCGCGACCACCTTGGCGGGGATGATCGTGGCGTTTGTGAGGTCGATCGTCGTCGAGCCGGTGGTGGTCGTGCCGTTCCCCGGCGCCGCCGGCAGGACCAGCGTGGCGGTGACGGGCACGCCGAGCTTGGTGACGCCGTTGAGCTGGATGTGGACGGTGTCCGCGATCGACAGGCGGTTCTGGGCGGTGATCGTGAAGCTCCCGCTGTACACCACGACCGTGTCCACCGAGCGGATGCGGGTCTCGTTCGCCAGGATGCTGTCGGTCAGGGTGAAGGGCTCGTTCACGTTCTGCAGCGTGACCGACGAGAGCGTGAGCGCGGTGGTGCTCAGCGTGACCGCGACCGACTGCCCCGGCGTCGGGGTGCAGGTGCCCAACGGCAACGGCGTGACGGTCGGGGCGCCGAGGTAGAGGTAGTTCTTGAAGCTCACCCCCGCCGCGGACACGGTGCTCGTCACCGTCCCGCCGGGCGGCACCGTGTCGGTGGGGAAGCTCACGACCGTCGCGCCGGTCGAGTCGTTCACCGACTGGGTGATGGCGATGCTGCACGCCGTGCCGTTGGTGACGCGGCCGATGATCGACCCCGACGCTATCGTGGCGGCGGCGACCCTCGAGCCGTGCGGCGTGACGATCCGGATCGTGTCCTGGCTGATCGTCGGCCCGGCGGGGAAGACGCCGGCGGGCGCGGAAGCGTGCGGCGCGAACGTGTAGCTCAGGGTCGAGCTGTCGGGCTGGGCCTGGAGCATCTGGCCGTAGCTGAACCGGAACTGCTGGAAGGCGAGGTTGTTGTAGACCAGCTTCTGGCCGATGGCGCTCGCCAAGCTCTCCGCGGGGAAGGTGACGCCCAGCAGACCTCCGGCCGTCGTCGCCGTGTCGTGCGAGCTCAGGAACTTCCCGATCTCCAGCGTGTCCCGGGAAAGCGACACGGCCAGGGCGAGGGTGCGCGCGGGGCCGCGCCCCAGCTGCTGCTTCGCCGCGGTGATCGAGGACGGTTCGCAGGAAGCCGCGCCGAGCGTCAGGGCGAACAGGCCTGCCAATTCGGGAATGCGCCGCATGGTCATCGGGTCCCTCTGAAAGGTCGTCGCGCCGCGGCGGAAGCGCCGGGCGCGAGATGCGGAACAGTAACGGCGACCCCCCATCTTCGCCCGTGACTCTCGTCACTGGGGCACTTCGCATCGCGCCTCGTGAGCCGGGTCACGCGCCCTCTCGGCCAGGCCGGCCCGGCGCCCGCGACCCCTCGCGCCGCGCCCGCCCGGCGGCCCCCGTCGCGCGGGAGCGGGGCAGGCCCTATGATTCAGCATCCCAAGACATCCGTACCACGCTCCCGGAGGCCCCGTGCACAGACGCCGCCTGTCCGTCCTTTCCGTCCTCCTCACCCTGGCCGCGGCCTCCGCAGCGTCGGCGCAGAGCGCCTACGACACCACGGCCTACGCGGCGCTCCACTGGCGGGAGCTCGGCATCTTCCGTGGCGGGCGCTCCGTCGCGGTCGCCGGCTCCGGCGCGCGCCACGACGAGTTCTGGATGGGGACGGTGGGCGGCGGCGTCTTCAAGACCACCGACGGCGGCAACACCTGGCTGCCGTCCAGCGACAAGTACTTCGGCGGGAGCATCGGCTCCATCGCCGTGAGCGAGTCGAACCCCGACATCGTCTACGTCGGCACCGGGGAGTACCCCCTTCGCGGCAACGTCTCCCACGGCGACGGCGTCTTCCGGACCACCGACGCCGGCCGGACCTGGACCTCCCTCGGCCTGGCGGTGACGCAGCAGATCGCCCGGGTCCGCGTCCACCCCACCAACCCCGACATCGCCTACGTGGCCGCCCTCGGGCACGCCTACGGCCCGAACCGCGAGCGGGGGATCTACAAGACCACCGACGGCGGCGGGACCTGGACGCAGATCCTCTTCCGGAACGACTCGACCGGCGCCTCCGACCTGGCGATGGACCCCGCGAACCCCGAGGTGCTCTACGCCGCCTTCTGGCAGGTGCAGCGCACTCCTTGGTCGCTGAGCAGCGGCGGGCGGGGGAGCGGCCTCTTCAAGACCACCGACGGCGGGGCGCACTGGACGGAGATCACCGCCAACCCCGGCCTCCCGCGCGGCCTCTGGGGGAACATCGGGCTCACCGTCTCGCCGGCGAAGCCGGGCCGTCTTTGGGCCATCATCGAGGCGGACTCCGGGGGCGTCTACCGCTCCGACGACGGCGGCGCGACGTGGACGTGGGTGAACCGCGACCACAAGCTCCGCGAGCGGGCCTGGTACTACATGCGCATCACCGCCGACCCGCGCGACAGCAACGTCGTGTGGGCGGTGAACACCGGGCTGTTCCGCTCGAAGGACGGCGGCCGGACCTTCGACCACGTCCCCGATCCGCACGGCGACAACCACGAGATCTGGATCGCGCCCAACGACCCGCAGCGGATCGTCGAGGCCAACGACGGCGGCGCCAACGTCTCCTTCAACGGCGCCAAGACGTGGACCGACCAGGACTTCGCCACGGCGCAGTTCTACCACGTGGCCACCACGAACCACTTCCCCTACCGGGTGTGCGGCGCGCAGCAAGACAACTCGGGCGTGTGCGGTCCCAGCCGCTGGCCGGGGGGCGTCCCCCGCGCCCAGTGGTACGACGTCTCGGGCGAGTCCGGGTCCATCCAGGCCCGCCCCGACTCGGCCGACATCACCTACGGCGGCGACAACAGCGGCTTCCTCGCGCGGGTGGACCACAAGACCGACTTCTGGCGGCTCATCAGCCCCTGGCCCGACAGCCCCGACGGTCATCCGGCCTCGGAGGGGCGGTACCGCTTCCAGTGGACCTCGCCCCTGCTGATCTCGCCGCACGATCCGAACACGCTCTACATCGGCGGCAACGTCCTCTTCCGGACGGTGAACGGGGGCCAGAGCTGGGCGGTCATCTCCCCCGACCTCTCGCGGCACGAACCCCGCACCCTCGGCGTCTCCGGCGGGCCGATCACCCTCGACCAGACGACGGCCGAGTACTACGGCACCATCTTCGCCCTCGCCGAGTCGCCGCTGGTGCGTGGCCTGCTCTGGGCCGGTTCCGACGACGGGCTCATCCACCTGACCCGCGACGGCGGCCGGACCTGGGCCGACGTCACGCCGCCGGACCTGCCGGCGTTCACGCGCATCTCCATCGTCGAGGCGTCGCACTTCGCCGCCGGCACCGCGTACGTGGCGGCGAACCGCTACCAGCTCGAGGACTGGACGCCCATCATCCTCAAGACCAGCGACTACGGCCGCAGCTGGACGCGCATCGTGGCGGGGATCCCCGCCGACGAATTCGTGCGGGTGGTGCGCGAGGACCCGGCGAAGCGCGGCCTCCTCTTCGCGGGGACGGAGCGCGGCGTCTGGGTCTCCTTCGACGACGGCGCGCAGTGGCAGTCGTTCCGCCGCAACCTCCCCATCGTTCCCGTGCACGACCTCGCCTTCAAGGACGGCGACCTCATCGCCGCCACCCACGGGCGGTCGTTCTGGATCCTCGACGACATCACGCCGCTCGAGTCCCTGACCCCGGCGCTCCTGCAGGAGGACGCCCACCTCTACCCGGTTCGCGACGCCTACCGGGTGGATTGGGGGAACGCGGACGCCCCGGCGGCGCACCCGGTCGGCGCGAACCCGAAGAGCGGGGCGGTCGTCTATTACTGGCTTAAGACCGCGGGCGAGCCCGTCACGCTCACCGTCCTCGACTCGGCGGGCCGCGTGATCCGGCGCTTCACCAGCCGCCAGGATTCCATCACCGCGGCGGATTCGGTGCGGGGGAGCGGCGCCCTGCAGGCGCGGAAGGACAGTCTCATGCGCGCCGGCCTCGACAGCGTGCGCGTGGACAGCCTCCTCGGCGATACGACGAAGGACGCCGACAAGCCGTGGCCGCAGCGGCCGCCGGCGCCGCCGCGCCTCCCCGACAAGGCGGGGCTCAACGTCTTCGCGTGGAACCTGCGCTACCCGGGGCCCACGCCCTTCTGGGGGATGATGGACATCGGCACCGACGGGCCGGTGGCGCTCCCCGGCCGTTACCGGGTCCGCCTCGAGGCGGGGGGCGTCACCGTCGAGCAGGCGTTCCGCCTCCGGGTGGATCCGCGGAGCCGCGTGACGCCCGCCGGGCTGCGGGCGCAGTTCATCTTCCTGCGCCAGATCACGGACACGGTGAACGCGGTCACGACCACCGTGGCCCGCCTTCGCAACGCCCGGACGCAGCTGGGCGACCGCGCGCAGGCGCTCGCGGCCGGCTCACCGGCGCGTGCGCAGGCGGAAGCGCTCGCGGCGCGGCTTACCGCGCTGGAGGACTCTCTCTACCAGGTGCGCCTCCAGGCCGACGAGGATGGGCTCGTCTACCCGTCGCGCTCGATCGAGCGGATCAGCGGGCTGGCCGGAGAAGTGGCGAGCGCCGACGCGCGCCCGACCGCACCGTCGTACGAGGTGTTCCGGATGTTCGCGCCCGACGTGCAGCGCGGCCTCCTCGCGGCGCGGCAGGCGCTGCGGGAGGGCCTCGCCGCCGTGAACGCGGCGCTCACCGCCGCCGGCCAGGTGCCGGTGGCCCCCGCGGACGGGGAGATCCGTCCGCCGAAGCCCGTGGGGTGATGATGACACGGTCCCTGTTGCTGCTTCCGCTGGCCGCGCTCCTCCTGGCGCCGGCCGCCCCGCTCCACGCGCAGGCGCGCCCGGCCGCGCCGGCCCGCGTCGCCACCTCCGCCGCCGACACCGCCGCGGTCGGCGCCGCCGTCGGGCGCGTCGCCCCGGCGATGATCGAGATCCGGCACGACATCCACCAGCACCCGGAGCTGGGCAACCGCGAGACGCGTACCGCCGGCATCGTCGCCGACCGGCTGCGCGCCCTGGGGCTCGAAGTGCGCACTGGCGTTGCGCACACCGGCGTGGTCGGCGTGCTGCGTGGGGGGCGGCCGGGACCGGTGGTCGCGATACGGGCGGACATGGACGCCCTCCCGGTCACGGAGCAGACCGACTTCCCCTTCCGCTCCACGGTCCGGACGACGTACAACGGGCTCGAGGTCGGGGTGGACCACGCGTGCGGGCACGACCTGCACGTCGCCATCGAACTGGGCGTGGCCACGATCCTCGCGGGGATGAAGGACCGGCTCCCGGGGACCGTGCTCTTCATCTTCCAGCCGGCGGAGGAGGGGCCCCCTCCCGGCGAGGACGGCGGCGCGCGGATGATGCTCGCCGAGGGGGCGTTCCGCGATCCGCACCCGAGCGCCGTGTTCGGCCTCCACACGATGGCGGAGATGCCGGTCGGGAAGCTCGGCTGGACGCCGGGCCCGGCCCTCGCCTCGGCGACCAGCTTCCACGCGGTGATCGCCGGGCGGCAGGCGCACGGCGCCCGCCCGGAGCTCTCGGTGGACCCGGTGGTGACGGCGGCGCAGGTGGTCCTGGCGCTGCAGACGATCCGCTCCCGCAACACCTCCCCCTTCGCGCCCACGGTGCTCACCGTCGCGATGCTGCACTCGGGTGAGCGGGAGAACATCATCCCCGCCGAGGCGCGCCTCGCGGGGACCATCCGCACCTACGACGCGGCGGTCCTCCAGACCATCGAGCGGCGGATGCGGGAGGTGTTCGACGGGATCACGAAGTCGGCGGGGGCCACGTTCACCCTCGACTTCGACGAGGCGTATCCCGTGACGGTGAACGACACGGCGCTCACGGCGCGGATGGTGCCGTCGCTGCGCCGGGCGGCCGGGGCGGCGAACGTGAGCCAGATCCCGCCCGCCACCGTCTCCGAGGACTTCTCCTACTTCTCGAACGAGGTGCCCGGTTTCTACTTCCGCCTCGGCTCCACCGCGCCGGGGACGGTGTCGGGCGACCACCACTCGCCGACCTTCCGGGCCGACGATACCGCCATCCCCGTCGGCATCCGCGCGATGACGACGGTGGTGCTGGACTACCTCGCAGGCGGGGCGCGCTGAGAGCCACGCTTGCATAGGGGAGGCGGGGGTGCGCCCGCCGCATCCATGAAGACGCAGAGGCCCGGCAACGTGCCGGGCCTCTCGTGCATCGGGGCGGGGCGTGGACGCGTTACCGCCTCGTCGCGGCGGCCGGCTTGCGCGTCGTGGCGCTCATGTCCCCGATGATGCGCCACCGGCCGTCCACCTTGCGCCAGGTGGTGAGGAAGTTCCCCGAGTCGGGGTACGACGCCGCCACTCCGGCGGGGGCGTTCGGGCCGGGCGTCAGGCCGGTCACGTAGCGGCCGGTCTCCACGGCGATCGGGCCGCTGGCCTCGACCTTCACGTCGCTCACGGCGATGCGCCAGGTCCCCACTTCCATCATCTGCTGGAAGATGTCACGGATCGCGACGCGGCCCCGGATGGCCGGCGCGCCGGTGGGGAAGAAGACCGCGTCGTCCGCGTAATTGAGGGCGGCGGAATCCGCCTTGCCCGCGGCCATATGCGCCGCGAAGCGGACGTTGGCGGCTTGGATGGCGGTCTTGGCCGAATCGGACTCGCTGCGCAGGCGAGCCTGTGCGTGCTCGCGGGTCTCGGGCTTCGGCGCGCAGGCGGCGAGCGCCAGCAGCATGGCGGCAACCCAGGGCGTTCGGGTCACGGTGAGGTCTCCTTCAAGGGTCGGTCGGGCGCGGACGCGCTACCGCGTCTTCGCGGGCGCCGGGGCGCGCGTGGTGACGGCCATGTCCTTGGTGATGAGCCACCGGCCGTCCACCTTGCGCCACGCCGTCTCGTAGTTCGTGGTGTCGGGGTACCGCGCCGCCATGCCGCGCGGGGCGTTCTTACCGGGCGTGAAGGTGGTGACGTTGGAGCCCGTCTCCACGGCGACCGGGCCGCTGGCCTCGACCTGGCGCGTCGTCGGCTGGACCGTCCAGTGGCCCATCCCGACCCACTGCCGGAATTGCGCCTGGATCGCGGCGCGGCCGCTGATGGGCGGCGTGCCGCTGGGGAACATGACGGCGTCCTCCGCGTAGACGAGGGCCGCCGAGTCCGCCTTGCCGGCGGCGAGGTATCCGGCGAAGCGGGCGTTGGCCGCCTCGATGGCGGTCTTCGCCGAGTCGGACTCGGCGCGGAGGCGGGCCCGCATCTGCTCGGGCGTCTCGGTCTTGGGGGCGCAGGCCGCGAGCGCCAGCAACGCCGCGGCGACCCAGGGAGTGCCAGTCATGGGGACGGCTCCTTCGGGAGTGGGGTGGTCGGTGTGAAGGTACCGTCTCCTGGGTGCGGCGCCAGGGAGGCCGCGGCGTTAGTTTTCCCCTCCTCGTGACCAGGACGGATCCGTGAGCGAGCAGCCGGCCAAGCGCCGGACCGATTGGGCGTCGGCGTGGCAGGAGGCGCGCGCCATCGTCTGGCGCCACCGCGGCTACCTCGCGGTGGGCCTGGCGGTGATGCTGGTGAACCGGCTGGCGGGCCTCGTCCTTCCGGCCACCTCGAAGTTCCTCATCGACGACGTCGTGGGGAAGCACCAGGCCGGGCTCCTCGTCCCGCTCGCCCTCGCCGCCGGCGCCGCCACCCTCGTCCAGGCGGCCAGCTCGTTCGCCCTCTCCCAGCTCCTCGGCGTCACCGCGCAGCGCGCCATCACGGAGATGCGGCGCGAGGTCGAGGCGCACGTGATGCGCCTCCCCGTCCAGTACTTCGACTCGACCAAGAGCGGCGTCCTCATCTCGCGGATCATGACCGACGCGGAAGGCATCCGGAACCTCGTCGGCACGGGACTGGTCCAGCTCGTCGGCGGGCTGGTGACGGCGGGGATCGCCCTCTTCGTCCTCTTCTACCTCAACTGGCGGCTCACCACCGCCACGATCCTCATCCTCGGCGTCTTCGGCGGGCTGATGGCGACCGCCTTCACGAAGCTGCGCCCGATCTTCCGCGACCGCGGCCGGATCAACGCCGAGGTGACGGGCCGGCTCGGCGAGTCGCTGGGGGGCGTGCGGGTGGTCAAGGCGTACGTGGCCGAGCGGGGGGAGAAGCTGGTCTTCGCCCGCGGGGTGAACCGCCTCTTCCGCAACATCGCCAGGACGGTCACCGGGGTCTCCGCCCTCGGCGCCGCCACGACCGTCATCGTCGGCGGCATCGGCGTGCTGATGATCGTCGTCGGGGGGCGCGCGATCGTGGCCGGGCAGATGACCCTCGGCGGCTTCGTGATGTACGTCTTCTTCGTCGGCCTGGTCGCGGCGCCGCTGGTGCAGATCGCCTCCATCGGCACGCAGATCAGCGAGGCGTTCGCGGGGCTCGACCGCATCCGCGAGCTGCGCCGGATGGCGACCGAGGACGCGGACGACGCCACGAAGCTTGCCCTGGGCGACGGGCTGGAGGGGGCGATCGGCTTCGAGGACGTCCGCTTCGCCTACAACCCCGGCGTGGACGTGCTGAAGGGCGTCTCGTTCCGCGCGCCGGCCGGCTCCACCACCGCGCTGGTGGGCTCGAGCGGTTCGGGGAAGAGCACCCTCATCTCCCTGGTGATGGCCTTCAACCGGCCGGGCGCGGGGCGCATCCTCGTGGACGGGCACGACCTCGCCGGCCTCAAGCTCCGCGACTACCGCGCCAACCTGGGCGTCGTCCTCCAGGACAACTTCCTCTTCGACGGCTCCATCGGCGAGAACATCGGCTTCTCACGGCCGCACGCCACGCGCGAGGAGATCCTCGGGGTGGCGCGCATCGCGCACTGCGACGAGTTCGTGGGCCAGCTGGAGAAGGGGTACGACACGATCGTGGGGGAGCGGGGCGTGAAGCTCTCCGGGGGCCAGCGCCAGCGCGTCGCCATCGCGCGGGCGATCCTGGCGGACCCGCGCATCCTCATCCTCGACGAGGCCACCAGCAGCCTCGACAGCGAGAGCGAGGCGCTGATCCAGGACGGCCTCAAGAACCTCCGCCAGGGGCGCACGACCTTCGTGATCGCGCACCGGCTCTCGACCATCCGCAGCGCCGACCAGATCCTGGTGCTCGAGGGGGGGGAGATCGTGGAGCGGGGGACCCACGGCGAGCTGCTGCGCCTCGGCGGCCGCTACCGCCAGCTGCACGACAAGCAGTACCGCTTCGAGGCCGACCGGTTCATCAACCCGGGGGAGGACTTCACCCCGGAGCCGGAGCTGGCCGTGGCGCCGCGCGCCGACGCGGCCGGCCCGGGCCGGCTCTAGAACTCGTACTCCTCCATCTTCCGCAGGGCTACTTTCAGCGGCACCACCGTGCAGGCGAGGCAGACGAACAGGGCCAGGGCGAACGCCCCGATCATCACGGGGCCGACCTCGATCGGCCGCTGCTCGTAGGACGCCCGCAGGTACGCGTACACCGGCACCGACTCGATGACGATGATGACCGTGAGGAGCGCGATGGTGGCCATCATGAACACGAGGCCGCCGAACGACGTGGGGATCTGCGCGGCGTTCTCCGTCTCGAACTGCGGGTAGAGGGTCCCGAAGCTCAGCGCCATCGCCGAGATGGCGAGCGTGAGGAACACGATGGTGACGACGCCGACCCCCATCATGAACGGCGTCGCCTTGAGGAGCACGTTGGTCAGGATGGTGATGAGGAGCGCCAGCACCAGCAGCGGGATGGTCCCCACCCAGTACTTCGACCAGAGGAGCGCGCGCAGGTCGAGGGGGGAGCTCCGCAGCAGCCACATCTGCCGCCCCTCGAGGCTCACCGCGGGGAAGACGAACCGTGCCGCGATGGCGGAGAGGACGAACCCCGCCAGGCCGAGGTTGAGGAACGACACCACCGAGACGAGGAAGAAGGGCACCTTCTCGCCGCGGAAGAGCGGCAGCGCCTTGATGTTGAAGAGATAGACGAAGAGCAGCGCCGCCAGCAGGATGAGCTGGCTCCACTGCGTCGTGTCGCGGAAGAAGAGCCGCAGGTCCTTGAGGATGAACTCCCGCTTGGAGGGGCCGAACCGCCCCAGCAGCCACCCGAGCGACGCGTTCCAGAACCCCCCGCGCACGAACCGCTCCGCCCCCTCCTGCGCCCGCGTGTAGCCGACGGCGAAGAGCTTCCCGTGCAGCCATGCGCCGACGACCATGAAGGCGGCCGCGCTGGTCCAGACCAGCGCCACCGAGAGCCAGTCGGGCCGCCCCGTGAGGTACGTCATGATGCCGCGCGACACCCATTCGCTCGGCAGGAAGGGCGAGGTCGGCGTCCGGAGCACCGTGACGAAGTCGAGCAGGTTGCGGAACCCCTCGGGGCGCGCCAGCTGTTCGGGTCGGATGATGCGGAAGAGGAGGATGACGCCGGCCGCGGCCCCCAGCGCGATGATCGAGAGGAGGTCGCGGGTCCGCCGCGCCGGGAAGACGTTCACGAGGATGGTCGTGACCGCCACGCCGATCACCGCGGGGAGCAGCAGCGATGGGAGGAACACCACCACCGCGTACGGCGCGAAGAGGAGCCCGCCCTTGTAGACGATCCCGTACGCCGCGAAGATCGGCACCGCCATCAGCGCCACCATCCACGACGACGCGATGACCGTCTCGAGGAGCTTCGCCAGGTAGATGCGCAGCGCGTCCACCGGCGAGGAGACGAGGAGGTCGAGGTCCTTCGCCAGGAAGTACGACGAGAGCGCCGTGATGACGTTGGACAGGAGGAGGACGCTGGCGAAGCTGAGGAGCAGCAGGCCGAGCAGCTTCCCCGCCAGGAGGGCGCCGATCTCCTCGGTGTTCTTGAAGTAGCGGAGCATGCGGAACAGCACGCCGAACACGGCCGCCCAGAAGATCAGCCCCACCACGGCCAGGACGATCGCCTTGCCTCGGCCCCCCGAGGCGCGCTCCTGCCGTGCCCGCGTGAGCGTCGTCCGCCACTTCGGGGTGAGGACGTGGATGAGGCTGGGCTGCTTCACCCTTCGAGCACCTGCTTCAGCTCCATCGCGGCCGTGCCGCCGGTGAGCCGAAGGAACAGGTCCTCGAGGCCGAGGTCCCCGGCGTCGTGCTGTTTGCGGAGCTCGGCCATCGCGCCGTGTGCGACGATGCGGCCCCCCTGGATGATCGCCATCCGGTCGCAGAGTGCCTCGGCGATCTCGAGGGTGTGCGTGCTCATCAGCACCGTGCCGCCCCGCTGCACGAACCCGCGGAACAGGTCCTTGAGGAGCCGGGCCGCCCGCGGGTCGAGGCCCACCATCGGCTCGTCCACCACGATGACCTCGGGGCGGTGGATCAGCGCCGAGGAGATGATCAGCTTCTGCCGCATCCCGTGCGAGTACGACTCGATCAACTCGTTCTTCCACGTAGCCAGCTCGAAGACGTCGAGCAGCTCGTCCACGCGCCGGTCCACGACCATCCCCTCCTGGCCGTAGAGCCCGGCCACGAACCGCAGGAACTCGGCGCCCGTCAGCTTGTCGTAGACGAACGGCCGGTCGGGGATGAACCCGAGGCGCATCTTCGCCTGGAGGGGCTTCAGCACCACGTCGTCGCCGCCGATGAGCACCCGGCCGGTGGTGGGACGCAGGATCCCGGCGATCATCCGCAGGGTGGTCGTCTTCCCCGCGCCGTTCGGGCCAAGGAAGCCGTACAGCGACCCCCGCGGCACCGCGAGCGTGACGTGGTCCACGGCGGTGAAGGAGCCGTACTTCTTGGTGAGGTCGTGAATTTGGATCATGCCGGTGGCGCCCCCGTCACTTGGTATCCACGACCGTCAAGCCCAGTCGTCCGATCACCCGCAGCAACTCCACCTGGCGCGCGAGGCCGCCCACCGTGAACCGCAGGTGGGAGGCGTCGGCGGGGTACTGCCCGAGGGTCGGGTCCACCGCCACCCACTCCCCGAGCCACACCTCGGGCCAGGCGTGGTAGTAGAACTGGCCCCGCAGGTAGACGAGCCCCGCGGCGGTCCGCGCCGGCAGGCCGAGGGCCCGCGCCAGCGCCACGTAGAGCACCGTGTGCTCGTTGCAGTCGCCGCGCCGGTCCTCGAGGACCTGCACGGCGCTCGGCACACTGATCGTGATCTCCTTCTTCAGGTTCTCGTAGACCCAGCGCGTCAGCAGCTCCGCGACCGGGCCCGCGCGCCGCTCGTGCCCGACGATCTGGCGCGCCTCGGCCTGAATGCGCGGGTCGTCCGCCTGCACCAGCGGCTCGCTCGCCAGCTCGGCGGCGAACGCGGTGTCGTGCAGCGGCAACGCGGTCAGGAGGCCGCGGAGCCGGCTCGAGGGCGGCGCGCTGAGCGCGTACCCCGTCTCGCGCCGCACGACGAGGGTATCTCCCACCAGGCGCTGGCGCCCGCCACTCAGGTCGAGGCCGTGGAGATCCACGTTCCGGAGCACGACCCGGAGCTCCGCGAGCGTCGCCGGCCGGAGGTCCACGTTCGAGGCGATCGCGGTCGCGGCGATTACGTCCCCCGCGCCCGCCGCGGCCGCGCGCGCCGCCACGCGGTTGTGGCGCCAGTTCTGCACCGCGATCTCGAACGCTGTGCGCTGCATCCGGAACCCGATCGGCGACGTCTCGGAGACCACGCGCCCCTGCTCGTCCACCCACGACGTGATGCCGACCCCGCCGTACTGCTGCTGCACCTTCCACGCCTTCAGCGTGTCGAAGCGCGCCGGCACCCACTGCTGGGACGTGGAGTCGAGCTTGGCGCTGTCGGGCACCACCAGGGTGCTTTCCGCGAGGATGCGCACCTCCACCGGCTGCTCCTGGAGCAGCATCGGGTCGAACATCCGCACCGTGTAGGTCTGGCCCACCTTCAGCCGGTGCCCGAGCGCCAGCTCCAGCGACAGCAGGGAAGGGAGGACGATCGGGTGGTCGAGCTTCACGCGCGTCTGCTGCGGCCGGTTCGTCCCGGTGACGATCTCGAGTACCAGGACCGAGTCCCCCTCTACCGTGCCGGTGGCGTGGAACTCCCCGGCGGGGGAGGTGACCGTGGCGTCGAAGGTGCGCAGCCGCATCCCCCGGCTCAGGTGCACCTCGGTGACCATCTGGGTGCGCTGGATGCTCCCGAGCGCCTCGATGTCCACCATGAGCTCGTCCCCCACCCGGATCTCGTCGGGGAGGGTGTCCACCGTGCTGGTCGCGTAGCCGATCGGGCCGCCGCCCATCGCGATCGTGTAGTAGCTCGCGGTCGGGCCGACGGTCCGCGCGGCCTCGGCGAGGCGGACGGTGCTCGTCTGGAAGTACTCGCGCCGGACCAGGAGGCCGATCGCCCCCGCCCAGAGCAGGATGACGAGGGTGCCGACGAGCTTGCGGTTCAGGAGAAGCGGCTCCGTCCGGAACGACACGAGGCGCGCAGACGGGGGCGATGCATCGGCCCTTCTAACCCGAAGGGCCCGCCCCGTTCCGCGCGCCTCGGCATGCGGGCCCGCGCTAGCGTCGCGCGACCTCCCGGGACTTCCGGTACATCAGCGCCGCGTCGTCCGGCCGCGCGAGGCGGTCGTAGATGATCCCGAGGCCGTAGAGCGCCCGGGCGTTGGCCGGCTGCAGCTCCGTGGCCCGCTGGTACGCCGCGAGCGCGCCGAGCAGGTCGTCCACGTGGTTCAGCGCCTCGCCCAGATAGTAGAAGGCGGCGCCGCGGTCGGGGGCCAGCTCGGTCACGTGCCGGAGGGGCGGCACCGCCTCGCCCCACAGCCCCTTCTTGGTCATCACCACGCCGAGATTGAACAGGGCCTCGACGTTCGCCGGCTCCGCCCGCAGCACGCGGCGCAGGTCCCGCTCGGCGGCGGCGTAACGGCCCTGCGCGCCGAGGAGCGCGCCGCGATTGGTGAGGAGCGTGGTGTGCTCGGCGTCCAGCTCCAGCGCCCGGTCGAGCTCCGCCAGCGCGCCCTGATGGTCGCCCGCCGCGTCGAGCAGGAGCGCGAGGTTGTTCCGCGCCCGCAGGTGGCGGGGGAACTGCGCCACCAGGTCGCGATAGAGGCGCTTCGCGTCGGCGGCGCGGCCTTCGTCCGCCGCCGAACGCGCGTCGGCGTACAGCAGCTCGACCACGTCGAGAGGCTCCGGGGCCGGCGCCGGCTCGGCGATCTCCGCCGCCGGGTCGCTCGCCGCGTCGGGCTCCGGAGCGATCGCCAGGGCCGTCTCCGCGGCGGGCGCGTCCACCGTCTCGTCGCGTGTGGCCAGTGGGTCCCCCTCCTCGAAGTCGTCGCCTTCCGCCATCACCGCGTCGCGATCGGGGCTCCACGCCTCCAGCTCCAGCTGGTCGGGGTGGCTGAAGGTCAGGCCGATATCCACTACCGTCCCGGGCTCTTCCAGGGCGAGGGCCGGCCCGGCGATCTCCGCCCACGGGTCCAGCCCCTCGAGCGGAAGGACCGGGGCCACGACGACGATCTCCGGTGCGGCCGGGGCGGCCCCGGCCGACGAGGGAGCGAACGCCGGCTCGGTGCGCTCGACCTCGGCGCGGACCGGGACGTACGTCGGAGCCAGGGTCGGGGCCACCCCGGCGGACAGGCCGTTCGTCAGATGCCCCATCCCAAGCCGCTGCCGCTTCCTCATGCGACCCATCGCTTCACTCCTTCCGCGTTCCGATGACCGCCGTCTCGTCGCTCAACCACTGCAGATACGCCGGCAGGCCGGCGGACGCCGGCACCGCGATCAGCTCGGGGACCTCGTAGGGATGCAGCTCGGGCAGCGCCGCCGCCAGCGCCGGCCATCGCTCGGCGGTGGTCTTGAGCATCACCACCGCTTCGTCCTGCTGCTCCACCGCGCCCTTCCACCGGTAGATGCTCACCGCTCCGGGGAGCACCGTCCCGCACGCAACCAGCCGCCGCTCGACGAGCGCACGGACGATGGTGCGGCCCGCCTCGGCCGACGGCGCCGTCGTGAACACGATCAGATGCCTTGCGGCCGAGTCGTCAGGTGATGCCATACCAACCGGTTAGGCGCGGACCCCGAAGATGCGGTCCGGACCCGGAGGCCGCAAGACCGGGGCTCCCCCGAGCCGGTCCGTGGGCTCCCGAGGCGGCTTCCGGGCGCCCTCCGGGGGCTAGGGCCTCGGGGCCGGGCGCATCAGGAACGCCAGATCACCCTTGGAGCCCACCTCCCACGGCGCCCGGCCGTGGAGGAAGAGGCGCGCGCTCTTCTCGCCGAGCAGCGCGACGCCGCCGTTCTCCACCCGGAGGATGCTCCCCTCCCGCAGGCCCACGACGAACATCCCCGGGTTGGCGGCGATGTACTCCAGGAGCCGCTCCTCCCGCGTCTCCCCGCCGTGTCCCTGCGGGTGCACGTCCAGATAGTGGGGGTTGATCTGGAACCGGACCAGCCCGGTGGCCTTGAGGCTCTTCGGCTCGACGATGGGCATGTCGTTCGTCGTCTTCACCGTCGGGCAGGCGACGTTGGCGCCGGCGCTCCAGCCGACGTACGGCGCCCCCCCGCGCACCCGGTCGCGGATCGCCTCCACCAGGCCCTTGGCGTGGAGCGTCGCGAGGAGCTGGAAGGTGTTGCCACCCCCGACGACGACCGCCTCGGCGGCGCGCAGCGCCTGCTTCGGGGAACGCGCCTTGTGGATCGGGTCGATCGCATACCCCAGCTCGCCGAAGCGCTGCGCCACCATCTCGCTGAACTCGTCGCAGGAGACCCGGACCGCGGCGTACGGCACGAAGAGGAGGCGCTGCACGCCGCGGCCGAGGAAGGCCGTGAGGTGCGGCGCGGCGTGCTCGAGGTACCCCTGGCCGACGTTGCGGGAGTTGCTGAGGAGGAGGAGGCGGGGCGAGGCCATCGGGCCCTCCGTGCGGGGCGCTGCGGGTGCGGGCGGCAGCCTCCGCCCGCGCGGTCATCTCCCGGCCAATCTTCCGCTAACAGCCGGTGCGCGGCAAGGGCGTGCGCTCTGGCGGCTCGGGAGCGCGCCGCGCATCTTCGGCGGACGGCCGGCCGCTGGCGCGCTTGTTGCGGCGGTCCTCCCGGTCATCCTGCGCCGCCCGCGGCCGGTGCCGCGCACGGCGAGTGGGCCCACGCAGTCGGACGTGCTTCCCCGGAGCCCTGATGAGACCGGTGCTGCGATTCCTTGGCGACGACCTGGTGGCGCGCATCGTGGCTGAAGCGCGTGCCGTGCTGCGCGAGGTCGGGGTCGAGATCCACAACCCGGGCGTCCTCGCGCTCCTCGCGGACCACGGCGCGCACGTGGAGGCGGCGACGCAGCGCGCGTTCCTCCCCGACGCGCTGATCGACGCGGCGCTTCGCACCGCGCCGCACGCCTTCTCGCTCTGGGACGGCCCGGGCCGCACGGCGCACGAGCTGGCGGGCTTCAACGTGCACTTCACCCCCGGCTCCGCCGCGATCCGCGTCCTCGATCACGGCGCGTCGGCGTCGCGCGCCCCGCTGGCGTCCGACGTCGTCGCCTACACAAAGGTCGTCGCGCAGCTCGGCAACATCGCCTTCCAGAGTACCGCGATCGTCCCCGGCGACGTCCACCGCAACATCGCCGACAGCTACCGTCTCTTCCTCGCGCTCCTCCACGGCGAGAAACCGGTGGTCACCGGCGCCTTCACCGTGGACGCGTTCGCGGTGATGCGGGACCTCCAAATCGCCGTCCGGGGCTCGGCCGAGGCGCTGCGCGCGAAGCCCCTCACCATCTTCTCCTGCTGCCCCACGGCGCCCCTCAAGTGGAGCGACGTGACGTCGCAGAACGTGGTGGACTGCGCCCGCGCGGGCATTCCCGTCGAGTACGTCTCGATGCCCCTGACGGGCTTCGTCTCCCCGGTCACCGTCGTCGGCGCGCTCGTGGAGCACACCGCGGAGACGCTGAGCGGCGTGGTGATCAGCCAGCTGGCGTGCCCCGGCGCGCCCGCGCTCTGGGGCGGCTCTCCGGCGAGCTTCGACATCCGCTACGAGACCACGCCGATGGGCGCGACGGAGACGATGCTCATCGACTGCGGGGCGAACGAAATCGGCAAGTCGCTGGGCCTGCCGACCCAGGCGTACATGGGGCTCAGCGACGCCAAGCTCCTCGACGCCCAGGCGGGCCTCGAGACGGCCTCCGGCGCGCTCCTCGCGGCGCTCTCCGGGATCAACAGCGTGTCGGGCCCGGGGATGCTGGACTTCGAGAGCTCCTTCAGCCTCGAGAAGCTGGTTCTCGACAACGAGATCTGCGGCCTCGCGCTCCGGGCCGCGCGGGGCATCGAGCCGCGCGAGGACTTCCCCGCGGTGCCGCGCTTCCAGGAACTGCTGCGGGAGAAGCACCTCCTCATCGCCGACCACACCCGCAAGCACCTCAAGGCGGAGCACTATTTCCCCGGCCCGACCATCGATCGGGCCAACCGCTCCCGCTGGGCGGCGGAGGGGAGCCGCACCCTCGGCGAGCGCGCGCACGCCGAGGTGGAGCGGCTGCTGGCCGCATGGCGGCCGCCGGCGCTCGCCGGCGAGGTCCGCGCCGAGCTGGTGCGCCTGATGCGCGCCGAGGCGCAGCGGTTCGGGATGGACGCCCTCCCCGACGAGGGCCGGTGAGCGACGTCTTCACCGTCGCGCCGGAGGAGATGTCCCCCGAGCGGGACGCGGTGCTGGCGCTCCTCGGCATCCCCGCGGGGACCCTGCTGGGCGATCGCATCGAGCGGCTCTACACTCACGCCACCGGCGTGCTCGGCGAGACCATCGCGCCGCGGGGCGTCATCGCGGAGATCGAGGGCGAGGCCTTCGACGCGGTGTACGCCGGCGACGGGAAGAACGCCGCCGAGACGCCGGTCGCGCTCGTATCGCACCGCGCCGAATTCCGCGCGCTCTTCGCCGTCACCCTCGGCGAGCCCCTGAGCCGCGCGGTGGCCGAGTGCTTCACGGGCGCCGACTTCGCGCTCGGGTACACCCTCGACGCGATGGCGTCCGTCGCCGCCGATGCCGCCGCGGCCGTGGCGGAGCGGCGGTTCGCGGGCACCCTCCGCGAGCGGGGCTGGGCCACGGCCGACGGCGCGGTGCTGCGCTACAGCCCCGGCTACTGCGGCTGGGACATCACCGGCCAGCGGCGGCTCTTCGCCGCGCTCCAGCCCGGCGCCATCGGCCTGACTCTCAACGACAGCTGCCTGATGCAGCCCCTCAAGTCCGTGTCGGGGGTGCTGCTCGCGGGTCCCAGGACCATCCACAGATTCCCGCCCACCTTCGACTGCTGCGCGCGCTGCGCGGAGCGCACCTGCCGGGACCGGCTGGCGACGCTCTTCGCCGGCGCGGCGCACTGATCCCGGAGCACGCTCCCATGCCGCCTCTCACCGATCTCGCCGACGCCGTCATCCGCGGCGACCACCCGCAGGCCGGGGCGCTCACCCGCGAGGCCATCCGCCTGGCGATCGAGCCCAAGACCATCCTCGACGACGGCCTCATCGCCGGCATGACCGTGGTCGGCGACCGCTTCCGCGTCCACGAGATCTTCCTCCCCGACGTCCTCCTGGCGGCGAAGGCGATGTACGCGGGGATGGACGAGCTGCGCCCGCTCCTCATCCGCGACGGCGTCCCCTCCCTCGGCAAGGTCGTGATCGGCTCGGTGAAAGGGGACCTCCACGACATCGGCAAGAACCTCGTCGGCATCATGCTCAAGGGCGCGGGCTTCGACGTGATCGACCTCGGCCACGACGTGGCGCCCGAGGCGATGGTCCGTACGGCGAAGGAGCAGGGCGCCGCGGTCATCGGCATGTCGGCCCTCCTCACCACCACGATGCCCGTGATGGGAGAGGTGGTGTCGCGGCTCAAGGCCGAGGGGATGGGCGGCACCGTCCGGACGGTCGTGGGCGGCGCGCCGGTGAGCGAGGCGTTCGCGCGGGAGATCGGGGCCGACGCCTACGGCTTCGACGCAGGGAACGCCGTGGACGTGGTGAAGACCCTCGTCGGCCGGCGCTGAGGTGCGCGCGCTCCAGGAGCGGCTCGCCGCCGGCGACGTCCTGGTCGGCGACGGGGCGATGGGCACGATGCTCTTTGAGCGCGGCCTCCCCCCTGGCGAGCCCCCGGAGACGGTCACCCTCGCGCGCCCCGCCGTGCTGGAGGAGATCGCCCGCCTCTACCTCGAGGCCGGCGCGGACCTCCTCGAGACCAACACCTTCGGCGGCTCTCCCCTCAAGCTCGCGCTCCACGGCCTCGAGGCGGACACGGAGGTGGTGAACCGCGAGGCGGTGCGGGCCGTCCGCCGGGTGGCCGAGGGGCGCGCGTACGTAGTGGGCTCCTGTGGCCCGAGCGGCCGGCTCCTCGAGCCGTACGGCGACGTCGGCGAGGCGGAGATGCTCGCGAGCTTCCGGCGGCAGATGGACGCGCTCGCCGCCGCCGGGGTGGACGCGGTCTGCGTCGAGACGATGACCGATCTCCGCGAGGCGGCGCTCGCCGTCCGCGCGGCGAAGGCCGCGGCGCCGGGGCTGCCCGTGCTCGCCACCATGACCTTCGACCCCACGCCGCGGGGCTACTTCACGATCATGGGGGTGAGCGTCGCGCAGGCGGCCGCCGGTCTCGAGGCAGCGGGCGCCGACGCGGTGGGCTCCAATTGCGGCAACGGCATCGAGCACATGGTCGCCATCGCGCGGGCGTTCCGCGCGGCCACACGCCTCCCCCTCGTCATCCAGGCCAACGCCGGCCTGCCGAAGAGCGTCGGCGGCCGCACCGTCTACGACGAGACGCCGGCGTTCCTGGCCGAGCGGGCGCGGGCGCTGCTCGACATCGGCGTCGCGGTCATCGGCGGCTGCTGCGGCACCACGCCCGAGCACATCCGCGCCCTCCGCGCGATGGTCGATGCCGAGCGGAGCTAGCGCGCCGCGCCGCACCCTCGGCATGTGGACGACCACGGCGCTCGTCGTGGGCAACATGGTCGGCTCCGGCATCTTCCTCCTCCCCGCATCCCTGGGCGCGTATGGCGCCGTGGGCCTCGTCGGGTGGGCGTTCACCGCGGCCGGCGCGTTCCTCCTCGCCATCGTCTTCACCTGGCTCGCGCGCGCCGTCCCTGGCGCCGGCGGGCCGTACGCCTACGCGCGCGCCGGCCTCGGGGCATTCCCCGGGTTCCTCGTCGCGTGGGGATACTGGTCGTCGTTCGTGACGGGGAACGCCGCCATCGCGGTGGCGATGGTGGGGTACCTGGCGTTCTTCTTCCCCGTGCTGGCGGCCGACCCGGCGCTCGGCGCGCTGGTCGCGCTGGCGGCCATCTGGCTGCTCGTCTGGGTCAACGTGCGGGGCGTCCGCGAGGCGGGCGGCGTCCAGCTCGCGACGACGGTGCTGAAGCTGGTGCCCCTGGTCGCCGTGGGCGGCGCGGGGCTCTTCGTCCTCCACGCCGCGCACTTCGTGCCCTTCAACGCGAGCGGGCAGAGCACCTTCTCCGCGGTGTCGAGCACCGCCGCGCTCACGATGTGGGCCTTCCTCGGCATCGAGTCGGGGACGGTCCCGGCGCCCGACGTCGAGCGGCCCGAACGCACCATCCCCCGGGCCACGCTGCTCGGGACCGGCATCGCGGCCGTGGTCTACATCGCAGGGACCGTCGCGGTGATGGGGGTGGTGGAGCCGGCGACGCTCGCGCACTCCACCGCGCCCTTCGCGGACGCGGCGCGGGCGCTCTTCGGCCCGTGGGCCGCGGCGGCCGTCGCGGTGGGGGCGGTCGTCTCGTGCTTCGGTGCGCTCAACGGCTGGACGCTGCTCCTCGGCCAGGTGCCGGCGGCCGCGGCCGCGCACGGCCTGCTGCCGCGCGTCTTCGGCCTCCGCTCGCCGCGCGGCACCCCCGCGGCGGGGCTCGTCCTCTCGAACCTGCTCGTGACCCTCGTCGTCGCCACCAACTACACCAAGGGGCTGGTGGGGGCGTTCACCTTCCTCATCCTCCTCGCGACGCTGGGCTCGCTCGTGCCCTACGCCTGCTCCATGATCGCGTTCGTGGTGCTGGGCAGGCGCGAGGGCCGCAGGATCCCCGCGGGGCGGCTCGCCGTCGCCCTGCTCGCCCTGGCGTACGCCGTCTGGGCCATCGCAAGCACCGGCTCCGCGGCGCTCCTGTGGGGCGTGGTATTGCTGCTGGCAGGGATACCGGTATACCTGTGGATGGTGCGGGGCCGCGCTCCGGACGCCCGATGATGCTCGTCGCCGTCTCGCCGTCGCCGTCACTCGTGGAGCCGGGCCCGGCGGGAACGCGCCGACCGTGAGGGACGCGGACGAGCCTGTTCGCCTCGACAAGTGGCTGTGGGCCGCGCGCTTCTTCAAGACGCGCGCCCTCGCCACCGAGGCGATCGCGGGAGGGCAGGTCGAAGTGGGCGGCCACCGCGTGAAGCCGGGCAGGGACCTCAAGCTCGGCGACGTGGTGCGGGTCCGGCTCGGGCCGTACGTTCACGTCGTGTCGGTGCTCAAGCTCTCCGGCCGGCGGGGCCCCGCGGCCGAGGCGGTGAAGCTCTACGAGGAGGACCCGGTGGCCCGCGCCGCGCGCGAGCGGCTGCGCGAGCAGCATCGCCTCGCCGCGCACGCCTTCGCCTTCGGGGAAGGGAAGCCGTCGAAGAAGGAACGCCGCGCCCTCGACGAGTTCCGGGGACGCCTGAACGAGTGAGGCGGGAGGCGACCGATGGCGGACCGGCGGTTCAAGGATCGCGAAGGGCGCTCGTGGGACGTGCGCGTCCGCAGCCGCGCCGATTGGCTCTACGAGCCCGTGGACGACAATCCGGGTCCCGCGCGGACCGGCGCGGCCCCGGGGTACGAGACCGATCCCTTCGAGCTGAGCGTCGAAGAGTTGCAGCAGCTCCTCGATGACGCGAAGGCGCCTGAATCACGACAGAAGAAGTCGCCATTCCTCGATTGAGCAGACCGATGACCCGTCAACGTCTCGTTGTGCTTGCGCTCTCCCTCGCCGCCCTCGCCTGGGCCGGCGAGCCCGCGCGCGCCCAGCAGCGCCGCACCCTTCCCACCTTCGACTCGGCGTCGTTCGAGGCGCATACGCGCTTCCTCGCCGGCGACATGCTGGAGGGGCGCGGTGTCGGCACGCGCGGCGGACTCCTCGCGGCGGAGTACATCGAGACGATCTTCCGCGCCGCCGGGCTCAGGAACGGCACGTCGGCCGGCTTCCTGCAGCCGGTGCCGATGGAGGCGTTCACCCCCGACGCGGACGCGACGATCACCCTCTCGCGCGGCGAGGCGCGGACCCGCCTCGTGGCCGGCGAGGACTTCGCCGTCGTCAACAGCGGGGAGGCGAGCGGCGTGCTGCGCGCCGAGCCGCTCTTCGTCGGTTACGCGATCGAGGCGCCCGAGGAACGGTGGGACGACTGGAAGGGCGTGGACGTCCGCGGCCGGCTGCTCGTGGCGTTCGTCAACGAGCCGGGGCAGGGCGACCCGGGGCTCTTCCGGGGGCGTGACCTGACCATCCACGGGCGCTGGCGCACCAAGCTCGAGGATGCCGCGCGCCGTGGCGCCGCCGGGATGCTCCTCATCCACACCGACGCCGACGCCGGCTACGCGTGGTCGGTCGCCCGCACGACCGCCACCAAGCCGACGATGGCGCTGGCCGGTGGGAGCGGCCGCCCGGCGATGGCGGGGTGGATCCGCGAAGGGCCCGCGCGGCAGCTGCTGCGCCTCGCGGGGTTCGACCTCGATTCGCTGCGGCGGCAGGCGGAGCAGCGGTCGTTCCGGCCGGTGGAGCTGCCCGTCACCGTCGAGATCGCCTCGCGCCTCGCGCGTCACGCGGTGACGGGGAACAACGTGGTCGGCGTGCTCCCCGGCGCGAGCCCGGACGCCGTGGTCCTGATGGCGCACTACGATCACCTCGGCGTCGGGCGGCCCGTGGACGGGGACTCGATCTACAACGGGGCCATCGACAACGCCACCGCGGTGGCGACGCTCCTCTCGCTCGCCCAGGCGTACGCCAGCACGCCGGCGGCGTCCCACCCCACGCTCGTCTTCCTCGCCGCCGACGCCGAGGAGGACGGTCTCCTCGGTTCGCTCTACCAGACCCTCCACCCGGCGGTGCCGCTGGAGCGCACGCTCGCCGTGCTCAATCTCGAGATGTCGAACCCGTGGGGCCGCACCCGCGACTTGCTCGTCATCGGGGCGCCCTTCGCCGGCTTCGCGCGTCTCTTCGCGGCCCTCCCCGCGCCCTTCGGCCTGCGGGTGGTCCGCGATCCGGTGCCCGACCAGGGGTACCTGTTCCGGTCGGACCAGCTCGCGTGGCTCCAGGCCGGCGTGCCTGCGGCCTGGATCGACGGGGGCTTCGACTACGTCGGCCGGCCGGCGGGGTGGGGGGAGGCGAAGCGGGCCGAGTACCGCGCGCGGACGTACCACACGCCGTCGGACGAGGTGCGTCCGGACTTCGACTACAAGGGGTTGGTGCAGCTCGCGCGGATCACCGCGGCGGCGGTGCGGGCGATCGGCGCGGGCGGCGCGAGCGCGTGGCGCAGCGACCCCGAGCTCCTGGCGATCCGGAGGCGCGAGGCGCCCTGAGGGACGCTGTTCGTGCTGCGAGCGCGCCGCCGTCATCACGCCGGCGCGCCGTGCGCCAAGCGCCGGAGCTTCCCCCGTAGAATCCCGATGAGACCACTCGTCATCGCGCGCTGGCGGCGTGACTTGGCGCATCGTATGGTGCGCCCATGAAGTCCGCCTCCCGTGCCCTCGCCTCCGTCTCCCGGTTGTTCCTCCCCCGGGCGCTCGCCGCAGCCGTCGCCTCATTGGTCCTCGCCTCGTGCGGCGACTCGCCAATGGCGCCGCGCGGGGAAGGGGAACGGATCCCCTTCGGCCTCTCCATCGAAGCCGGCGTCACCGACAGCCTCGTGAAGTCGTACTCGTTCGTCGCGGACTCCGGCACCCGCTACAGCCTGACCATCGAGGCCCTGCAGGGCGCCGTGCAGGTGCTCGTGCTCGACTCGTTGCAGCACCAGACGGTCGCGGGTGTGGTGGTGTATCCGTCCACCGTCCCGCAGGGGCCTAGCGCCCTGATCCTCGACGCCCGCTCGACCGCGGTCCTCGTCGTCGAGGTGGGCGCGGCCCGGCCGAGCACCGCAGCCCGGTTCCGGTTCCAGGTCGCCCGCATCGACCCCCGCCCCGAGTCGGTGCCGTCGGTGTTCGCGATCGGTGATACCGTGACGGGCGAGTCCCTGACGCCTCTCGGGGACCTGGACATCTTCGAAACGCAGGGTGCGCCGGAGCAGATGTTCGTCGGGGTGTTCGAGGCACTGGGTGCCGTGGGCTCCGGCGCCCTGAGCG